>Ga0307507_10003227_pt1 | contig 32144 bp, 40 predicted proteins | sample 7_EM_MG_FD_207223 | JGI IMG/M metagenome (GOLD analysis project Ga0307507, IMG submission 207223) | Populus trichocarpa ectomycorrhiza microbial communities from riparian zone in the Pacific Northwest, United States - 7_EM | ecosystem: Host-associated > Plants > Roots > Unclassified | place... | reverse complement strand
AACAGGAAAACCCTTGCCGTAGACACCAACAAAGTAAATAATTGTTATAACCACTAATGAAACCCAAAGTAACCGACAATGAAGGAAGAACAATGGGGGAGCGGGGGCCACTATAAACCGTTGCGGCTTTGCACACATTACTCAAGAACCCAAGGCGTTGACATCCGCCACCGAGGCAGTGCAATACGACGACTGAGCGTAACCAAGGGGTGCGACCGTGGAGAAATCGCGAGGGCGGCGTAAGGTAAACGGGCAGTAGGGTGCCAGCCGAGTGAGTGGATTGTAGGTGTAACCGAGCAACGGGAGGAGACCTGTAGGGGGAGAGGAGGGGTAGACCCAATAACCGTGGAAACTATCAGTAACCGTGTCCGTGTCTGACTAGGCAGCCTCTAACGGAGGTGAAGAGAACGGAGAAATCGACCGTAGCCTGTTGAAAAGTTTTCTCCTACTGCGAACTGTAGTCCCAGCCGTCTGTAACATGGACGAGAGGGTGTTGCCGACCGTGCAAGTGGTAAGCGAGGCAGCGAAACGCGAGCGGAGAAAGGGGGGAGTAGAGCCAAACGACCCCTAGAAACAAGGACGCCAGGGCCCAAGGACATGATGAGGGAAGTAAGGCGGGAGGGAGGGGGTGCAGCTCACGGAGAGTGCGGGTGCAGCTCACTGAGAGTGCAGGGGTGGTGGATGTTGACGATGAATTCTCATGATGTTGAGATTTCAATCGCCGGGTGTGTAGTGGAGATGGTTCGTGACCCAAATCTCATGCCCCGAGGGTGCCCTTATATAGGGGTTCTTCCCTCAACCCTAACCCTGCGTGACTCATACCCTCGCGTCATGCGTCTCATGACTCCCAGTGAGTCATAGTGTGAAATCCATCAGCTGACTCGTCCGAGTCAGCTGCGCCCTATCTCGCAAACAATCAAAACTCATAAAACAAGTCATGTGCCCTAGCGGGGTCACATGCGTGAAACCCATGACTCATAACTGTGAGTCATGTGTGAAATACATAAACCCCATGACCACAATCGTGCGTCATGTCAAATATCAGCCAATAACAATAAACCAATGACACGCTATTGGGTCGCCATGTGAAAACCTATGAGTCAACTGACCCCATAGTGTGAAAGATAACAAAACAATGACTAATAACTATTAGTCATGTGAGAGTCTGCCTTGCTTAGTCACCGTTTGTGACACCCCGTTAGGGCACATGACTTGTTTTATGGTTTTTGATTGGTTGCGAGATAGGGCGCAGATTACTCGGACGAGTCAGCTGATGGATTTCCCACTATGACTCACTATGAGTCATGAGTCGCGTGACGCAAGAGTACGAGTCACGCAGGGTTAGGGTTGAGGGAAGAACCCCTATATAAGGGCACCCTCGGGGCAGAGGATTTGGGTTCTTCACGCAACCATTTAAGTTCCTTCATACTATATACTTTCAATACGAAGATTTTTATCTATCACGCTTTCGGGAATCAAGGCACCACTGTCTTATATGAGCCTAGCAATCGACGTTGCTAGATAGGAGTCAACGGACTTAGCTATCGCAACAGCTATCGGGCTAAGGAAACAGTGATCGTTAGGAGACAATCGGTTACCTGCTGCAAGTATTACCCAAAAGGAGAGGATTGTAACAGCCGGCCTGTAAAGAGGTGGCTGAGGAGTTAATAGAGGAAGAGCCACATCGAACTGTGGCGATAATCATAGGATTGGGTAGGATTGAGCCACAGGTGGCTGAACCGGGGATGGAGGTGGACGAGAGGTACAATAGGTTCGCGCTAGACCTAGTACCACACGATCGGGAGGAACCAATTCAGGTTCCGTTAATATCCCAACCAGGTTTGGGAAATATTGTCGTGAGAGAAGATTCCGGATGTCCGGAAGGGAAGGATGGGAGGATGAGGACTGTATTCGAAGAAGAACAGTCCCGGATAAAAGAGGTGGTAGAAACAGCCCCGAAGAGAATAGGGGAGGACTTGGATGAGGTTAGCTATTCTGGAAAGGAAGACACAGTTACAGGGGGGGTAATTGTAACGGTGAATTCCTCACAGAAGGCTAAGAAAAAGAGGAATAAGAAGAATCGGAAGTCTAAGACTTCCGAAGAAAAAGAGGTAATGACGCCAGAGCAGGCTGGCATGAGTTTAACCGAAATTGAAAAAAGGTTTGAGGAATTAAGAGAAATTAGAAAAGAATTGAAGGAAAGGGATAAGGAAGGGTTTGACCGAGTTGAGTAGGAATACGGGTTGTTGAGAGTGAATTTGAATGACTGGAGACGGACGAAGGTTAAAAAGTAACCCTGATGGTTATGTGGATTTTAGTTTGTGATATTTTGGTTTTGTTTTTATTGAATTTTTTGTGGTGGAGGGATGTTGGGTTAACATACGGGGCTGCGTATTTTGACATGAGTAGTGAATTTTTGGTATAGGAGGAGGATTTATTTTATTGGGGAGTTGATAAGGGGGGGTTGGCTTACCCGAGACCGTAATGCCGTAGGATAGAGAGCCTGGACTGGAATGCTTCGTGTAGTTACTACGAATATATGGTATTTAAGCACTAAACCTAATATGAGAATGATGTTACTGGTATTGAACTTGTTGATGTTTACTAACTAACATTCGGGATTATGTGGCAACATTGCCCTCTATGAGGTCGAATCTACCAATCAAAGAAATACGCTAATTTCGCTAGTGGGTCTTTAGCACGGTGTAAGGAAATTCGGCACTATCAACACTGCAGGGGATAATAGATGTCTTCTACTTACTAATCGCATCACGGCAAGAGCTCCCCGGCCATAACACCTCTAGTAAAGATCTAAGACCATTAATCGCTCTAAAAAGCTGCCCAATCCATCACCGCCGATTAAATGATAGCATTGGAGGGGGTGAAGGATCGGTGCTCATGGACGCTAGTGCGAAGTCTCCCCGCATACTACGCCCAGCGGTTGTCATCCTTTGGCTCGCAGTTCTGGGGAAGGAAGGAAGGGGGTGTGGCCTAAACTGTGGGGCAAGAAATAATACTCCAAGAATTATTGCGCCAGTGCAGAGAAGCATTGCGTCGTACTCGAGTAAGCCAGAGCCCAAAATCGGAACAAGTAGCCATACTTTAGCTTCCCCGCCAGGCAAGCCACATGCTCGAAAATCATTGCTAACACAGGCGTAAGCGAGAATCGACCCTTCTTCCTCCCTCCGCCCCCTTGCTTCTTCTTCTCCAAGACCCTTGTGCCTTTTGTTTTCCCGCACGCTTTAATCAAATTGTTCGAAGAGCCCTTGTCATGGTGGCTGAGCGAAGCCCAAAGGCGAGAACCTAGCAATGTGCGCCGTTCTGGTGGGGTTCTAGAAGATGGTGGAACCTTAAGTACGGAATCCGGAGAACTTGGCGTACGAGCTGGGTGGGTTGTATGAGTGAAAAGGCGACTGTATGTGGGGACGCTTTTTTTCTTTCTGGGCGGTTGTAGTTGGGAATGTCGTATCAATAACGCCGGCATTGAACTCTCGCACTCTCCGCCCGGGGGATTGGGTCGTGGTCGCGAGGCAGTACACAGGTGGTAGGAATGCTTGAGAATAGTTATGGGACGCTGTGGAGATTATAGTACTGTGCGAGCGCAGTATCGTGTTAGAATTATGCTTTCCCATTACTGTACGATATACCCAGTTTAGAGAGTAGGAGGTCCATACTCCTAAAAAAGCCATGATTCTATCAAAGATACGGCACGTGCTAGTTAGATATTATAGAATTTACCATATGCAGAAAGATAACCTCCAGCTAAATTATCACCTATCATATCATACCTCAGAATGCATAGACTACCGCAAGAACCAAAGTAAACCTTACCCTACTGTAAGGCATCCAGAATCTTCCCTATCAGGGATCGAATCGTGGAATTCACCGCGGAAAAGAAAAAGAAAGAAAAAAAACTAGCGTTCAGCCCCTCCCTTCCTCCCTCCCTCCAGGAGAGGCAACCCCAACGTCCTAAACTAATGTGAGGTTCAATAATTATTTATTATGTTTCTTACGGTACCCTATGTCAGCCAGTCTTCTTCCCCACAACACACACACACACCCACCACCGTCCGTCTTTGATAGATAGGAAAAATCATAACCTCAAACCTAACGTCATCCGTCCCACCAACCAACCCAACCAACTTACCAACCTAAATTATGACACAAAACCAATCACGCGACAAAAGAACAGATCACCGCAACCCGCGGAGAGTGTGCAAGAGTATTGGGGGGGGATAACTGTAGCATACTTCCCTCTCACAAAAAAAACCCCACAGTCCGGCAACCGGGACTTAACTTACTACTCCCAATTGCCTGACGTTTGTAAAAACGACTGCTATTGCATAACACCAAAATCTTGAGGCTCCGGCCCATTTTTTGCCCATATGCAATAGCAGTCGTTTTTACAAACGTCAGACAATTGGGAGTACTGTGCCGTACTCACCGGTACACCGGTACGGTACGGTATACTTGCCCTCCGGCTGCCGAGGAGGAAGATATAATACACTACTAGTAATAGCTTGGTAATCGACCCGCTTGACTAAGCGATTTCAAGCGATGGAGTAGGCAACAAAAACATAATCTAGTCTACGAGTAATCTAGATATCATAGCCTCGCTCGCTCGCGGAGGGTGGAGTTCTCCGTTCGGAGGAATAAATTCTAATAGGTTACCATAATAATATTATTATTATGACAGGTTACGAGTGCATTCAACCAATCGTATGAACCAATAAGAATGGATAAAGTTCCCAATAACGACAGGTGGTCACTTTAATTTTTTTCACTTTTATTTTATTTTTATTTATTCTTTTGTTTTTGTTTTTGTTTTTGTTTGTTTTGTTTTGTTTTGTTTTGCTTTGCTTTGCTTTGCTTTGCTTTGTTTTGTTTTGCTTTGCTTTGCTTTGGTAACATCGCTGGGGAACGGAGACGCTCCCGCCTCCGTCTTTTTGGCGGAGGAGTTCGCCATTGGAAGTTATGGTACCTGTATGGTGGGTTGGTTGTAAAGTACCGGTATGATAGCTTACAACACGTCGAACTTGGTAGCTGGTAAGTCGGTCACTCCAAAAATTCAGTGGGCGAGTGGCCAAAGCAGGAGAAATTTTTAATAAGGCGGATGAAAGAAGAGGACAAGTGGAGAATTTAGCGCCAGAGGATATAATATTACGGCAATAAGGTACGAATGGTCTGGGTTATTGTGATAGTTGAAATAGAATTGATAAATCAATGCATTACGCGCGAGTTGATGGAAGAAAATATCAATTGTTTGATGAAGAAGAGAACAAAAATCTCTCACTTTTATATTTCTTCTCCAGACTCTTTTTTCCTTCTCCAAAGACCAGCTGAATGGGAAAGAGATAAAGCTCTCCCCCACGGCAAACCAGCTCCAGACGGATACAAAAAAAGAGAATCAAAAAAACCCGCAGCTATAGACAGAATAGAGAAGAGAAAAACCCAGCACAACACACCAGATCTATGCTACTCCACTTTGCCATGCCTCGACAAAAAAAAAGCTTGCCCCTCCAAATAGATAAAACAGTAACCACCCCCCCTCCTCCCCTCAACTAAACTCCATCGTGTGAAGCAAAAAAGATGCTACATCAAGTATACCCCCGAAACCCCCGAGTAAAAGTTAGAAAACTGAGAATCAACCACCGCCGACGAAAAGTATCCAAATAATAACACAAATCTTCACCGAACCCGGTTGAAGAATATGAAGGCAAGATAGAAAAGCCACAAAACACCCATCTCATACAAACCCCGAGTCTGCCCCAACCGTACAAAGTCTTTTTTCGTTAATTTTTGTCATAGAATGCAAAGAAAAGGAAAGGGTATGAAAGTGAAACACAATCGTCACGAACCACCCGAAGAAGCCGAAAAGTCAACACCGCCCAAGGGAGAAGGAAAAAAAGTCCGCAAAGCAGCAAACCCCAAAATACCAACAAGTGAAGTCGAAGGGAAAAGAAATATAAAAAGGATAGCTAAAGAGAGCAGAGTAGCACAAATGCAAGGTAGATCGACGCAAGGAAATGGGGAAGGAATAGACAGCGAAAAGGTTAAAAAGTATACAGAAAACGGAATGGAGAAAGTATATGCAAGAAAACCCGCATGTAAGGCCAGGGTATTTCGAATATGCCGGGAACAAATCCCAATAGTTACAAAACGTTTGTCAACCCGACATAAACCCCACAACCACAGGTTGGCGAACAGGAAAAAACTCTTCTCAAGCAGGAGTGCTCCAACACCTTCGCCCACGGTTACCATGTCCCACCATATGCCTGGAATCAAAAAATAATAAACGTAGCAAAAATTGATCCAGCCCAATGGCGGACTCGTGAACTCAATATCACTAAGGTGAAAGGAAGGAATTAGACGGCCAAGTCTTCCCATCCCCCTCCGACCCACTCAACATCGTACCCGTCGTCATCAGCGTACCCATGATCGGATTCGTAACTCCAGCTTCTACGCTTGAGCTCCTTCTCCCTTTCAGCACGCTCACGCTCTTCCTCCTCCTCGTCTTCAATAACCCAATCACTCCAAGACTTAGAGACCGACTCGCTCTGTTGCTGTTGGAAGTGCATACCAAAAGCATTCACTTCCTTGATAGCGGCAGGTGTCTTGATCGGAATTTTCTCGGCTCGAAGCTTGAAATGGGTTTCCATGGCCGTGAAAGAAGCACCAAGACCGGAATCGAGTGATGGAGTGACGGGAACGTAATAGCCCATATCTTTTGCGTAACGATCAGGGTCGTTAGCGAACATACCCTCGCTGTAGATGACCGGCTCCTCCTGATCGTGAATGATGGAAAGTTGACGGGGCTGGGGTGCCATGTGAAGGGCTTGAGCCCATGGGAAAGAACCACCCTGGGCAATTTGAGGACTCTGTATAGATGGAGTGCGAAGAGGCTCGCGGTTGGCCGGGGCAGGCACGACTTCTCTATCTTCAGTGCAGAAGTCATCATCCAAACCCTCTTCATCAGTAGTCCAATACACAACTCGTTCAATGGCATCACGAACACCAGCAAGTGAACGCTTGTTAGGGTCGAGAGCCAAACAGTAAGAAAGAACGTCATAGGTATCATATGACAAGGTCGGGAAGATATCGAAAAGAGACTCTCGGTCCAAAACATAATCGGCGAAGAGAGGATCACTTTCTGCGGGCACAACAAACGGGTTGCGAGCAAAGAGAACATTCAAAAGACAAATCCCTACAGCCCAGATATCCGCCTTCTCAGGGGAATATCCACCAATTGAATCATATTGCTCTGGTGCCATGTAACGGTCGCTTCCAACAGCTGACTCATCACTCCACTCATCCATGGTTGCCAAACCGAAATCACCAAGTTTCATCAGCCCAGATTGGCTCAAGAAGATATTCTCAGGCTTGATATCGCGGTGGTAGACACCCTTGGAATGCATGTGCTCCACAGCAGCCACCAGCTGCAACATGAAGTCTCTGACATGTTCGGTCTCCAAGGGGCCACGCCCAAGGCGGATGGCCTCATAGAGATCACCATTAGGACAATATTCAAGAACGAGAAACATATGGCTTTCAGTCTCAAAGGAATGAATTAGGTTGACGACGTTTGGGTGGTTGCCGACTCGGGAATGGAACTCGTATTCCTGGGAAAGCTCGTCAATAGCAAACTCAGTGGTCGCTGCTGCCGCCGAGTTGGGTTTAGTAAGACACTTGATGGCAACCATCTCCCCAGAGTGAATGTCCTTGGCCAAGGAGACCATTCCGAATGAGCCATGATTGAGGAGTCTAACCGACTTGAAACGTCTATAGTTACCCAAGTCATCATCAGTATGACTCCTCAGCAGTGGCCCAAAGAAACAATACATACCCATCAAGAAGGACACCCTCCTGGAACGAATTTCTCATGCACTCCATTGGTAATTCGAGTAGGTTGATTGGACTTGAAGGGTGAGTGGTAATTGGCGATTGGTTTGTTGTTTTAAGGATTACAGTATAGATGAACGTAGTATAGTAGCAATAATAGGCTTTAAGGCTCGAAAGTCGATCGAGTTTGCGCAGAAATCCAGAACAGTCTATTGGCGGATTGGGGAGACCGCTTTTTTGGTCATACACACGGGTGGAATGTTCCTCGCTGAGGTACCAAACCTAGGGATTTAGAGAACGAAATTCTCTAACTTTGAGACAGATACTCAGATCTGGTTGAATAGTGGGATGGTAAGGAGTTTGTGTTGGGTTGCAGGACAAGAACGAAAGGAAATCACAATGTTTAGACCGGTAACTCCAGACGCATATAGGCGGTACGTTCCTGGGTTTGACAAAAGAAGATTGAAAAAAGATGTCGTGGGCGGTGGCCGTGTGGGTTTGAGAAAGAAAAAAAGAGTGAAAACTTATGAACGCATGAGAAATGTTGCTGTGAACTGTATTGAACCCATTCCCCAGTTAGTATTATGCTCCAAATATGCCTTCACTCCTTCACTTTATCTTTCAAGTAGTTCCTCGCTACCCCTGAGACATGTATATATATATATATATATACACAGCCAAACATTCAAAGGAGATTTTCGGAGATATCAAGCCACGGTGAGACTTACGGATCGACGATAAGGAAACTCGTTCAGTGATGAGCTCGGTTGAGCTCGAGGGCGGTAGCGAGCAGTAATTCTCCGAAACTGTAGTTGAAGAAGCGTTTACAGAGAACGGATTACCAGGTGTCGGAAGCTAACGCCCTACTGGAGAGAACGAGTGAACCTAACCCTTGGCTATCGATTCTCTGTAGTGTATTGTTGGCTGTTTGTTCTGAAGGCTTGCGTGTCCAGGTTGCGGGCTAGTTCGTAACAGTGAGTCGGAGACGAGTGAGTGATAAGTGGAGACGGTGGTGGTGATTTCAGATGAAGGGGGTATGAAGGATCCGGTGCTGCAATGGGAGGTTGAATTATCAGGCTTAGCGAAGCTTTTCCCCGTGGGACACGTAGAAGAACGTCTCTAGCTTATGGATTGCAGTTTGATCGAACGAAGGAGTGAGTGCGGACGAGAGAGGATGGGGGAAAGGGGAGAGAGAGAAGAGGAGAAACCCCCAGGGGAAACAACTCGACAGCTTTGAACAGATCGCGGTATGGTGACAACGCAGGTGAGAGGAAACGACGATAAAGAAGAGGGTGGAAGAGATGAGAAGAAGGGGCAAAAATGCTGATATATGGAGTTGGCAACCGGCGACTGGGCAAGCCAACCTGGGTGACCCGGGTTGTGTGGAAGGAGTGTGGATGGGATGGGGTGGCTGTCTCGTTCCTTGGATTTCTCAGGTATTCGTCCACTCACTTTTTTTTACACCATGGGCAGTTCTGCTGGAGCAGGAAGCAAATCCTGAAGGAGCGAGCGAGCGGCGTAACACAGCCCAGCCTGGGAAAATTCTCCCCACCACCACAAACTGGGCTCTCCACAGCGAGCAAGTGAAGGCTGCCCCTTTCCTTTTCCTTTTTTTTCCTACTATCCATCTACGGTAGTTCATGCTCCAGAACACTGCGCCGTTTACCTCACGAGTACAGATTATTATTATTATTACTATTTTGCTTCTGCTTACAGAAGAAAGTCCGTATGTTATGGCCGAACATCCACACATTTCCTCTGCCGTCACCGAGAACGGAAGCGGTATGATAGGTGAGTGTGTGTGTGATGGCATGGAGGAGACCATGGGTGGAGGTTACGTGGTGATGCACTATCCCGTTTATCGCCTAGCGTCTCGTAATGTTCCCACCTCCATCATGTTAATCATGCAATAAACATTAAAATGACGAGAAGGGAGGGTGTGGGCCTCTCGTTTATGATAGGCTATCTATTTCAGAACGCTGGCAACCTCAACTGCTTCTGGGCATGATCATCTCTTTGGCCCCACTGACGCGCCAGTTCGACGCGGGCCAATCGTCTCTCTCGAAGATTCCCTCATAAATGATCGAGGCCGAAGGGTGTCTGTGTCTGTGTGTCCACACGACGCTTTCTTTTTCGACTCTTTGAGCCACCGTTAACCGTGATGGTTCAGAAAGTGGCCTCCTGCCTCCTGAGTTTCTCTCCATCTCGTTCTAGGTAGTTCCGTCATGTGCGCCTGTTACAAAAGGCTACAAGTATCATACCTGCCCAGCCCAAGCTTGAGTCCAAGCCCACTTGAATCCTTTTTGTACCCGTACTCTACCGTTATCGGCAATAGCAATTACCGTGAATAAGAAAATAAGACATGCCCCCCCCGAACTTCACCCGCCTTCGAAATTCCCATCCATTTTCGGCGTTTTCGGGCGGAACAGAAAGAAATCTGTGGGTGATTCCCTCCCGAACCACCATGAACGCGTGGGCACGCTCACATATCAAAAACTCGTGGAACTAACGTTTCAAGAGCAAAGACCTCTCTCTTTGGCGAAAGAATGCGATGCAGTATCGTCACGGCACGGAAGCCTAACCGCAACACCTGGCACAGGCCAGACGGGAAACAAAGAGAAGCATCGTAAATATTCTCAAATACATGCCAGAGTTTGACATGGCATTATTGCCTTAAGCACAAACCGGAAAAACTTGTTGTGATACACCATACCAGCAACCTCGAGCCTCTATCGCAATATCACGATTGATGATATTTGTGTATAAAAACGATGGATGGATGGATCTCCTCTGCGACATAGAGAGTTGCATGCTATTCACCAATCCGGAAATCGATAGGTAGAAATCCTGCGATATTTTTCCTCACCTACCTTGCCTATCCGGTAGAATCCTAATTGCATATATTGCCTATGATATAATCTGCTACTCAGCACCTCAGTTTCGTCCTGAGGGCATGGCCGGCGGATGAACAAGATTCTCCCATAATCTAGAAAATATTAGTGAACTATTTTTTTTCTTTCAGCGAACCCCGAAAACTATCGTAAATTTCCTAAAGGTTGGGAAGGGAACTTTTCTCGGAGCTTGACTGCGTAATCGCATTCACCGGACCGTACTGAAAGTTTCGCTCTAGAGGATTAGATATACTGTGAGTCCTCAGGTTCGGCGGCTTGCCAAGTGCTAATTAAACAGAGAGCTCAGAAAAAGAAAAGAAAAAAAAGACTCGCAACCTCTTGTCCCACGAGTTTTTTCTTTTTTTTCGCACACAACCTTCAGAAAGTCTACAATAATAGTGTGGAAGAATGTGGGTGCGTTTATTTTCTGTTCCAATTTTTTGTTGAGGGTTTCGAAGCAAAATTAATACCTGAAACCATGTCCGGCATGAATTCACACCTCCTTGGAGAAAAGGTAAAGCAGGGGTGGTTCATACTGTATCGAGTTCAATTTGCTTGATGGATGCTGCCAATCGCGATCTAGCATTCCAATCCCAATAACAAATACCCTCTTTGGAAATACTTCTCCTCACACTTCTTCGACTCGTGCTTCCTTCGCTCCCCTCCCCCCTCCATGGCCCATTCTCTGCAGAGTGAGCTCGACACTTTTGGGGCCGGCAGACCCTGCCCTCCACATGACGATCCTAGTCCGCGTATGATCAGTCACAAAAGGGTCCCAAACACCAACAATTCCCTTTCCGAATGGGAGAGCACGAAAAAACTCCGAAACAAAGGGCAACCATTTTAGAAAAGTAAAAAAGTAAAAAGCGAGAAAATAACAATGATACCGTGCCTTAATCAGGCAACCTGATCTTCTCAACACGTTAACCCTACGTCCAAAAACAGTTGCTAACCAAGGGATCAAAAATAATTGAACCACAGGGAGATGCAGAAAGTTATCTGCAGTGAGGAATCTCACAGCATACCCCATATCTGAGGAAACGGGGGGAGTGCAAAAAATAAAACGGTCCTGAGTGTACTGTAAGTTATGATACAAAGTACAAGTACATACAGAAAAAAAAAGCAGAAAAAAGCCAATTTACCGCTTTTTTCAAACTTCACGAACACAAAAAAAGTTGAATCACCAATGGTTCGAACCCAATTCCCCATCCTCATGTCATCTTCATGCCGCTCTTTCCACAGAGAATTTCATCGCTTTGGTCATAAGATCAACTGATTGGCTGGAGCTCCTTCATAGCTCTCATTTTGCTCATCGAGTTCAAGGGCCATTCCATTCCATCCACCCATCTAGTATCGTCTGTCTGCCCATCCACCTTTTTTCCACGAGGGTAGGGGGACTTTTTCCTTCAGAATACGTAAGGATGGGAAAAGATTTCGCTAGCCGCTGACGGTTTTCTTGGCTCACGTCGTGAACAACCACATTCTTCTTCCTTTTCCTCCCCCTTCAAGAGGAAACAAACCAATCAGTTTATTTCTCTCTCTCACCACCGGTGAGGAAAGGGGGAAGAGGGAAAAAAAGCGATCGCCGGTATTTTTGTTTTGCTTTTGCCCCCCAGCTTATGGTGCGCGGTAAATCCCCCGAATGATGGGGAACGCATGCTCAGCTCGTGCAGTACGGTAACCCTAACCTATGAATACCGCTAAGTTGAAATCGTGTGTGTACGAGTACGATGCCAGACAACAGAGACAGCCTACGGTACTGGAACGTAAACATCTGAGGAGCCAAGAGAGTTATGATAGCTCCCTGAGGAAATAGAGTTCATGATACACCAGTAATCTATTTTCTCCCTTAGAATGCTAGGTTTACAAGAAAAGAAACCAGGTTCTGTTTAGAAGCTCCAAGTGCACGAGTTCCTACTTTAACATACAGCGAAGATACCTGTACTCGAGTACGCATACAGATAAAGGCGATAGTGGATCTCCCCTTTCTTCGTCCATTCAGGGTGCACGTACCATACCAGATCGACAGCAAAAGGTGGTTATATAAAGCGGTAGTTGAAACTTTTCTTCTCCTTCCTATCCCCATGATTACACCGAAAGCATCGCCCGGTATCGTACTCGTACATTACATAGGGCAAATATAGTAGCGCTGTGCCAGATTGTATGATAAGAGAAGAAGACAGAAGATTAGTAGAACGTGACGGAAATGCCCAAACCCGATGAGGCCGATTGGCAACTTCCCTAACGACGTGCTCTTTCTCCCTCCTTGCCTTCCTTGCCTCCCCTTTCTCCCTATCTCCAAGTAATCAATCAATCCCCTCCCCTCCCTCCCTCCCTCTCTCCATCCTAAGCTGTTTGATCGCCATGTGTATGCCCTGCAACTACCGGTAACCCTTCCTTCCTTCCTTTGTCCTCCCCTCCCTCCCTGCGTTTTAAAGCACTGTAACGGGGAGGTTGAGCATATGCCAGACCAGGCCAGGCTACGGTCCTTGCTCGTACGGTAGGCAGCCAAAACCTGGACGATCTCAATCGTTCACAATCCCCGATTAAGCACCTGCCTCAATGGTTCGAGTTTGGGTAACGGGTAACTGGAGCCTAACGTCTGTATCATTGCTACTTTTCGGCGTAAGGAGGGAGGATAAACGGGGTTTATTCTAGCGAGTTTTTTTTTTTTCATTTCTTTTTTTTTCAGCCGAAACGTTGGAGATGGGTAGCGGGCGGGAAAGTTGTATCATAGCACTCAGCACAGCACAGCACCATCCTCTCCCCCCCCCTCTCTCTCTCCCTACCCCGTCAATGATCAAGGGTCAAACTTTCTTATGATCCTTTTCTCCCATCTCACCCCCCCCCCCCTCCCTCCCTAGGCCCTTTCCCGACACCCTGCCCATTCATCCTATGCCATATCGTATCGTAGCTACTATCATACCATATTTACTCCCTGCTGCTGCCACGGGTACTGTTACACTACTCGCTACTTACTACTTCGAGCTACCTACTCCCTAGTACTGCCGGTCTTATGGAATGATATTCGAGTGTTAATGCCTCTCCATCACAGCGTGGTAAATCCGGGCTACAGTACGAGTACAAAGTACCGGTACCTCCCTCAACCCAACCCAACCGCTAGCTTCGGAAAGCATTACCAATGATGGAAACCCGTTGGTTGACATCCCTTCGCGAGGTGTCTGCTTCCGGGGTTGTTCTGGAACGTAGTCTATTCGAGTTCACAATCTGTCCAAACAGGCAGGATACAGTAGTCTCACACGAGAGAGAGAGAGACATCCACGAGGTCATCTGTTTCACTTTCTTTCTTGCACCAACCCCCCCTCCCCTCCCCTCCCTCCCCCACACAATCCATTCGTCAGTATTTATCACAACAATTACCGGTTCATGGCGCAATATTTTTTTGTTTTCTTCTTTCAACAGGTATCAGGTTACTTTTTGTCCCGGTTCGAAGATATCCTTTTTGTGAACTACTACGGATATGGTATGGTGTCGCGCGCGTAAGGATGTCATACAAGCACGAGTACGGTACCGGTACTTTTATCGCAGAGTTGGCTACGAGCATCGTACAGTGCCGGTATTATGGAAGGGAATAAGTTCGCACTCCAATCATTCCCCTTCCTGCCCCTCCCTCCCTCTGTCGACAAGAGCGAAATAGAAATAGAATACGGTACTAGCACCATAAAACCAACAAACGGCCTTTCTTTCACTCTTTCCGCCAGCAACAACAGCAACTGCACTCCCCAGCTAGGGAGAAGCACCAGCGCTTGGTCTTTCTTGATTCTCGTTTCAGCGCGCTAAGGTTCCCCACAAAATCCGAATCCGAAACGAAGCGAGTGCATGGATACAGTGCTCTGGTAGAATACCCGTCCCGCTTTTTTGTTTTATTTTTCTTACCTATTCGTTGGAGGCCGGAATGGGGTGATTGGCCTCTTGATGTTTTGAACAGAGGAGGAGGAGGAGGAGGAGGGAAAGGGGGTGGAAAGGAAGAGTTGATCTTCCAACTCCACAATAGCAATACTATCACCCCATTTTTTTGTGTGTGTCAGTGGATGGTATCATAGCAATGGAAAGCACAGTCCGTACGATGGATATTTTGTAATGCGCTGCTTCTGGCTGTCCGGTATTTACGCTTTTCCCCGCAATTGCTCTCTTTGAGGAATGAATACTCAATGCACGTTCGTTTCTTTTTCGTTTGAAGAGCTTTGTTGTTATTACCTGTTTCTCGTTTGGAGGTAATTTTTGTGATTCATTTCGCTCACACTTAATTCACCACCTTCCCTCTCAAATTTTCTCGTGGTAGACCAATCCGAATTTGACTCTTTTTTTCGCTCTATCGTGCATTTAAATCATCATAAAATTTCATTTCATAGCTGCAATCACTCTACTAGTAGATCAGATACATACGGTATTGTGGAGAGGAAATCCCTCCGCTACTCTCGTTGCCTAGATATGTACAGTGCGTGCTAGACTGCGCCGTGCGGGAGTACGCCGATATCCTGCCCCTACCGTACTCGAAACAAATCTGCAATCCCACGTCACCATTCTTATTTCCACCGATAATGAAGCTAAATATGAAGGTCCTCAGTGTTCCTTTTCCTTCCCCGCGTTGTCCCACTTATCTAATCTCAATTTTACCAACCCCCCCTCCCCCTCCCTCCGTTCCTCGTCGTCGTTCCCCCACCCCCTCGCTTCTCTCTCGTTCGGGATCGTCCACCGACAACCTAAACCAAACCTCAATTGCGCAGAGCGGACAACTCAACTGGCATTTCCCTGGGCAGTAGTTTATTTTCTTGATCACAGGACCTCCTCTTCCTGCGTTGCAAAGCAAGGCGTGCGCTTGCCCATCTGATGTACTTGACCCTCTAGCTCCTCGTCTGCTTGACTGGCGATAATAGGTTGGTTGTCGAGGGCGGGGGTACAGTAAAAGCTTCAAGAGACAGTCTCTTTTTCTCCCGGTCGCTAGGAGATTCCTAAACTGTTTCGAAAACACACCTTTTGCCCTTCCTTGATCCTGGATAAAGTGGTATCGGTAGAGTTATCTCGGCTACCGATAGGGAGCGAGCGAGGGAAAAAAAACGAGGGCAAAAGCAAAGGGCCGACGGAAGAAGAAAATAATAACAAACACCGCTAGTTACCACCCACGATTAGGGGGGTTGGAGATGTGTGTGTGAGATGGGAAAAGCTCGGGCCCCCTCTTCCTCCCTGGTGTAGATAAACTTCGAGTCCCACCGAACCCCCCCAAGGTTTGAGGAAGCCCTTTGCAAGAGAGTTCAGTCGAAAAGTGAGGAGACAAGGGGGGATTTCATGCAGTATCTCCCAACTCCCCGACCGATGGAAACTCCTCATGTCGTGTCAACGATCTAGGGATGAATACCCGCTCTAGCGAAAGCTTCTTTCTCACGACGTTCTTTTGATTCTCTTCCTTAAGGGAGCCTACAGCTCCAATGTCGTACGATATGCGTAGTGTCATAAATAACTACACGCATAACACTTAAGTCCTATTTCCGTCAGTTTGCTGTCGCTGTTGATAAGAGGGGAGGAAGACATCCCAACCTCTCCCCATACCACTTAACTACCGTATGTACGAACGAAGTACGTACAAGTATGCGTATGCCATGTTCCAAGCCTCCTATCTTTTTCACATCTCCCCCAATTGGTCGAAATCGGCCAAGCTCACCGAAGCACTTGTTCATTGATTAACCTGACGCATATAGGGTGGTGATCCCTGACCAGGCAGCATTACTAACTTAATGATGACGATGATGAAGGAGGAGTGAGAGATTCCATATGCTTTCTGTATCTGTGCGGTAACTTGTAAAGCGCTGCTTGGCTGTCGTCCGGCAAACTAAAAAAAGCGAAGCATTTTAACGTTCCTAACTAATGAAGAAGCTTCAAATCTGTCAGTATCAGAAGCCTGGGGAAGTGATATCACTACACCGAGTAAAAAGCCTCCAACTTTCTGGAAAGCAAGAAAGAAACAAACCATTGGGATACTCCCACGCTGCCCCCATCCAGCGCCTCGCGGAAAGAGAGGAAAAGTAAAAATCGGGCAAGAAAAAGAAAAAAAGAAACCTCAATTGCGGGGAAGGCCTCGATCGAGCAAAATAGAACGGTCAGGGTGCACCCACATTACCGACTGCAAAACAATCCGCCGATCCTTGAGGGAGGAGGAGGTCCCTGGAGTGAGGAGAGAAAAACTCCAAAGTCCCAACATTTTGACCATAGGGCCAAATGTATCTTGCGAAATGTGCGGATGCCAGGTCCGAGTACTGATACCGTGCTGTACATGCCGAAAGTGCAAGAGACAAGAGACGAGGCCAGAAGGGTGTCCATCCAGCGAGCGCCTTCCTTTCATAGCAGACAAAGAAGCGAGGCAGTGCCCGGTTCCATGCGAGTGCCCTTTCTGTAGGCTGCCCACCGGTTCGAAGCCTGCAAAGCCTGCAAAGCCATCATAACGTATGATCCCCCACTGTTGGTTCGGGCTTCACGATCACCGCAAACACCGAATGTGCCGTACCGTCAAAGAGGGCTGAAACTGGAAGGCACGAGGATGCAAATGAGGGAGCAAGATGAAGGTGTCGAATCGGCTCCCGTCGAGAGATCTGCAGGAAATAAGGATTTTCATTACGTTTCTCTATAGAGTAAACCAACGTTGAAATGCACCACTTGCACCCGTAAAAAGAAATAAAAGGCCCCTTCAAAAAAAAAATACAAAAAGTAAAGGACTAAGCCTTTCGATAGTTGTGAAGTGAAAAGGAGAGAGAAAGACAGGGGAAAATGTTAGGAAAACCACACAGGAAAAATCAAACTAGTATGATTGACCCGAGGGGCTCGATTGCCCCCCTTCGTTTTATCTGATGAATGCTTTGAAAAGAAACCATTCGATGGCATGGAAGAAAAAAAATCTGGGAATGAAAAACAAGTACTAATGGAAGCCTAGGAGTAAGCTCTTTTGTCCCCTTGTAGAAAGAGAACCTTCCCAAGATATTTTAGGAGATGGGGGATACTCACGCTGTCATCACCACATTTAGCTGTACCATGTCTCCACCAGAGAATCTCTCAGCCCTCCAGCGAGATTGCTCGGGCCCATTCCCTCCCCTAACTTGAATACACTCTCTACGACCGAAAGCTCCGTGGCAGTAGTATCGAGACCTGTCCACCAAGGTTAGTGCTTGAATGTTCCCGACCCGCTCCGCTCCCAGGAAGACAAACCAGTGACAGCCATCCAATCGTTAACGACCATGCCCGCACCCACTACCGGCGATCCACGATTAAGACTACCGGCAACAAGTGGGACCTGCAGAAGTGAAGAAAGCTCGTCCTGGTCCTGTATTGACGTCTTCGGATGCACGATTCCGCCTTGATTCGAAAGTGAGCAGTAGGACCCCACAAGGACATTCTCTACACGCAAGCGGTGATAAGCATTAGAGACAGCCCATATATCACAGGTGGGGGCGCGGGAAATGACGGTGGAGTAGTACCAGAGATAGTTTGCCTGAAGACCTCAACTCCTAAAACATCCGCAACAATCTCCTCTGTCTCGCGTTCTATATCAGGATGAACCTTTAATCCCCGATCACAGCTCGTCCCTCGTCAGCCCACTAACTCCTAGATCTATTAAGTCCGTAGGATAAAACTGACCAGAGCGACATGATCGTTAGCACAAATGACGTTACCAAGGGCTGATAACCGCTCCTCAATTCTTTGGATTTTGACGGTTTCTGGAATTGAATTTCTAAGATGCTGCAATTCCTGATCTGTTGTCGATGTTGGAAGTAACAATCCGTTCCGATTCCTAAGCCAAATACCCCATCAGTCTAGCCCTGTAGCCGTCCCCCTCACACCTCAGTCCATGCTCTCGCCGGCCCATCCATCGATATATCTCACGTACCCGGCGGTCAACCTTCCAACAATTCTAGTACCGGCGATCGTGGTCTGGCAAATGGGAATGACATCTGCAAGTTCGGCTTCGAAAACACTGTCCAGACGGCACCTATCAATTTTGCTTGCCCCCCTTACTCCCCCAATTAACAAGAACGGACCTATAAAAGTTCATTGAACCGCCAGTGGCGACAAGTGCATAAGAGTTTGTCAATGTGGCAAAAACACCAATTCTATTCAATCTGTCAGTTCATCGGTCACCAATGTCCGAACCCTCCCTCCTCTTTTTTGCATAGGCGACTGTCAGAGAAACAATAGTGTTGAAGATAGATCATACTCATTGGAGTTTTCGAACTAAAGATACCACCTCATGATTAGCAATGTGTCCATCAAAGTAACCCCATGTATACCAGGGATATATATATATGAACAAACCTGAGTTCTAACAGCCATTTTCTTTTTTAATTAGTTCTGAGTTCTGCTTCGTGCGGAGTAGGTTTAGCGAATGAATTGGTTGGTATTTGCAGCAAGCAGAGGTGATGATGAAAAATTGTTTTGTGGTGAGGCGGGAGAGAAAAGAGTGGTAAGGTGCGGGGCTTTTTGTGTAGTGGGGCTTTTTTTTTTTCGTGAAAAACCCTGCCAGTGCCAAGCCAGGATTAGTGGGGAAAAAATATCAAAAAGGAGGAAAAGGAAGGACCAACCCAAGATTTAAAGACACTTCTATGAGCCGAGGTGTTATCTACGATGTTGATTTGGCTGCTACTACTTGATTGATACTGCTACTTGTATTATACCGGTACTTGACTCTCAAGATGTGAGTCGAGCTTGCCAAGGATTTGGGGGACTCATCGACTGAGGTTAGAGTCATGTCTTATGTTTCGGTGAAGGGGAGAAGAGTCAGGTTTTTATGAAACTTATTCAGTGGTATCTCGGATTGAGCCAGAGTCTAAACCTGCGGTCGAAATATTTTCGTGTGATATGGCGAATGCGTGAGATAGAATTTTCGAGTAAGTCATTAATGTATACCCGCTGGATGGAGGAATGAGTGAGGTTTGGTGACTAGTGTGCTGAGTCAACATTGTAGCTAAAGCAGGGTTACTTGTTAAGATAGTCCCAATTTCTTAGCTCTTTGCGGGTAAGTGGGCAGGGCTTTGGGGTTTCTAGGCTCAACTGCTGTTCTTGTTGAGGTTCGCTTGCAGTGATTGGATCCGGTCAGCTTGCCACAGTATGGATCACCGGTGCGGAGGACAGGTTTGTGGGAGATGCTTCTCCAAACGATCAATGATGAAGATTGGAAAGTGCTGATAACGATAGAAGCTGCTGATTTACATGCACTCAAGATTCCAATTTTTGTATGCTCATCGTCGACCCCAAACTTCACAAGGAGTAGAGAGATTACATAGAAAAACTAAAAGTGACTGCTAAAGGGAAATAGTAATAGTAATAGTAGTTTCATAAAAGAGAATTATGAAAAAGGGGGGACAAAACGAAAAAGCGAGCCGTCCAGCATCAATCATTCATGCATCACTCCCACACTTTCAGGAAAATTTCGAGTTTGAATTTGGTGTTCACCCCATATTTAGATTAGACTAGGGAATGCGGTAAAAACGAGGTATGAAGGGAAGAAAGGGGAAAGAGATTTAACCTTCCATGTCGTCGTCGGGCTGCTCGAACAAAAAGTTGGCTGCGAGCTCTTCATTTTTGTCGCAGGCAAAGTACGCTTGAATGACCATATCTCTGTCAAAACCAAGACGACATAACTGGGATCACCATTAGCCACTGTGGATTTCGACCTAAGGGCCAAAATATAGAGGAACAAAGGGGGGCTTACTCTCTCAATAGCATCTCTTTCTTCGGGAGTAACTGCGATTTGATTGGAGCCCGGAGGCAATGGCCCACCCTCGTCATCACCCGCATCCTCACTAAGCAGCTGTAGGAAAGCCTCAGGATTCTGACTGATCAATGCTGCAAGCTGTGGATTCCCAATGCCGACTTGTTGCAAGATTGGCTCAAGCATCTGTGGCTGCTGTTGAACGACTTGACGCAATTGTTGAAACTGGGGATTGTTTCTGAGAAAGTCAAGATTCCCGAGACTAGCGGCTCCAGCTCTTCCCTGGCTAGGAGCACTTCCGCGCTGGCTAGCGGCGGCAGCGGCAGCTTCAAACAGGTTGATGTTCTCAGGCTCAGTCCCTTCCCCAGACGCGCTACCACCAACGGCAGGAGCGGTAGCAGGAGCGGGCCTTGCAGCGGGTTGGGTGGATTGTGCAGCCGGATGTGCGGCAGAAGACTGAGCCGGCCGCTCCTGTGTGAGGTGTTCGGGGATACCCTGAAAAAGTATTAACTATGTGGAGATTCCACAGATTGAAGTAAATGTGCAGGGCGTATGGTCCTGTCACTCACATTCAGAAGGTAGTCAACAGCTCTATCTGGATTGAAAAACGCTGCGCGCATGGCTTTCTCGATTTCGCTCCTCTCAAAACCCATTCCCATCATATTAACAATAGCATCTTCCCTCTCACCCCCCATTGCTAATGCTGATGGATCATTGAAGGTAGCTGGTGATAACGAAGCGAAACCGGTGGTGGCGCCTGAAGGAGTTGGTGTTTCTGGCACAGCGGCCGAGGTTGAGGAGCCTATCGCAGCCTGAGCCGGGGCAGAGGGAGTGGCGGGGACAGAACTTTGGGCTGGTGTTGACGGCGCTTTCGCTGGGGTGGAAGCCGAACTAGAACCAGCAGCGGAAGACGAAGACGCAGCTTTAGGCTTATTTAATTATCAGTTTCTATCCATCAAGTGAGTGTATATGGGGACAGAAATACTTTATTCGATATCATGCATACCACAAATCCCTTCTCTTCAATTTTGTAGTCTCCAACAGTTTTGTCATCTTGCAGGATTTTACCTATCACCAAAGATTATATTATTTCATAGGGCTTCTTTTATATGGGAAGGCGGAAAGGTCTTACCAGAGTAGATGAGCTTTTGGGCCGCAGCATCCCATCCTTTCTCTTTGCTAATTCTTTCCTTCACCTGAGAAATCTGGTTGACGGCCGAGTGAGTAACTTTTGTTGCTTTCATTTCTCATTCAAATAAGGCGGGGGGAATCAATAATTACAGTATCGGCAGGTTCAGCATCAATGACAAACTTTTGTTGTTTGAGATCCTGTAAGAGGAAAGGAGTAGTTAGTTGTATGCGTGGCTATGGTCAAATTTTGATATTGCAGAACAGCGGGGAGTGCAGGAAGGGAGGGGCAACATACCTTAAAAGTGAGCTTCATCGTGATGAGAAGCCGTTAAAGACGGAATAGCTGAAATATCTGCTGCTACCAGGCGTCCTGTAGATGATAGAGATGGAAGGGGGATGGTAAAAGAGATGGAGAGGGGGATGGTGGTGGATGAAGCGATGGTGGGGTGGTGTATTGCGTTGCTGGTTGTGTTGGAGGAGTTAGGGTGAGAGACGAAGCTCGCCCGACTTGGTAGCACAGAGACGTCGTCTCCCGCGTGGGAGCAGTGAAACTGTATTAGTAAGCAACATGCAGGGTATCATAGCATTTTCATTTTTTTGCAGCGAAATTTCTAGTTGTTTAAACGAGTCAGGATCGACACAAGATATTCAGAAGCAAGGTTCTATAGGGGATCGCTCAATCTTTGGTTCATATTGCAAAACTAAAGAAATCAATAGAGCATCAGGGCTTGTTAATATTGATGAGAGATCTACCTGTAAAAAGTTATTACTTGCATGACAACCAAATCTTGGCAGTGCACGGGCACAGGCGTTGTTTGTTTTGGTTTCTCCACGTCCGCAGGGGCTTCCGGAAGATCTCCGCTGCCAAAAAAAACAAACACAAACACAAAAACCCAAAAGACATGGGCAACACTGGGCTTCGCCATATCCCCTCCCCCCCGAAGTGGAATCATTGTCCCCTTTCATCCACCTATCTCATACATCTCCCCACATTATCCGCTCTTCATACACCCTCTCGCCAAACGCTTTCCTCCTCCCTCGTCTCCAATCTCCCAATCCCCCAATCCCCCCCTCTTCCTTCAATAAGGTTCCCTACTCCCTTCCCCCTCATCGCCTGACACCAGATCTCGCCTCTCCCGAGTCCCGGGTCTTGCTTGGTCTCCTCATGGCGTAGGGCACAAGTATCTTTTCTATTTCTGTCGAGCCTCTCCCATAAAAGGTGTCGAGCCCAGATCTTCTGAGGTATCACCATTTGAGAAGGGGAACATACGTCTCCAAACTACGGCAACCACGATAGCCATCTACATACTCTTTCTTACGACCCTATGAGACCCGTTGATGATTCGTATCCTCCCCCCAATCCTCGGCCTCCACCACTTCGAACAGTTTTTTTTTGATCTTCCTGGCCCCCTTTCCATCCAAAACTTCCCGGACTGTATTCGAATAGTATCGAGAAACTGTCCGGGATCATTGTCTCCAACCCTGCCCACTCTTCCGCATCATGTTTTCTCAACCTTCCCACAAAGCCCTCCGTTTCCTAGGCCTCCTTACCCTGCTTCTGTCGGCCTGCACGACTGTATTATTCGTCCTGTATTCGATATCGGCCGTATCAATCCATTCCGTTCACCTATCCTCATGTATCACTGCTGCAGTAGTCAATCTAACAACCTGCTTGTTCCTGATCATAACCATGATCTATGGCTCACCCAAGCGTCCGTGCTTACTCGCGGGTATCGCATCGACGGTCTCGGCAGGGATTGCCACCGCATTTACACTCGGCTGGCTGAATCTCCGGCCTGAGGGTTTACCTGAATTGATGTACGGTCGTGCGAGAACTCTCCTGATTGTCATCGGGTTTGCATTGTTTATTGCATCTCTGATTACGCAAACTATATTCTGGACGCTTCATGTGACCGCCAATCCGCACTCAGGCTTAAGGTCAGGTGATGAAGAAGCCTCCCCCACGAAACAAGCCGGGAAAAACTGTATTTCACCTGCTCCACCCACCGCCAATGCCTCTGAAACCAGTCTCAAGGAGAAGGAGGATCGGATTCTTAACCACAACCTTCAACCGGCTCTTGTACGGCCACAACTTCGCCACTCATCAGTGTATTACGTTACTTCGACTTCAGCAACCACTTCGACCCCGGCCAGTTTGGAAGTTGACCACTTCGACACCTGGGATACCTCAGATGTAGGTGACATTCAAAGGGCAGCCTGCACACTGGCTATTGCTGAATCTGGGGGTCCTATCATGGGGTTGGGGATATGCACTCCTGAGATCGAAGTAACTGCAGCCGACTCCACAGAGGATCAAGTGCCAGAAGATCCTCGAGAAGTGCGGGTTCATATCCCAATAGCAGAGAGGCAGAATAGCCCACCAATACCCGATTACGATATGACTCCCAAGAGTGCGAGTTTTCCTACCGGTCTCTTGAGAGATGATGTCTCCTCGCCGGGGAAAAGCTCTACAATATTCTGCAACCCGTTAGCAGAAGAACCCGAACCCAGAGGCGATAGCTCGCAAAGTTTTATCGAATTAAAGAGGCCGCAGGGAGATTTGGAGACTAGTAAATGGCTTGTTAGGTCACAAACCACCCTCTGATTCAACTCTGCGAATAAACGACAAACATAACGGCATGTCACACCGCGCACGTGTCTGAACGAATGAAAGTACGAAATCATGATAACCAGTTCGCATGATTGCCCTATAATCTTAATCGCAAGTATCAATGCCCGATTCCAACGACATACGTCACGATTCAAATGAGACGAGAGTGAAGAAAGACAAGGAACCTATGAACACGACTGAACTTGAAGGCTAACTCGAACATGTAACAAAACATTATTCCATGAGCACGCTCCCCCTCACGTCTTTTTCTCTACGCGCTAGTCTATCTACCTTATTATTTTTGCTATTATTGTGATTTCCTACCTTAAACTTACATAAATCTCACGGAGGCCTCTACTCTCCGTTATTGCTTTATATCTTAGTGTCTATTTTTGTTTGCGATTTCGTGTTTCGAATCTGAGTTTCAAGGTTCGGGCACGTCGGTGGGGAGATGGCATGACGGAGGATATCCGTATCAACCCAAAGGGATTTCTGGAGTGTACTGTACATGGCATTTAAAAGCCAGTTTTCGTCTCTTTTCGGCGTTTTTATTTTTTGAAGACCAAGAACAAAGTCAGTCTGCGCTGTACATTTTTCCTGCACATTTTGCCGCAATTATCCCGTGTATCTCTCATGGTTCGGTATCTTTTTTTATATTATCACCTTGGCGGTTGGGGTGATCGGTGGATCTTTTCCCTCTATCTTTGAGGTTCTCATTGTTTGTGCATAGTAACTTAGGACAATATGTTTGTTTTGGAAACCTTTGTTTTCATCCAAGGGTTCGCAAATTTCGCACAATGAAATTCCTCACAAAATATCACTCGAGGGTGAAGAGAAGCTATGGTTTCGGAGTGGGGGTTCAAGAACGGAGAGAATAACTTGCGCCCTGGGTTGCTGATATGATGCGACATCAGTCTTTTTGGGGAAAGGGGTGATTGCTAAAAATAAACACTATCACCTCTATCTATCTCTGATACTCCTATGGCTCACCACATCGACTACCTATCCTCAAGTTTATGACAGCTATGCTGTGCGAGGGCAATTCTGGAAGTTTATTGAACCACCGGTAAATCCCGATGCATTTTTTTTTTTTTTTTTCCTTCGAAAAAGACTAAAAAAACTCAGAGCCCTGCAGGAGCGCCGGTGGCTGCCGAATGGGACTTATCCTCTTTAGAGCGCCGCCCCCGCCATCGGCTGGACTGTTCTTGAGGTGAGCCAGGAGGGCCATGAGATACTTACGGTCATAAGAGATTGTATTTATCACCAAGATACTAACACTACGAACCCCACTGACTAGAGTGAGAAAGCTGAACGCTCAACAGATCTACTCTCGAATTAGAGTTCCCTGAAAATCAATCACGGTCGTTTAATTTAATTTCCCCTCTTTTCTGCGGAGTGCCCGGGCACCTGACTTCATGGGATGCGGGCTTGCATGTGAGGAGCGGGGGGGGATCGCTCAGGCGAGCTCAAGCAAACGCCGCAGTATGTAAGGAGAAAGATTAAGTTATTCGGTAGGATGCAAGTGATAAGGTTAGTGTTGGAACCTCAACCTGTGGCCAGGCTTCTGACCGTTGCTCTTGCGTTTAGGTGAGGTTTGTCGTGAGTGAATTTTCAAGCGGGTTTCCGGTCGGGATTATGCGTCACGGTCGGGTTTCTGTAAGCGAAAATAGCTGGGGAGAGGGGAGGGGACGGGCAACCGCCTTTATGGAAAGAGGCGGGGAACTTTTTGGAGTCGAGAATTACTGGGGGATCTAGGGGGCCATTGACGGCTAGGGGTGGAAACAAACAAGGTGCTCATGCGGGCTTGGGCAAGCGGAAGTTGACGTCTTGTTTCAGATATTGGCGATCCTAGATATCACGGGCTGTTTCATTATCCATTGGTGGGAAGATGTCTCCCATTTAGCGAGTGAGGGAATATGATTGGCAGGACCCCATACAAAGACAACAACGAGAGTGTACTCGAATCCGCCAGCCCCATAGGATCGGACAGGGTCACATCGCAAGGGTGTTTCTTGAAGAATGCGTATCTTCTGAGGTTTATATCTCCCTATATTTTCTAGGCTGTCTCCGAGTGATGTCTTATGAATCTAACATTATGCCGATATCTGTCCCCTATACATAGGATGCGATACCGTCTGTTTTTCCTGAGGATAGATGATGAAGCTTCACTTCATCCTATAGATATCGAGTACAAATCGGACTCGATCAGTCGGTGGCCGAAGCCGTTCCACAATGTTGAGCGTATTGGCTACCGTAAAATCTCGAATAATTGGACAATGTGCCATGTCGTCAAGAATTCCCTACCTTGGAAAAGGGGCGAAAATCGCGGCAAAAACAGAGCTACTCAGCCCCTCTGAGAGACATAAAAAGGCGGGAAAACACCAGACCTTACCAGAGGAGGCAACTCCAACGACATATAGCACATGGTCCAATTATTTGATATTTTATGGTGTGATGCCAGAGAATAGCTTCGCAGCAGTGGCTGTAACACCCCTTCAAATATTAAATACGCCTGACTTCTGTTTGGTACTCTTTGAAACCCTGTGCTATTAATTGAGGGCTGCATTAAAATATCACCCTGTTGATAAGCAACATAAGCTTCACCTAGCAGAGGTTTGCTGGAGTGTCATACAAGAAATCATCCGGATCCGGAAGACAGTTGATGCGGAAAATTGGGTAGCTCTTAGTGATTGTTCTTCAGGGTTTATATCGATGGCTCGGGACACTCCCCGGAAGGCGCTATAGGGATTGGCCTTTCCAACTGATGAAGGAGAGCGCCCCACCTGTCTGGGGACATGGCTCCCATTGCGACTCTGGGAGTGCTTCAGAGCCCCACCGACAGGGTCTTCGCCAGGGTTTATAGGTTGCGTACTAATTAAGTTTCTGCGTTTACGAAAATTAAAGCTACAGATCGTGCTCTATTTTTGAGTATATTGCGCAATTGGGGTTGATTGGATTTTGTAAGTCTTGGTACTGTCGTAAGAGCGTGTACCGCGGTTGGTTGGTATAGAGGGAACTCTCCCGGTTCGGGATTGTTACACAGGTCGTCGTGTACTCGAGTAAGCTTATAAGGCATGTCGAGAAATTCGGCAGCGAGATTACGCGTTAGCTACCCGTCAACGCATGGTAAATAAGGTTGAACCCATATCAGTTTAATGCTGTGATATAAGAGGCTCAACCTAATAGGGGCCATGGTAGTAGTCGTAATACGGGTTCCTGTGTAGCATCAACGACACGACGCAACTAATCCGACCAATCGCGAGGGGGTTTACTCCCGTATTGAGAAATATCACGATTAGTAGCCCCGCTCTGGCCACCAGAGTATAACCTTCATGGCCCCATTGAGAACAATGGCAGGATGCCGCGCGCACCACATTGGAGGAGCTGGTAGGAGAAACTTATCCCGACCGATCAATGGGGGTTTCTTCCTGGTCCCATGAACTAGAGTTCAGAGACTGCTATCTTGGCCCTACCGCTGTGCTTGAAGCGTCCTCAGTTGGTTTGATGATATATAAGGGCCTGTGTTCCAAAAACCATAATCGACATACTTTCCCGGTTTATGATCATTTCTCTTTAAAGATATCTCGCGATTAATCGGAATTTCCTCTCTGCTTTCGTTAAACCTATAAAAAGCTTTCGATTGGCATTAAAGAATGGCCTCCGACAAGAATGGTGCGCCACAAATTCTCCCTAGAGTCAACTGAAGCTACAAGGTGGTTGGTGGGGAATTATTTGCTAACAGCACAACTGTATCCGAAAAGATGGCAATGGAGACGACGAAATCTGGCTGTAAGCAAAACCCTTCAAAACTTCTATTATGGATATATGAATTGTGGCGCGCCTAGGATGATTTCCGGTTGATCGCTGACTGTTATGTTTTTTGATAGCTACGACCCAAGCAAAGCCGCCGCGATACTATTTGCAATACTCTATGGCATTACCACAGTCCTTCACATCATCCAAATGTTCCTCATGCGAAAGTGGTACTGTTGGGCGTTAATCATGGGAGGACTTTGGGAGGTACGATATATTGGCATTTGTCCCAAAATAGGTTTGACATGCATCGGTATACCTGGCTGACTTAATCTAATCGTCCTTGCTTTTGATATATAGACTGTTGGATACGCTCTTCGAATTTTGTCTGTTGAAAATCCGCACAGCGATGGGTATTACGTATGGAGCTTTCTTCTATCTCTCCAGCGCCTTCCATCCCCTTTAGCATAATAAACGTTATTCGTCTACTCGAGTACCCTAATAAGCCCCTAGTTCCCACGCTTATTCGGAGAAAGCTATCCGAACTCAGGGTTTTCCCTCTGGCTACGCTGCACTGGCTAGCCTTGCGTCTCGCTCAATTATCCCTAACTATTTTGTGTTATATGATCTGACATATACCGGCTGCCACAATGGCCAATTGCAGTCTCCGATGTTGACACTCATAGTACTGGCACCAGCATGGATTGCGGCGTTCGATTACATGACTCTCGGGCGTCTTATCAACACGTTTTTACCCTCCAAATCAGCCCTGGGTCTCCGAGCTCGCAGAATAACGCTGATTTTCGTCCTCTTTGATATTTTGTTAGTGGTTTTTATTTTATTTTTCCTACTTTCCATCCCCACTTCTCACTCACCCTTCCCCGCCACCCCCGTCTTAATCTCCTTTTGATGAATATTATATTATATTATATTATTTATTCCTGTGTGACCCCGGAGCTGACAACATGGTTTTTCTCTTCCCTTTCCTTCTTCTAGTTCCTTCGTGGTGCAAGGCTCCGGATCGGGGTTCCTGGTTTCCTCTAGCGGGAACAGCTTTCAGATAGGGTCGTACATACTCATTAGCGGATTGGCGCTGCAAGTGACTGCATTTGCCTTCTTCACCATCACGGCAATCAGGTTTGACATCAAGTATAAGAGGGAGTTTGGGCTCGATGGAAGAGAACGGTTTGTTGCGCTGTTGTATTGCCTATATGTCAGTTGTTTGTGCATCTTGGTGAGTCTTTATTTCGTTCATTTAGTTTTATATTTTTTCCCCCTGGGTCGGTTTGGTTTGCGGGAGATTATCCTCACCCCAGCACCCTTCCACACCCTCCCCCGCATGCGGGTTTGCGGAATCGGGGTCGGGCTCGGAGCGTGCGGGTGTTTACCCTATTTTCATATATCTCTTTCCTTATTTTTTCTTTTTCTTCTCGATTTCATTGGGGCATGTATCTCCGCACCCCTGCACCCTTGATCACATGGAGTCGCGTCGCAAAATGGCCATCTACGCAACGAGAGGGCTATTCATTTGTTGTCGATACCGTGTACAATCGACTGGGGTGTTGATGCCAACCTGATGGAAGGTTAATTGTAGCGGGGAGGGCGAGGGACGAGTAGGAGGGCTGAGAGAAGTGATGAGCTCGATACTCGTACTCAAGTATGAGTTGTTGAGAGTCTCACTCGGCCAATCCAGACTCTCCGTGTGGTATCTTGAACCCATTGCTTCTCCTCCCCCCATCACATCTCCATTCATCCCCTCCCTTCTTCCCCTTCAGCCACGTTTTAATTTCTATTTTTCCAAATTTCATTTCCTGCTCGTGCATCCTCTTATCGGTCACTCACTCCCTGCAGCTGAGCCGAAGGGAAGGGAGGCGAAAAAACAACAAACCCCCCCCCCTCCCTCTTTTGTGGTACAGCAGTTTTACTGTCACTGAACTGATCTAACCCAAAAAAAATGTTTAGATCCGCTCGCTCTTCCGAATCGCAGAATTCGCAGAGCACTATCCAGGAACGTTGAGCAAGCACGAGGTATACTTCTACGTGCTAGAAGCAGTGCCAATGCTACCAACACTGGTAATGTTCAATTTTTGGCATCCCGGGACAGTCCTCGTGGGAGAAGGGAGTAGCTTTAGAGAAGAGAAGAAGAGAAATAATACTCTTGCCGCAGCCGATGCTGACATCTAATGGCATTATGTGGGGGGGGAGGGGGAGATCTGAAGGGGTAGAGATATGGCGGATGCGGGGACGGATGGGGTTACGTGCGTTGCGTATGAACAGCGCATTCGGTGTTCCCGGGGTGGTGGTGGTGGTGGTGGTGGTTGTTACTTGTGTGTGTGTGTGATGTGTTGAGTCGAGTTGAGTTGACATGACTGAATGGGCGAGTGAGTGAATGAATGAACCAAAGAGAGGGATAATTAAAAATTTAAAAAAAGAGAGAGAGAGAGAGAGAGGAAGAGGAAGAGGAAGAGGAAAAAGAAATTTGAGACTTATACCAGCGCAGGAAAGACCAGCTGAAGTTTTTTTATTTTTTTTATTTTTTTTATTTTATTTTACCATAAATCATTTATTATATTTTCTTTTCTTTTCCCATTCCTTGGTTTCGTAACCGCAGTTCGTCCTTTCGTCCCTCCATCGTTTTTTTATTTTTTATCTCTCTTAAAAAAAAATTTATCATTGTTATTGCCCAACTTTTCCAGCGCGCCTTCGATAGACTTGACAAGAGGAGGGGGGAGAAGGAGGAGAAGGAGTGGAAGTTGAATGTGTAGGAGATATAGTAGAATTTTGCCTTATTCCCTTCTTCTTCCTTCCTTCCTTCCTTCTTTCTTTTGTGTTGGAATTGTAGGTGCCTGTGATATAGACAGAGCCGAGATTTTATTTATTTATTATATTCTCCTTTACGCTGCCTTACCTACCTACCTACCTACCTACCTGCCTGCCGGTACCCACCGGTACGAGCTCAGTACTAGTATATCATATCATATCATATCATATCGTAACCATCAAAGGAAATCAATCAAGCCTACGGCTACCGTAGTGTAGTACGAACGATAACTACTGTGGAAGCCTGGGTCAGGCACGTACAGTACAGTGCAGTACAGTACAGTGCTTGAGTGCAGTGCAGTGCAGTGCAGTGCTACAGCATCATCATACCGGTAGGCCACAGCACATTTACGTACGAGGGGTACTGCAGTTGTAGTTGTGAAAACAACCTTCCTTCCACAACTAGATGAGTCCGTCCAATTTCCGAGTTCCTCATCCATCCATCCATTCATTCCTTCCTCGGTAACTGTATATCTCTCTCTCTCTCTTCGGGGAGGGGGAGAGAGAGTGTGTGTGCTTGGTTGCTTGCTTGTGGAATACCGGTATGATAATGATACTGGGTCTAAGTAATTTTTAATCTTTAATTTTTTTTTTTCCTCGGTCCTCTGCCCCGGTTGCCTGGAAGCGAATGGAGAAGGTATATCAGGCACTATGGTACACTACCGGTTATGTATGATAGTCACTGTATCGTATACCCTGGTCAATACCATATGGAGAGAAATTGGAGATGAGAGAGAGAGAGAGAGAGACGGAACCGACCTTCATAACCTAAATAACAAATTGGAAAGGAAGAAAGAAAAAAAAAAGCCTTTTTTTTTCCCATTCACCCATTATGCACAATCCTACATGTCTACCTGCTTACTTACCCACCTACCTTCTACTAGCCCGCGTATGATACATACCTGCCTGGCGTCTACTCGAGTACGTGCGGGCCAAGTCACATCTTTTTTTCTTTTTTCTTTTCCTTCTCTTCCCTTCTCTCCTCTCTTCTCCTAATATGCGAAAGTGAGTGAGTGAGGTGAAGTAGAAAGGAAAAAAAGAAAAGAAAAAAAAAGCGAAAAAAAAAGCAATAACCACCCACCCACACCACACACACGACACATAGACTAAATTATCCCTGGTACCTTTTCAAGGACGTTGTGTGGATTAAGGAAAGGGGTCGTGACCTCGAGTAGACGCGGGTAAGAAAAAAAACTAATGCGCGAGGGGAACCGGGGGTTGGGAGTGGAGTGGTAGAGTGTGGGGGGGGAGGGTGGAGGGGGGGGGAGGAAGTTGTGCAACTTTGGTGCGCTACAACAACCGGAGTTATGGGTGATGGGTTTTGGAATGGATGAATGGATGGTATGGATGGGGGGGGGGGGGAGTGGAGGTATTTTATTTCATT
>Ga0307507_10003226_pt1 | contig 32145 bp, 32 predicted proteins | sample 7_EM_MG_FD_207223 | JGI IMG/M metagenome (GOLD analysis project Ga0307507, IMG submission 207223) | Populus trichocarpa ectomycorrhiza microbial communities from riparian zone in the Pacific Northwest, United States - 7_EM | ecosystem: Host-associated > Plants > Roots > Unclassified | place... | reverse complement strand
GGTAGGAGTGGTAGAGGGATAGAGTGTATCCTAAAGGGGGCAAGGGGAGGAGGGGGGAGGGGAAGGGTTCTTTGAGGTGATTATATCATCAGGTGCACGGTCCTTACTTTATATTTGTATGGAGGCTTGGCAAAATATTTAATATTTAATATAATATCAATATTGAATGCGTGTTCAATATCAATATCAATACGGCCTTATATTGATATTGAATATTGATTAAAGCACTGCTATTAGTCTTAATTGTGTGTATATTAAGCTAATATTATACTAGTCAGCCCTTACCCAGATCTAGCCGCTGTTGCTATTAACATAGTCGGCTCTTGTTGACCTGAATTAGGTCCTTACTGCCCCGACTCAGCTACCTACCCGTTGACTTAGTCATTGAGTCAGTCGTTGAGTTAGTTATTGACTCGGTCACCTACTCCTTGTTTCCATTGCCACCCCCTACCCTCCTTCTCTTTCCTTTCCTACACCTTTCCTTGTGTATATATAGAGGTCTTAGAACCATATTTCAATAGACAGAGTCCTTATTTAATTTCTATAACCGGTGCATGGATATCCGGTTGACAGTTATAAGCCCGGGTTGCTTGCCGTATTGCCCCTATTTAACTGATTAATTTGATTGATCTATTTAATTAATTATACCCCTTATTAAATTGCTACTTATTTATTAAATTCTTTATCCTTTCTGCAAGTACCTTTAATATAACTTCTTAACCACCTACCCAGACCATTACCACAACGGTAATATTATTGAGTTAAGCTAACTAGGACGAATGGATTGACCTTATTAGACTTTAAGCTTAAACAGGAGACGTATAGAAATACGTCAACCCCTTAACTAAATAGGATTAGTTGCCCTAACTAATTAAACCAGCCTTTTCTAAGCCTTTAGATGTGAAGATAGGAATAACCTCCTATGCAACTCTCTCTAAGGACAAGAAGGACGAGCTTTGAATTCTCCGTAAGAGATACAAGACGGCAGAGAAGGAATATAAGAGGAAGAAGACAGCTTTAACCTCTCCATAAAGCTATATTACCGGTGTAGTAACCAGGAACCTTAACACCTATATACTAGGTGTTGACTTAGTATACGACACCCTGGTGGCTCTTAAGAAGAGAGTTGCCCCTACTAATATAGCACGTTAGCTCTACCTATCCACTTAATACGCTAAGGTTAAAAAGGGCCTAAAGAACCAGAACTTTGAGGCCTGGCTATAGTAGTGGGAGAAGATATATAACAACTGTAAAAAGATTAAGCTGCCGGACGTATAAGGTAACTAAGCAATTAGAGACTTTCTAATAGTGGTAGAGCTAGTATTACCAAATTAGGCCTTAACGTGGAGGGTTGAATTTGACAAATACGACTAGGCCAAAGACTACGTGTTATCTATACATTAAATAGTTAACATATATCGGGACTATTAAAGATTAGAGACTGCCTAGCAGAAAAATAGAGCTTAGTTTAGTGCTAATGTAGTAAGCTTTTAGGGCAAGTTAATTAATAAGGCTCCTAAGGACGAGGCTCCTAAGGACAAGGCTCCTGCCCCTTTCAAGTTGGCACGGAAGAAGGATACCCCAACGTACTACTATAGAGCTGTTCACTGGTTCCAAGATTGTCCTTATATTAATAAGTTGGTTTGATTAAAGGACTAGAAATTAGACAAAGCTACAGCCAAGAAGGTTAAGGAAAAGATTGCTAACGCCCTAGAATGGCACAAGCAAATACTAAAGAAGGTTAGGAAGTAGTCTTTAGAAAAGGAAGCTGCACCAAACCAAGATGGAAGTTAAAAGGAAGATAATAGTACCTTTGCAGTACATTAAATAGGCGCCTATAAAGCAGGCACTGACTACAAGCTGCGTAACAGCGTGATTTTTAACAGCGGAATTATAATACACATCATTAACAATTAATTAAGGTTTGTTAACAAGCTTCGACTAAGTAATGACTTTATATATACCGGAACGGGCATGGATCCGATTAAAGGTATAGGGACGGCAGTTATTACTATTTAGATACCATTAGGTTTTAGAAAGATCTTCTTAGCCAGCGTAGTATATATACTAGCCTTTTATACAAATTTAGCCTGCCTAAAGAAGTTTAATAAGAAGAATATATAGTGGGATAATAAAAGGAACCTACTGTATCACAAGAACGATTATAAGACGTTTGCCTTTTGCGAGAGCTATTATAACTAATTGACACTTAAGTACAATAAACTATAACTGAGGACCCTAAGTAAGGCCTTATTTGTAATCTAATTGCGAGACCCCCTTCCTAATTAGGAAATATTAGGCGAACTCTGGTATAAGAGACTGGGCTATATAGGACCTGACGTGATTAAGTATTTACCCCAGGAAGCAGGTGGTGCGAAACTTTAAGGTCTAGTGATGATTGACTGTGAGACCTATACTGTCAGCAAGGCTTACGAAATTGTATTAAGAAGAACGCCTACTAATAAGGCTACCAGGCCCTTCTACTAAGTATATATCGACTTATTTCTAGAGATTGTGGCGTATAACGGTCATATCTAGACGATATACTTCTATGACGAATATCTACGTATGAACGAGGTAGAGACCTTCGCCTATAAGTTATTAACAACGCAAGCAATTATACGATATTTAAATAGGGTGGAGCGTCAGTATAACCTAAAAATCATAATAATTTGAATCGATGGCGAAACGTCCCTAGGTAGCGAGTTTAACGCTTAAAGGACTTAAAAAGAAATACTATTAGAGAAATCGGCCCTATATATAAAGTCTTAGAATGGTTCTACTAAATATTTTAGGGAGGTGATTATTATTAAGTCTTAGTATATGCGAATTAAAGCTTAACTACTAGAAGAACTATAGCCAGAGGTTACTAGAGCTGCAGCGTATTTAATTAATCGGATACTAAACGCCTAGCTTAGCTGGATAACACCTTTTAAAAAGCTTTAGTTAGTACTAGGGTTCTCGCCATTAAAGCCGAATATAGCTCACCTATAAATATATGGCTGCAGAGCTTACCCGCTTAAATACAATATCCTGCGCACACGAAAGCTTAAGCTAAGGGCTTATATTGGATACCTGGTTGGGTACCAGTTGATGAATATCTATAGGGTCTATATACCCAGCGAAAAAAAGGTAATTTGGACGAGAGATGTAACGTTTAATAAGCAGTTGCTCTATAATAATAGTTAGCTAGATCTTGCGAATCTGCTCCAAAAACAAGCTAATTAAATTTTAGAGGTAATTAATGTGTTAAGTAGCAATAGGACGCTTTAGGAAGAGCTTAACAAGATATTAGATAAGGAGGATAAGACGTTAAATAAGAAGGACAAGGTGGATAGTAGTAGAAGTTAATAAGTGGATGCTGATAAAAATATAGATTAAGGTAATAACGTAATTAGCCTATAATCCTTAAAGGATAACTTTATACCTGGCCTCCCTACCCTAGCTAAGACGCCAGAACCTTAATTAAATACTATAAATATAGAGCTATTAAGTTCCTTAATTAATTAAAGACCCTAATTTAAACTTGTTCCTAAAGAAGAAGCCTATCTAAGATAGGAGATTATAGGCGATATAGGCAATGTTAATATTATAGAAGGCAAAAGAACTAAGAAGCTTTTAACGCGTTAAGTAGCTTACCTAACAGATATTAAGCAATTAGATACCCTTCCTACCTTTTATAGAGCCTTTGCTACCGGAATTAGATATAACTAGAAGCGATTATACCGTGATAAGCTTCCACCACTACTACGCAGCTAGAAGGAGCTTTAAGCTCACCTGTATAAAGATGGCTTTATAGAAGCCGCCAATAAGGAATATAATAATCTTGAGCAGTAAGGGACATTCAAGTCCGTTAAACGGATAGCGTTGCTTAACATTATACCTATTACCTAGGTGTTTACTTATAAGTTTAACACTAATAGATATCTTATTAAATTTAAAGCCCGTCTTTATATACAAGGTGACTTATAACGACTTAGTAAAAAGGATATGTATGTAGTAACCCTTATAGCAAAAATATTTAGAGCTATAATGGCGATCGTTGCTGCATTCAATTTGGAGACTTGGCAGTGCGATATAGTTAACACCTTCGCTAATAGCCTTATTAATAAGATAGTCTATATTAAATTTCCAGATAGCTTTTAATAGAAGGGCAGGTGTCTGCTCCTTTAAAGAGCTCTATACGGCCTCTAATAATTACTACTGCTTTGGCTTAATAAGTTCTTAACTACCCTAACGTCCCTAGGTCTAATGGTAGTTAATGGAGAATCATGTTTATTTTATAATAACTAGCTAATTGTGTTCTTCTATATTAACGATATTATAGCAGCCTGCCGCATAGAAGACTTACTAAAGCTTTAACTCTTTAAGGAACAGCTAATAATAAAGTACAAGATTAAAAACCTAGGAGAACTAACCTAGTTCTTAGGAATTAGAGTCCTTTATAATTAACCTTAATAAAAGCTCTGGCTCTGCTAAAATTCCTATATTAATAAGATCACCAGTACCTTCTATCTAAAAGACTTTTAACTAGTATATACACTAATAAGTATGGAAGATCTCTTGCCTAATCTAAAACAGGCCTCCAAGTAGCAGGTCTATATGTATTAAAGGAAGGTTAGATTACTACTTTATACTACCTATATTATACGACCTAACGCCGCTTAAGCCTTAAGTAAGCTCTTAGAATTCCTTCGCAATCTGTCGCCCCTATATAAAGCCACAGCTAATTAAGCGATTGCATACCTATATTAAAAGAAAACTCTTGCGATTGAATACTTAAGCAGGAATATTAGAAGTTAGATCATCATCCAAGTAAGCAACACTGTATTTAGCAATAATTCTATTAGTTAGAAGAGCACTAAAGGCTTTATATTTTCACTATTTAGGGGAGTAATTAACTGGCGCTCTACCAAGTAGAAGACTGTTATAATATTAAGCACTAAAGCTGAGCTTAAAGCTCTATTAAACGCAGCTACCAAATTAATTTGGTGGTAGCGCTTCTTTTAAGATATGCGACTCTATATAAGTGAGGAGTATATAATTGGCTATAATAATTAACAGACAATTTAACTGCTTACTAAAAACGGACCTTAGTTAAATATAAAGCTTTATCATATAGATATCTACTAGCACTGGCTTTGCTAAGAGGTTTAGAAAGGCTTAATTATGATTAAGTGGGTTCCTACTACTAATATAACGGCTGATGGTCTCACAAAGGCCCTATTAAGGCAGAAGCATGAAAGCTTCATTTAATAACTGAATTTGGTTAATATCAAGACTCTATTATAGTTGGATTTGATTATACTATTTAACCAATTTATATAATTTCCTTATTAAGTTTTTCTTTTAGATGGTTTCTATTTGGTTTAACACTATAGATATTTCCTATTTAGGTATATCCAGCTGATTGTCACCCAGTCAGTTAGCTGGGGGGGTATGTTAACCCGAATTAGGTCCTTACTACCCCAACTTAGCTACCTACCCGTTAACTCAGTTATTAAGTTAGTCGTTAAGTTAGTTATTAACTCAGTTACCTACTTCTTGTTTCCATTACTACCCCCTACCCTCCTTCTCTTTTCTTTCCTACACCTTTCCTTGTGTATATATAGAGGTCTTAGAACCACATTTTAATAGATAGAGTCCTTATTCAATTCTTATAACCAGTGCATGGATATCTGGTCGATAGCTCTTTTGCTAGTAGCACATTTCCGTTAAAACTAAAAGGCCTCTAAATATTAGATTTAATGCCTATGCTACTAACTCCAGACCTACTAACCTTAGCTACTACTACAACTCCTATAAGTCGGTTAAATATCCTCTAGCACATCCATAACTATCTACACGTTATAATACCGGAAGATTTTAATTGGGAGCTGAGGGAAGGCACTAAAACAATATATAGACTTATTAAGATAAATAGAAACGTTTAATATCTTAGCCTAGTAGTATATTTGCTAACTAACAATATATTACGCAACAAGAAAGTCGCCATTATAGCCAAAAAAATTCAAGATAAGAGAAATGTGTAGCTTTTTAGGTCTCTACTATTAATATAAAATCTAATAGTTAAAGCATTTGCAGAAAAACTTTTTCTAGGCATAATAGAATCTAGATGTTCTAGTATTATATAGAAGTATGTTAATACTAGAGTAGACCCTAACTTATAGTTACTAGGATAAACCGCTCTTTAGTATATTAAGCTAGTTTAAGTTCTTCTCGCTACTAGTACAGATATTAACGCCCCGCTAGTAGATAAGTATGGAAAAAATGCCCTCTAAGCGGCAGCTAAGAACAACAACATTAAACTAGTTTAGGTTTTTCTTGCTACTGGTATAGATATCAACTCCCCACTAGCGCATAATAGAAGAACCACCCTCCAAGCGGTAGCTGAGAATAATAATATTAAGCTAGTTTAAGTTCTTCTTAATACTGGTGCAGATATTAACGCCCCATAGGCGTATAAGGGAAGAACTGTCCTTTAAGCAGCAGCTAAGAACAATAACATTAAGCTAGTTTAAGTTCTTCTTACTGCTAGTGCAGATGTCAACGCCCTGCCAGCGCATAAAGGAATAACCGCCCTCCAAGCGGCAGCTGAGAATGACAGCATTAAGCTAGTTTAAGTTCTTCTCGCTACCGGTGCAGATATTAACGCCCTACTAGCGCATAAAGGAAGAACCGCCCTCCAAGCGGCAGCTAAGAACGACAACATTAAGCTAGTTCAAGTTCTTCTCGCTACTGGTGCAGATATTAACGCCCTACTAGCGCATAAAGGAAGAACCGCCCTCCAAGCGGTAGCTAAGAACGACAACGTTAAGCTAGTTCAAGTTCTTCTTAATGCCGATGCAGATGTCAACGCCCCAGAATATGGGGGAAGAACCGCCCTTCAAGCAGCAGCTAAGAACGACAACATTAGGCTAGTTCAAGTTCTTCTTACTATTAGTGCAGATGTCAACGCCCCACCCGCAGATAATTATAGAAGAACCGCCCTCCAAGTAGCAGCTAAGGGGGGTAATATTAAGCTAGTTTAAGTTCTTCTTAATACTAGTGCAGATATTAACGCCCTGCTAGCGGATTGGGATGGAAGAACCGTCCTCCAAGCAGCAGCTAAGAATGGCAACGTTAAGCTAGTTCAAGTTCTTCTTAATACCGGTGCAGATATTAACGCCCCGCCAGCGGATAAGCGTGGAAAAACCGCCCTCCAAGCAGCAGCTAAGAATAATAACGTTAAGCTAGTCCAAGTTCTTCTTTATACTAGTGTAGATATTAACGCCCTGCCAGCATATTGGAATAGAAGAACCGCCCTCCAAGCAGTAGCTGAGAATGGTAACGTTAAGCTAGTTTAAGTTCTTCTTAATACTAGTGCAGATATTAACGCCCTGCTAGTGGATTGGAATAGAACAACCGCCCTCTAAGCAGCAGCTAAGAATGGCAACGTTAAGCTAGTTTAAGTTCTCCTTAATGCTAGTGAAGATATTAACAACCCACTAGCTAATGAGTATGGAACCGCCCTCTAAGTAGCAGCTAAGGAGGGTAACATTAAGCTAGTTTAACTTCTTCTTAATACTAGTACAGATGCCAACGTCCCGTTAGTATATAAGGGAGGAATCGCTCTCCAAGCAGCAGCTAAGAAGAATAACTTTAAGCTAGTTTAAGTTCTTCTTAATACCGGTGCAGATGTCAACACCCCGCTACTGGATAGAGAAACCGCCCTCCAAGCGGCAGCTAAGAACGACAACGTTGGGTTAGTTCAAATTCTTCTTAATACTGGTGCAGATGCCAACACCCCGCCAGCGGATTAGGATGGAAGAACCGCCCTCCAAGCAGCAGCTAAGAATGGCAACATTAAGCTAGTTCAAGTTCTTCTTAATGCCGGTGTAGATGTCAACACCCCGCCAGCAAATTGGGATGGAAGAACCGCCCTCTAAGCAGCAGCTAAGAAGAATAACGTTAAGCTAGTTCAAGTTCTTCTTAATGCCGGTATAGATGTTAACGCCCTATTAGCAAATAAGGATGGAACAATTGCCCTCCAAGCGGCAGCTGAGAATAATAACGTTAAGCTAGTTCAGGTTCTTCTTAATGCCGGTGCAGATGTTAACGCCTGGCTAGCGTATAGGGAAAGAACCGCCCTCCAAGCGGCAGCTTGGTATGATAATATTAAGCCAGTTTAAATTCTTCTTAATGCTAGTGCAGATGTTAACGCCCCACTAACGGATGGGCATGGAAGAACCGCCCTCCAAGCAGCGGCTGAGGGGGGTAATATTAAGCTAGTTTAAATTCTTCTCGATGCTGGTGCAGATGTTAACGCTCCAGCAGCGTATATTACTGGGGTAACATCGCTTCAGGCCGCTGCTATTTGGGGCTATGTTAGAGTTGCCACAATACTTCTTAATACTAGTGCTGATGTTAACGCCCCGCCAGCGTATAAACAGGGAAGAACCACTTTAGAAGGAGCTGCAGAGCACGGGCGCATAGATATGGTGCAGTTGCTGCTCGATGCTGGTGCTGACCTTCATGGAAATAGATATATACAGTACAAAAAAGCGCTCCAACTGGCCTCAAATAATGGACATAATGCCGTTAAAAGGCTTATTGAGGCCCACTACAAAAGCGGCATTGCAGGTGTTTAATATCAAGAGTAAAATGGTATCGAGGGGTTTTGTGGGACAGTAGGGCAAGGGAAGGTCTACGGATTACAACTAAGTTGCTGTGGATGGCACGAGGCGGTAGTGAAGCTGCTGGTCGACCCGGACGACGTCGAAGCCGACTCGAAGGATATAGACGGCCAGACGCCGCTATGGGAGGCGGCAGGGAATGGGCATAAGGCGGTAGTGAAGCTGCTGCGCCCGAAGTGAAATTGATAACCACTTATTCAAACTTTTCGCTGTTCCCGTCCCCGTCTACCACCCGAAACTGTACTTCTTTTTAATCCCTTACAACGGTAGAATTCTCCAGAACTCACAAAAGTGATGATTGCATTGATGGTTCCGAATGTGGTAATCGCTCAAACGCAACTTCTTATAGCCTTCGTTGTTCGACTAGTCCGATCAACAACACCACCTACCATTGCGGAGACCCAAAGAAACCTTTCAATGCCAACAGCACCTGCGTGATTCTTGAGACGACCATCATGACATCTAAACTGCAGGAAATCAAAATCAACTATATCCCAATCAAAGGTAACGAGAATTTGACGGATGCCGTTAATAACATCAAGCTTTACGTTCAATGGATTCAAAGACAGCTCTAGGAAAGCATAAAACTGAATCTTCCCTTCTATAAATTTCAGGGGCTAAAAGGAATGCATGATTATTCGGAGCATTCGAAGACAACCGGTTATGTCTGAAGAAAACAAACCTTGGAGGACGAAGTATCAGCCATTGTAACTTCGATTGCCGGGTTCGGGAACAACGGTATTTCGAACAATGAACTCTTAGAAAACATGAATTTGGACAATTGATGAGAGGAATATTACTACTTTTCCCGGAGGCGGGTAATGGAATGGGTTGCTGGCTGTTTAAGCTGTGGCTTGATAATATGGTTTTCTTTTTCTCTGATTATGGGACAGTTCTCATTAGATTGAGATATCATAAATGTCAAAAATATGCCACAAGTAATCCGAAAGTTAAGCCTGATAATAAATCAAACCTCTAAAACCAAGCTAATTTACTGATTATGCGATATCCCACCTCGTACTCGTGAACATGATTTGTAATTCGAAAAAGGAGTTACTATAAAAAGTTCAAGCTCATTTTCAGAGCCTTTTATTCTAGGGCCCATGATATATGTAGTTAAGCACAACAAATAAAGCCAGGGAAATTGGTTCAAACTTGTCTGGATCAGACTTACTAAGTATGTGAATAAGTCAGCGAGTAGGGTTGACTCGTTTTAGTCTACCTAGTGCCTTCATTGTTTGCTGTAGTTTTCCTCCTCCCCTATTCAGTACTTTTGAGAAACCCCTTATTTGTCTTGACAAGTTGGTGTTTTCCTATTCGAATAAACAGGCTTGATTGAAGGTTGCATAATTAACCTCGCATCCTATGAATCAGTTTTGGGCCTTGCTTTCACCTTCAAGTATTTCCCCTTTGGGGGTTCACACATAGGCAGCCATGCATTAAAGTACATGAATTCATAGGTTTACAAGCCTATGTAAACAGCAGCTGTCTCGAGTCTCTCAACGGATACCTCCAAACCCTTCTACGCTAAAAACTTCGCGGAGTTCCACCAATCTACCTTGCAGAATTACTACAGCTTCAACTCCCGCTTCCACAGCATACGATCTCAACATGACTTACAATTACCCATATCATATAGAAACGGTCAGTGCCATGGCGTATCAAATCCTGGAACGCAAGATCTGAGCGGGCGACTTAGGGCAGATATGGGAAGCTTTCCTGGTCACCTCTGCTAAACGGCTCTAGAGTATTATATTATAATCCGATAACGTTATGTTGAATCAAGGCGTTATCATAAGGAGCCAAAATCGCACAAATTGACTATCTAAACTGCGTCCCGACATCAAGTTGATGTATAGAACAGAGATCGCAACCGAACTACCAATTCTCTCTATTATGTCTTCAAGTTCACTAAACTCTACAAAATTCTATCCGCCCAATTCCTAAACCCCTTCTTTTCCTCCACCGGCCTCCCACCACCTTCCTCTTCACTTTCTACACTAACCCCTTCAATCGCCCAATCATACCGCTGAGCGTCATAGATCTCGTCCGGCAAAATCGCTCTCTCGATAAACGTCTCATGCGGCGGGAAAATCTTCTCCAAAACCACATAAACCAGGCTCGTTGCCGTAAACCCGAGCAGCCAGCCAAACTGGTACGGATGGACGCCCACCCCGACATTAATGCGTGAATTAATCGAGTTGATGAAGCCTGGCAGATTCGGCGCCACACCGACCAGGAATGCAACGATAGCACGCCAATTAACACCGTGCCAGTAGTGGTATATCGCGTCCGGCCTGTACAACGCCAGCGTGTCGTACTTACGGCCATGAATATACCAGAAATCGAACACCATGATAGCAGCAATCGGGCCGAGGAACACCCCGTACGCGGCCATGAAATTCAAGAAACTACCGGCGGATGCGAGGATCTTCCAAGGCACGAGCGCCCACGCGAGGACGGCGCAGAGCAGCTGGCCGCGGCGGATATTGATGAAGCGCGGGAAGAGCGCGGTGAGGTCGTTTGCGGCGGAGAGCGAGTTTGCGGAGATGTTGATGCCGAGGGCGGCGAGGGCGAAGGAGAACGCGGCGAAGAAGCGGCAGGAGCGCGAGGACCAGTTCGCGATGAGCGCCATTGGGTCCCATTCAAGCTTGCCGTAACGCACAGCGCCGGCCGACGAGGCTGCGATGCCAATGAAGGAAATGAAAGTGAACACGATGGGGAGCATGGGGACGTAGATAAGTTGCCATTTCACCGAGACGCGGGAATAGCGTGAGAAATCAGCCTGAGAGACATTAGAATTGAAGTCTTCATTTTGTGATAGGTATTTAGATAAGGATTAGAGATCTTTACCTGATTGACGGATAACGTGGCGTAGCTTCCAATGACAGATGTCAAGCTTGAGAGAAACGCCCAACTATAAGCTGAGCCATGGATGGTAGGCTTCTGATTAAATACTTCTAGACTATCTGTGCTAACGAAAGCCCAGACCAGAATGGCAATCCATGCAATTGGCACGATGACGCTTTTCACCATGAATAACCATCTGAGGTTATTCGGATGCATGTACAGAAATGGGATTTGGATAAGCCAGAAGAGGAAAAAGGAGACCATGGTGTTTGTTGCAATTCCTTCGCTCTCGGGTATATGATTGGGCAGTTTTAGAAAAGACGGCCAGATGGCTCCTAGCATAACCCGGACAGTGTTGGCACCATTCATGGTTTGGATGGCAAACCAGAAGATGGCAAGAATAGCACGCGAGATAATGGCCACGTAGGATCCCCAGAAACCCCAGCTGGCGCGGGAGAGAACAGGAAATGGTGCATGATCTATGGTTTGCCGTCCGTTAATAATCGTGCTAGGTCCAATATGAACCGGTAGGGACTTACGGATGACCCCAGTGGCGCCGTTCAAGGCTATAACGAAGGAAATGATAAAGAAGCCGACTGCGACACATGCAATAGATTCTCTCCAGGTCAAGCCTACTCTTGGATCAGTAAAGTAATCTAAATTGCCCGGTCGTTTCAATTCATACCAACAGCAATGACTCCGGAAGCAAATTGCCAGGTGGCAGCGCTGCAGAAACGTGTAATTAGTGCATAGTGTGAGGAGTGTACAGGTCGGGCTTAACTCACTTAAAAGAGTCTGAGATCCAGTACGCGATGAATGATGTCACGCCCCTGTCAAAGCATTAATTCCGCCGTTAAAGCGAATAGTAAAAGGCCATATTCCTTACCATTTTCGCGCGTGCCGTGGCACTGGATCCAAGTCTTTGTTCGTCCTGTAGTTGTCAGTTGTCAGAATCTTACACAGGGAAACCCATTTCTCAGGGCAGTCAAAGTAAGAGACATCCTTTACCACCACGCATTGCCCTTAGCAAAAGCCGACTTCGGCTGCTCAACTCTCAGGTCTGGTCGCTTGAACTTCTTCATAGCTTCCTTAGTTTATTACGTCACGGATTGGATGCTAGGAGCTCGACTACCGCAACACTCACATCTCTCACCAAGACGGATGAGACTCTTTTATTATTGCAGTCGCACTTGCCATTCGTGGTGTGGGAGCCCAAGTCTCGGAAGGTGCCCCTAAAAGTTCCGACCGTGTTACACTCATCACCGAAATATCGGTAAAAATTTATTTCAAGTGCGGTATTCACGCCGGGCCAGGGTCCCCAAGCCAACCAATAAGATAAGACAGGGCTTGGTGGCTGGCGAAAGTGTGCGTCTTCTCCCGCTCTGGGCGCCAGCCGCAGCCGCAATGACCCTAGCTCAGGTGCATTTACACCACCTTAGCGCATCCGGTTGAAAGTGCGTGTTAATCTTGGTCATCAAACGGCACAATTTTATACCTTTAAAGTAATAAGCATGAACATTTCGACTTATTTTAACGTATTTTTGGATATAAATCTGCGTAGTTTGATTAACACGCGCTTTCGACCGGATGCGCCAGGGCGGCGTACGTTGAAAGCGCGGATCACTTCCTGCTTCAGCTGTAGTTACTCTTAAAAAGGGCAGACTTAACAGCATTGATTGATAGGATCAACGCTCACCTCAACGTGACGGGTCTTGGTACTCTACGTGTTGAATTGGCAACTGCCGAGAGTATCAGAAGTTCTTCTAAATGGCTGTGTTCTGAGGCAAAAGGCAGCACAGTTTCATGACAAAGTCATCAATTATTAGGTCACTATCATTCGATTCAGATAAGCAGCCCTGTGCCGATCTTGAACTCGGGCTGTTTGGCCATGGATTACAAGGTCGCCCGCCATGAGAGGCTCGCAAAGGTACTCGGTCTCAACCTTTCGGGGAGGTACCAGAGGGCCTGATGGCCGGGTACATAGTTTGGCATGGAGCTAATTTCGTACCTTAAGATCTAGACCAACTAAAATGCTTGTTTCTCCGGGGAATAATCTCCTCTGCCTTTTGATTTTCTGGTATTGCACGAGTGAAGAACAAGAGGGTATAGAGGTACTCGGTAATTAATAACGAGAATCACGTTAGAAAAAACATGGCCGACGGTCTATAAAATTTTCGCTGTTACGGTTCTCTTACAAATACCTGTATATACCTTTGCAGTAGTGGATATTTTAGTCTAAAAATGGCCTGCAGACAGGACAATACTAGACTATAACACAGATCATCTTTCTTAATGAATAGATATAAGCTAAGCATAATAGGAAGGGAACTGTGAGAGGGTAAGCGAAAGGGAAGTTTATTTGACCAAACTTTTAATTTTTCCCATCTACAAAGCATGTTGAACTACGGACTCTTCCCATCTAGCTTTCATACATATGCCAAGGTGTAATCGCCACGGAACATGCCTAAAACATAAGTCAGTTTGGATTTCAGTTGAGAAGAGTTTCAGACGTACCTGTGATGCCCAATGAAACTTCACCCCCGGCAACAGAAGGGCCCCTGACTATCACCTCACCCATTGACTGATCGTCGGTAGTTTTGTGGGATGCAGTATCAACAAGCTTGATTTCAACGCAGCTTAACGGTACGCCAAAGTGACTGTGCTTGTTTTGTGGCCCCACACCTCTTCGATAATCATAAAAGTTTGTTTGAGCAACAGCACCAGCTACTTTGGCGGCAGTAAGAGCATAGACCACTCTGGCACCTGTGTAAATTCGCAAGTCTGACAGGTCGTTGGAGCTCAGCGGCGGAGTATTTACGCCTGCTCTTTCAGAAATATAAACCAATCGTAATTTTCCAGGCGTTGTTCCCACGGCTGCTCTTGTTGGTGCGTTGAGACGAGTAAAGAAAGTGTCCGTCGGCATACGGCCCGATGTCAAGACCCGAGTTTCAAGATAGTGAGCTAGCTTTTTCAAGCTGCTTGTGATAGAAGAGGTAATGTTGCTGTGTAGTTTTGCAGCTGACTCTGCGGTTACGACCACAACTGTGGGAGCGATATTTCTAGCTGCAAGTTCTAGTTCTACACCTGCACCGGCGACGGAGTTGATAGCAACCGTGGCGTGACAGAACAAGGCAGCAAGAGTAAGTACTAGAGAGTAAGAGTGCGTAAATGCTTCTGCCGGTAGGAACGTATCAGAAGGAGTCATACGATGGCCGGCCGGGAGCGAGGAAATCAGTGCGCCAGTCGCTGCCACAACGTTCTGTATAACAGCTCGTTAGTGAAGAAATAGCAAGCCCGAAAGTGTCAAAGCTTACATTTTGCGAAAATTCGACTATATCAGCCTCTTTCCCAGGTTTCTCTTGCCAGACGAATATAAGGTTACCAGGTTTTGGCCCAGATTCATTTTGAGGTAATTCGGTGTTAGACCCGGTCTTCTGATCCTGGACAAGTTCATGCCAAACCGAAACATCGATCTTGCCTCCAATTCCCTCCGGAACCTCGTTCCAGTCCATGTGTCTGCTAGTTTTCTCCACAGTCCAGATAACTTGACGTAGGCCAGGAACTCCCTTGCCTACATCGGCAAGTGGGAGAGAGCCCGCCTGAGCAATTAGCGAATCGGCACCGGTCTCGATCAACAGCTTAATCAGAGCCGGGTGAGGTTGATTGTAGGGTATCAATACAGGGGAAAACCCATAAAATGCAGCACCTGCAAGCACTTGTCAGATTGATTTGGTAGGGTTATACAGTCAGTACACAGTTAGTACACACTAAAAATAGACGCTAGAAACTCGACAGAATTTGGAAGATAAACAGCGACCCGCTTAGCTCCGTGCTCCTGTAAATATTTTCCAATTATGTTGATCTCTTTTGTAAGATCTCCAGTGTTGTGTTCCGCAATGTCTTCCTTTCCGAATATCGTCAGAATCCTGCCAGACTGTCCAGCAGACGCGTTTTTGTCAAGTGGAATTTCTCCTGTAACACGGCGCCAGATATCTCGTAAATCGCCATCTTTGCCAGCAGTGTATGCCGGCGCGCCTGGAGGTTTCACTCCAAGTCCAGTTCTTAGGGGATCTGAATGAGTTGTTTGTTAGCCGTGGATACTTAGTACATGCTCGGAATAGAAAACCATACATCCGTGGGGTGTTTCTGGTGATCTGTATATAGCCGACTCTCCAGGTTGCCTCACATATGATGCTACAGCTTGCCGGGCGAGTAGAAGAGGATGTGTATCGGCATCCTGGGTGTCAAAGATAACCCAAGCTATGAAGCCAAATATGCCGAAGGTGAGTGCTGAGGAGTAAATATTCCAACCCGAGAAAACACCGGCAATTATGCTATCGAGCTGTTCTACTATTCCCGCCATGTTTGTAGGTGAAGTGATTAATCCTTGAGCACGAGAGGAGAGTGATGTCGTAGAGAAGGAGACAGACGTAAGGTGTGGGGCGAAACACAAGATGACGGAAGTCCGAGGGCAGGACCCTGAAATTGGCTTGGCGGGAGCGGAGCGGCGGAGCGGGTGCCGATTCCACATCAAAACAACCTGGGCGGATTGTTTGCGACCTTCACGACCGTTACGACTGAGATCACGAACAACACTATGCGATAATAGCTTTTTATTCACGCTCTTAAATTACTAACCTACTAACATATGCACAGAACTAACCGTTTCGGTTTTTCTAGCAGGGTATTAGGACCATGTAAGCTCCCCTTGTTCGACGGTAGTAACAACACCGGCCACTAATTCATTCAAAGCTTGCATCTATAATTCTATTCAGAGCCGGTACACGTATGATGGCAACAACAGGTACGCCCTCAACACCCGCTGCTCAAACGGTTGTGCAACCTACGATCACGGGCACTTGGAGACACCCTAGATTTGATGAAATCACCAAACGACAGCATGCAACGACCTTCGGTGACAGAAATGCCCGTATAATTCTCTGGAATGGTTTCTACCTTGTCAGCAGCTTCATAGTTCCTCCCATGGCTTCTGGCTGGGTCTTGTTGTACGTGTCGTGCTCCGATGAGTTATGCTAGAAATTAAAACTAATCCAACACAGCTCTCCCATATTCCGACTTCTCAACACTTTCTCACCATACCCATTCTATATCATGCTCGCCCTGCGTATCCTTCTCCTCCTGAATATAGGTGTAGCTCTTCTTCCCCTCTTCCGCCGGAAGGACGATCTCGCCGATATTCCCCTTACCCCCTCACAACGCGTAGCAATGGGTTTAGATCCCAATGTCGCCACACCTCAAATGCCAGGATCGTCATATGTCACACCGCCGCGTTATGCACGATCTACACCACGCAGTAGTCGCAGCAATACTGGGGACCGAAAGCCAAACCAGTCTCCGCTGTCTGGTCGTTCCAGTCCTCTTGGCATGTCGTCAAACTCGCCCTTTTCGCCTTCTGCAAGTCCATTATTGCAGAAAGCTGTTGGGGGTAGTGTGGCTACTAGGAGGCTGAGCTATGATCGCCAATCGCCACTTGGAGCTAGTTTGTTCGCAGATTCAAGCTCGTCAAACACGCCGGGCACACCCACACCAGCACCCGCGAAAGCCAGCGTAGGGTTGAACAATCGCTGGTTATATGAGAGAGGAAGGGCAAGTCCTGGAAGGGGACTGTTCGCCTGAGAAGAGACATACACGGACCTGCTCGGCTATGGGGAAGGGCGATGGATGGATGAGCGCTTGTACTCTACATTGCTGGGATGAAAATGGTCGGCAAATACCCTATTCTAGCTTTTTTCTCCTGGTATAACATTTTCAATGTATATTTCCCGGTGTTCCGGAATGGAAACTTTTAACTGGACCAAGTCCATACTCATTGGACCTATACAATAGAGAGGAAAGATTTTTATCATGCCATAGTACCAGTAGTGAAATAATTTGACGCCTAGCTCATACGCATTCAAATCCAACACAACCCATGCCTCCCGTCCGTTACCCATAATATTTATACATATATCTTACCCCCCACTATTCCCTCTGTCCGCCTATTCTTCCCTAGTATCCTTCAACTAAACCGATCCCCCTTCCGACTTCTAAACGGCTCCAAACTTTCATACTTGCTCTTTTCTTTAGCTCTCTGCTGCTCATCTTCCGGCGCATGCCTCGTGGGCGCTGGATCATGGCTCGCTTCTTGGCTCGGATTACTCGCATCATCCGACGCTTGGTGCCAGTCTGCATCTGGCCTTGAGCCTGGCCTCGCTAGCGATTTGGACGCAACGGAGTCGGGAGGTGATGGATTTAAGGAAGAAGACATATAGGAAGCTTCTAGTTCGCGCTGCATCTGTCGTTTTCGTCGCTCAGCCTCTGCTTTGGCTTGACGGTCGGCGTTGATATTTTTTTTGGCGAAGTAATATGCCCCGCCGCCAGCGACGATGAGCGTGGCCCAGCCATAGCTAAGGGAGTAATTGGTGAGCGCATGTTTCTCTAATCGGGTGGGTAGGAGGTGAGGTAATCAGGTGAGGTGAGTTTGAAGCTGTCGAAGGTGGAGTAAAGGTGGTTGTGACGTACCCAACTGATCTTACCTGGCCAGAAAGTTAGAATTAGTTTGGGGATAGTGAGAAGACGTTCGACTTACTGTGTTCATGCTTCAGGAGGAAGAAATAAAGGCCGGGGAAATATTAGGCGTGCAATGGGTAATATAAGGAACCTGTTGTATTAGATCGCAAATAAAAAGTTCGGACAAGGACGGCGATATCGGGTGATGCTGAGGCTTGGCACGCTATCTCGGCGGTACGAGGCTCGGTTCGTTTAATCATTGCCGCGATAATGACATCCTTATTTAGGTACAAGTCGTGTATCACTTTAAGAGGCTGTATTCCGGAATAAATCTCATTCCGGAATAGATTTTTTAGGTAAAACCTTCAAAAGACCTCTAAATTTTAACCGGTAGTAGCATCTTAACCGGGGTCCGATTGGCCACAAGCTGGTGTCCTTTGGGGTGTGTGGGCAATCGGGGTGGGTAAATCACGTGATCTCTGAGCTAGGCCTAATTGAGGCAATTGTACGGGGCAAGGCCCCACACAATTACTTGAATCAAGACTTCAAAATGACCCCAAAAAGACACTCCAAAGGACACCAGCTCGTGGCCAATCGGAAGTCCCCGTTAAGATGCCAATTTAAAGCTTTTTTGTCTGGTGAAACCTGAGTAGATAGTTATCCCATGGAACAGAGATGCGATTAATCTAACCCTGGTTAGTCCGCGGACTGGGCGCTTAATCGACTACGCTGACGACAATACTCTGCCCTTTGGCTATGTTGGCTGCAACCGTGGGCCGGATGGGTTTGAAGCCCCTTTTACTTAAACTATGGCTTTTGATAGCCTCTGTGACGTCTACGGTGTATCGCAGACTCTCAGTAAACCATAGCACATATTGGCGTTTGACTATCCCTTAACCTGTCAAGTTCGTACTACGTTATCGATAAGAATCTGGCCAATCACATAGCTTAGATATTTAAAGCCATTAATATTTGATCCTCTTTTAGCAGAAGCTCTATATAGGTTTAATCCTTGGTATTAAGTTAATTAAGATGAGGCTGCTAGCACATCGTCTTTGTGCAGAACGGAATCCTGTCAATATTGTAGCCGTCAAGAATCTTTGCCGCCCTCGGCCTGACGATACTTTTATGCACGGACCATGTTCTTATCGATAACGTAGGACGCTGACGGGTTAAGAATAGACTCAAATCAAGCACCAATGCTAATGAACCTCTGACTCTTATCTGTGGCCCCAACATCGACCAAGCCCTTCAACAACTTTTTGTTAATCTTGTATCCTACTTGGGGATACTTCTCGACAAAGTAGACGCCGCCTGAAACACGTTTGAAATTGCCCAATTTGCTCTCAACAGACCTCTCGATCTCCTCAGCAAGTGGTAGAAGCTGCTTCTTCTTGAATTCTGGTTGAGGTACTACAAATGCAGTTGGATGTTCCTGCTGAGTATCTTGGTCTCGTATACCAACCACGACAGCGGTCGCCACGGCAGGGTGATCAAAGAGCGCTGCCTCGATCTCTCCGGTCGAGACGTGGGTGCCATATCCATCACCAACACGGAGGAGTTCCTTGAGACGATCGACGATGAACACATTCGATTTCTCATCAATATATCCGACATCGCCGGAATGGAACCAACCTTCCTCATCAAAGTCACGATTCGCTTCTTCGTTGTCCTTATACCCAGCGAAACGGGCCAGCGAGTTTCTGACTAGGATTTCACCTTGCTCACTAGTACCAAGTTCTTTGCCGGTCTCCACATCGAGGACTTTGGCTTCCACACCATTGACTAAGGTGCCACTCGAGCCCGGAAACTGATGATTCTTCGTCGATTTGGAGAGCAATGAGGAGCGTTTCGGTCGTTCCCCACTCCAAAGCGAGCTTGACGCCATTCAACCTCTCCTGAACACCATCTCGGATCTTTGGATGAACTGGCGCGCCGGCAGATAGCAACCATTTGATGCTCTTGTACGCACCCTCGCGCTTCTCCGATTTTGCGATCTGAGCAGCGAGCGGAGGCGTTATGAAGAGGAAGGTAATGCCGTGCTTGTCAATTAATGGGAGCGAAGACTGGTTGAAGTCTGTCCTCAAAATTATGACTGGAATCCCGAGCAGGATGTTTAGCCCGAGATTGAGCTTTGCATTGATACCGTAAGCGAATGGAAGACTGGAGACCCAAACGTCCTTGGATGGGTCGGTATCCTCGGGGACGGTCAAACGGGTTGTCAGCAGATTTGCTGCCTAGTGTGCATGTGGTGTCAGTACGGACTTGATGTTACCAGAAGATCCGCTCGTGCGGTATATAAACGCGTTGTACTCCTCGAGCTGTTCGGGCGTAGTCAGCTTGAAGCCGTCGAAGCTCGCATCCCCTTCAGCCAAGATTTGTTGGATGTCCGCGATGCCGTTTCCAATGGCACCGTCAAGGCTGATGAGTGAAATGTTTCCGGACAAGTCAGCGGCCTCTTTCGAGATGGATGCTAATAGCCGATCCGTGATGATCAACTTCGTCTCGGATTGCTGAAGGCGTGGAGCGATTGCTCGCGCATCGAGACCTTGTTGAACCGGGATTGGAGAAATTGTGGCACCGGCTGCGAGGACACCAAAAAATGCAATCGGATATTCAATCTGACATTTTATTACTCAAGCTTGGTCGTACATGGCCACTCTTCGAGGAATCTCACTTTGTTGTTCGCCAAGAACGCAACAACATCGTTGGGTTTGATGGCATATCGCTTCATCAGCACGCTCGCGAACTTCCTGCTTTTTCCTTCAAGTTCTTCCAAAGTCAAAGTTTCGTCGGTCCCATCTACTCTGTATAAAACGCGGTTCCGTGGGTAATTCTCGCGGCCTTCGTGGAAGATAAAGTTGAAGACATCAGAGGAAGGAGGAGCGGGCTTGGGGAGCTTGGAATAGAATACCATAGCGGGGAGAGATCGGGGAAGAAGACTTTCAACCTTTGAATTTTATGATAAGCAATTTCTCTTCAGCCGTTTGGGGACGTCCTCATATAAGTAAGGCTCGAGTAGTCTCCCATTCACCTAATTCCTCTTCAAGCACCATCCACTCGCCTTCCGGCCTCTCACTCGTGTACATCTTGTTTCGCAATTTGCGTTATTCTCCATTCGCCAAACTCCTTCGTTACAAGCTATCTGACTTGAGGAGTTCCGCTTGTTAGCTGCAGATGACGAGTTTCCATCAACCTCCGACGGCTTGGCCCTCATCACGAGCTCAATGCGTAAATAGTCTGATCTACAATGCTAGACGGCCAACATGCATATGCGGACTCGGAGCGTCTGCTCGCAGAGGGACGTTGATATCGTTAGCATCGCGTCAGTCCACTTAAGATGGCGTCAGCCCACCAATGCCAAAATCAATGCATCATTCCGCTTCTTAGCCTCATGTTCTGCAAATTGTCTCAGATTTTGTCAAAAATGCTCTACGTTGGTTAACGGACTACTACATGGATGTTTAGCCTATTCCGAAAGACCTCTTCGGAAAGCCATTGGCCAGGTACATTTCGTGACGACCAATCAGATTACATCTTACTACGTCACTATGTAGTTGTCCTAACAAGAGCATTAATAGTCCAGTGCTTTGGCGATGGTCGATTTTATGGCTGTGTAGAATTGTTCGCTACATCGAAACTAAGGTGACAATTGGACTATTCTAGTTATCGAGCGAATTATTTATCGAAGACAAGATCTTTCTGTGTCAAGCGCTCCTCAAGACTTTTTCACTGTCACATACTTTTGCTATTACACTCCCTTATCTTAACATCAAATTGCAATTGTATACAATCCTGTCAACAACTTCGCCACAGCCATGTCTACACAAGACGCAAGCCTTCCAGTGATCGACTATTACAAGATCATTGCCCCTTCCATCATTGACTCACCTGAAGCCCGCGAAGAGAGCGAGAAAGAGAAACACAGGCTCCTCCGGGCCTTTATAGAAGTAGGATTCGTCTACTTGGCCAACCATTCTATCCCAGACTTTGCCTACGAAAACCTCTTCGCTCATGCAAAACGCTTCTTCGCCCTCCCCGAGGAAGAGAAGGCCAAAATCGAAACCGGAGAGAAGAAAGCCTTTCACGGATGGTTTGCGCCGCACCGTACCTCTGGTGATAAAACCCACTCAGACCAAAAAGAAGCATTTGACATTGGCGATGACAACGATCCGACAAGGCCAAATCAGTGGCCGGAGAACTGGCCAGAATTCCGAGATGATATGAACTACTTCTTTCAGAAGTGCCACCAAGTCCATTTGGTGTTGTTGCGGGTCCTTGCACAGCAGATTGGGATCGATGAGAACTTTTTTGAGCCCCACGTTAATTCGAAAGACCATTTCTTCCGCGTACTATATTATCCGGAGACAAGCCGATACTCGTTCAAAAACCGTCTGAGAGCCGGAGCGCATACAGATTACGGGACCCTGACGTTGCTGTTTAATGATAACAGTGGCGGCTTGCAGGTTCGACATGCCAATGGGCAATATATTGATGCTCCGCCAATTCCAGGATGTGCCATTATAAACGGTGAGTATTTATCACTCTCCTGAGGCTGTGTAAGATACTGACAGACATAACTCAGTCGGTGATCTCCTGGCTCGCTGGTTCAATGACATCCTCCGCTCCACGGAACACCGCGTCGTTGAGCCAGCACCAAAGCCAGACGAGAACGGGAATATTCCTGAGATACTCCCAGCTCGGTACGCAATTGCGTGGTTTGGCCATCCAAATCGCGATGCACTGGTTGAGCCGCTTGAGCAGTGTTGCACTCTAGAGAATCCAAAGAAGTACGGTCCGGTCTATGCTGGAAAGCATGTGGTGGAGCGACTGGCTTTCTTGCACAAAAAGGGGAAGAATACGGCAACTTGGGACGACAGTATGCAACGAAAGGAGGAAAATACCCATGCGGCGGAAAGTTTGCCCCAATTAGTTGATGCAACGGCGGGGTAGAGTCTGCTATTGATGACCCTGTACTGTTAGATATTGGTTCAGTTCAATGATCATGTCTACGATCGTTTCGATAGGCCTAGTATGAAGTATCGCCATCAAAGTTCTTGTTTGTTGTCCAGCATATTGCTACGCGTGCTAAAACGCGATGATGCGATTTTTCATCTAAGCCACCACCTCGGGTTAGATAAGTCCGCTGACGAGTAGGTTTTAATCTGTTGGAGATTAGCTCAGTCGACACAACGATTGACAAGCTCACGCACATGTGTTTCTTACTCCATCGGATTAAAATGGTTGTTGTGCATATGCAAGATGCTGTTCGGAGTTGAAAGACGTGAAGTGCATCTTAGATTTCAGGGGTGTCTCGGACGCAGGCGAGGCGGTTCCTGCCCGTCTTCTTCCTCCGACCTCCGACATTTTCCAACTACAGCACATGCAGGATCTCCCCTTTGCATCTACATTGCAATACAACACTATGAGACTGTCTAGATGGCCGTGATTGGTTGGATTTCTAAGTCATGTACGAGGTGGCAATTTGGTGTGCGAACGTCACGGCCGAGCATCATCACGCAAACCGTGGGTGAGACTGAGTCGCTCGTTTGAGCTGACTCGAATATGGAACATCTTAGGGACAAGGGAACACCTCTGTTGTGTCCTCATAATTTCATGTGAACTACTTGATCGGCAATTTTAGCTCTGCGCTTCTGAGCTCCAAACAAATGTGAAAAGTTTTTCTTCACATTACCTATCAATTTTATTGAAACCCATTCAACTCTGAGTATGATTGAGACAATTTCTGCACCAGCGGTATGCTAACCGCTTGAAGCCTTACCCGGCAATGTTAGAGCTTTATGTTGCTGATTGGATTACAGGCCATTGACCTGGGCTTCAAGCCGGGGTATTACCATATTATCAAGGAAACCGCTGTCGAAGTGACCGAGCCGACCAACACAGCTCAATGGACGTCTGATTCCTGGCGCAGCAGGCCAGTGGCTCAAGCGATTGATTACGACGACCAGCTGGCTCTTGAGCAGACTTGCTCCCAACTACGGAAGCTACCTCCTTTGGTGCTCCCCTATCAGATCGAAAGTGCCCGGCAGCAACTCTACCAAGTTGCCAAAGGCAACGCCTTTATCATCCAAGGTGGTGACTGCGCGGAAAGTTTCTATGATGTCCAACATGATATCATTCGCAGCAAAGTTACATTACTTGCATACCAAAGTCAGATTCTGGGAGCAGCACTGGGCAAGTCCATTATTCAAATCGGGCGTATTGCTGGACAGTATGCGAAGCCACGTTCGCAAATGTTCGAGAGGTTGCCAACCGGCGAAACTGTCCCTGCCTTTTGTGGCCACAACGTGAATTCGGAAAACCCAGAAAGCCGAGAGCCTGACCCACAACGACTACAGCTTGGCTACTTCTATGCTGCGGCGACGTTGAATACCATCACTCAAGTCGAAAAAGAACTCAGCCAAGGTGCAAGAAACACGAAAGCGCCGCCTACACTGTACACATCGCACGAGATCCTGCATCTGCCTTACGAATCAGCTCTTACCACTGGAGCCTACAACACCTCAGCCACCTTCCTTTGGCTCGGTGAACGCACACGGCAGCTGGATGGGGCACACGTGGAATATGCTCGCGGCCTTCGTAATCCCATCGGCGTCAAGATAGGCCCAACAGCTACTCCGGCAGCTGTGGTTGCCCTTCTCGATACCCTGTCGCAAAACCGAGACCATTATGGCAAGATTTCGCTCATTACTCGCCTTGGTTGGGGCAAAGTGCATTCTACGCTCCCGCAAATCATCCGCACTGTTCAGCTTTCTGGGCACGTTCCGATCTGGATCTGCGATCCCTGCCACGCTAACACTGTCTCCACCACATGTGGCCGGAAGACCAGGATCGTTAATGCGATGCTGGGTGAATTGAAGGAGACCTATGTTGCGCATCGAAGACTGGGAAGTCATCTCGGTGGAATCCATCTTGAGCAGACGGGTGAGAATGTTACGGAGTGCTTCGACGAGGTGCACGTTGTTGAGCCGGCGGATTTGGGAAGATCTTACCGCTCACTTTGTGACCCAAGGTTGTCAGCTGATCAGGCAATCGATTTAGTTAAGGGTTTCACGGCATTTGTGAAGGAGTGGTGTCTGGAGAGCGGTTTCTGAGCAGGGAAATTTCATTATTTTGCAATAGAAGGTCAAGAAGCGACTGTAAAGAAACATGTGAAGAATTCGAAAGCCATGTGCTTGGATTGACTTATTAAAAGCTTCAACAGACATTGACTTCATTTGGTTACTATTCCATTAAGAGTTTAGTAGTGGTCCGTTGAAGCCGTGTGCTTACCTCAAACAACCCATGTCCTAGGATTGGCTAGATATTTTGTTTTGCATTGGACATGTCTTTAGCTTATGGCATTGCTGCAGTCAATCTAGATTTTGAACTTTCAGACGCCGCGTTGACTCAAAATAGTTCTCAGACATTATGAATTAGATACAGCGACACGATTCAATTGCTCAAGTTTCTATATTTTACACTTGCATTCAAAGCGACTTCCTCCCATACACAAAGTTAAGTTTCGGTTGATAGCCATAGGTCCTGATCTCAACTTCTAGAGCGTCTAGGAAGGCATGAAACTCCTTGGCGTTTCTGGCGACACCGGGGATACCATCGGCTGTGAAGTTTATGTCAGCTGGAATAGCTTTATGTTCTGAGAATACGGGACACCTACGGCCTATTTTTTGGTCCAAACTCCGGAAGCATTCAACCAAGAGCTCAGCAGAAACATCAGCCTGTTCCGGATCCTTTGATTTGGCGCCATAACCGTGATCGAACTGGATCTTGATCACGTTCTCTAGACCGGCATCTCGGAGGTATCCCTCGAGCTGGTATGCAACATAAATATCCATGCCGAAGCTTTTGGTCGACCATTCTTGCAATGCAGCTTGCTTTTTAAGCTGCGGCAAGCTCGCCGGCCGCAATGGATCAATCCACTCCACCTCAACAAGCTGGATATATCCGCCCGGCTTAAGGAGTTCAATTAGGTTGCGTACGACGGCTGACCATTCTTTAGACGCGATTCCCCAAATTAAAAGGCGTTGATGGACAATGTCAAATGTGTTTTTCCATTTCCAGGATGACGGAAAGGGATGGAGGATATTGTGAGTTCGGAGGTCAGGGGTCGTTGTCGCCGGATTTCCAGCTGATCCTGAGCCGGCGCCTGGGAAAAGAGTTGATCCGATGTCGACACCGAAGAGCTCGAGATTTCTATCTGGAAACTGACGGGGAACATCTCTTAGCCAAGTGCCTACAATTCATCCGAGAACTATCAGCCTCTCCACTCGATCTTCGAATTCCAGTATTTGCCTTAGATTGGGACCCAGATTGCGAAATTACACGCACCATCTGCACAACCAGCATCAAGGATTCGGAGTGGGCTGAAACTCTTGGTGTTGGGCGTCACCAGCAGCTTGCCCTCAGTAGTGCTGTTCATGAAGTGGTGCTGCCTCTGAAGGCGCTCAATCTCTTTGGCGTGGTGCGGAAGCATGTATGCGCCCTCAGTTCCCGAAAAGTGAGTTGTTGGGTACGCCTCCGCCGCAGCGACCCCGACAGATATTGACTGTGGTAGTGTCATTTGCTTGTGCGATTCTGCGTGCTTGCAATCCTCGTCCTCGACTTGTGACGCTCTTTATATATATATAAATATACGCCTATTACAATTACTGTCTTAACGATGCTTGTTTTCAGCTTGCTCAATTCGAAGACAATCTTATGTGCGACGTTGCGGGTATACTCTTGGTAGAATCACTGCTTTGCATTTTCCAGGCATTTGTAATGGAATGGGGTGGCTATTGCTGGGACCGCCATCGGAGTTCCGTGGTCGTCGTGCATATTCGTCTCGGACAACCTCACGAAGTCTACATCAATGTCAGAGAGTGGCACAGACGAAGCGGCGGCTCTCGATAAACGGAGGGCGCATTCAAAGGTTTTGCGAACTCGGGGCGTACACGGTAATCTGCCTTTGTCTTCATACCAAAGCATATGTGGCCTCAGACTGCGGTGATCCTTTTCAGTTTTCATTGGCAAAAGGTTGTGTTTATAACTTAAATGCTATAGCGGAGAACGCCACGTTGAAAAGGTATTCAGCCCTCGCTCTTTTCTTCCAAGCTGCATGCTAGGGCTGTTAGCTTAGTCGTTATTGCGCTTTTCATGCTCAGGTTTAGTCAGACGGGCCCCTTCATTATGTTTCCTCCAACGACTACGACTATTCCTTATCGTCTTACGGGTTTGGCAGGCTTAATTCTAGGCCACAGGCTCATTCCATCGCTCGGTCCACACCAGTCAATGGAACCACATCATACAACTCGTCATATCCAGAACGAACATCATCCCCCTCCTGGAGTATACACAGCACGCGAATTAGTCTCTGGAGCGCTGCCTCTATTAGAATCGATCGTTCTAAGACTCGGGGGGGATGCTCCAAATCGGGTCAAGGCGAAGGATATTCTGATTGATGGACTTGCGTCATCTCTAGCAATTACAGGGAGGGAGTCGACTCTGCCTCTATCGTATACCGCTTCAGACACATCAAGAAAGGAAATTGCATGGCAAGCACACCGGATCGGAAAGAGTCTGGTTAGGTATGTCCGAGAAGCAATCAATGCAGATGAAGCGGATCCGCATTTGAAAATCTACAGCCAATGCGATGGGCATCTTTGGACATCGGGGACGACTTCACTTCTGCTAGGCCCGCGAAGTACTAGCGATTTAATGGAACTGTACAATGAATGGGTAAATACATCGATTCGTACAGCTTGAAGTATTACTAATTCTCGGTTAGCTCCACCGGATGGTACTCCTTCGAGATGCCTTACTGTCGTTTGAGAACTACGAGGAGGTTCCCTTGTTAATTGCTTCTTCGAATTCTCGAGGCTTGCGCGACTTCGAAGAGCCGCGAAAAGTCTTCCTGTTAGAATGTCTCACTGGTATCATCTCTCAATCCGCTATCGTTAATGTTGCGAAAGCTTTTACCGGTGCGAGCCTACCTCAAGGAGGATACGGTCTCCAATACTCCCAAGGTCTTGTCCTACCTGCCTTCTTATCCGGGTCACCATCTCTGCACCTCCTCCGATATCATCCGGTACGTCTTGACGACTCGCAGACAGACCTCCTGTTTGACTACGAGCATCCGGTCTACTACCGTGCGCCAAAAAACGAGATCTCTCAGCCCGAACACCGCATTCCTCCAGGAGCGTGGCCGCCGCCATCGCTGATGACGCTCAACCCCCAAGTTACGAGGTCCTCAATAGGTGTTAACATCGGCATTGATTCGTCTCGCCGCATCTTGCAACTCCAACTGGATATCGACACTGGTATCAGTATCTCTGTCGACCTTGGCCAAATTGCTCGAGGCCGACGGTATGCTTACCGCGCGTCTTCAAATAAACCTCGAGAATCAGAGGCCGATGCTACACCACCACCGGAGGCCAACGGCGCATCTCTTGAATCTAAAGAAACTCCATTGCCAAGTCCGCCTCTAGAAGCTTGCGATAATCCTAAGAAAGGTTTCGCAAGCGCCCTACTCCATGCTACGGCGAGAACGCTCGCCCAGCCAGGTCTAATCACATCCACAAAGAAAAAGGAAGAGAACCAGGTGCATGTCTTCCCCGCAAAGGATCCGCTTGTTGGTCTTGCACTACTCGGAAAGCTCTATCCCGGAAACGTCATCTTGCTTGATGAAGACGAGGCGCCGGAAAGTGCGGAGAAGACCGGCAAGGGGTTTGGTGCGAGGTTTGTGGTTTTGCAGGCTGCAAGCAGTCAACGCATCAATGGAACACACGGAACATGAAGCGGATGGGAGCTTGGGCGGGTGTAAATTGGATCAAAACTAGCATTGCCATTGAGGGCCGGGTTGGGCAGCGAAATATCTTACCAACAATTTTGTTGGCATTTGCTCTGCCTTACACATTTTTTTTCTCATCGTAGCTATAATGCCAGCTGATTCCAACTTCCAACCTCCGCAAAATTCTGACAGGCGTGAATTCAGAAGCTCAACCTGAGCGACATAATTAAGCATCTACAGGCAATGTTGGTCTAAGGTATCACGGAATCACACGAACTCCGCTCCAAATTATTCAATGACTGCCAATCACATCACCCAAACTCAAACGCTTTCAGGAATGATTGCCGAACCCTAAGCTTCAGGCTCATTCACAGAAAGGCTTGCCATTATCAACCTCGTAAACTCCTGCAAATCATCAAATTCCGCTCTTGGACCTGACGCAGCACTTCCCCTGATATTTCTCCCTGCCCCACCACTACTTCTAGCTTCGCCATCGCCATCATCATCACTAACGCCAACGCCATTCCCGTCATATTGCTCCCTCAGCGCCTTTGCTTTAAGCTTAAGCTGCGTGAGACCTACAGGACCAAGCGAATTCTTCGCAGCGATCCACTCTTCCGGGGAAGTCGCTCTCCACATGACATCCGGTGCAGGAAGAGGCATATTGAGGATCAGGTCAGTATCTAACGTTTCGTAGAAGTATGGATTCTGTTTTTGGGTTCGACTAGATAGGTTGTTGATTATATTGACAAGGAAGACGGTGCGACGGATGGATTCGTGGATGATCCATTTGCGCCAAGATTCATCAGTGTTGGCTTCGTCGCTAGGGCGGAGGTGTTGTTGTGCTAGGCGACGAGCCATCTGTAGGAGGTGAAGGATTCTTATAAGCTGTGACAGATTTTGGTTCAGACCAGGGACTCAGCCTACCTTGAGGAAAAAGTGGTGCTGCAACTCGGCACATCTTGCCTGTTCCGCAGTCGATCCAAAGAAGCCTACTATCTGATAGACACTCATTGCATGCACGGCTGCCAATGCTTCTATGTCGGAGTTTCCCCATAGACGCTATAATGCCAGTTATCCAAAGTTACTATTATTTCATATGGTCTACTTACAAACGATTTGACAAGCCGATCCCGTTCTTTGTTCATCATTATGTGAACGAAGGTCTCACTACTAGGCAACGCAGCGTTGTGAGCGCTGATGCAGCAAAAGGCATTTGCCAGAGGTTCCAATACATCTCCCTCCACACATCGATACAGCCGGTGGTGCACAAAAGGTGGATACGTGCCACGTTTTAGCATCATCTGTGGATATTCTGACAGCGCTTTAATCAAGTCGTCATCCGTACCCATCTTGTGGAATGGGCATTCCACAGATCGTAGACTTCTGTCGATTGATTCCGGCTGGGCTGCTTTTGATGGGCGGCGAGTCTGTTCAGATCGAGGCGCGGTACGCTTCTGAGGCCAGTCATCATCCGATCGTGATGTTATGTTAGCATTGCCCCTCGCAGATAACTGGTTTTTTCTGGCGAGAGGAGGCGCTGCCGCACTGCTACCCCAGGGAAGTGGTGGCTTCCACGAAATAGGTTCAAAAGTAGGAACTGTTGATGAAGAGGACATTCTCTCATTTTCACGTGCCGCAGATGTTAGTTGGCGGCTTCCAGGCATTCCAAAAGAACCCAAGAGATCAAACGTGCCACCGTTTGTTGGTCCCAGCATAGGATCTTGAAGTGTGTCGTCGCCCCAACTCATTTGCTGATCCTTCTCGGAGACATTTGCTGCGGTCTTTCTAAGCCACTGGACAGGGCGCCAATTACTGAGTGATTCGACATCACTGGTGATGGAAGTAGACGCCGGACCCGAATTGTGCCGCCAGTCGGACATGTAGTCAATATCTGATTGATGGTCTCGAGAGCTATTTCCGAGACTGATTTCAAGATTCATGCCTTGATCGAAGGACCAATCCATCTGTTGCGATTCATGCGGAGCTCTCGCCCGCATATGCTCTTGAGCTCGCAAATGGGTACTGCCTGATTGGAAAGGCAGCACTGAGGATCTCTCGTTGCTCTCACCAACAGCATCAAGATCAGTGGAGATGTTATTGACTGCTGTGTTGGACCCTTTCGGAAGTGAAGCATCGTAACCATTTGCGAGCAGTATCTGCATATCTGCCATACTCAAGTTGAATTGTGAATCCGCTAAAGATGGAGCCTCGTTGTCACTAACTCCACTAAACTGTTGTCCAAACATGGGCTGATTTGTTTCCTCGTTGTCAGCGCGTGGCTGCTGAACGATACGGCCGTCATCCACCAGTCTGTCCTGGGCTGGTCCCTGGGTAGCCGCAGCATACTCGCACCTTTGATTCCGGGATATACACCGGGAGCATGAGGGGAATGCCAAGTCACAACCGAGCTTAGAAGCCGCACAAGAGAGACAGGATTTCCTTTTAGACCTACGTGGGCGGGAGAGGGCTTGGAGACATCGCCGCCTGTGTCTATCTCTTAGGTCTCCTACTTCCACTTAGTAACAATGGCTAATTAAGTGAAGCACGACGTAGTCGATATAGCAATAGTATAGACGAGTTAATCGAACTTACTTCTCTCGAAGCCTTTGTTACAAAGCCCACAACGGTGGAAGTCTTGACAAGCCGCCGGGTTGGGGGAGCTCGCAGGGTTGCGGGTGCCATCGGCGGGGCGTTGCATCCTCACAAGCATAGGGTCGGGCCGCGCAAGGTCGGGGTTCCAGCGTCCAGTCTAGGGGGTCAACACTAAGTGGCATTGCTGTCCGACGGTGAGGTCCGCGTCTTCGCTTGTCGGCATGCGGTGGGCAGATGTTATGGAATATGGCGCTCCATGTAGCGTATCTGCGCCCCAACTTTGCGATTCCTAGGCAGGAATGTTGCAATCTCGACGCCGAGTGAGGACACGCGGGATCGACACCTGTGCTGCTTTCCGCAGCCTAGTCCATGCGTGGGATACAGACTAGGAGCTTTGAAGCTGCAGAAAAGCCGTGCTTCTTAGTTTGCGCGGTCGGTCTTGTTGGATGGTTGTTGCAGTCCAGGAACCAGCAGTCTAAGCTCAACTAGGAAAACTCCATACGGGCACGTAATTCCTCCCCTTCTCGACGTGCTTCGCAACATGAAACCACACGAGACATCCAACGAGACATCCACCAACGCTCCCACAACAACACTACTACTCGGGCCCCGTCGGGTTACTTACGTAATACACCTACGGTGTAGCCCGCACGTAGTGCGGGCCTACACCCTCAACGATAATACCCCCTCAACGATAATTCGAAATCTATACACCTACTTTAAAGC
>Ga0307507_10003225_pt1 | contig 32167 bp, 15 predicted proteins | sample 7_EM_MG_FD_207223 | JGI IMG/M metagenome (GOLD analysis project Ga0307507, IMG submission 207223) | Populus trichocarpa ectomycorrhiza microbial communities from riparian zone in the Pacific Northwest, United States - 7_EM | ecosystem: Host-associated > Plants > Roots > Unclassified | place... | reverse complement strand
GGGGGGGGGGGGTATATACTTGTACTGCCGCTTAGAGACCCACAGATTTTTTACCATATCATAATATTATTACTGTTTCTTTAACCCCTGTTTTCGGTGATTCCGGCCTGGGATGACTACGAGTACAGTACAAACCTTCAAAATTAACGGCAGGGTACAACAGATTTAAATGGGTGCCGGTATAATACCTGTTATGGTAGGCACTATGCCCTATTAGCCATTACCGTAACTGTTTCATAGTTGGCTAGTTGGTCGTACCGGCTCATACGAGTAGCTCGAGACCGCCTCTCCCTACCATCTCTATCCCCAAAACTACCGGTATCACCATGCCTTATATACGTTCCGCGAGTACGATACATTTTACCTCCAATAAAGTTGCCACCACCCACCGCTTTATCGGGCCACCCAGAACCAATCAATCCCTAATCAATCAATCAATCAATCAGTCGGCACTTTGAGAAACGAAACCAAAAATCAAACCCTTACCCTACCCATATCCGTACCGGTACGTATGATATCAATCTCAATATCCATGTTCATGTCGCTACCCATGCCGCGGCTGAAGAAAGAACAAAAAAAATTATAAAAATAAAAAAATAAAAAAATACCCGCGGAGAATCTATGGTGTAAAACTGTGTCAAGGGCTACGAGTGGGAGTAACCTACTTGAGTGTGACATCGTGTGAAGTATCCTTTCCAGGCTTAGTCAGGCTGTGGGTTAAGCGGGGGAGCACTCGAGTGCCGGCATCAACGCTGCTGGGTTGGCGTTTTGTGCTAACGTCTACTGACGGACTGGCAGGCACAATATGATGGGTGATGGGCAGGTTAGCTGGAAGGGAAACAAGCGAGTGAGTGTGTGAAAGGATGAGGGATTGGAGACGGTCACGCGAGCTGGGGTCTAGCCTCTGCGGGTATTATATAACATTGCTGCGTATCGCAGGAAATCATATATGGTAGCTATCGATAAAGAAGCATATTCCACCGTAATCGAGGGTTGATGGCGGAGCTGATGGAGGCGGAGGAGGAGGCGGAGGCGGAGGAGGAGTAGAATACTTCCTAATTTACATACCTGCTTACAATTAAACCCCATATGATCGATCCCTCGCAGCAATGGTAGCCTAAGCTACAGTGATTACAGTCATCGCAATGCCAATTGAAAATCCCCCAGTCCTTCATCCTCTTCATCACCTTCCCCCGTCACATTATGTACTCCGCATCCAAATATTGCACTCCTCTCGGAAACAAGCAAAAAAAGGAATGAAAAAAGGAAAAAGGAAAAAAGGGAAAAAAGTAATCAATCAATCAACATCCCTTCGTCTCGTTTCCGTTCATCCAACCGCAACTCCGACCCGATGCACAGGAAGAATCCCAGATCCAGATCGCTCACGTTAGTATCATCAACTTTCCATCCTTACACAATTATCATATTCCCAATCTCCTATTGCCGAGTAAGCTTGGTCCCATCGTCAGTAGAGTTCAACACCCACACTGCACTTAGTTACGAATTAAGATTGAACACCCTTGGGCATGATACCTGGATAGGTGATGTCCTGTATTAGTTACGAATTAAAGATTGAACACCCTTCTTCACAAAGTGACAATGGCTTTCTGCTCACCCGTCCACTTTTCACCTCACTCATTCAGCACTTCCAATCCCGAATTTTGTGATTCAAACTTCAAAGTGTGTGTGTGCGTGTACTCCCTATTGGTGATACAATCTTCACGTCAGGTTACACATATGTTACGGTTACTTCCACTTCTTCATGTGCCGTATTATTTTATTTCAACGGCGGAGGGGGAGGCTTCGGCAGTTGAGGAAGAGTCAACTTCACCGCGTATCCCCCTCTCAGTTTCCCCCCTCTCCGGCAAACAATGGTGAGAGAGAGAGGGGAAGTCAGGGGAAAGAGTTTCTTCCTTTTTGGATTTTCTTTTCTTTTTTCCTATTTATTTATTTATTTTAAAGTAATCAGCGCTTGAGAAGGCGAGACAGGAGCCCGCGGCTAGATAAGGGCTAGCGCGAGGCTAATGATTCGAATGGAGACAATGCTGTTTGGAGCAAAAACGTTTCAAGGAAATTTTGCCCATGGTGTGCAATGAAGCGCATAACTAGTAGCTTGCCACGAAACGAATAGAGAAGCGAACGACTTCATGATAGATGCCGGTGGCTTGCTGTAATGCATCACTTACGTTTTGGCTAACTTACGCTAGAATATCGGGTTTCGGCGTTGGAAAGGTCGGGACGGTCGGACGAGTGCCCGACGTAGGCACAGCAGAGCAGAGCAGAGAGTTGTCTCAAAGCAGGAGGCAGAAGCAGCCCAGAAGCCGCGAGGAAACGTCGTAGAAACCCATACTGGTTAGGAAATTTATGCCGCGCTCGGAAAATACTAACCGCAAACCCACTAACCAACTGCCCTTCGATAAATTCCCATATCAACTACGGCAACAGACCGCCGCATCTATAGTATCTATCTATTAACGGTACCGGTACGGTATTTACCGTACCCCACCCCTCATCTTCCCTCGGGTACGGCAAAGTGCTCGAGCAGTATCAACCGTGCTATCGGGGCCCTCCTCAACAAATCCATGCCTCTAACTTTCCGCGTATCACTCGCTCACATACAGTGCTCGAGCAGTGTGTGAACTTTCGCAAGAGCAGGTAGGTTGAGAAGCATGAGACTCTACAAGTACCAGCCTTCCAGAACAGCGGCAGAAGGAGCGATCCACCTTACAGTAGCTTTATTATGTAGAAGAAATGAACACCACTAGGGCTTAGGGCCTGCATGCGTTATGTTGCATACTGAACCTTTAGGAAAACTTCCCCTTCCGAACAGAACAAACTGCGGGACCCATTACAATACCTTCCCACGCAGACTCCATCAAAACCATCACGGACTGCGATCGCCCCCGATAGGGAGTTATTTTTTCTTTTCTGAAAGCGTTAACTTGACTAGTAAAAAAGCAAACCCTCTTTTCTCACCCCCCTCGGGAGTAGGTTCGGGCAAAGAGGGGATCGTGGTACGGTAGTTGCGTTCGGGTGTTCTTGTCTGATTGGGAAAATCTTTATGATCGGGTAAGTTTTGGCTTCTAAGCGTGAGGAACTAGATTAGTTTTAGTTAGTGAAGCGGTGGAGGGTTGTGGGAAGGAAGTCCTGTTCTCAATTCTCAGAGAGGACAGGCAGGAGGGGAAGACGGGCGATGCCTCCCATGAGTCAAGAGTGGGGGTTTTTGGGTCCAAGATTTTGTGGAAGCCGAGGAGGGGAACTGAGGCGAGTTGAGTTGAGCTTCCGGTCTCGGTATTGATTCTTCAAAGGTCCTCTGTGACCAAACCCTGGGAGGCGAAATTGGAGGTATTGGAAACACCGCTGATGCTGTCAATACATCGTGTTATGGTATCGTAATTGCATCGTATGTGCCCCATGGTTACCAACGTGCTCCCATACCTAAATCCCCAAACTTCGTGTCTTTGTTGTGTGTTTACGCACGGTACACATTTGCAGCTTTCCAAGGATTCCAATTGATTGGTGGACTACTTGGGGCCATAGCTGGAACCTAGGTTCCATAGCCTGGGTTCCACGGGTGATTTCTGATATTGAGGCAGACAATCTGGGGGTTGGCCCTTCTTGCCCGGATTACGCATTCGCGACGTTTTCGACGCTGGTTTGTTTAACCCTTTGGCCCACTGACCGGGCATCCATCATGCATACGGGCACAACGCGAGGTAAAATGACATAACTCTATTTTGAAGAGTCGATTCGCTTCTTTGTCGCTAAACATATTGGACTTCGACTTTATTTACTTGTTGTATTTGATCGGAAACGTGTTTCTTTCTATTATTGCTTCTCAACCTTCCTCAGTTAACCCCATCGCTCATCAGCCTATCCCCTGTTCATCGGACCGACGATCATTGGTTGGCCAGATCTGGAAAGAGAACGCACAGTTGATCGAGACAGCTGGCAACGGACAACATCGATGCCTGACCACAACAACTAGTGTTCAAAATCAGCCTAAGCTCAAGGTTTATCAAGAAACGCCCCTCTACGGGGAAGCAAGGCTGGACGCCGCTCACAAGGCTTACCGGTTGGTAAATAGACTGATCTCTTTCCCACCGGTTCTTGGCGCGAGGTCTGTGGTGTTTCGTTTGTGTACCCTCCTTGCGTCTAGGAGGTTGTTGGAAATAATATGATTGTTGGGCTTGCTGGGCGTCCTCTGGGTGAAAAAGATGGGCTCACGGGGTTAGTTGTTTGGGTTTGAGGAGCACACGTTTACGAGGTGAATACTTCCAGCGCTCCGGGAAAGTCAGTTCCGATTTATACTTTTGAGGCTATTTAGGCGCAACCTACTCTCGAGCCCAACCGATCAATCTGGAATCGACGGAACTTGGTTTAATATCTAGTAATGAGGAACACCAACTGTGCATCACCGATGATCACTCGGTTCCTCGTGGCATGCGGATCTAAGTGTTGAAGCCCATCCTCGGACAGCCTCCTTTGCGCTAGATTTGTCAAGTGACGAGTTTAGAAGCCTTCTATTATCCCACGCTAGAAGAGTACGGCTTCGCTTACTAGCTGCTCTGGCCTTGTTGGAACATCAAGAAGGCTGTTGCCCCTTTACTCGCTACAGATCCCTTTAGTTATTGGTTGAGTCACTTTTTTAGGGTTCCTCTTGTCGGGCCTAATAATCATGTGTCACTTGGCTTAGCTTAAAGGGAGGTGAAAATTTAGGCTGGGCTGGCATAGGGGATGATAATTCGGGCCCTTCCTTGGGAATGAGCGGCAGGAAATCCCATATTGCACGAAGGGCTCTTGTGTGGTTGCCACAATAGCAGGTACGATACTAGCCCCTGGGGTACGCTATGGCGGGTATATGGTGCTCGTGGGATGGGAACTCGTAGTGTTTGGGGGGATAGGAAGCGGAATACTTTACATAGGGTAGATGCTGTCTTCCCCGGTTGGTGTTCGAATGTTAACTGAGCCCCTCTTGAATTGAGCGAACTGACGTTTGATTATTATTTTTGCCCTTGAAGAGGTTGTTGACAGCATTAACCACCAAGTCATGGATCCCATTTTTGGGCAAATGGATACGATTCAGGAAGTTGGCATTAATTTGCGTCTCTGCGTAGCTAAAGAACATGATTGGCATATGACAACTATTATCCTAGGGGGTTTCATACGAGTAGGCGATTATCCCGTCAATTATTTGTGAGCTGTTGATTCGTTTAGTGAACACCATAGAACTATTATTCGGGAAGCGCATGAGTAGCCACACATCAACCTACTGAGTAATGTTACTCGCTAGGAAACCGTTCAAGATTGATGGGTTTTGTTGAGGTTTCCCCCTCTTTTATAGGCTACCGGTACGAGAGGGAGAAATAGTGGTCGAGGAGAAGACTGGGCATTTGTGCCTACTGCCTTTAATAATTTTGCGTAACCATCATTAGCTTTATGTCATCAATAGGGAGCATTACTACAACTCCCGACGGAGAATTGAGCCTTCAGCATCTCCCTCTGAAACTTCCTTGATACCCTTGGTAGGCTTCGAGCCCAAAGAAAATGATCTCTATCAATCGATTTTAACTTGGTGACCCACTGAAGTCAGATTTCCCCTTTCGGAGTTTCAGCCTTCCGCTGGCTTGGCGAGGTGTAATCGAATAAGGGTTTTTTGACCTTCCAAACGCCGGAATATAATAATAATAATATTATGACATTGTGACAAACACTCATCTAATTCACAGTATCTCACTCGATTCTTTTGAGGGAGGCGGCTTCTGCTTTCCGAGGAGTGATTAATTCCGCCCTGGTGATTTTAGGTACAGGAAACATGTCACAAGCGAGGGTGATAGATTTGCGCAAGCGCGGGAGTCAGCATGTATCTCACTTTGTTTGCTAGAAAGGGGTGCAACGTATAGTTGCAGATCCCAGTTCACAGTTTGGGCAGATCGGAAGGGTCCCCGCATTTGACAGGCAGATCTTTCCGATAACGGCCACTGTGGTCATGAGCGAATTTGTGTTTCCCTTAGCTTTGGGTCTTGCGAACGAACGGGGTTGGGCACCGGGCTGTATGTACTGTGTGTAGTAGTGGTAAGTGTGGATAAGAGGTCTCTAGCATGGACATGCTACAAATAACCAGCATAAAGCCTTTTCTTTCTTTCTAAAGTTTCCTTAGAATTCATTGAAGAGGGAGGAAATCAAGTCAAGTCAAGATGAGCGATAGCAGATACCCACCGTTCTCAGACCGCCCTCTGTCAAGGAGCTCTATGGCACGTAGCGACTCAAGCCCTACCTTCGATAGCTACGATCAACGCAGAAACTCCACACCAGACCGGTATCTGTCTCCGGACGATCGGAGAGCAGGCTTGGCGCTTCGAAACAACTACGAAGATAGCCGTCATGCTCCCTTCAGCAGAGATCACCAGTTAGTCACATCGCCCGGGAAACACCATAGAGAAGCGTGGGGACCACATTTCTCTCACCAGTCCTCATACTCTGATCCGGACGTTGGCTGGTTGGGTGATGGGTTTTATATCGAAGATGAAAGATACTATAGGGACGAACGGCGCCGTGAGGTGTACGAATGGGAGCGCACCGCGGGACCTCGAATCCCGAGGTCTGGGGTTCAGTACGTTAGGAGGGGAAATGTTGAGAGGAGATATCCTCATATTGTGGGATTTCGCGCAGAGTGTGCTATTGATAGGGAGTTGAGAGGGCGGCGGTGTGCAGGGTTTGGGTCCTGGTGTTGGTGTGGCGTTGGGGGCGATGGGTACATTAGTGGGCTGGGGGATAGGGAGGATTTGGAAGTGGAACTTGCTCGGAGGAGATATCTTGATGGGTACACTATAAGATGGAGGAGGTATTTGAGATGATTTGGTTGTGTTGGAGATTTAACGGGAGACAGTGTTGTCGCTGCGGTTCATGGACTGCTCTATCTGCTCTTTTTGCTGAGGTGTTTTTACCTGGAGGACTGGATCGTGGTTCTACATAAGATATTACTTGAGCGGAATCTATTAGTATTTTGTTGTCGAGCTGTGTTAGGACTTTCTAGAAATGTAAGCGCTAGTAGATTTCGGAGGTAGATTTCGGAGAGGGACGGGGGAGAGTCAAAAGGGGTCGTTTAGTAACCGGACAGATGCCAAAGCACACCAAAATTGCAGGTTCCTTGAGCCATTATATTTCCACAGATGTCTTCAAACTAAGCTTTGAAGATTTCTCAAAAAGATTTAGCATGTCTGAAGTATGGTATAATACCGTAAGAACTCGAATAATCGGACCATGTGCTATGTAGTCCGAAATTTCCTCCTCTGGAAAAGGGGCGAAAAACACACCAAAAATCTGCCCCCACGGGACGGGGGAAAAAGAAAAAAACACCAGACCTTACTAGGAGAGGCAAGTCCAACGTCCTAGCACATGGTCCGATTATTCGAGTTCTTACGGTATATAATACTATTTTAACTAATGGATTCTAATCCCTCTTACTCCAAGAGCAAGGATAGCAAGATCTTCACGAAATAGGATGCAAATGGGATACTAGGAAGTGGAGTGAACCTACACAAAATAGAGCGAACCACAGTAGAGGCAATTCCAATCACCCACTTTAGAGTATGCTTCAGCCAGAGGATTTCTTCTTTGATCCATTGGTGATAATATCTGGTTATTTGCTCCACTGTATGGCACTCCCTTGGGTATCATAACATGAAAAATATCCTAGACACACATTGCCCCCTACCCCACTATTCCAGAAGACTCCTGCAAAAAAATTCGTTATTTCCTCCAAAAATGCAAACCTAAGAAGACCAAAAACCCCAAGATTTCTGGACAAAACGTTGATCATCATCAACCAGGGCTCTGGCGGTATTTGCTTTATCTCGGGATTGATATAACAGCACTACAAATGTCTCGAGCGAGTGATTGTAATGGCTCCTGATACTGATTTGGGGAGCTATATCCTGTGTGGCGTTCAATGTAAGCAGACTGCAAGCCGAAGATAAACAACGGGATTCATGAGATATAGGCAGCGCCGCATATACGCTGCTAGCAACCCCTAGCTCGTGAAAGCAATTTCAACTGTGTTGGCAAGTATAACCTAACATCACGAAGTAAGGGAATGTTAAGCTAGAAGCGCGGTGCAGCCGTGTAGAAGGTTGAGAAAATGAAGCCATGCTGCCTCAATATAAACTGCCAGTTGGAATTCCTTTTGCGCTCGTTGCCAGAAATAGCAGGTTAACGACCGCGCTTGGTGTGGGAGATGCCCGCACTCTAAGGCGGCTGTCGTATGCGTATGCGCGGCGGAGTGACCCCCGGGCTGTGAAAATCTTTCTCTTACCTGTTTTTCTTTCCTTCCTGTCCTTTCCTCGCTTCGCTCCTTTCTATAAACTCAACATAATCAATCGGCAACTCCGCTTAATAGGGACTCTGTGCCTTCACTTAAGCAATTCCAATCCTCTTCGTAAAACCCTCACCACCGATCATTACCTTCGCCTGGATTATTTTCAACACTTGAGTTTTCTGCGGTTCTGAACACGGTGACTGTCTCTATCTACGCCCAATACCGGGCCTCGCTTTCTTCTACTTTTGTTCTTTCTTCTCTTTTCTCTTTATCTCTTTCTTTCCCTTTCAATAAGCAATACAGGAAAATTATCTAGAAGTCCCCAGGCGCTCGGGTATTCTGACGGGGGGGGCCATAACGTTATATCCGGGGTGAGGTTGACAAGCATCTTGCTGGGAGGGTGGCGACCAGATCCATATCACCCACCAAGAATGGTATCATCATATTCCTCCGAGGGATACTAAAAGAGGGACTATGGAGAATATTCCCGAAAGGGTTTCGGAAATGTAAGCAGGGAGCGAGGACACATAAAAATACCTAAAGTTATGTGCTGGGGGATGTTGCATCTAAATTCCTGCTTGTCTTCTTAAGTATCGAGACTATCCTACAAGAGGCAACCATATATTGAAGGAGACAAGCTTAGCGTGGGGAAGAACGGATTAGATTTGGGGAGTGCGTACGAGGCAACGCTCGGCAGGATAAAGGCTCAGGGTGGGGAGAAAGCATGACTCAGGATGGCCGTTCTGATGTGGATCTCGCGTTCGAGCCGGCCTTTGCAAGTGGATGGAATATGTCACGCCGTAGCAATCCGGATCGGATCAACTGCTCTCGATAACGATGACATCCCTGCGATATATAATATTATTTTTTAAAAATGTTTTTGTTTGGAGTTCATACAGAGCTGTGGGCACATGAACTGGGTAAGGTGTGTCGGAATTCATCTTTCCATACAAAAACCCTGGTCTTGGCAGGTATAACACCTTGAGTGAAAGGATCTTCCGCTCCTCGCTGCTCTGGGGGGGTGGAGAGAGAGAATCCTATCCCACACTTTTTTATTCAAGTGCTATTATAACAAATTACTTTGAGTTTTTTCTATGCTGTTTCTGCCATAGTAGTTGGGTAATCATAGCTCGAAAACCTTCGCTTCTGATGTGTTTTGGCCTCTGTCTGGTTATCAAACGGCCCCTATTGGTGTTAGTGACCGAGTGACAAACTATGACTGTTTGATAAATAGTTGTAAATCACCCCAGAATACACCGCTGGGCTGCTCCTCTTATCCAGTGTCACACCTGATCGGGGGTTTCGTAGCTTCAAGCTTGGTTCGAGGCCGCTCTTTGAGCTTATCGTAATAAAGAAGCATCGTATGATAACACGAAAAACTCTCATGTACCTCCGCGCTACGTCTTTCCCCATATATGAGCAGAAAGCATAAAGTTGGGGATAGGAGAAACAGTAACTGGTGGAATGAATCTGCAAGAAGGGTTCATACTTTGCGCCCACGATTCTCACTAAGCAGCCAAGAGACTCGGGCTTCCCTCCTGCCCATAGCTATGACCGAGGTGTAGCTTGTTTTCGCTTCTATTAGCGGGTCTCGGTTGAATACTATCAGTGATTTCAGTCTCGACTATTCAACATCGTTGCAGTGAGCAGAGCCATTTCCGGATAATATGGAAATGTCTGGCATGTGGGCGGTGGGGAGCTGACGGCGGGGAGCTGAGTTGGGAAGATGCAAAGGAGAACCCGCTGATATTCCAGACATCCTCCGTGGTTATCGGGGCGTGCTTGCGAGTGACTTCGATCTCGGGCAGGAAAGGTGAGTGACGGGAAGTGGTATGAGAGGAGATTTGGGTCACTTGGGCTGCCTATTTTTTTTATAATTTTTTTCCTCTTTCGCTATTCGACCAATACCGCAAAATCTCAAGTGATTAACCCGTGTGTTGTGCCGTTGGGCGAGTTCCCTCTCCTCGTAAGACTTGGTATTTTATTTTTTTATATTTTTTTTATGCCTTTTCGGTGGGTTGGACGGCTCACCGTTTGCTGTGTTTTTGCCCCTCTTCCAGGGAAGGAAATTTTGGTCCACCTAGCGCTCTGTTCAGTTATTTGAGATTCTAAGGTGATCTTCGGGTCGAGCAAAGTCACCCAATACAAGGTACACTGACGGCTCAGCTCGTCCCACTGTCGTTGGACATATGCACTATCCCAGATTGGCGCTTGCCTCATTTGGACTGGGTAGGCTGCGAGATAAGCGGAGGTAGCTTGTTCTTGAAATGATCCGATTTCCAAGAAGAGAAGAGATAGTGCACGTCCAGTTGGCCTAGAGGCTTTATCGATAGCGTACGAAACATTGTAGACCGTGTCGCGGGAAAGGTGTTGGAATTAACGTTGAATATAGCTGTGAGGCTCTCTAAGCCATACCTAGGAATATGTATACTTCAAGGCCTAAGTCGGGAGTGATTGGCAGGCTGCCTTTAGCTCTGGATACCTCCCCCGGCCTCTGAGATATTTCAAAACCTCTCAGGTTCTACTTGTATAATCCTGTGCTGCAAAACACTTGCGATACGGCTTTCTCGAGCCTAACAAACCGACACCTGAGGCTTCAAAGCATCTGCTAGGACTATGGAGACAGTCACCTTTGTAGCTTATCACCACGGGAACTGCAGCTTGATGACCAATGGCGAGGGTTAGCGATGGCTCGTGCGTTTTGAATTAGACAAGCAGAGACTGCGAGAGAGACCGGGAGTGGTCGGATACCGTAGTTTTTTCAATCTATGTTTAACCGGGGGGCTGCGGGACATGCCGGCAGTCCATCGATTGCTTGTAGGGTTTCATAGCTAAGCTAATAATTGCCGTTCCCATTGCTTGCTTCGGGTTGTGAAAGGCGGCATAGTACTAAGCTCATTACCCGAAGTTAATATAAGGTTCTACCCGGGCCCGGTATTCTGCGGCTATTGCAGCCCTCCCCTTGTGCAGGATGGGAGCATGGAGTTTCGGGTTGGGGGGAGAGCAGATCATAACTTAATATGAACTAAAGGGAGGGATCCCGCTGCTGTACTTGTAAAGCAAAGCGCCCAAAGAGGAAAAGCGCGAACTCTTGGGAGTTTTGATTTACCGGTGGGCTTGATTGGGGAGCTTGGGCTTGCAGCATGCTGCACATGAAGCTGCGAGTGATAATGAGTGAATACCGATGCTGGGTTTGACCGTCGTACCAATATTCTACGGCAAGCGAGCCCACCATCCCTTGAGTGGTCTAACGTAGTAGAATTCGCGACTAGGCACGCTAGATCTAGGTTAATTAGTAGCTAGGTATTTTGGGTTCGGAATTTGGCTTTTCAACCAGCATCATAGCAACTATTAACCGCCTGCGAATCACGACACTCGAATGACTTTAAAACAATATTAGCGTTCCTGGTTGCGAATTTTAGTGTCTCGGACCGCCCAAAGGATAGTGAGGGTACAAGTACCCACGTAACTGGTCTCTGCCTTGCAAAAAGTTGTACGGGCGTTCTCGTATCACTGTGTGTTCACTTTACTACGGACTGCCGTAAGCAGGATGCGTGCGATAAGTTAGTCATATTTCGAGTTTCGATCGATGGCCACTGATAAGCTGTAAGTAAGGAACATTGCCATTGTTTCCCCCAACCGCCTGCTGTACCGTACAGTACCACTCGCCGTTGTAGGTCGGAGCTGGGGCGTTTTGGGGTACCGTAAATGGCATTGTGACATTGGAGTCAATATCATCGGTGTAGATGTGGGGGTAAGGTGTCATCGAGATTACCCTACCAGCCCTTCTTCAGAATCCACCCAGTGTTGGCGGTGACCAGACCCAATGTGTCGACTAGCCCTGACCATGACTAGTTAGTGACTTGTAGTCAGTGGGGGGGGCGATAGTAGAGTGGTCGGGCTTTTCTTAACAAACTCCAGGCCCAGTCCGCTTGTCTCAGACAAGGAGTTCTTGAGTATCCGAAGACAAGGATTGGGGATCTGTATGAGCGCTGATCGTTTGCAATATATTTTGTGGATCCCTGTTTTCGGATACCGGGACTTCCTGCCTAGCATAACGGGGGTCAGCAAATTTTAAGGATGACCACTCTCTACTGCCAACACTGAGTCCAATGATCGTTCCTCGAAATATAAAAACGATCGGTTGAGTTAGAGTGTGCGATGAAACTTCGCAAGACCCATACCCGAGCTGTCGTGCTCAGCCTCGTTGTCTCCATACGCCAAAGACAACACGCTCCTCAGCCGTACCATCCCTCGAAAATAAACTCAAGAGTGCATTTTGGGTTTAGCACTGATTCCGCTCCTTTAAAGCTGTCAAACTCTTCTTCCTTTCTGCTTTGTCGGACAACTTTCCGAAAACCACTAACTATTCGGAAAAAAACCCTTCCGAGATGCATAAGATCCTTCCCCCAGTGCTTTTCACCGACCAGGACAAGGCTCCCGGATTGATCATTGAAGACAATGGCCTTACCATTTCTCTCCCGGGTACTGCTCAAGTCCTCCCCTTTCGGTTGTGAGACTAAACAGCTAATGTGAGAAGCGCGCTGGGGGTCTGCCGCTCAATGCGCCCGTGCCAACACTTTCATTCCTGTCGACCACGACCGCATGTACTACTATGAAATGACAGTCGTGGACGAAGGTGATGGCAAGAGGATCGGTCTTGGTTTCTGCGCTAGGGACACTTCGCTGAATGGAATGCCAGGCTGGGAGGTAAACGCATGGGGATATCACGCTGACGATGGGGCCAAGTTCCCCGGACGCTCTCAGGGGTTGAAATATGGCCCGGTGTACGGTACTGGGGATGTTGTCGGTTGTGGAGTGGATTTCAAGAGGGGTTTTGCCTTCTATACTCTGAATGCCGAGTACCTGGGTAAGACTACCGAATTCCTAGCTCGGAATTGAGTTAATATCTTCTCTAGGCCCAGCTTTCTCGCTTAAGGAGGGGCTTCGCATTTGGCCGATGATAGGGATGGGCAGTGCTGGCGCAAAGGTTTCCATTAACTTTGGTCAGAGGAAGTTTGCGTGGGACGGTATAGATGAGTTGGAGGGGCGCTTGGGAGATAATGCTGTGATTGAGTACGGGAAAGAAGCGTGCTGTGAAAATTATGGTCTTCCTTAATTTAGTTCTAGGAGTTTTTATGAGAAATGTAAGATCTTGTGAGTTGCGATCAGTATCTACTTCGAGAACAAATACATAGAGTGGCCCAGTGTCTTGCATAAACTACAATACAGTATGATATGCTGTGATTATTGTTGTGGAGAGTGGTGGGCTTTGGGCACTTCTTGCTGCCCTGAACCCTGAGCCCTTCTGGGGTTGGGAAGGTTTGGAGGGGCACTCGCCTTGGCAAGGCTGGTCCTAGTGAACTCAACCCCACCGCAATGAGTAGAGTCATCTCACAAAGCTTTGATCACCACCAATATTTCCTTCCAACAAACAATCACCCTGTCTCCTCTGGCAACTCAATATTTTGCTCGTACGCTTTCCCGTCGAGTTTCCTCCCACCAAACCTTGTATCGTTATTCTACTCGAATACAAAGGACCATGGCATCGCCGGTTCTCTCTGTCTCTCCGTCAGACGTTACCCTCCCCCTTATTCTCTCTTCATACAAATCACTTCCAATCACCATTTCCGCCGAGGAAAAGCCTGCGGTCTCTCGCCTAACACTACCAAACAACGATTCTGTTGCCGGAACTAACACCATTGTTTCACATCTCTCTACTCTGATCCCGTTGTTTGCAAAGACAACTTACACCGACGTTGAGTCTGCAGAAATTCGTCAATGGCTGACTTTAACATCTACTACCCCTATTCCGGAGGAAACCATTGCTCGATTGAACGGGAACCTGAAGTTCCGCACCACCATTCTCGGCGAGAAGCTGTCAATTGCTGATGTGGCCGTTTACGCTCGCGTCAAGGGCCAGGTAGCTTCATGGAGCGACGAGCAAAAGACGGGTGAAAAGGGCTATAGGCACATTGTTCGTTGGGCTGATTTTGTTCAGAGCACTCCAGATTTGGGACTGCAAATTCCTACGGAAGAGAAGGTTGCTGTGGATCCTAGTAAGGTGCTGGTTTACCTGAAGCCTGAGGAGCCTGTCAGGGAAAAGAAGAAAGAGGGGGCCGCGGCTAGTGAGGACTCAAAGAAAAAGGGGAAGGGTAGAGCAGCTGTGGAGAAGGTTAAGGAGGAGGCTGAAAGGGTAAAGGAGGGTGTCATGGACGCAGCAGGAAAGGCTGCCGCTGCAGTGGCTGGTGAAGGCAAGCAATCTAAGAAAGAAAAGAAGGAGAGGCCAAAGAGGGAGGCTCCTAAAAAAGAAGGTAATTGTGGCGATTTATTGCTTCACATATTGAAATCGGGCTAAACTTACGTTCATCAGAACCCCTTATTTCTCCTTCTCAGATTGACCTCCGCGTTGGGCACATCCTCTATTGCATGCCTCATCCAAATGCTGATTCGCTGTTCGTTTCTACAATCTCAATGGGCGATCCCGAGGGTTCTGCTCTTGTGACCCCCCATTCCGAGCTGTCTCTCCCGAGCACAGTTCTCACAAAATTTACCCCTCTTCCAACGGTCCGCACAGTCTGCTCTGGCCTGAACGGTCTTGTGCCGATTGAGGAGATGCAAGATCGTAAAGTCGTTGTCGTCGCAAACCTCAAGCCCGTGAATATGCGTGGAATCAAGTCCGCAGCCATGGTACTCGCAGCCTCACCCGCACCCGCCCCGGGCGAGAACTCAACCGCACACAAGAAGGAGACCGTGGAGCTTGTAACACCACCTGAGGGCGCTGTTACAGGCGAGAGGGTATGCTTTGAAGGATATAAGGCCGAGCCAGAGGCAGTATTGAACCCCAAGAAGAAGATTTGGGAGCAGATCCAGCCCGGCTTTGCTACAACATCTGATTTGGATGTGGTCTTTGACAGGGAGAAAGCAGGATGGACCGGAGATGCAGCACAGGGCAAAGCTCCGGGTGAAGGCCCGACGGGAAGGTTGGTTACGGAGGGTGGTGGTGTCTGCAAGGTTAAATCTCTAGTAGGAGCTGTTGTTAGGTAGACGCTGTTTACCGTGGGGTTTGTTTTCTCCTTAGAGGGTGAAACTGGTTTGCTTTTTATGCTTTGGTGGGTGTACCTTGCTGTAACATTGAACTGTACTGAAGGGTTTATCCGATGGCTATAAAAAAGTTTTTTCTTCCCACTCTAGCTTGGTTTGGGCTTTGCAAAAGTTGTTAGATATCTGTAGCCCACAGGAACCAGGGTTGCTTGGCTCTGAAATCCAGTACTGTAGTAGAGGTACAGCGACTTATAGCATGAGGCATAGACCCTCGCAATATAATATATCATAGTCTATTCTTACGAAACAGTAGCATACTACATACCCAAACAAACGACTCCCAATCCTGGGACCACAAACCTCTATCATGCTTGGTCGGCGTTGAGGAGTACGCATAAACTATCACTCGAACATACTAGTGATCTTGAAGGAGAAAATGGCTTAATATCATACTCGCATGGCGTTCAAGGGCCTTAGCGGCGAACGAAAATCCAGTAACGTATCTCTACGCTCACTACTCAGTTGATCGACTACTTCTATAGTATCGGGGGCGAACCACTTTAACTCAAAGTGAAGGAGATGGATAGATGTTTGGAAATTCCAAATACAAGAATGGAAAAAAAATGAAAATGAAAAAAAAATGAAAGAAAGAAAAAAGCATAGTTAACCCCCGTCAACACCCCACTTACTTCTAAACAATCTGAGCATAAACTCTTCTTTCCCTCCCTCCCTCCCTCGTGCTGCTTGGTTGTTTTTTCATTTTTTTCATTTTAGAATGGACATTACGTACTCTCCACTTTCCTCTTCTTCGACCCATCGGCAGCAGTGAGGACTACCACTACTGTGCTGCCGCTGTTTTCGCGTATCGTATCGTTGGGAGGAGGCTCAGACTTCATGGCCTTTCCCTCCTCCTCGCCCTCCTCGTCCTCCCCTAGCTGTGGCTTCGGTTCAGACTTGAGCGCGGGGGGGTCTTGAACTACCGACACCGGAGGAGGTTTCTGTGGTACGGGAGATTGCGATCCGGTCTCTGGAGCTTCCACCGCTGCAGCCTCCGCAACTCTGGGCAAATGTGGGACCTGGGTCGCCACGAATCTACCTACCGCCCCCGCGGCTTCATCAATGACTGGTATGGAAACTTGCTCCTCGATCCCGGCCCCCTTGCATTTCGGTGGTTTCGGCAAGCCGGCGAATAGCACCGGTGTCAACTCCTCCTGCGAGGCCAATCCCCCTTCTCCTCCCTCCTCTTCCTTAAGAGAGATTCCCACCGCTGAAGCAGAGGGCAGGGGAAGTTGCAAGGCGCCATCCTCGCCCCTTTCCACCTTTACGGAGGAGGAGGAGGAGGGTGGTGATGCCCGAGCTTTACCCACCGTCGCTGTCCTCCGCTTCTTCCCGTCCAATACCGAAGAGGCGATGTCGTCCACGTTAATGGTCTTCTTCAACCTGCTCCAGCGCATTCTAGCTGCTGCAGGGTTTATGCTAAAGTCTGCTGCTACGCGGGTGAAGTCGATCTATTCATTCATTCTATGTTAGTCCATCCACCCCTGCCCTCCCCCCCCCCGCCTCCCCTCAGTGTTCCCCATTAGAGGGGGAGATAAACAGTTTTATAATCACTCCTAATAAGGCATGCGAACAGGAACTTGACGTTCTCGTCTATTGGCGCTTTCGCTGGCATGGTAAAAATGGGGAAAGGGAGTAAGGGGGGGATTGTTAATTGATGTTCGGATTTGGAACAAGATTGATTTGGGAGAGATGCTGTTGAGGAGGTGCTTTTGGAGGGGGTTGGCTGGTTATGAACAAGGGTGAACATATGGATATGGTAGGGCAAACTTGGGGGTTGGATAAGGAATAGGGTATAAGGGCCGAGAAAGCAAACAGTGGCGGTGGTGATGGCCGTATGCAGGGCGGGAAGTATGCAGGGGTGAGTTAGAAGGTGGTGGAAGTGTTAAGGCAAGTGATAGTTGCATCAATTCTCACGCGACAGGAAATACGCATTACCGTACTCTTGCTGCGGATTCTCAGAGGACTATTAATTCGTGAGCCATTTGTTGCACTAATATACAGGGCCCAACTTTATTATGGTATTAATCCCCCAATCGTAGATTAGCCAGGTCCAGCCTCATAAGCAACCTATCGATTTTCCCAACTCCCCCACCACCCTTTCTCTCAGAAAATAGCAGCTCACCGCCCCCAATATCTCTCTCTTCGTCCATTCTCTGTAGTCTCTCCACCAACATTCCCAGTAAATTCCTCACCAACCTACAGCTCGCCATGCACTCCGCGACTTCCTTTTCATTCGTGCTAGAATCGGGGGTAATGTTCAAATCAGTGAGATGATTCCTTCGACCCATGCGCTCGACATGGGAAGCGAGGGCTTCGGAAGCAATTAGGAACTTCTTAAGCAGAGGCGCAAACTGATGATCAGCCAAGAACAATCCTCGTTTCAGCCGGGAGAGATAAAGGTGATGTTCCCGCATCAACGACTCAGGGTCTTGCTGTTCTTTAGTCTTCTCTTCAACGTTCTTGACATCTTCACTTTCTCCTTCCGCCATCCAGACATCCCCGTCTTCGTCCTCTTGCCGCTGCTGTTGTTCCTCCGGGGTCTCCTCTAGGCCTTCGTCCAGAACATCCATTAACGCACGAAAGGCACCTTCTACCACTTCTCCTTGCCAGTAGCCTACCAACGCTTCCAGGAAAAACACGTTTAGGCCAGCTGTTGCCCAAACAGCCCTCTCGATACCCTCGCGTTTCTTGATCACCTCTCTGCGAGCTTTTGCCACTGCCCTATTTTCACTCTTTGAAAAGGCCAGGGGAGAAGGTGGATATCGTCTACCACGCCACAATGTTTGCAACCTAATCAAAGTGCGGCGAACGGAGACGAGATATGCAAATATAGCGTCATAAGTCTCCAGATCTACCGGCTGCAGAAAGAGTTCCAAAGGCCAGCTAAGGTGGAAATTCAGTGCAATCGGGACGCCAACCAAGAGGTCTTTGAATGACTCCCCAAGTCTCGCCTTTGGATGAACGGGCGTTGAAGCCGCAGATGTCGCAGGCGGGGGCTTAACAAGAGACAAGTATAGAAGATCCCTTGCGGTATCTAATCTCTCATCAGTTGTCTCCTCTCCTTGAAGCGACGAAAGTACCCCCCAGGTTCTTGTCAATATCGACGATACTTCGCCCTCTTTGACAATGGCACTACTCGAACTGGATTTGACGCCCGACGCACCCATGCCCCCACCAGCACCAGGGCGTCGCCATCGATTACGTACTTGCTCGGATGCCTGCTCAACTATGGCACCGGCAAACTCTCCACGGCCAAGAAGAAAGAATTCTCGCAGGACATGAACCACCTCAATAATTTTCGAAGCTGGTAGAAGGGTTTGTAAGGTGTGTTTTGATAAAGACAACCGTATTTCCGATATCGCGGTATGAAGTTTCTGTGGTGATAGTGGAGATTGAAGTGACTGCAGGTACGACAGATGGACCGGAAGAAGCGTCATTTCTGGGCTAATTGTATCGGACGTAGTTTCAGTATTTGCCCCGCCTCGTAACCGAATTATCGAGAGTGCGCGTCCAATAAATAATATAGAAGAGGCTGTGTCTGGGGTCACAAAGGAAGGCAGACGTGATTTGGCGATAGTATATTCCTTCAGCACACCAGTTTCATCCTCGTTTACGGGATTCAACACTACCGACTCCGACTCTGTGATGAAAAAGTCCTCGGAACTCGGGAGCCTTCCATACAAAACCCACGTTGAAACTTCCCGTAGCCAAGCTGTCTCAGCGATCTTGAGTAGATGCAGCGATACAGCCTCTAACGTCGGAAAACCAGTGTGTATATCCGTTCGCAGTCTGTTAATCAGTTCCCCCCCGCCCATTTCCCCCATAGCGGATGCAAGCGAATGCAAGTAAGATAATATCCTCTCCCACCCTTCGAACCCGGACATTATTTTCGCCAGCGACACGATGTCATAACCACCGACCATACCCGCAGATCGCGAGAGAACCTGCTGCTCGACTAAGAGAATTCGTGCACGGAAAGCATGCAGGTGGGACGTAGAAATGCCGCTCGCAACCGCACGCGCAATGGTTGAGGGGTGGGTGGTAGTGATCGTGGAACAAGCATTTCGGAGGGAGATGTGGAGATGTCCGAGGGAGGATAACGAGGACAGCAGGGCCCTAGCTAACCTCCGTTAGCTCTTGTCCAAAGAATTGAGAGGGGCCAAGAGACCTTTCGGATGGGGATACTAGCGGGAAAGAGGGTAGAAGGCCAGAGGGGGTGAGTATTGGCGATGGGTGCCCAGAGAGTAGTAGAAATAGCTCATGCAGCATTGTGATGGTGGTGGTGGTGGTGGTGGTGGTGGTGGTGGGGTAGTACAGTATGGTAGAAGAGTGGTGGGGAAGGTTTACCGGAATCATGGTCGGTGATTGGGTTTGTCTAGTGGGTTAGGGTTGTGGAAGCTAAAGCCCCAGAGCCTATGGATTATATGATAATAATATTATAACAGTAGAGAACAACTTGCACTGGAGGTGCCAGTAGTTATTGCTTAGTTCTCCAGCTGGAAACTCTGGAGAAACTCCACCAGTGATTTTGTCTAACCTGCCAAGTTAAACCAATTGTCCCGCTGCTGAGCTTTCTGTACTACACGGTTCTACCGGTATATAAATACTCGAGTAGGATATTTGCAAATCAGGCTGTTGGAGGCCGAAAGGTAAGCCGCACCCGACAAACTGCATGGTATAATTTCTCTTTGTGTCCAGGACCTCTGTAAACACCGAAATGGTCTGAACACGGCTTCGAGCATGTATGCAGCTGTACTAGTACAATAGTAAATTTCTAAGACTCTGGTTTGTAATCAAGGAAAGAAGTGTCGGTAATGAACTGTCCCCTCAATTGATTCGAAATCGGGGTTTTTCCAGGACTTTCCTCTCTGCACTCTAGCGGGGGGGGGGCAAATATACGTTGACATTCTAGTAAACCCCAATACCTGAAAACGGATTTTTACCCCCCGCTGTATAACTTAGCAATCTTAGGAAAGAGGAGAGGAGGAAAAATATCTTTATAACATTATGATCTCCCATCCCACCCTTCGAGGTTTCTTGCACCCCCAGCTTTTTCGCCAGATTTACAAGAAGTATACACCGTCACCCTTAGCATTACAGAAAATACAATCACGAACAATGACTGTACTGTACACATCAATGCCTCCCCCCAATCTGTTATGACAGCTGCAGTATAATACAGACTAATAATTTCGATAGACCCCCGTTCAGAAGCACAAAATCACCGAGTGGGTCGCAGTGGACTCCAAGACTGGTGAATTTCAACGCAAAGCTGTATGTCCCCCTCTGTGTTCCAAACATGAATTTAGTCAATTCTAACTTTTATAGTCTGTATTTCGTGACGCCATCTCAAGAGCTCCTGGAGCTCAATTCCCTCCGGAGAAGGGCCGGTACCATCTCTACGTCTCATATGCCTGTCCATGGGGTAACTTACCTACGACACTTCACCTATCCCACTCTCGTAACAATTGAAGCTAACATAAGCAAACCCAACCCAGCACACCGTACACAGATCATTCGTGAACTCAAAGGCTTACAAGACATCATATCACTAAGCGTTGTGCATTGGCACATGGGGTCCAAGGGATGGCGCTTCGCAACCCAAGAAGAAGTCGCCGAGTCCCCAGAGATGACTGCCGCTCCAGAGCCCTTGAACGGCGCCACCTATCTTCAAGATATATACTTCAAGGCAGACCCTCAATATAGCGGCCGCTACACCGTCCCAATCCTCTGGGACAAAAAGACCAACACTATCGTCAACAATGAGAGCAGCGAGATTATTAGATTCCTCTACACCGAATTCGACGATCTAGTTGACGAGAAATTCCGTGGAAATCCGTTCTATCCCGAAGACAAGAGGGGGGTCATTGACGAGCTCAACTCGTGGGTTTACGATACCATAAACAATGGGGTCTACAAATCCGGGATCGCCACCAAGCAAGGCGCTTATGAAGATGCTGTGACAGCGCTGTTCGCGTCCTTGGATTGCGTGGAAGCGCTTTTGAAGTCTTCTGCAGGGCCCTATCTTCTCGGCGAGAAGATCACGGAGGCTGATGTGCGCTTATATCCCACCATCATCCGCTTCGATCCAGTGTATGTCCAGCATTTTAAGTGTAACATTGGGATGATTCGCCATGAGTATGCTCCTTCCTCTTCTCTACACTCACTGAAAAAAGTGAGAAAGCTGACAATAAAAAGTTATCCCGCTATACATAAGTGGCTAAGGCATCTCTACTGGGAGGTCCCGGCTTTCAAGAAAACCACAAATTTTGAGCATATCAAGAAAGTAAGTGGACAGGAACAAACCCAAAATTTTAGTGCAACTGTGGTATAATGGAGCCTAATTCATGTCGATAGCACTATACAAAATCCCATGCGCAAATAAACCCGACTGGGGTAACACCGCTAGGACCTCTACCACATATCTTGCCCCAGGAGGTTTGAAACAAGGCCTTAGTTTAGGATATGCTACCGGTATCAGCCAACTATCACAGTGAATCACTCGAGGAGCTGATAGGAGGGAGGAGGATCTTGGGCATAGAAAATCTCGAACTATTTTTCGTATACTAGTCTTATTGCGCATCTTGCTTCAGTGATGAGAACTCGCAATCGTACTCAAGTAAAGCTCAATCAAACCCCCAGTAATACCCCATAGGATGACACTAGAACCAGGCCACAGCCGCCGATATATCCCCAAACATACAAGATCCTCATCTCTCTATCTCATGTAATCATTTCTTGTAATCATCAGGGCCCCCAACATTGAATGTGCGTGTGCTCCAGCCCTGAGACAACGCCCCCGCAACCTCTGCCACCTGAATCCTGTGATACTTATTTTCTCCATGCTTTTCCACTATCATCAAAACGAGAGGAGTGCGCGTTCTAAAAGTACCAAAGGCTGGTATCCCAAAAAACGTCTCAACACCAACATGGATAGCCCAAACCGCATCAGGCCCCTCCGCTTCCTCCTCTCCACACAGCTCCCATTGATGTTCACCATGATATGCATTAAACTTTTTTCCGTCCATACCATTCTCATATTTCTCCATGTGTACCGGCTCGACTACTTTTCGCACCATTTTTGCCGGTGCAGAGAACTTGAAATACCCCAGCTCATCCACTTCCCCCGTTGGGGTATCCTTGAGCCACCAAAGCTCGCTAACGACAGTGTCTACAGGCACCAGTTTTCCGTCCATCTCGATCTGGGCTACACCCTCCACGGACGTCTTCGGCATCACAGGCATCGTCGATATAACATTATCCGGTTGCAAAGCCAGAGAGATGATCATCCAGGACGCCCTCCGCCCCGACCGCATCAATTCCTGAAGCAACGCAATAGTAGCACCTCGTCGGTCGTCTTTGTGGAATTTCGAGGTATCAAGCCGGACGTCAAATAGTGCCATAATGCTGAAGACCATGTCAACCGCTCTCGATGAAGTCCGCATAACCGCACTCTTCCAGATGGCAGATTCGTTCAACTCTCGCGTGTCGCTATGGTCGTTCCATAAGGCACAGCGCAGAGAGAGGCATTGGCCCATTCCGAGCGATTCACTTCCAAAAATCTTTGTCGGGACCATAGACTCAGTGCTACTCTGGTCAGGCCCATTAGGAAGCGTAACGACGTCCATTTCTAACCTCATAGTGCCTTCCAATAGCGTTGTCATATCACTAACAGCGCTCTCCCCAGGCTCTATTTCCTCAATATCTCCGACCATCACCCCTTGGACAACCCCTTTTCCGTGCTTCCATTTGAATAAAACCTTGGTCGATCGAGGGAGCAATGCTTCCTGAAGTGTCCAAGCTCTCCCGACCCATGATGTGGGTTCCTCGAGAGGCAGCAGCCTCGATAACCCACCAGGTAGAATGATGCAAGGATCGGCCCTCTTGTAAATACTTCCCATGACTTGTATTTGCCAATTCTTGTCCTCCCTAATCGCCTGTGCGATACAGACCTTATCGAGCCAAATCAACAACTGGTCGTGGTGTAGAGCCGCATAGCAAGCGCTCTTGACAACATCGATGCTCACTGGGTCGGCTTTGTCCGCTCCCACCACTCCAAATGAGCCCAATGGTGGCTGTTGTCCCTCGAGTAACGGATTGCCTTTCCAGACGTAGGAAATTGTAGAAAATCGTTCGGGAAGCTCAGCATACTCAATGACTCGTAGAAGATTCTGGTTGGCAAAGGCGGCGGTGTCGATGAAGCGGTAACGGTGCAGATTTGCACAGGATGTTATATCGAAGGGTTCGACTCTGAGCTTGTCTAGTGGGACCTCAATGATGGCTTCGCCGCCCAAAATCGTCTTTACCATATTTTGTAAAGTTAAAGGCTCTCTGCACTCCATTAGTCTAGTAAGTAGTATGATGGATTAGTCAACTTACTTTACTTTGGTTTGAGGGAAAGCACGCTACTAAAGACTCTTCTGAAGTGTTGGAGAGGGGAGAGGAACTATAGCGAGGAAGTAGCGACATCTTACTTGACTTGTATCCTGCCAATTGAGGGGTAATCGGTTAAGACAACAACAGATTTCAAACTGCAAAGGACAGGGGCTCAGCTGAATTCTGGGGGAGTTTTTGAAGCAGAATACCTCATCCGGTGTGTTGAGGATCCCGTGTTACGATATCCCGCATGAAAGTATGATTGTGGCCAATTGCAAGCAATTGGCCTCTCCTTGGCGCAAGATAGTCTATTGGTTCCCTGGCCTGCCAACTGGCTTTGCCGCCGTGTCTTCTACCAAGACACTAGGCACTCGTGATTGGCAATACCTCCCCAATGATGATTGACCATGACTTGGAAGATAATACCAGTAATTTTTACTATTGCTCGAGGCTACAGTATGTGGCGAAACTACGTTTTAGTAGCCTTGAAACAAGGCCTTAGTTTAGGATATGCTATCATAGCCAACTATCACAGTCAATCACTCGAGGAGCTGATAGGAGGGAGGCCTTGGGCATAGAAAATCTCGAACCATCTTTCGTATACTAGTTTTATTGTGCATCTTGCTTCAGTGATGAGAACTCGCAATCGTGCTCAAGCAGAGCTCAATCAGGCCCTCAGAAATACCTCATATGATACTAGAACCAGGCCACAACCACCGATATATCCCCAAACATACAAGATCCTCATCTCTCTATCTCATGCCATCATTTCTTGTAATCATCAGGGCCCCCAACATTGAATGTGCATGCGCTCCAGCCCTGAGACAAGGTCCCCGCAACCTCTGCCACCTGAATCCTGTGATACTTATTTTCTCCATGCTTTTCAACTATCATCAAAACGAGAGGAGTGTCCGTTGTCATAAGACCAAAGGCTGGTATCCTAAAAAACGTCTCAACACCAACATGGATAGCCCAAACCGCATCAGGCCCCTCCGCTTCCTCCTCTCCACACAGCTCCCATTGATGTCCACCATGATATGCATTAAACTTTTTTCCGTCCATACCATTCTCATATGTCTCCATGTGTACCGGCTCGACTACTTTTCGCACCATTCTCGCCGGTGCAGAGAACTTGAAATACCCCAGCTCATCCACTTCCCCCCTTGGAGTATCCTTGAGCCACCAATACTCGTTGACCACAGTGCCTACAGGCACCAGTTTTCCGTCCATCTCGATCTGGGCTGGACCCCCCGCAGCCGTCTTCGGCATCGCAGGCATCGCCGATATGATATTATCCGGTTGCAAGGCCAGAGAGATGATCATCCAGGACGCTCTCCGCCCCGACCGCATCAATTCCTGAAGCAGCGCAATAGTAGCACCGTGTCGGTCGTCTTTGTGGAATTTCGAGGTATCAAGCCGGACGTCAAATAGTGCCATAATGCTGAATACCATGTCAACCGCGTCCCTTGAAGTCCGCATAACCGCACTCTTCCAGATGGCAGATTCGTTCAACTCTCGCGTGTCGCTAGGGTCCTTCCATAAGGCGCAGCGCAGAGAGAGGCATTGGCCCATTCCGAGCGATTCACTTCCAAAAATCTTTGTCGGGACCTTAGACTCAGTGCTGCTCTGGTCGGGCCCATTAGGAAGCGTAACGACGTCCATTTCTGACCTCATAGTGCCATCCAATAGCGTTGTCATATCACTAACAGCGGTCTTCCCAGGCTCTATCTCCTCAATACCTCCGGAAATCACCCCGTGGACGACCGCTTTTCCGTGCTTCCATTTGAATAAAACCTTGGTCGATCGAGGGAGCAGTGCTTCCTGAAGTGTCCAAGCTCTCCCGACCCATGATGTGGGTTCCTCGAGAGGCAGCAGCCTCGATAACCCGCCGGGTAGAATGATGCAAGGATCGGCCCTCTTATAAATACTCCCCATGACTTGCATTTGCCAATTCCGGTCCTCGCTAATCCCCTGTGCGATACAGACCTTATCGAGCCAAATCAACAACTGGTCGTAGTGTAGGGCCACATAGCAAGCACTCTTGACAACATCAATGCTCACTGGGTTGGCTCCTTCCGCTCCCACCACTCCGAATGAGCCCAATGGTGGCTGTTGTCCCTTGAGTAACGGATTGCCTTTCCAGACATAGGAGATTGTAGAGAATCGTTCGGGAAGTTCAGCATACTCAATGACTCGTAGAAGGTTCTGGTTGGCAAAGGCGGCGGTGTCGATGAAGCGGTAATGGTGTAGTTTTGCACAGGATGTTATATCGAAGGGTTCGACTTTGAGCTTGTCCAGTGGGACCTCAATGATGGCTTCGCCGCCCAAAATCGTCTTTACCATATTTTGTAAAGTTAAAGGCTCTCTGTGCTCCATTAGTCTAGTAAGTGGTATGAAGGATTCGTCAATTTACTTTACTTTGGTTTGAGGGAAAGCACGCTACTAAAGACTCTTCTGAAGTGTTGGAGAGGGGAGAGGAACTATAGCGAGAAAATAGCTACATTCTACTTGACTTATATCTTGCGAATTGAGGGGTAATTGGTTAAGACAACAAGAGATTCCAAACTGCAAAGGACAGAGGTTCAGCTGAATTCTGGGAAAATCTTCAAGCAGAATACCTTATCCGGTGTGTTTAGGATCCCGTGTCACGATAGCCTGCATGAAAGTATAATTGTAGCCAATTGCAAGCCATTAGCCTCTCGTTGGAGCAATATAGTTTATTGGTTCCCTGGCCTGCCGACTGGCTTTGCCGCCGTGTCTCCTACTAAGACACTACTGTCGGCACTTACTCGAGTACGCCTAACCTTTTAGGGAAGGTGAGTGCCGTGGCGCCGGTGGTTGGCAATACCTCCCACTGATGATTGAAGCATGATACCAGTAATTTCTACTGCCAGTATTGCTACGGTGCTCAAGTATCTAGCGAAACTGCTTTTTGATAGCCTCAATTTCTTAGGATGGCGTTTGGTGCACAAAGTCTCACTCGTTCAGTCCTCCAGCTTGGCTTTTCCAACACACGAACGCGGGGTCACCAAAACTAACCAATGAATAAATAATGACACTATCATCAATTTATGGTTGCTCGTGTTGAAATTGTGTCCCAATCCCCTGTGCAAGTAGAACAATAGAGACTTCGCGGAACTTCTGCTCGCTATGTATTTGTTGTTTGTTCAAAAGAAAGGGTCAAACGACCGAACATATATAGAAAGTATAAGTGACCTCATCCGTCACTAGAAGGAACCGGTTTCCTGTCCTCAGCCCAAACGCATCATGGGTTCCCACAAAGTATACGCCTCCAAAGCTAGAGAGCACAATGAGGCCTAGCCGATACGAGATAGCCGCCCAATAATTATCACCCAACCAGTGATGTCTCAACACCACAAAAGATGTAGCCCTGTAAGGCGGAATGACATAGGAAGAAAAAGCTTTAGACAAAGCCGTTGTTCGTCATTGAGGACAATGGAAGATAGTAATATGAAATTCAACACTCCCCTTCTTCCATAGTACGAAATATAACCAAAAGAAAAAAGCAAAAGGAAAGCATGGAGCGGTTCTATTTTCTTAAGAAAAAACCTATCCCTCATTGATGAAAGGTGGTAGGAAAAAGAAACACCCGTCCATGGTACATTAAACAATTTCAAAGGAAAGTCCCATTCCTGCCAAATGAATCCAATGGCGTTCGGTAGGCAGTGCCTTGGTCATGATGTCTGCTGTCATCTTGCTCGTAGAGATATACTGAACAGTAATGAGACCATTCTCACAGGCTTGTCGAACGAAATGATACTTAATATCAATATGTTTCGTTCTTTCGTGAAAGCGAGGGTTCTCAGTAAGCTTAATAGCTCCTTGGTTATCCACGAAGAGAAGTTGCGGATTGGTAGGTTTGTCGGATTGAGTGAGTTCATGAAGTAGGCGCTGGAGCCAAATTGCTTCCCGAGTAGCTTCCGATGTCCCTATATACTCCGCTTCAGTGCTAGAAAGGGCTACCACCGGTTGCTTCTTGGACTTCCAAGAGATAGCCGTTCCCCCAATAGTAAACACATATCCAGCAGTGGACTTCCGATCATCCCTATCACCTCCCCAATCTGAATCTGAGAATCCTACAAGCTGAGCGTCTCGCAGTTCAGAACTAAATGATAGTGCCAGAGTTTTGGTAGCCTTAAGATAGCGTAGCACTCGCTTTGCTGCAGCTAAGTGGATAGGCAATGGTGCAGAGGCAAATTTGCTTAGAGTTGAGATCGTAAAGGCAAGGTCTGGCCGAGTAGATAGCATTAGGTACATAAGACTCCCAACTAAGGATTGATACTCCTTCAGAATTAATGTAGTACTGTTAATAGGTTGAGAGGATGTTTCAAGGTGCGACTCTGTGGAAATGGTAGGAACTTGAACCCGAAGATCATGACCAGTCTCCAAGGGTGTCTTGGTTCCATTACACTCAACCATGTGAAAGCGCTTGAGTAGTTCATCGATAAATCGCTCCTGGCTGAGACGAACATGGTAGACGAGCTTAGCATGAGTGTGGGAAGAGGAGTCTTCCTTATTCATAGTAGAATACCGTTCGATCTTGATGTTGAGAAACTGCCTTGCCAAACCCAGATCCGTCATCCGGTAGGCAGTTGAGAGTAACTCTTTCACTTGTTTAATTAAGCCAGAATTTAGACTTGCAATAAGCAGATCATCAACATAGAGGAGAAGAAAAAGGGAGCCGGAAGAGGATTTAAGAATTGGACTTTCTTTGGTATGGCTTTCCCACAAAATGTATAGTGTTGGCTCGTTACCCGACTGGCGAAACCCATTTGCTCTTAGAAAGGAGTCAATATGCTGGAACCAGAGTCTCGGAGCCTGCTTGAGGCCATAGAGAGCTTTCTTCAATCGGCATTGAATAGTACTGGGCTTTCTTAGTGTTGGCTTGAGCCACTCGATTCCTTCCGGTAACTCCATTGATACAGGTTCATCGATTGCGGGGTTGAGAAAAGCGGTAACCACATCCATATGGTGAACATGCCATCCGTACAAGGCAGACAGAGCCATTAGCATACGAAAGCTCACAAGTTTAGCCACAGGAGCGAATGTGTCTCCAAAGTCAATACCTGGTACTTGTTCGTACCCTTTAATCACAAGACGAGCCTTGTATCTCTTACTCCCATCATAGTTTACCTTGGTCCTAAAGACCCACTTGCAGCCTATAGGTTTTCTACCTGCTGCGCTGTCAACCTGTTCATATTCCCAAGTGTCATTTTCCTCAAGCGATTTGAACTCAGCTTGGATAGCACATTCCCACTCCAGTGCATGGATATGTGTGGAAGCCTCCCGGTAGCTACTCGGATCTTCCTCCAAATGTGCGTCTTGGGACTCTGTAACTGTCCCCCCAACCTGTACTGCAATAGCCGCAGCAGCTCGTGCTGGGCGTTTCCTTTCCCTTGTTGACCGCCTCAAGGGAGCTACCGTTCGATGATGCTTCATATGTGAACTTGCAGGTGCTTGTAAAGCAGGCAACTCGGGCAATACCTTTATTGCTGCTTCTTCTTCCATGCTCATGATAGCAGAAGGGTTAATGACCTGCTGAATGTTCTGTGTCTGTGATGGCCCTTCTAGGATTCCGCCTCTTTGATAGTCAATATGTCCCGGGTATTCAGTATCAGTGTACTCCATAGCATCAGGCTCATCGGGCATACTATCAGGTATCAGAGCTCTCAGCACAGTGGACTCTGGCGCATCACCTTTAACAACATTCAGGAATTCTGACTCATCAAAGCGTATATCAGAGGCTTGTACTGTCTTCCCAATGACAGGATCCCAGATTCGCCAAATCTTCTGAGTATTATGAACATATCCAACAAAAGCACAAGGTCTTGCGCGTGCGCCAAACTTGCCTAACCTTTGCTCCTTGGGTAATAGCTTATAGGCGATACAACCAAACCTCCTGAGATGCGATAGATCTGGAGTGGTTCCATAGAGCAACTCGTACGGAGTTTTCCCGCCGATGCTGCGCGAAGGGCTTCTGGTATGCAGATAATTGGCTGTGTGTACTGCCTCTGCCCATAACTCATCTGGCAGTCTAGAGTCTAGTAGCAGTGCCCGTGCCTTCGTAACTAGTGTCCTTATCATTCGCTCACTAGTGCCATTCTTATGCTGTGTATGGGGAGGAGAAGGTTCGAATGCGATACCATATGTCTTGAGTATCCCGCGAAAGAAAGCATTATCATACTCTCCTTTTCCATTGTCACAGCGAAATCGAGACATTCTGAACTGTGGAAACTGGTTGCTGATTCGCTCACGGAAGGCTTGAAAGACTGCGGTAATTTCTGAGGAATTCTTCGAATATAGAAAATGAAGGAAGGCAGTGCGGGAGAAATCGTCAATGTAGAGTATGAAGTATCGCGCTCCGGTGGGTGATACTGGAAGGATGGGCCCGCACAGATCCGAATGGATCAACTCGAATGGTCTTTGAGTTCGAAGTACTGGTTGCCTAATTATCTTCCGCTGTTGTTTAGCCTTAATACATACAGCACAGTCTTCTATTGCTAATATTGTAGCTGGATTTGTGAAATCCTTTGGTGGTAGAAGTTGCTTTAGTGAAGTGATTCCTAGGTGGCCGAGACGACGATGCCACAGGAGAATATCTAGAGTAATAGCTTTAAACCCACAATGGCTTTGGTGAGTTGTGATAGCTGGCCCTTGAGGCAACATGCTAAGCGGAGGAGATGAAGTCAAGAAGTATACTCCTCCTTGCTGATACCCGATACACTCACTCCCAAGATAGCAGAGTCCATTCACAAACGTAATTGCAAACCTGGCCGACAGGCAAGAGACAGACAGCAGTGAGTGTGAGAGGTTGGGGACATAGAGTGCCTCGATTGTGAGGTAGTCTTTGGTGTTCGATGTAGGGTAAAGCTGTACGAAACCGATCTCTGATGCCCAAAGAGTTGTATTGTCTGCGGTGACAATTTGGACTGGTACTCGAAGTTTCTCAATCGATTGAAACCTTGTTCGCTTATGACATAGATGCTTGGATGCTCCAGAATCCACTACCCAAAGGTCATCTAAGTTGTCTCTCATTGACCCTCCTTCAATAGCAACTAAAGCACGAACGAAACCAGCATCAATTCGCCCTTCTTCTAAGTTTGCAAAGCTGCCCCCACTCCCGTCACCGTAAGATCCACTAGTGTTTTGTCTATCCTGGACATGCGCATTACCCCTATAGTCTCCTCTCTTGCCCGTACCAAATCGTCCTTCTCCTTGTCCGCCTCTGCCACCTCTGCCACGTCTTCTGTGTCCACTACTACCTCTCTGATGGCGCATATCAGAAGCTCTCTTGCGGCAATCTCGCTCACGATGCCCAATCTTCCTACAATACCAGCATGTGGTACGAGAAGGTGTAGTCGTAGGTGTTAGCTGTTGAAAGCGCTGAGAGTGGCTTCGAAAACTGCTTCCGGCTGGGTGGGCTTGCTCCCCCGAAGTATATTTCGCATAGTGAAAAGCAGGCGATGCTTGAATGGGAATTTGAGGGAGAGTGTCTCTTGCGGGAATAGGATTATCGATATCTATTCCGCTAACTTTAACTCGGTTCACAATTTCTTGTTCGTACTCGAGTAGGCTGTTGACTAGGTAGTCTAACGTTTGGATTTCGATCGGCTGTCGTGCGATGATATCTAATACGGGCCTAAACACAGCTGGCACGGTAGTAGTTAACTTGGTATTCACCGCTTCATCTGAGATCTCTTTGTCGGTTCCTGCCAGCTCATTCCGGCAATCTAGAACTGCGGTAATGTACTCATTTATATCATCTGTAACTGGCCTCAAGTTACTAAACCTCATTGCCACTGCGGTTCTTCCAGCACGGGAGTTTGCTGTGTTAAGCTTTTCCGCCAATGTGTTCCACATGACCTGTGGATCCTGAATGCCTTTGATATAGGTTTTTATTCCTTGGGTACAGGAATTGAAGATGAGGGTAATCGCTCGAGCGGAGCGAAGATTGTAGTCACGACTGGCATTGACTCTTCCTGCCACAGGCCGATCCTCATTCCCAAGAACAATTCCTAAGGCTTCTTCCGATCCTAAAAAGGTCTCCATATCTGGACGCCAGGTGAAGTAGTTCGTCTTGCTTAGCTTTGGAGTAGAACCGTACTTACACCGGTACTCAGAGGAAGCTTGGGAGAGTGTGTAGTCGCCCATTGTAGGAGATGTGTTTTGAGCCTCTGTTGTGATCGCTTAGGGATTTGTGGCTTGTGTGTGTGGCGCTAGGCCGGGCTCATAACCTGTTGAAATTGTGTCCCAATCCCCTGTGCAAGTAGAACAATAGAGACTTCGCGGAACTTCTGCTCGCTATGTATTTGTTGTTTGTTCAAAAGAAAGGGTCAAACGACCGAACAT
>Ga0307507_10003224_pt1 | contig 32177 bp, 9 predicted proteins | sample 7_EM_MG_FD_207223 | JGI IMG/M metagenome (GOLD analysis project Ga0307507, IMG submission 207223) | Populus trichocarpa ectomycorrhiza microbial communities from riparian zone in the Pacific Northwest, United States - 7_EM | ecosystem: Host-associated > Plants > Roots > Unclassified | place... | reverse complement strand
GTGTCCTATATTAGGTTTTAGTGGTGTTATACCTATTGCTAACTGGATTTTCTTAAAAGGTGTTTTCCACCTAAGTCTTCTACTAGGCGTCCGATTAAGTAGATAGGTAGCTGCTTTGTAGGCTTCTGGCGTTAGCTTCTCTAGTAGATGGGCCTTAATCCTTATACACTGAGCCTTCTATATAATCACCCCCCTAGATCGTTCCGCTGGACCGTTCTATAATTAAGTATTAGGTGTTAATCTTTTAAGAGTAATTCCTTGTTTAGCTGTCTAATCCTTAAATTTGTCTCTAAGAGACGTCTTTCTATTTATATGGATTATGGCTACCTTGAAGCCGTATCATTGTTTAATAATATTGCAATATGTAATAACTCTTTGGGTAAGGGATAACTTCTTAACTATTATATCTACCTTATTTATTTGCGTTGCGTTGTTAAGGAAGTGTACCACGTACTTATTGCTATTAAATGCGACTATTCCGGGTATTAAATTAAGGTAGATTTTGTAGAAAGGAACTATTAACTAAGTTAGTGTTCTTCTAGATATTACCTTGTGAGCTTTGCTTGCTCTATACGCTTTACATTCTACTGTTATTAGGCCTTTTAGAATCGCGCCTATTACTAACTTAAGTAGTTGTATAATTGCTTCTTTTCTTGTATGGCCTAATTACTGGTGCTATATGTAACCTTCTGCCTGATTTAGTAGAGGCTTTAATAAATGCTTTACTAGTTTTAATTAAGTTGCAAAGGAAGCCTCTAGTAAGTCTTTCTTTGGCTTATTATATTTAATGGTTTTTTGACCATAGTGGTAGCTATAGTGGGCGTATATTACATTGTCGCTATAGTAAAGAGTGTTCTTTTTATTGTTCTAATAGACGCCCTTATTATTAAGCTTTTGGAGGCATACTAGGTTAGTGTGGAAGCCTAGTATAAAGGCTGCTCTTAAGAGCTGTATCTGCCTCTTCCCTTTTGGGTAGTTAATTGTGACTATAGCTGTGCTATAGCCTTTGATTTCTTTAATATGCGAGCCTATATAGATATGGTTTAAGGTAGGCTTAATATCACTAATAAATCTAGCTCGATTATTAATAACGTGTAGGTTGGTTCCTGAGTTAAGAATAATACTATTATAAAGCTTATAACTGGAAGCTGTATTATAGGCTCCTACTTAATGAACTATAAAGCCTCCATTGGGCTCTTGAGAGCTCTGCTGGTTACTATCCTTTGGCTTCTTATTGGCTTAATTGTCCTTTTTGATTTGCTTAATATAAGCCTTAATTTTAGGCGTTATATTAGTAATCTTTTTATCCACTTTCTTCTGAATTTTGTTACTTGGTTTAAACTATAATGGGTAAGGAATCGACTCTAGAATGTACCAGTACTTATTAAAGTAGTAATGCTTTCCGTATAGGCACTCTAGTGGTGGTTGCCTTTTCTTCTTTTACTTATCTGCTGACGATTTAGTCTTTAACTTAGGCTTTAAATTTGGTGACTCACTTAACTTGTTTTTAAAGGTAGCTACAAAGGATTCTTATAGGGTTTTGCCCTTTTAGGCAAGCTCCGTACAATGGTGATTTTAGTAGATTTTAACTAGTTTGAAGAAGCTAGGAAGCTTCTTCTTCTTCCACTTTATTTTTTTAAGCTAGTTCTTCTAATATTCGGACTAGTTTGGTGTGATTGAATTAACTATATACATGAAGTCTCTCACTAAATAGTTACTATTTATTTTAGGTAGACCTAGCTCCTTGCACTTAGTATATACCTTCTCCCACTCCTCTAACTAGACCTTAAAGTTCTAGTTCCAAGGCGCTTTCTTAAGCTTTGCATACTGGGTAGCTGCTTAAAGCTTTTAGGCGTTATCAGTCAGAGCAATTCTCTACTTTAGTAACACTAAGACGTCGTAGGTGGTGACGCATTTGAACGTGTAGATAAGGTAGGTACGTAAGATTAAGCTTTAGATGTGGCTGCGTAACATATTAAGAGCTGACAGCTGTTTTTTGTATAGCTTTATATCTTCCCTATGGTCGGCTTTGAGCGTATAGAGCTCCTCCTTCTCCTCCTTATCTAGCTCTACGAGCTTCGTTATCCCCCGGCTATTAGCATCCTTGGGTGAGGCTTAAACAGGTTCTTTAAGCTTTAGTAATTTAGTCTTAGGTATTAATAGGTCAATATACTCCTAGAGACGATTGTTATTTACTTTTAACTTAATTACCTTAATCTATTTGTCCTAATTGTTTAGGCTTGCAAGGATTATAGATAATATAATAATAGGTTTGGTTTCTTGTTAAGAATTTATTATTATGGTTGTCTATAACTAGGATAATAATTGATTAGAATAAAGGCTTTAGAATTAAAGATAATTTAGTAGACAGACTGGGCTTATAACTGTTAAATAGACAACTAGGTATAAGAACTTTGTCTATTAAAGAGGGCTCTAGAGCCTCTATATATACACTAGATAGGTGATAAATAGGTTATAAATAGAATGACGACTACGTCGTTATTTGGTAATGGAAACAAGTATTTAGACATTTGATGAGACATTCGATGAGACATATAAGGTAAGGAGTAGGGTATTGAGATATAGGGTTCTAGACTTAAAGCCAGTATTAAGATGGTAGTAAGGAAATACGATCCAGTTCGACAATAGGGAAGATATAAAGCTATATAGAAAATAGCTGTTAGCTTTTAATATATTGCGCAGCTATATCTAAAGCTTAATCTTATATACCTACCTTATCTATATATTTAAATGCGTCACTACCTATAATGTCTTAGTATTACTAAAGCAGAGAATTGCTCCAACTAATAACGCCTAAAAGCTTTAAGCAGCTACCTAGTATATAAAGCTTAAGAAAGCGCCTTAGAACCAGAACTTTAAGGTCTAGTTAGAGGAGTAAAAGAAGGTATATACTAAGTGTAAGGAGCTAGGTCTACCTAAAATAAATAGTAACCGTTTAGTAAGAGACTTTGTGTATATAGTTAATTTAATTACACTAAGCTAGTCCGAATATTGGAAGAACTAGCTTAAAAGGATAGAGTAAAAGAAGAAGAAGCTTCCTGGCTTCTTTAAACTAGTTAAAATCTACTAAAATTACTATTATACGGAGCTTGCCCAAAAAGGCAAAACCCTATAAGGATCCTTTACAGCTACCTTTAAGGATAAGTTAAGTAAGTTACTAAATTTAAAGCCTAAGTTAAAGACTAAATCATTAGCAGATAAGTAAAAGAAGGAAAGGTAACTACCGCCAGAGTGCCTATATAGAAAGTGTTACTACTTTAATAAGTACTGGTATATTCTAGAGTTAATTTTTTGCCTATTGTGGTTTAAACCAAGTAACGAAATTTAGAAGAAGGTAAATAAAAAGATTGCTAATGCAACGCCTAAAATTAAGGCTTGTATTAAGCAAATTAAAAAGGATGATTAAGCCAATAAAAAGCTAAAGAATGGCAACTAGTAGAGCTCTTAAGAGCCTAATAAAGGCTTTATAGTTTATTAAGTAGGAGCCTATAACACAGCTTCTAGTTATAAGCTTTGTGATAGTATTATTTTTAACTTAGGAACTAACCTATATATTATTAACAATTGAGCTAGATTTGTTAGCAATATTAAGCCTACCTTAGACTATATCTATATGGGCTTATATATTAAAGAAATCAAAGGCTATAGCACAGCTATAGTTACAATTAACTACCTAAAAGGAAAGAGGCAGATATAGCTGTCGGTATTACCTAAGTGCACTTGTATGGCCTATTAATCTCTGGATTTGTCTTGTTATTAATAGGTAGAGAAAGTAGAGGATTGTAAGGATCGCGGTGCCTAAGTAGGGGGCTGATTAGTCACTATAAGGATGACTAATTAAAGACATGACGACGATACGTTAACGACACGTAACCACGTAACTTCTGTCTATATATTCTGACACTGGCAGTTCTTTCTTTGTGCGTAAAACAGCTATTTTAGTGAAGCTTGGACCGTATCCAAATTCCCGTTTATATCTTTTGGACGACGACATCCCCGAACGTGCTTACGGAGAGTAGTATTTGAGGGGAATGTGGATCCGCACTTAGTATATTAAAATGGTTGACAGTTTGGCAAATGTTTAAAGAGCGCTTAACCCAAAGGGAATGTAGTAGAGCACTTTTTACAGGTTTGAGGTTGCGGGGGTTTATACGAGCTTGGCTGCCGTAGCTCTTTGGCTTTAGTTAATAAGGGTAAAGCTAGTGGAGCTTGCGCGGGCGGAGCTTGTGCTAGTGTAGCTTACTTAGTTTGTAGCTCTTAGATCTCTTTTTACTGTTTTTTTTAAGAAGAGCTCGTAGCTTATAGATCTCTTTTTATTGCCTAGTTCGCATCTCTAAGTCTCTACTCCGTACTTAATAAATCTCATCTTGTTATCGCTTAATTGTGTTTTGTATATCCTAAATTTGTGTCTAATAAGCGGTTGTAGTTGGAAACTCCTATTGGGCTTTATTGTTATAGATATTAATATAGCAAGGCCGTCCAGTGGCCGTATAGTTCCCGCTTTTCTATCCTTTAGGAAGTTGTTGTGCTATATTAGGTGTTCATAGCTGCCGTAGACGCTAGTAGAGGGCAGAGGGCAGAGGGCAGAGGGCAGAGGAGGGGGAGCGCGCTGGTGTTGTAGGCGCGTGTTGGCAGGTCTTAATTCCCCTGGCGGTTCTTTCTTTGTGCGTAAAACTACTAATATATAGACCCTATTAACGTGGTATTCGTAGCTTACAAAGGCTGTAGAGGGGGGGGAGAGCGCGCTAGCGTTATGGGCGCGCTGTTGGACGTGGTATTCAACGTAGTAGAGCCGCTAGGATCGTGGCAGAGTGTTAAGCTTATATAGGGTGCTCTTCTAGAGCTGGTTGCTTCTGGTAAAGCTGGGTACTTTAGTGCTGCTAACGCTGCTGGGTTGTGGGTTGCTGCTAGAGCTGCTGGGTATTTAGGTATTAGACGCTGCTGACGGCTGCTAGGTTGCTGTAACGCTGGAGTACTGCACGAGGCTGTTGGGTAATTGGGTATTGGGTACTGCTGACGCTGCTAGGTTGCTATAACGCTGGATTACTATATAAGGCTGTTAGATGTTGATTTATATGCTAAGACGCGTACTAGGTATTGGTTTACTGCTAAGTTGTATTGCTACACTGGGTTACTGCGTAAAGCTATTGGGTAATTGGATACTGCGCAAGGCTATTGGGTTGCTGTAACGCTAGATGCTGTATAAGCTGGTATGCTGCATAAGTGCTGCTAAGGTAGCTGCTAAGGTAGCTGCTAATGGGGTACTGCCCGAGGGCTATTGGGTATTGGGTGCTGTATAAGCTGGTATATACTAGCACTCAGTAAAGAGGTCGTACTGGGTATTGATTTGCGTGCTGTAGAATGTATAAATACATTCTAAGCTAGCTGGGTAGTTGGATGCTGCCGGAGCTGCTGGGTGCTGGTTTTGCTGCTAGGTACTGGATTGCTGCTTTTGATTGAACGAAGCTGCTGGGGCGGCAAGTGAACCTTATTGCTCTATAGCCAACCGGTGAGGTTGACCATTAATCAATGTCGGTATCACCTAAGTGCACTTGTATGGCCTATTAATCTCTGGATTTGTCTTGTTATTAATAGGTAGAGAAAGCAGAGGATCGTAAGGATCGCGGTGCCTAAGTAGGGGGCTGATTAGTTACCATAAGGATGACTAATCAAAGACACGACGACGACACGTCGATGATACGTAACCACGTAACTTCTGTCCATATATTCCGATAATAGCTCTTAGAAGCAGCCTTTATACTAGGCTTCTATACTAACCTAGTATATCTCTAAAAGCTTAATAATAAGGGCGTCTATTAGAATAATAAAAAGAACACTCTTTACTATAGCAATAATATAATATACGCCCACTATAGCTACTACTATGGTTAGAAAACCATTAAATATAATAAGCTAAAGAAAGACTTACTAGAGGCTTCCTTTGCAACTTAATTAAAACTAGTAAAGTATTTATTAAAGCCTCTACTAAATCAGGTAGAAGGTTATATATAGCACTAGTAATTAGGCTATATAGGAAAAGAAGCAATTATATAACTACTTAAGTTAGTAATAGGCGCGATTCTAAAAGGCCTAATAATAGTAGAATATTATTATTATTCATTACTTAACGTCTGATTTGGATCCCTGTTGGGCCCACGCGGACTACTCCTTATATATATATGGGGAGAAAACTCTATTTGAGAAAACCCTATAATCCGTCTCCCCACCTTTTAGGGCTCGCTTATAAGTCGCCTGTGAGTTACTAGTAGTGCTCTACTACCTTACTTTTTAACCTTCTTAGGAACTACTACTGCCGTAACAAACCTACGGACGTGCTAGTATTACACACTGTACTCTACTCCTGTAGAGTTATTAGGGGGCGCCTATTACTTGCCCCTTTACCTTCTATTACTATTTCCTTTGTAACCTGGAACTGGTCTAGCATATTTTAGCTAATAAGCCACTGGGTAGCCGCCTTAAGGCCTTTCTATGTTAAGAGTAGTGTATTATAGTTTTCTGTACTAGCTACTAAGAGTATTGCTTCTTAGCCAGTGCGTAAGGGGCATAACAGTATTACGTATTTTGGTGTCTATCTTGGCCAGCTATATTCGCACCTTAGGCTACCTATTAGGACACCCACCTAGTAAAGCTAATCTTTTAGTCCTATTATTCCTGTTCTTAAGAGTGTTGCTATTGTATTTTCTGCCTTTATTAGGCCCTCTTGGAGCCCTTAGGTATTTACCCCCTATAGCGTTATCTATGCTATAGCTTGGGTTCCCCTTACCTAAGTCTACCTCTATACCTTTAACTCCTATTTATCTCTCCAGCGTCGGTCCAACCAGTATTATATTGCGGTAGATGGTTTTCCAGTACTCTTTTATACTCTACTTTGGCTCCTTTCTCTCCCTTACTATTGTCTTTACTGGCCTCTTACGCGTCTCCCTTTCTTCTCTATATAGGCCTAGGCCTTAGCGCCACACTATTCTTCTTCTGCTTTCTCTACCTGTTTTCCTAATATATCTTCCTTACTTTGGGGTTGTTGGTTTCTTCTTCTATAGGGCACCCTAGGGTCCCTCTATAGTTTATTTAGGTATATCTTAATATACTTTATAACGTTAGAGTTACGTTTCTTTTACACCCTTTATATTACATTGGCTTTAATATATAGTTATAGGGGGGGAATATTAGCTTCCTTCTTAAGCAGTACTATGGCCGTTCGCTTATACCCACCTGTTATACTCCTAAGGCAGGCTATTTAGACCTTTTAGAGTGGTTTAAGGAGTAATTTAGGAGGGCCTTTCTTAGTTTCTCCAGTGGCCTAAATGCTAGATCTATACGTCATGGTTAGCCAGACAACTGCTGTATATAGTAGGCGTAACCTCTGGAAGCATGGACCCTGTATAGAATTAATAATCCTGGACATAGCGATATACTATGCTTAGCCCTTATAGGCCGCCTGCGCCGCATATACGCTCTACTGGAGCTTACTGTCTACCTATACTCCTAATACCCTTAGGCCTTAAACCGGTTAACCCCTAAAGCCTTAGATATAGATTGTATGCTAAAGATCTGCAGATTAGTTACGTTTTCTTATAAAATAGATTAGCTGGTATTTCTTTGGTAAGAATTGGACTCTATGTTATCTTGCCTATTCTATATAGGTGTTATAGGCTTTCTTTAGTGTTCTATAGTTCTCTACGGCTGTTGGCCTATATATAATTAGGTTTATGTTGTTAATAAAGCCTATCCCCTAGGTTGCCCCTTTCTTAAAGGTATTAAGCAGGTTGCTTATAAAGAAGAGAAAGAGTATAGGCGACAGAGGTAATCCTTATAGTATTCCTATTATAACTGTAATAGGGGGGCTCTAGTATCTGCTAAAGACTAGTAATATTTCTTTCTGGCCTATAAATCCTTAAATAAATTAAATGATCTATTCTAGGAAGCCCTTTGCCCTAAGGATATATAGAAGACGCTTATGGGGTATATTATTATAGGCGCCGCTAATATCTAGGCTAAGCATTAATACTATAAAGTCCTTTTGTATAGCCCATGCAGTTTTAATGGTAGTAGTAAGTAGTGTAAGTGCTAATAGCGTTAAGCGATTCTTTCTTGCCCCTATTTAGCTTTATGGTAGTAGGGCGTGTTTCTCTACTATATCTACTATATGGTCCGCTATAACCTTTTCTAAGATCTTGCTTAGGGTGTTTTCTAAGGCAATAGGGTGGTAGCTTCCTGGGATTAAGTAGTCTACTTTGCCTTCTTTTTATAAGATAACCATTGTTATGGATCTTCTAAGTTACAGATAGTAGCCTATTGTAAAGTATACTCTGGCTACGTCTGCAAGCTAAGGTGCTATAAGTGGTCCACAGGTCTTTAGGGCTTTGTTTAGGATCCTATCTAGTCCTAGTACTATATTGTTTAAGAGGCGGCTAATAGTTCTAGCCATTTCTTTAGTTGTTATGTCGCTATTAACCCTTAGGCGAGTTACTGGTGTTTTACTAGTAATATTGCTAAGGTCTACTAGAGCCGGTTAAGGGAAAAATCTTTCTGTAAGGATCTTTACCTTCTCGTTATTATTGCTTATGGCCTGTGGTTCGCCTGCTCTTTATAGGGGTGGTAGGTATAGATCTTCTACTAGGCGTCCCGCCTTTTTCTTTACCTATTTCGCTATGGTCTAAAGGCCCTTGTTATAGGGGAGACTTAGGTTAATAGTGTATTTGTTTATAAACCGTCTCTAGTTATTCCTTGCTTCTTTTCTTAGTATTAGTCACACAGGGTGACTCACCAATAACGGCTACTCAAGTAGGTTACAGCGATGTTGGTTAAAAGCTTGATAATTTTTATAATAAGGAAGGGCGAGGAGCTTAAGGCTCCTCGCCACGCTAGTGCCGCGGCAACACGTGATATATTCCCAATACTAGCAATTCTTCTTTTGTAGTTGCCACCTATATATATATACCGCTTGACTAGTATAACAAATATCAATCCTCCTCACTTACTATTGCTATTGTAATATATAACGGCTCGCACAAATGCCTTTAAACCGAAAAAGAATTATTAGGGAGTGGTAGAAAGACATATCGCGAGGGCCGCCAAGGCGCTAGTAGTAAGCGAACCAATAGCGATTTTCTATCCCAGGGATGTAAAATCCTAATTGGTTATTAGAAGTCAGGGTCCGCAGAATACTATAGATAGTATACTCCAGTATCGTTACAAAGTCTCACTCTTACTCCCTTTTAACCCAACCTTTAACTCGTATATATAGAGTGTTTATGTTAATAAATATTTCTAGAGCCTTGTTTGGGTTTGCCTTTATTATTACATCTACTAGGTTGTCTTGGCCATTAATTTATTAAATTTCAAAGAGTTCTCGCCGCTCGTAGGATTGCTGAAGTGCCATAATATCAATTATAAGGCGCTTTTCCTTTATAGTACCAAGCTTAACTAAACACTTATAGAGGGAATATAAGTTGGTACACACGATTATAGGGATAATAGGAAGTTCAAGTTAATCTATAATTATTTTCAGGGTAGTTCCAATTGTAATTGCTATATTAACTCCGCCAACTATTCCATATATCTCTAACGCTAGAACGCTTTAAGTAACACACTTACTCTTAGTTAAGCTCTAGTGGATAAGATTGCCGTAGATTATAAAGTCATTCTCTTTAGTAGATTTGTTTGTGATAATAATCTTATATCCTAGCTAGGAGCTAAAATCTTTGTTATTTATAAACGATCTATTAACAAATACAAAGAGCTTAGCGGTAGGAAGATTAATAGGCATATAGAGTAGTCCCTAATTGAGATGGTTCATTTGCCAGGAAAGACGCTTATTTAGGGTAAGAACGTCATCCTTAGTTGGTTCCTGGTGTTAAGCGGCAATAGAGAGATTAAATAAAGCCTTAGGTTAATAGATAGAAGTAATATAAGCTCTACAAGCGCGTTGCTCCACATATCCTTGCTTTAGAGAATTAATATTAATAATATTAATCTTCTTGCCTTAACCCTTCTAGCGTAAAGCAATAGAATCCTTGTTTAGGGAGAGGATATATCCATTAAAGAGTAATAGTGTTTTTAAGTTAAGCTTTTCCTTTAGCTTTGCTATAAGATTTACCTTTATTAACTTATCTTCTTTAAGAGCTGAGAATTGATCGTCTCCTAAGATAATTATATTATTAGTTTGCACGCCAATAATTCCAAATAAAGTTCCTATAGTTGTTATAAGGAAGCAGTAATTAAATATAAAAGTAGTTATTAAAAGCTTCTCTTTATAGTGCTTACTGTAAGTAGCCCACTAATAGGTTCCTACCTTTGTAATTCCATATAATAGCTTAAGCACAACCATAATTGTATCTTTGGGATATTAGTAGCGAATTTGCTTTAGAAGGTATGCCAATATTAAGCGCTAAAGGTGTGTCTCTAATTAGGTATAGGCCTAAGTAATATCTTATAAATAGACCGCCATTTTATTCTTTATTAAGGAGGGAGCTAGCGCAATAATAACTCGCTAACTAGCTTATTAAATTATAGAAGATTACATAAGAATTATCTCCTTACTATTATTGTTGTAACCTTAGATAATAAGCCTTAATTTCTTAAATGGGGTGTTAGTAGCTTTACCCTTAATCTTATTAACCATTCTTAACTTAAAAATGCGAACTCTATTAAACTTAGTAGGGTTATACTTCTTAAATTTAAAGACTCCTCTTATAATAAGACCATTAATTTCCTGCTTATTAAAAGCTTGGAAAGGAACTCTAGGGGTTATAATACAACCTTCCTTTTAGAGTTATTTTATAAGCTTAAAGTTAGCCTTCTCCTTAGCTGTTATAAAGGCCATTAATAACTCAACTTTATTCTTAATGGCGGTAATAAATTGCTCTTTAAAATTAATAAGGTGTTGGCGATTTTGTAATCCCTTTGGGCGACCTCTACTGTGTTATAGTTGCGGCACATCTACTATAATTGTATTAGAATTGTAGTCGCCTTCTAAAGTATATTTATTGTGGTTCTCCTCTAGGGTATCTTTTAGGGTATTCTGCAAAGGCTTAGAACTATTATCTTTATAGTAAGGCTTAATAACAGTTAAACAGAATTAAGTGGGTCTGTAAGGCATCTAAATAGTACAAGTTTAACTATTAATTGCAATAAGTTAATATAGGCCTAACTATCCTCCCTTTTTACGCCATACGCGTACCTTAGACTGGAGTGGCAGATCGAGCGTAGTTAAGGTATTTAGGCCATTTCTTATTCCTAGTGCGTCGTTAACCTGGCGTGTAGCGTAGAGACGTCGGACCTCCTTTATTACTTTACGAATAGCCTCAGCCCGTTATATAATAGATGGAGATAGTAGAGAATCGTTAGTTATTTAAGGGTAGGCGCTAAAGACTAGCAATATAGGTACGAGTCCATCCGGGCTAGCGGAATCGTTAATAGCTTTAACAGCTATTTGTAAGGTAAGTTCTTCGCTAATATCCTCTAGTTCTAAAGAGATAATCTTATATACGCGGCGTAATAGCGTGTAATATCACTCTACTTTTCTAACACTATTATGTGCCTTAATAGGGACTTCCTTAACCTTAATTGCCATTGCCTTTATTTATTATTAAAACTCTATAGATAAGAAGTTCTTTTCTATATTATAGACGATTTGGTTAGGGGGTCCTTAGTAAACATTAATCTAGTATAATTAAAGGGTATCCCATGCATTCCTAGCTAATATATCCTTTAAGAAACGTGCGGCTTAGAAGGAGGTTAAGAAGTTAATAACTTAGAGTACTAGCTTGCCGCTAAAATATATAATATCAACAATAATACAGAAGTTAAAGTTGTAGTTATCTTTAAGGGTGAACTTAAATCGGCTAGGGGACTTCTAGTTTATTTAGCAGTAATAGCAGTACTTTATAAGATGCTTAATTGCCTTAACCTTAACTTTATAGCCTACTCGCTAAAGAACCCTAAGCAATTGGTAAACGGATAGGTAGCTAAAACGATAGTATATTTAACGTAGCTCTAACTTAGTTAAATGGCTTTAAGCAACACTCTTTTCTAGTTAATGGAGGAGCAACTAGGGGTGACCCTATTTGCGTATAATAGGCACCCGATTATCTCCCTAAATAAGTATATTCTTAAGGTTATTAAATTTAACGCCTAATTTATCTATATCTCCGATGCAAAATAGAAACGGGGTATTTGCGGGAATAATGTAGAAAGTAATATACCCTAAGGGGGTTTTAACCCTAATTGTGCCAAGAGAGATTGTAGTACCCTTGCTAAAATAAATTGTATATTGGCCTGCCGTTAATTAGTTAATCTAAATAGAGCTATTAAGCTACTAAAGAGCTCGAACTTAAGGTTCTCCTACTATAGATACTCCTGTAGCTCTAGTATCTAGCATAATACTATAGAAGACGTTCGCCGAGTATCTGTTGTTAAAGGAGAATATAAAACTCTCCTTTGGCTTATTAAAGATATCTAACTTCGTAATAGCATGGAGCGTGGATTAGTTATTAAGAACAGTAACGGTTTATATACCATCTACCTTACCATACTTAGTAAAGTATTAGTTGGGAGAGTAGTCCTTAATTTCTATATCTATAAGAAGCTGTTTGGCCTTATTAGCCTTACCCTTAAGATCCTCTACGCCTTTATATTAAACTAGGAAGCTTTAGAAGTAGGCTATAGTAACCTTATAATTTCCAACGTTTCTTATACTCTGGCGAAACTTATTATATGCCTTCTTTTACTTATTAAGAGAATGCCTAGTTAACCAGCAATTTGGTTTTTTATAAACGTAGCACTTCTTCTAGCGATTACTTTGGAATAAACCTCTATAAGGACCTCTACCTTTACCTTATGGTTGTTAATTATACCCTCTGCCGTATTGCCTACCACGGCCACTATATATTCGATTAGTCCAGTTGTGATCGTATTAGTTAGGTAGGTCGATTGAAGTAGGTTAGAGTTAGGTATTAAATTGCTATACTTCTTAAGAGCGTAGAGTGGTGCTAATAGAAGATCTTAATTAAGCACACACTCCTTTATAAGTATTTGTAGGATTAAAGAGAGTAAGGTTACATTCTTTAACGCCTTAGCATACGCTAATAACTTAATCACGTAGGCTGAAATTCTCTTAATATAATTTGGATAAACCACGCTAAATTATCTAAAGTTAATTAAAGAGCTTTTGAAGATAATTAAGCCAAGGGATACCTAGGTTTATAGCAATAATCCTTAGAAAGGTAGTCTCTCTCTATTCTAATATATACTGCTGCTTGTTCTCTTCTGTTTCAAAGTAGCATCTTAACTTATATATTATGCGGTTAAAATCGTATCCTTTTCCTACCAAATAATTATAATAGAAGGTACTAGCTCGGCCCTTAAGCATAACAGAATAGGCGTTGTGGTATTTATTAGACTCTATTCCTACCTTCTAGCAATAGTTGTAGAAGATATATAGTTTCGAATTAAGAATATTATATAATTCCCCACTAAACTTCTTCTCCTAATCTGAATAGAGCTTTGCAAGCTCTATAAGCAATTTTAAACTGCCTCCAATTTGAGATTAAGATGGAGGAGGTGGGAGTTGCATTATAGGCTATAGTAGGGATATAGGTCTAGTCGGTAGGGTCTAAAGGCTATTAGATCGCAAAGTAGGGGGATCTTATACTTGCTAAAGGGCAGTAGTTAAAGTTGTAGGTTAAATTGGTTAATATAGGGGAGTTAAAGACGGAGGTAGAAGTGTCTCTAATAGTATATTACTTAGGTTCTATCGTGAATTAAGCTTCCTTATAGTGTGTAGTTAGTACTCAATCTCTTATAGAGTCCATTCGTGCTCTTCTTTTACGTTAATAACTTGCTCCTAAATATTATCTCTAATAGCACCCCTATCCATAGGTACGAACACTCCATTCTCCCGTAGGAAGTTATGGAAGTCCTATACAATATCCTTGTTTGTAGGAGCCTATGTTTCCTTTATCCATCTAACAAAGTCCTCCTTTATACAGTACTATAGCATGGTGTCGTTGTATTCGCTGTCTTTATAGTATGCTATATAGTGTAATAAGAATCCGTTTAAGTCTTGTTAATTAACATCTTTAGAATTAATTATAGCGGTTTTCTATATCTCTGGGTTAATGTTATCCTCGTACTTCTTTGGGTAGGTTAACGCTATAATAGCTATTATTAAAGATTATTTAACGCGTTTTGATAAAAATTAAGGGAAATAAAGGTTATTTAATATATAGTTAGGTAGTGATCGTGATCCTATAGTCTGCAAAGGTATACCAAAGGTATTAAAATGGTTGTTTTAATACGTTTTAAACGTTAACTTAGGACCCTAGGTTTAGTAACACTTCTAACCTAAAGTACTTAACCAAATCTTTGTAAACGTAGTTATTCTATATAATAGACGCAACTTAGTATCTCCTAGTACTTAGTAACACTTCTATTACTAGTTTTCTGCAAGTCTAAGGTAGCACAGTATCGCCGGGATCTATTCCATATAAGCGTATATAGCACCCCTGCACGAGACTGTCTCTTCTGTTCGAAAACCTAGCTACTCTGTGGTTAACTGTGTATTTAACTACTAATTAGTATTAGTTACACAGGGTGACTCACCAAAAACGGCTACTCGAGTAGGTTACAGTGATGTTGGTTAAAAGCTTAATGATTCTTATAATGAGGAAGAGCGAGGAGCTTAAGGCTCCTCGCCACGCTAGTGCCGCGGCGACACGTGATATATTCCCGACACTTAGGGTATTCTTTAGCTGGTTTCTTGTGTCTTTATATCGTCTCTCGTCCTCAGAATTGTGGCTGCTTGTGTATTTCCTCCTTGCTCGTCGTTGGCCGGCTATAAGGGCCGCGCACTGTGCGGACCATGCGTGTCGCGCATAGGGGCCCAGTTTTGAAACCGGGCAGTGCTCTTCCAGCCCGCTTTTAATTGCTGCCTAGATCCTTTCTAGTCTTTAATTAATTTTCTTGGGGGTAGCCAATAAGCCTTGCTTGTTTGGTATTAGGTGGATTTCTTCTAGGTCTTAGAGTTATTGTTTAATTATATTAAGGAAGCTATCTACGTTAAGCTTCCTTATTGCATATCTTTTACCATTTAGTTGCGCCTTAATGTCCAGATCTAGTTATATCTGGATAGGGATATAGTCTGAGGTGAATGCCTATTCTTTTTTAGGGGAGCACCTTTTAAGTCTCTGGTATAGGTTTTCGTCCATAATCGTAAGGTTAATTGTACTTTTAGTAGTGCCCTATTGCCATATAATTGCACCTAGGGGGGTAGCTAGCTTAAGGCCCCCATTATTTATAGCTCTTAGTAGGCACTCTGCCTGTTAATTAGCAGCAATATAGATGCCCCCCTACCATGGGTGGTGGAGGTTTATATCTCCTAGTAGAATAGACTCCGCGTGTTTAGTTTCTAGTAAGCTTATTACAGATATAATATTCTCTGTCTATGCTACCCCTTCGACCCTAGGGTTATAGACATTAATAATTTATACTAGTCCCCTATATGTCTGGATGGTTATAACTGCAATATCTGGGTTAACTGCCTGCCATAACTATAAGGCAAGGCTGATATTTTTGCTAATTATAAAGCATACGCGTGTAGCTGCTTTTAGTTTATATAGGAGCTGGAATCCTTAGGGGCAGTATATTAATTGTATATAGGTATTGTAATACGGCTCTTATATAGCAAGAATATGGTGTTTCTCTAGGTCTAGACTATCTAGTAGGGGCCTTGCTAGACAGTGGTTTGTATTACCGCAGTTATACTATATAATGGTCAAGTAGCGGACCCCCGGTAGGGGTCCTTTACCTCTCCTTCGCTCCTTACTTCTTCTGTTTCCACTTTCTCTAAAATGTTTAGAACTTCTATCTCCTGTGTTTACTCCCTGGCCACTACTTATTTTATATAGAGCTTTCTATTTCTGTATCTTGTGTTCCTACTAGCCTTTCTAAATCTAAGTCTGTTATTGCCTCTGGTTCTTCCCCCATTCTCGCCAGTTAGCTATGTGCCCCTTATAAGCCAGCTGCGTGTGTTATGTTTGCCGCGTTAAATCTAATTCTTAATTGTCCCGGCCTTGAACTTGCCGTAGCCGTCCATGGGGCAGGTAGTTATATAGTAGAGTTTAACATACCTGCTTATCCAGGCCTCTACCCCAGTTTTCTAGTATTTAGTCCTAGTTACCTAGCCCTAAAGGCCTAGGGGGCTTTCCATAAGCAGTTAGCTGCCACTACTAATTAACGGGGGGTTTCACCATTCTTTTGGATATCTTATAATGGGGTTAACCCAAGTACTAGACCGCCCCCTAGCGGTCTATATAAGAATCTCCTCCCAGAGTTGGTATGCTTTTGCACGGCTTGTAATAGTAGAATATAAAGCGTATAGAGTAAGTAAAGCTTATAAGGTAATATCTAGAAGATCCCTTAACCGGCTCCAGTAGACCTTAGCGACATCACCAGTGAAACACTGGTAACTCGCCTAAGGGTCGACAGCGACATAACAACTGAAGAAATGGCCAGAACTATTAGCCGCCTCTCAAACAATATAGCACTAGGACCAGATGGGATCCTAAACAAAGCCCTAAAGACCTGTGGACCACTTATAGCACCTTGGCTTATAGACGTAGCCAGAGCATGCTTTGCAATAGGCTACTATCCGCAACTCGGAAGATCTATAACGACGGTTATTTTACGAAAAGAAGGTAAAGCAGACTACTTAATCCCAGGAAGCTACCGCCCTATTGCCTTAGAAAACACCCTAAGCAAGATCTTAGAAAAGGTTATAGCGGATTATATAGCAGATATGGTAGAGGAATACGCCCTACTACTATAAAGCTAAATAGGGGTAAGAAAGAATCGCTTAACGCTATTAGCACTTACACTACTTGCTACTACTATTAAAACTATATGGGCTATATAAAAGGACTTTATAGTATTCATGCTTAGCCTAAATATCAGCGACGCCTATAATAATATACCCCATGAGCGTCTCCTATACATCCTTAGGGTAAAGGGCTTCCCAGAATAGATTATTTAATTTATTTAAGGATTTATAGGCCAGAAAGAAATATTACTGGTCTTTAGCAGATACCAGAGCCCCCCTATTGCAGTCGTAATAGGAATACCATAAGGATTACCTTTGTTGCCTATACTCTTCCTCTTCTTTGTAAGCAACCTGCTTAACACCTTTAAGTAAGGGGCGACCTAGGGAATAGGCTTTGTTGATAATATAAACCTAATTATATATGGGCTAACAGCTGTAGAGAACTGCAGGACACTAGAGAAAGCCTATAACACCTATATAGAATAGGCAAGACGATATAGAGTCCAATTCTTACTAGAGAAATACCAGCTAATCTATTTTATAAGAAAACGTAACTAATCTGCAAATCTTTAGCATATAATCTATATTTAAGGCTTTAGGGGTTAACCGGTTTAAGGCCTAAGGGTATTAGGAGTATAGGTAGACAGCAAGCTCCAGTAGAGCGTATATATGGTGTAAGCGGCCTATAAGGGCTAAGTATAGTATATCGCTATATCTAGGATCGTTAATTCTATATGGGGTCTATGCTTCCAGAGGTTACGCCTACTATATATAGCAGTTGTCCGGCTAACCATAACGTATAGATCTAGTATTTAGGCTACTAGAGAAACTAAGAAAGGCCCCCCTAAATTACTCCTTAAACCACTCTAAAAGGTCTAAATAGCCTGCCTTAGGAGTATAATAGGTGGGTATAAGTAAACGGCCACAGCACTACTTAAGAAGGAAGCCAATATTCCCCCCCTATAACTATATATTAAAGCCGATGTAATGTAAAGGGTGTAAAAGAAACGCAACTCTAACGTTATAAAGTATATTAAGACACGCCTAAACAAACTATGGAGGGACCCTAGGGTGCCCTATAGGAGAAGGAACCAACAACCCTAAAGTAGGGAAGATATATTAGGAAAACAGGTGGAGAAAGTAGAAGAAGAATAGTATAGCGCTAGGGCCTAGGCCTATATAAAGGAGAAAGGGAGACGTATAAGAAGCTAGTAAAGATAATAGTAAGGGAAAGAAAGGAGCTAAAGTAAAGCATAAAAGAGTACTAGAAAACCATCTACCGTAATACAATACTGGTTGGACCGATGCTGGAGAGATAAATAGGAGTTAAAGGTATAAAGGTAGACTTAGGTAAGGGGAACCTAAGCTATAGTATAGGTAATGCTATAGGGGGTAAATACCTAAGGGCTCTAAGAGGGCCTAATAAAGGCAGAAAATATAATAGTAATACTCTTAAGGACAGGAATAATAGGACTAAAAGATTAGCTTTACTAGGTGGGTATCCTAGTAGGTAGCCTAAGGTGTAAATATAGCTGGCTAAAATAGACACTAAAATATGTAATACTATTATGCCCCTTATGCACTGGCTAAGAAGCAATGCTCTTAGCAGCTAGTATAGAAAACTATAATATACTACTCTTAATATAGAAAGGCCTTAAGGCGGCTACCCAGTGGCTTATTGGCTAAAATATGCTAGACTAGTTCCGGGTTATAAAGGAAATAGTAATAAAAAGTAAAGGGGCGAGTAATAGATGCCCCCTAATAACTCTACAGGAGTAAAGTATAGTGTGTAATACTAGCGCGTCCATAGGTTTGTTACGGCAGCAGTAGTTCCCAAAGAGGTTAAAAAGTAAGGTAGTAGAGCACCACTAGTGACTCACAGGCGACTTATAAGCGAGCCCTAAAAGGCGGGGAGATGGATTACGGGGTTTTCTTAAATAGAGTTTTCTCCCTATATATATATAAGGAGTAGTCTACGTGGGCCCAACAGGGATCCAAATTGGACGTTAAGCAATGAATAATATAATATCTAGAAGAATACTAACTTAGTTAATAGTTCCTTTCTATAAAATCTACCTTAATTTAATACCCGGAATAGTCGCATTTAATAGTAATAAGTATATAGTATACTTCCTTAATAACGTAACGTGAATAAATAAGGTAGATATAATAGTTAAGAAGTTGTCCCTTACCCAAAGAGTTATTATATATTATAATATTATTAAATGATAATACGGCTTTAAGTTAGCTATAATCTATATAAATAGAGAGACATCTCTTAGAGACGAATTTAAGGATTAGATAGCTAAATAAAAAATTACTCTTAAAAAATTAGCACCCAATACTTAATTATAGAATGGTCCAGCGGAATAATCTAGGGGGGTAATTATATAGAAGGCTTGGTGTATAAGGATTAAGGCCTATTTACTAGAGGAGCTAACGCTAGAAGCCTATAAAGTAGCTACTTATTTACTTAATTAGACGCCCAGTAGAAGACTTAGGTAGAAAATACCTTTTAAGAAAATCTAGTTAGTAATAGGTATAATACTACTAAAACCTAATATAGGATACCTATAAGTCTATAGCTGTAGGGCCTATCCTCTTAAATATAATATTCTATGCCTAAATAAGCTCGCGCTAAGGGCCTATATAGGATATCTGGTAGGGTATAATTTAACAAATATCTTCCAAATCTATATTTTAAGTTAGAAGAAGGTTATTAGAATAAAAGATATAAAGTTTAATAAGTAGTTGCTCTATAATAACTTATAGCTAGATCTTGCAAATATACTCTAAGTAAGGACTAACTAAATATTGGAAATTATTAATATCTATTAAATAGAGAATCTTTGAGACGAATTAGAATTATTATTTAATAAAAGTAATAAGACTCTAGATAAGATTCAAGTTAATACTAAAAAAAGATAATAGGTGGATTCTAGTAAAAATTAAGAGGAGCCTAATACTAAAAGTAGTAAGTAATAAGATTTAAGCTTTAAAGATAACTTAGCTCTAGGGCTTCCTACTCTAGATAAGATACTAGAACCTAACTTACTAGAGCCTCTACTACCGTCCTTAAAGACCTTAGTAAAGAAGCCGTACTATATTATAGTTCCAACTGATAAATTTAAGCCAGAGAAAAAGATTAATGGCGATATAAGAAAGTAAAATGTAGTTAAAGAAAAGAGACTTAAAGGTTAATTAAAAACCTATATAGGTTTTCTTACTAATATTACTAATAACTAAAGCCTTTAAGCTTAAAGATTAGCCTTTAATATAGGGCTTACCTTTTATAAAAAGCTGTACTATAATTAACTCCCACTACCACCTAGGAATTAGAAGGAGCTTTAAAGACATTAATATAAGAATGTAACGGAACCTTATAGTAGGAACTACGGTGGGTCCTATTATTAGGCTGGGTATATAGGTAAGAACAAATTAACAACATAATAACAACTGGTGGAGTAGTTGCCTAACAGATTAACTCTAATTATATTCTAAGATTTACTACAAGAAGAGAACTATCTACGGTAGGGACTAAGGTCCTTTAAATACACAACCATACTCCTAAGAAATCCTCTCTTGTATATAAGGTACGTGTTATACGTATTATATATAGGCGTATACTGCATACACTTTATATACTGCGTATAACATTATATAACTCGCTTACTATTCCTTATTATATAGTTCCACTAGATCTATCCTAGACCGTGCCTATATTAACTAACTAGCTTCCTGCAACTCTTCCCCAAGTAGTTATAACATTATACTTAAAGCGTCTGTAACACTATCTCCCTCCTCTTTATCTTTGTCCTTAAAGATTCCTAACATCTCTAAGTCGTCTACTAGAGGTGTAATGTCCGTTTAATTAGTCTAGTTAATATCCTTGCTTATTATACCTAAAGCTTCTTCTTCTTCACAAGCGCAATGTTATGCTCGCACTGTGGCTGCTATACTATTGCTTAGTGAGATAATGTCGTCTCTATATTCTTATTATACGAAAGCGGGGTTAGTATATATTATAATAGCAAGTCCCTTATCTTAATAACCCTTATCTTACTTAGAGTGCACTAAAGCAAATATTTAATTGTCCTATAATGTTCACTCTATTTCTAACGCTAAGTATACGCGTCCTATAACTCTTAACAGTCTTTAAGTTCCCTAAGTAACTTATTATAGGGTCTTGTGTTTAATCTACCACTATAAAGCTTAAGTCTGAGTTGGCTACCGCACGCACCAAACTCTACCGTTCTGCTGAAGAGACCGCTTGGGCCCTTAAGGCTCAACGTCACTCCTTTAAGTCTTAGTAGGTTGCGTTCGCTCAGTTAACCTATCTTAAGAAGGTTCGTAAGAAGGTTTATTCTAAGGAGTAGAAACTTATTTAATAGGGTCTTAATAAGTTAGGTAATAAAAGAACTAGCTCTCCTCCTATAAGGGAAACAACTCCAAGTAGCTCGGCAATTGCTCCTCTTAGGTCCCCCTTAGGCGACTTATTTTTTAGCAATCCTTCTTTATTAATATTACCTGACCTACTTTCTTTTAATACTTCTATACCTTTCCTATAGCGTTCTTTAGGTTGCTTAGTGGTTCCTAGGTAGTCTTACTATAGCCTATCTATTTTACTTTATACTATGTTTTGTCATCTACGTCCTTATAACTGATAATCTTCGAAACTTACTATTTGTCTTCTTTTTGTCCTCTATATATATCTACCTTATAAACTGGTAGCTTAATATCTCCACGTGCTGGTTCTAGTATTGCAATATATTATACAGAGTAGATCTTTATTTTGGCTAGTAGGTTCAACTTATACATAACTAATAAAATTCTTTACTTAATTTTAAAAGGTCCTAGTCTAACATAGTCCAACTTCTTGCTTAGTCGTTAACTCTTGAAATTTTTATATAGTAGCCACACTTTATCTCCCTCCTTAAGATCTGGTCCCTTAGATCTCTTAGCATTATAGTACTTTTTTATCCTTTGCTGTACTAGTTTAGCTGTTTCCGTGAGGTCTATATAAAGATTTATTAATATCTCCATTCTTTATTTAGCTATGCTACTCGTTTTCTTTGCTTGGCGTGGCGATAATGACGTTCTTGGCTTATACCCATAATTCGCCTTAAATAGTAATGTCCCCATTCCTTCTTATAGTGTTGTATTATATGCAAACTGTGTAACTGGTAATAACGATACCTAATTATTCTGTGCGTAATTAATATAGTGCCTTAGATACTGCTCTAGTGTCTAGTTTAGTCTTTCCGTTTATCCGTCCGTCTGCGGATAATATGCTATAGAGGTTACTGCGCGAACTCCTTATTCTGCCAGAAACACTTCCTAAAATACTGCTATAAATCTTAGATCTCTATCCAATATAATCTTATCTAGTGCTCTATATCTTGCAAACACTTCCTTTATATAGATTCTAGCGACATCTTCTGCTGATATCTCTTTAGTGCATGCTATAAAGTATCCCTACTTTATAAGCTTGTCCACTATTACTAAGATTGCGTTGTGATTTTGTCCTATAATAGGATCTCTTAACTTTAGTAACTTAATAATAAAGTTCTATAATATAACTTCCCATAGTTTTCCTAGTATCTTAACAGGTTATAGCCCTCCATATAGCTTATACCTTGTTGGTTTATTCCTTTAGCAATCTAAATATTTCTTTATAACTTATCTTGCTAGCCCCTAGATTCCTTAAATAATATACTTTTCTTAAAGTCTTAACACTAGTCCTATAGACCTATTATATCCTTATGTCATTCCCTTGTGGAATTCTTTAATAAATTCTTTTGTAATAGACTTAGGTATATACATTACTTCTCTATTTTTATATTGCTTTAAGTCTAGATCCTCTACCTATGCTTTTTAGATCTTCTATATCTAATTACTCTCTAGTAACTTATAGATCTAACTTTCCTTAGTTGCTATAATCTTTGGATAATTATACCTAATTAATCCATCTTAATTCTTTTATAATAAAGCTCCTAATAGCTTCTTATTACTTTATAGTTTAGCCTTTCTACTTAGAGCGTCTGCTCATGCATTATCTGTACCCTTGGTATACTGAATTTCGAAATAGTATTCTATAAGCATTTCCGCCTATCTAACCTGTCTTTGGTTGAGTTCCTTTGTTATTAGGAATCCTGTAAGGTTCTTATAGTCCGTCTTAACCATAAATGGTTTCTCTATGCCTTATAAGAATGCTCTCCATTTCTTAAGTGCTGTAATTATACCTAACAACTCCTTGTTATAGATATTATAGTTTAACTCTAGTGGTGTTATTTTCCAACTATAGTACGCTACTGGATGCTATACGTCCTAATGCTTTTATAGTAAGTATGCTCCTAGTGCAAAGTCTAATACGTCTATCTTAATAACCGTTTCCAACTTTGGTTAATAGATCTTAAGGATTAGTTCTTAGGTAAATAACTCTTTAAGTTCCTAAAACAGCTCCCTTTATTTACTACCCTAAACCCACGGTTCCTCTTTCTTTGTTAGTCTTATAAATGGCTTAATACTTTTTAACCACTATACTATAAACCTCTTATAGTAGTTACAAAACCCTAGAAACGACCTTAACTGTGTAATGTTCTCTGGTTCTTACCAACTTACTATAGCTTTAATTTTCTTTAGGTCTATGCTAATCTTTCCTAGTTTAATAATAAATCCTATAAAATCAGTTTTTCTTGTAAAGAACTCGCATTTCTTAATTGCTACTGGCATCTATTCTTCCTATAGTCTCTTTAAGACCTATTTAATGTGTTCTCTATGTTCTTCCTTGTTCTCTAAGTAGATAATAATGTTGTTAAGGTATGCTATAATAAACTTATCTAGGTGTTCTTCTAATATACTATTAATTCGCTTCTGGAACGTTGCTAGTACATTTATAAGCCCGAATTGCATAACTAATGGTTTATATAGTCCTTCCTTTAACCTAAAGGCTGCCTTCCATTTGTCGCCTTCCTTAATCCTAATCTAATAGTATGCCTATCTCAGATCTATCTTCATAAAGATCTTTACATTGCCTATCCTATCTTAGATCTTGCTAATTAAGGGTAAAGAATACCTATCCTTCTTAGTGATACTATTCAACTGTCTATAGTCTATACACATCCTAAGTTTTCCGTTTTTCTTTGGGATAAACAGTACTGGATATCCTACTAATAACTGTAATAGTCTAATATATCCCTTACGTAAGTTCTCCTGGATAAACTCCTTAAGCGCTACTAACTCCGTTTCAGTAAGCTTGTAGATTAAAAAGAACTTTAGACTTATTCCTTCTTCCAATTCTATCTTATGGTCCTATACTACATGCTTTAACAGCTTTTCACTTTCTAGTAACTATAACTTTTTACCATACTTGTGGTATCTTTTTGGTACATAACTTAAGCCTCGCTCAGTCTCTTCGTATATCGCTCTAACTTAGTACTATACCAACTTGGTTTGCTGTCGCACTTTGCGCCGTTAAGTATTCTTAATATCGACCTGACCTGTAACCCAATTAATCTTTGGATTATACTCCTGTAACCAAGGCATTCCTCCTACCACTATTATCCATTTAGGCATTCTTCCGTAAGGAATCTTCCTAGTTAAAGTGTTAAGTCTCCTTAACCTTGTACTTCTACTGGGTGCCATCTATGTATATACTTAGTATTCCTAAACCGCTTTTCCTCTGGTGCCCAATATATCCTTACTGGGTACTTCCGGTTCTTGTCTTTTAGTACTCTATGCATATTACATGTATTATCTACATAGGCTATCTACGATAGTATATAATGCGCTATATGTTTTAGGTTAACTCTTAGTTTATCTTTATCCTTAAGTTTAAACCTATACCTAGTTAACCTAACCACTGGTATTTCTGCTATAGGTACTAAGATTTATTACTTACTTCTCTAGTCCCTAGATCCTTCTTCTAGGTTCCTTAACATTATAATTAATACCCCTTTAATGTAACTCATGTGTTTCTCTATAATAGGTTAGTCTTAGACAACTTTTTTATTTAGCCACATATAAAAGTCTTCCCATTTATTGTTATGTCGTTGCCTATACCACTTTCCGTACAACTGGTTTAGTGTGTATGGTCTATCTATTAGAAAGTACCTTGTTCTTACTGTATTATAACATTCTTTGGTATGTCTTTTTTTAAACCTAGTTAGGATATCTAGATCCTCTTCTTATTCTAGTTTATCTAACCATTTTACCCTAGGTGTCCCTGCACTTGGCCTATTAGTAACTCTTTATACGGGTGCTCTGTCCCTTATATGACCTAGCGTTGCTAACCTTTTATCTAGCTTTTGCTCTTGCTATGCAATAATTCTTGTCCTAAACTTATCCATAGTTTCTTGTTTTCTGCGTCTTATAACTAAATCTTTGTAGTCGTCTTGCTTTTTAATCCTAGTATTAATTGTTTAATCTTTAGGCTAAACACTGCGTTTACCTAGGATTGCTAACGTTCTTATTCGTTCCCCAAACTTGTAGTTCTTGAACTTACGTCCTATACTTATTCGTTTGTCTATAAACTAAGTAGCTACCCTTTCCTATCGGTTTTTGTCCGTTATGGGTCCTTGGGTATATCTTATCTTATTTTAAGAATCTTAAGCTTCTCTTATCTTTTCTTAAGAATCTTAAGCCTGTGGCCTTTTACCTTTATTAAGTGATGAGCTAGCACTAGTAGTTATCTGCTTACTTAGTTTCTTTTAAACGTTACTCCTATTATCTTGCGAAGCGATGGAAATTGTATCTAATAGTGTTATAACATCCGTTACTAAACCCTGTTCTGTAATGGTCTTAGTTTCTACTTCTATTTTAACTTCTCTAAGGTCTATATACTCTTAGTAAGCTACCTTTATTACCTCATTGTCGGTAAATACTTCGCCTATATTAAATTTATTGTCTTTAATGTCTAATCTATAAGCTGGTTTATTGGTTCCTTTAAACTTAAATAACAATATCTCCTATAGCTAATAGCTTGCGCCGTACTTAGCGTCCTTATAAATTCGGCATGCGTTGTTATAACAATACGCAAAACTGTTAATTGAACATTCTTTTATTCCTTATAGTGCACCGTCGTCCCTCTATACGTATGTGCCGTCTACTGGCCTAGTTCCCTTTACTACATAGTTACTCTAACCACCTCTATAGTCTCTAGCAAAATAACCTTGTTTTCCGCAATTTATGCAAGCCCTATCTTTAAACCATTTTTCTTGCTATAGAGTCCGCCTAAACGTCTTCTGCTGCTAAGATCCCTGGTTTAGCCTCTACTCCTAGGTCCTTTAATTACTAGATTCTTAACCTCTAGGTTTCCATAGTTTCCTTTTCTATCTTTAGGTTTCTTTAGTACCGCTTAGGTCTATTAGCTCTGCGCCATTCTATAGTTTTTAACTCTATATCTGTCGTTACGTACTCTGCGCCTTATACAACTATAGAACTCTGTTTTACCCTCTCTTAGCTTGTTCCCTTTAATAGATCCTATTATTAATCTTTATTAACTAGTCTATTAACTCTCTTAGAGTATCCGCATCTTCTATTAGGATAATTGCGTCCTAGACTTTAGCCTTAAATCCTTATTTATACTATGCTATAAGCGCCCTATTATTCCACTTAACCTACGTGGCTAGTGTTTGAAACTGTGTTATATACTTAATTACTAAAGTGCGTTGTACTAAGTTCTAAAGCTTTCATTCTACTGTGGTTATAGCCTCCAGGTCTTTAAATATCTGCGTTAGTTATTCCGCGAACCCGTTTTAACTGGTAAATATATACCATACGTCCTGGTTAGTAGTTGTTATACTATTAGCCTATATCTCTATGAGATATAGTTTAAACCACTTAAGTACCCTTCCTATTAGGAACAATCCTGCATAGGCTACTTAATCTAACGATATTACTAACTTCGCTCCTTCCTGCATTACCTTAAAGTGCATCTGTGTAAGAAATCCTTTAAGCTTTAACTTCTCTCCTAAGAACTATTTGATTAAAGGTAGTTTAATTTTCGCTACTCTAATTCTATTAATGCGTTCTTTAAGTATCCTATTATTGTCTTATAAGTGATTAACTATTTCCTGTAACTAACCTCGTGTAACCACTTAAGAATCCGTATCTGCTATACTGGTGTCTCCTAGTCCTGAGGTTATAGCTATCGCTAACGCCGTTATAACTGGTGCTTTAGGTGGCATATTATTTAATCTTATTTAATACTATAACCTTAGTAGTGAATATGTAACGGAACCTTGTAGTAGGAACTACGGTAGGTCCTATTATTGGGCTGGGTATATAGGTAAGAACAAATTAACAACGTAATAATAACTAGTAGAGTGGTTGCCTAATAGATTAACTCCAATTGTATTCTAAGATTTACTATAAGGAGAGAACTATCTACGGTAGGGACTAAGGTCCTTTAAATACATAACTATACTCCTAAGAAATCCTCTCTTATACATAAGGTACGTGTTATACGTGTTATACGCAGGCGTACACTGCGTATACTTTGTACACTGCGTATAATATTATGTGACTCGCTTACCATTCCTTGTCACATGGTTCCACCGGATCCATCCTAAACCGTGCCTATATCAACCAACTAGCTTCCTGCGACTCTTCCCCAAGTAGTCGTAATATTGTACTTAAAGCGTCCATAACAAAGAAAGAGTTTGTGGCTGCTACTAAAAAGAAATATATAGACCTTTAAAATTAAGGAATGTTTTAAGTCATTAATAAAATAATTTATATTAAAACTATACCTATTATCTAGGTATTTATCTATAAGACTAATAATAACGGATATCTAACGAGGTTTAAGGCTCGTCTTTATATAAGAGGTAACTTATAAGAGTTAGTTTATAAGAATATATATACCACAACTTTAGCAGCAAAATTGTTTAAAGCCTTAATAGCTATTATTGCAATATTTAACCTAGATTACTAGTAGGGTAATACCATTAACGTGTTTATAAATAGCGAGATTAATAAAGTTATATATATTAAGTATCTAGATAGATTTCTAATTAAGGGCAAGTGCCTACTGCTTTAATAAGCGCTTTATAGATTATAATAATCACCTCTACTATAGCATGGCAACTTAACTATAATACTAAAAAAGGAAGGCTTAAAGCTAGTAGCGGAGGAGCCTTGCCTATATTATAATAATTAGCTGATAGTCTTCTTCTATATTAACAACATTACAGCTGCCTATAGGAAGAAGGACCTACTTAAGCTTAAAATGTTTAAGGAGCACCTTATAAAAAGGTATAAAATAAAGGACCTAGGTAATCTTACCTAGTTCCTAGGGATTTAAATTATTTACAACTAAGAGAATAGAAAGATTTAGCTTAGCTAGGACTCCTATATTAACAAGATTGTGATAAGCTTTAAAGTTAAAGATTATTATAAGGTATACATACCTATAGGAATTAAGGAGCTTAACCTAAATCTAGAATAGGCCTTAAAGTAGGACACCTATCTATACCAGAGAAAGATTAGATTAATGCTCTATATAGCAAATATTACCTATCTAGATATGGCAAAAATGGTAAGTAAGCTATTAGAATTCTCACAAAATCCGTTACTAATACACAACGGAGCTGCTATAAGGGCAATTACCTATCTCTATTAATTAAAGACCCTTGTAATTAAGTTTTTAAAGAAAAATATAATAAACTAAATCTTTGCAAGGGCAAGTAATATATTATTTAGAGACAATCTAGTTAATATTATTATTCATTGCTTAACGTCCGATTCGGATCCCTATTGGGCCCACGCGGACTACTCCTTATATATATATGGGGAGAAAACTCTATTTGAGAAAACCCCGTAATCCATCTCCCCGCCTTTTGGGGCTCGCTTATAAGTCGCCTATAAGTCACTAGTAGTGCTCTACTACCTTACTTTTTGACCTCCTTAGGAACCACTGCTGCCGTAACAAACCTACGGACGCGCTAGTATTACACACTGTACTCTACTCCTGTAAAGTTATTAGGGGGCGCCTATTACTCGCCCCTTTGCCTTCTATTGCTATTTCCTTTGCAACCCAGAACTGGTCTAGCACATTTTAGCTAATAAGCCACTAGGTAGCCGCCTTAAGGCCTTTCTATGTTAAGAGCAGTGTATTATAGTTTTCTATGCTAGCTGCTAAGAGCATTGCTTCTTGGCTGGTGCGTAAGGGGCATAACAGTATTATATGTTTTGGTGTCTGTCTTAGCCAGCTATATTCGCACCTTAGGCTACCCACTAGGACACCCACCTAGTAAAGCCAATCTTTTAGTCCTATTATTCCTGTCCTTAAGAGTGTTGCTATTGTATTTTCCGCCTTTATTAGGCCCTCTTAGAGCCCCTAGGTATTTACCCCCTATGGTATTACCTATGCTATGGCTTGGGTTCCCCTTGCCTAAGTCTACCTCTGTACCTTTGACTCCTATTTGTCTCTCTAGCATCGGTCCAACCAGTATTGTGTTGTGGTAGATGGTTTTCCAGTACTCTTTTGTGCTCTACTTTGGCTCCTTTCTCTCCCTTGCTGTTGTCTTTGCTGGCCTTTTACGCGTCTCCCTTCCTCCTTTATATAGGCCTGGGCCCTAGTGCCGCACTATTCTTTTTCTGCTTTCTTTACCTGTTTTCCTAATATATCTTCCCTACTTTAGGGTTATTGGTTCCTTCTCCTATAGGGTACCCTAGGGTCCCTCCATAGTTTGTTTAGGCATGTCTTGATATACTTTATAACGTTAGAGTTGCGTTCCTTTTACACCCTTTGCATTGCATTGGCTTCAATATATAGTTATAGGGGGGGAATATTGGCTTCCTTCTCGAGTAGTGCTATGGCCGTTCGCTTATACCCGCCTATTATACTCCTAAGGCAGGCTGTTTAGACCTTTTGGAGTGGTTTAAGGAGTGATTTAGGGGGGCCTTTTTTAGTTTCTCTAGTGGCCCAAATGCTAGATCTATACGTTATGGTTGGCCGGACAACTGCTATATATAGTAGGCGTGACAATCTAGTTAATAGAAAGAGTATAAAAGGCTACTTATTTACCTTATTTAGAGGATTAATTGACTGGTAATTAACTAAGCAAAAATTAGTAATAAAATTAAGTATAGAGGCAGAGCTCCTAGCTCTATTGTATATAGCTACCAAGTTAATTTAGTAGCAGCAATTCTTTAAAGAAGTTAGATTTAACACTAATAAAAAGTAAGTAATCTACTATAATAATATATAGATAATATAACTCCTTACTAAAAGCAACGCTAAGCTTAATACTAAGCTCTAATATATTAATATCCATTACCACTAGCTCCGCTAGGAAGTCTATAAAGAAAGGATTAATATTAAATGGGTCCCTACTATAGATATAATAGTAGATGGCTTAACGAAGGCTCTGCCTTGTTAAAAGCATAAGATATTTATTTAATAATTAAACCTCGTTAACATTAAGAATCTAATTTAATTTAATTTGGATAATATTTGGGCAAGGTAACTCTATAGGGGATTTCTTAAAACTTAACACTAAATTAATATTATGACCTTTTACAGCAGCCTAGAAGGCTCTGTGTAGCTAGGGGGGTATATTAAACTAGATTATATTTCTTTACTACTATTTTAATACTAGCTTTAAGTCTAAAACCCTATATCTTAATACCCTACTCCTTACCTTATATGTCTTATTGAATGTCTTATTAAATGTTTAAATACTTGTTTCTATTACCAAATGATAATATAGTTGTCATTCTATTTATAACCTATTTATTACCTATCTAGTATATATATAGAGGCTCTAAAGCCCTCTTTAATAGACAGAGTTCTTATACCTAGTTATCCATTTAACACAATTCCTCTTTGCTTAACAAGACCAATTTTTCTGACTAATTACCTTAACCCCAAGCTCAGCAATACCAGGAACCATTATCTTACGTTATTTGCTACTATTTGTCTAAGTCCTTCAACGCAATGGACAAACTACCCTTACGGCACTGTTCCGATACAATCAACCACTTCCCCTACAGTCAACATAGTGTCATGGGCCGATCCTGAGAGTGAGTTTTGAGTGCCCTCAGAGGCTTATCTAAAATAAGCATCTGTAGGAACGGCTCAAATACGGCTCAAACCTTTCTATTGAGCAAATCCGACGCGGAACCCCCAATCAACTGCGTATATCGTATCGAAAGAGGGGGTGATTCATGATAGACAAGGCTGCCGGCCTGCTAGTCCGACCGTTTTGCGCTGCTTTCACCCAAGGGACAAAATGCCGGACCAACCATTATCCATGAGCATGAACCGCGGCCAAAGTCTTGTGGCCGGTGCTGCTAATTTCTTGTTTACCAAGACATCTTCAAAGACGGTGGAAAATGTCACCTGGCCCAAGACAACAAAAAAGCCTGTTCAGAATACTATTCTTATTTATACTTGAAATAGCACATAGCCAATTGGTCCGTACACAGTCGCAGAGGTCTCTGAAAAGACCACGATCGGCACAGTTCTCAGCTCTTGACAGAATGCCATACCTTGCATTATTAAGATGCTTTTTTTTGGTGGTTGGAAAACCCTAAAATTAGATGATTCTTAGGTAGAAGTTAGGCCCACCTCGCGCACGATCCCACCTCGTGCACGGTACTAATATACCTTTTTAAAATACTTATAACTATTGGCTTAGATCGTTGGGATGGGCATCGTCCCGACATCGACCCGGCAGTCATTTTGCTCGGCCCGCCTCGAACTACTGAGGCCGCAACAGGAGTTGCATAAATTTTGCATTTGCATTTGGATGGAATAGAGTGATAATTAGACGTCGATAACGCGAATTTCGATACGAGTTTCCCACTGTGTATGTTCCCATACTTCGTAAGCGCTCATCGACAGTGATGGGATTGGATTGGCGTCTATTTGGATCGGCGGTGGAGCTCCAACTGGATCTGGATCTGGATCCTCTGATCTTGACGCCGGCGTGGCGTGGATTGAAACTCATGGAGCTCCTGGCGCGCCACAGCTTATACCTCATCGGGAGGGAGGTTGGGTGCTATGCAGTTAGTGCGCAGTAAATAGCCAATCAGGGGAGTAAGTAATAACTGCGCGTCGCTTATAACAGTATTAGCCACCAAATTAAGGACGCCCAATTGTGTGGAGTCGTCACTAATAACGAATCTATATACTAGCGAAGCTATCACGTGATCGCAAGAAGCTCCTATAGATGTCCGCCTACCCCTTATCTCAGTAAGCGACTCAGACAGCAAGGGCAAACTAAAGGCGCACTCACTAATACTAAAGTATCACTAGTCTCCGCCTAAACAAACGCCACTTTTTTTTAACCAATCAGATATCTACCGACCT
>Ga0307507_10003223_pt1 | contig 32180 bp, 21 predicted proteins | sample 7_EM_MG_FD_207223 | JGI IMG/M metagenome (GOLD analysis project Ga0307507, IMG submission 207223) | Populus trichocarpa ectomycorrhiza microbial communities from riparian zone in the Pacific Northwest, United States - 7_EM | ecosystem: Host-associated > Plants > Roots > Unclassified | place... | reverse complement strand
AAAAATATGAGGTCGTAGAATCTGCTGATTTCCATATACAATTGCTAATACACCCAATTTTTGGAGTTAAGTCGCTTAAGATAAGGTAACTAATATTTATCGTTTCTGTAAAAGGGAATTTTGCAAACAGCGAGGTTTAGAGGAAGATTTAGGGTGCCATGGTTGTTAAAATTCGCGATATACAGAGGCTCGAAGTAGGGCAACGGCCACGGGTGCGGGGGGTTCTTTGGCCTTTTGAGTCGGTGGAATTGAATATTGAGTCGGTGGAACAAAGTCTATATCATTAGAAGTACAATTGGAAGGTATGTGTAATATCTGAATCTATATAGGTAATACGCGTACTTTTGATTCTAGTGTTTTGGTGTTCTGTGCACGGTCTAATTATCGTAGGACGCTACCAGCCCAAGGGATAACTCAAATGTGACAGTAACAGGCTCTATTCCTTCCCGAAGCAAGCGACTACGTAGCTCCCTCAGCCGCTGAAACCGTCTCCCTTGTGAAATCTGTCACCGACAGCGAGTTCGTATTAGGACTTCAAGACGAAGCTCGAAAGGCGGGACTACCAATCAACGTCGGTGTACATGAACCGGCGGAAGGAGGGAAGAAAGTTAAGAATACGCTGTTGTGGATCGATGATAAAGGAGAAATTGTGCAACGCTACCAGAAGTTACATCTTTTTGATGTAGAGAGCAAGTAAATCCCCTGAGATTTCGGTAAAATCTTTGTCGGCATATGTTTATGTATATGGGATCTGTAGTGGCGTCGAAAAAGGGAAAAGTATCCTCAATCCCTTCGACACCCCTGTTGGGAAAGTAGGATTGATGATATGCTTCGACGTAAGTCATTTCTTTGCCTCTCATCTACGGGTTTTCTTCTTTGTCTATTCCTACTATACCCAGCTCATCACTTGGTCTCCTACAGCTCCGCTTTCCCGAGCTTTCGCTCTCTCTCCGTCACCGCGGTGCCCAACTGCTCACCTACCCATCCGCCTTCACCATCCCCACTGGTATAGCCCACTGGTCTACTCTCCTCCGTTCGCGCGCCATCGAGACGCAGTCTTATGTCATCGCCGCGGTGCAATGCGGACCTCACAACGAGGCAGGAATGCGTAAGAGCTATGGATATAGCATGATAGTGAGCCCTTGGGGCGAAGTGCTTGCCGAACTAGGAGGAGCTGAGAACCTGGATGGAAAGAACGTAGGGGGAGAGATGTACCAGAGATAGCAATGGCCGATATTGATTCCGCTTATGTCGAGAAGGTGAGGAGAGAGATGCCGTTATTGAGACGGACGGATGTATATCCAGAGATTGAATAGAGATGGATCCAATTCGATGAGAATGATCACAAAGGGATATTTGAAGACGTTTGAAGGTGCCCTTCTCCATATGCTACTAAGGGTACATATCGACCGTGTCTGGAAGTCAAGTCCATTAACGCACGAGATGGTATAGATCGGTTTAGAATCCCGAGGATACCATTACTCTCCAAGGGCAATAGAGTTTTTTTCACGTAAATACGGCTTTAATTAGCAGCCCGTTAGTTCGCATCAGAGCATTCAAGATATGTGCATTTCACCTAGCATATATTAGGTTAATATTGACTGTTACTTTCAGATTAGGACCTATACATTAGCGAGGAATTGGCTAAAGAGCCCTACACGGCAGGGTATCCCAAAATCCCATGAAGAAAACGGAACGTATCAGATAGTTCCTGCCAAAACCCAGGGGCTAGCACGTGGAATCTGCACTGCCATCACTGTCTTCCTCGTCACAAGCCTCCTTATTTCCTTGTCCCTCTCGTCATCGCCCTCGTCATCACCTCCGCCGTCTGCATCACTATCGCTGTCACTAAAAACGGCTGAATTATACACATCCTCTTTCGTGAAAGCTATGATCTGATTACGACACGCCTCCTTCCCGCCCTTCCTACTATATCTATAACTCTTGATATTTCTATCCCTAATATTTTCCATAGGATCAATCTTGTTAAGGACAATTTGGACGCCTTTTCTCTGCTCTTTCATGCAGATCCGTCCATGCGAGTGCACCTCATCTCTTCGCAAATATGGCTCCGGCTCCATAGTAGCTCCGTGCGTTCCACTGCCGTCAAAATCTGACCTCTGAACGTCCCATGATGGCTTTGGCGGCTCCGACTTCGTACGCGTCCAACGCTTATTGAGGCCGTAGTCGTCCACGGCGTCCCCATAATTGTGTGGAGGGTTATTAATTTCTACGTGGGTTATGCAAGGTCGTCCTCCCCACCGATAACATCTTGGCAGATATTCTTCTTTAAATCGGACTGGCTCAGAGTGTGGTGGGCTGTAAGCTTGATGCGGGTAGGTAGAGATTGGTATTACTTCGTTGTCTAGAGTGGCTGGTTGAATGCGTATCGATGGAGTGACATTGTCGTTGAGGTGTGAAGATTCAACACAGTCCTTGATTTGAGTGGCATCCTGGTCGTACTGGACTGGGCCAAGGAGCCCGCGTCGCAAGTGACGAGTCCTACAGCCTTGAGTTTTAGACTTTCTTCCACCGACGAGTGTTACCAGTGAACTAAGAGGAGGCATCATGAAATGTTTTCACTTATGGTGAGAGAATTTGATCTGTTGGATGTTCCCCGTCCTTTTAATTAGTGGTGGAATTGATATGCGCTAAGAACAGGATATTTACAAGACTCATGAAGACAGTTCCAACGCTCTGACTTCTATTCCAAATGAGTCGATATCAGGGAACAACTGCCCGCACAGAGCATATTTTATACCGTGCACGAAAGCACATAGCATTTTGCGTACCGTGCATAAGGACACGGCTCAAATTGTGTTCTGTGCGGGTAATTGAAGTGAATTGATTGATTTGCAAACCTGGAGAGCAATTGCCATCACCTCGAAACTTTGAACTCTGAAAACTTAGGTTCGATTTATTCAAGTCGACGCAGATGCACCCTATGATTACGCATAAAGCAGATAGAGTACTCGCGGAATTAGGCAACTGAGATTGTCTAAGTATGGACGAGTTTAACGCTCAAAAGATGAAGCGCAAAGCAAGATTGAGCCTTTTTACTGTTGTTAAGGCAAGTTCCTAGAAGGTAATACGATTGTCCTACCTCTATGCTTCAACTCCTTTCTTCAAGATGAGTTGCATAGCCAGAGAGGCATCCAAGAATTATCCAAAAAAAGCGGTAGCTATGTCTAACACATATCCAAAGCTCTTTCCATTATATAAGTTCGGAGCTCAGCTTTCGAGCTTTACCAAATGACTGGTAGGCGAAAAATTACCAAGCAAATCCACTTTCAAGATTCTTCGACGGCTTTCGCAACAGGATGATATATTCGGAGAAGCAATTGGTACCCTCGTGAGGCACTTGATGATTTCACCCGCATTCCTAGTTCTTCACAACCCAACACCCCCAGCCATCGTAAACCCTCTAGCCCCTTCTGCTGCCTTGAGCCATGGAGCCCTACATTTCACGAACCACTCCTGAGTCGGCGGCCACTTTCTCAAGCCCCCACCAAAAGAGCTGTTCGCACAAACGTCTTCTCCCCGCCTTATTTCATTGGAACTGTGAAAAGAGTGCAACCGTAACGGGAGCAGAAAGCTTTGGCTTTGTCGCATCCGCTGAGGGTCGCCGAGCCAGGAATGATGTGCTCTTTGAAAACTTTATCAGGGTCGCTGATGCGCACGGAAGAAGATGAGAAAATTACCACAACTTGAGGGACCGCCAGCGTTCTGTTGACAGTCGCGACAATGGCACATGAGAGATAGCGAGGGTTCTTGTCAGAGGAATAGCGAGAGAAATCGTATAGCATAGGCAATGACCCAATGTTGCACCATTTCCCTTAAAATCTGAAGACATCGCGATTGAATGTAACTTGGTAACTTGAATAGTATCACCTTGGACAAATGGGTGGTGAAAGATCTCCAAGTTTAGCACCTTGGAGATTCATAGGAGGCCAGAGATCTAGCGTGTATCCCTGCCGCGGAATATTTCCGTGTCCGAAGTGGAGCTGGCAGGGCCGGTGTGGTTGGTAAGCGGTATAATTGTCAAGCGTTATGATGTGATAATCGGATTTGGGTAGATGAGATCCTCTTCCTGAGTGCACCATCATGGTAATAAGTCAGATGCTTATACTCCCGTAGTGGACAAATCAACAAGCAATAGGGGGAATGCAGCCCTACAGCCACGCGGAGAAGCACGTCAGCGCTAAGAGATATTCGAAATTTCGGAAATCGAGACCTCCGTCTGACTGGTGGGCGATCTCCGCATTCCGAATAAATATCGTTGAGTCTTCACATTTTCTCTTTCAATTCCAACCACTCTCACTGCATACACAATCTTTACTTATTATATTCACGGACAAGTCCTGGTAAACAATTATGGCAACGTAAGTGCGTTGCCTTGCCTCAATGTAAAACGGCTAGATATCAAACACCACCTAATGCTAATGTATATATCTATAGTAATATTACCTGGCACCCCTCCCTCTCCCGCGGCGAGCGTAACACCAACCGCAAGCAGCGTGGTTTCACTATATGGTTCACAGGGTTATCCGCGTCTGGAAAATCAACAATTGCAACTGCCCTTGAGCAGCATCTTCTTCACCTAGGCCTAGCGGCCTACCGCCTTGATGGTGACAACGTGCGGTTCGGGTTGAATAAAGACTTAGGGTTCTCTGAGAAAGACAGAAATGAGAACATCCGCAGGATAGCAGAGGTATAACTCCATTACTTAGATTTATTATACCTTGGTATACCACTATTACGGCATTGAGAAAGACAAGCTCGCAACATTACGAGTCCACCAGCTGAGGCAATCACTAACTGTGCTTTCAGGTCGCTAAGCTCTTCGCTGATTCCTCAACCATCGCCATAACCTCCTTCATTTCACCCTACCGAAAAGACCGCCAGCTCGCCCGCGAGTTACATGCCACGACTAATGCCGCTCACCCCGATGATGAACCGCTAGCCTTCATCGAAGTCTTCGTCGATATTCCCATTGAAGTTGCAGAGCAGAGGGATCCAAAAGGGCTATATAAGAAGGCTCGAGAAGGCAAGATTCCAGAGTTCACTGGCATATCGGCGCCCTACGAGGAGCCAGAGAATCCAGAAATCAAGATTAGGAGCGATCAGAAGAGCATTGAGGAGTCCGTCACAGAAATTGTGGAGTACCTGAATAGCAAGGGCCTTCTAAGGTTAAACAGCGCTGATGGAAGGGGTCTTGAGTATTGAGCATTTCTTAACGTCGTATGACTACACAGACCTTCTAATGCAATATATCTCACTCACTTATCGCCGATGCACGCTGGGGCACGGATGGCATTGGGATATCTTGGGCGTACTTAGAAACATCAAAAAGGAATGCTAACTTAGTATCCGTGGTCGTATAGAGAAGCCACAAATTCCGGAGGAAACATTTTCTGTCCGTTTGGATAATTCAATGCAAGTCCGCATAGATATAGTTTTAGATATTTTTCAGGGTCGATGATAATCATGCACCCCCTACCCACTTCTAAGTTAATTAATTAGATTGCGCGGGGCCTAAAAGGCACTGCGCGAGCTAGTTTAGCTGCTGCTACCTTTACTTAACGCCTGCAAACTGCCTCGGCAGGTATAGCCAGCGCCCACGCCCGCGCCAGCGCCTAATGTATGCGGTATGACGAGTTGAGTAGTCTGTTCGCGGAGAGGCCTTTCACAGCCCGTCACTCGGCTTCCAAAAGCATCATTCACCTCTTATCCAGTGACGCGCCTTTCCCATAAAACCGTAAGTCAGTACTCAGCCTAATCTTGCCCTGTTCATCTTCATTCCTGCATGTCCCGTGGATCAAATACGGATTGTGAAACGCGACATCCCCAGCCTCATAGCCCCCCACCACCTGCGGCCTTTACCAAGCGTCCTACCCAACTCGTCCGCATTGTGTGATATTTGTCCATTCCGAGCCATATTCTTATTGAAGCCATCTATAGGCTCTTCGGGTATCATATCTTTTGCGGCTGTCATAAGGTCGGCTTCTATTTGCTTGACGAGGTCGGTGGAGTTGTGATAGGTGTCACGCCTGACGATGGCTCTGGAAGAGTCCTCCACATACGTCTACACGCGTTTCCTGCTTACATAAGCAGACTTCATTTGTTCCGCTTTTGGTCGGTCTCCGTAGCAATTACTTCGGTTTCCGTACCGATATAGGCCTATATTAAGGCCTATATTCGTCGTAGTTAGATTCCATATTCTAATTCATTTCATTCCAATATCATTCAGTTCATCAACGCCGCCAGATTGTAATTAATCCGTAACTAGCGAATGAGACTGTTATCTACGAGTAGTCTAGTGTATGGTCAGCACCAACGCTCTGCCCGACCACTACTTTAAAAGCCCTGCCTACTAGTGTAACCATACCAGAGTATGAAGCATTTGTAAGTGGATATACGTTCATTTTCCGTGTTTCCTTTTTTATGCGTAAGTTTCACAGCAGCTAAGGCCGGAGAGCCAAGCCTGCTGGCGCATCCCTTTTCGGATTACATAAATCAGACCCTCGGGGAGAAATCCCGCCACGGCGTGACGCTAAGAATCTAGTGCCACGCTTATGGACTCCTGCAAACTCCTAAGCCAATTAAATCACTATACCCTAGTCCTACAAAGTCCTGAACTAATCATATCACACCGAGAGTTATTTCTCCCCGAGAGTCTGAGAGCTTATGGGCCTAGCTTTAGTGGTAACGGAGCGTTAAAATACACCAAAAATCGCTTTTTTCACTGCCGTACCTCGACCCTTTTATAACGTCCAGTTATTATAAAATACTACGAGGTGGGAGCTCTTTAGCTTCTCTATCTATTGCACCAAATAACGACGTCGTGGCTATCCCTTGACACGGCAATTTGGGTCCTCAGGTTATCGATAAGAATCAACCAATCGGAAAAGCTGGGTTAATATAAATATCCAATTGAATCCAGTCGGCAATATAAGCGAACTTGGCAAAGGACCCTGCCGTGTCAAGGGATATTATATAAAATATTAGATATGGGCAGTCGGTCGCAAAACTCGTCGGTTAGTTTTTATCACAATCTTGCCTTACTGCATACCTTATATACTTCTCTACGTCTAATTATCTCTAAAATACTACGAGTTAAAAGCTCTTTATCTTCTCTATCGCCTCTACGTTATGGCGATATCGTAGCTCTATTCTATAAGAAGTTGGATATAGGCAGTCGGTTAGTTTTGATTCAAGATGCGTTTTAAAATCTAACTTACGTTCTGCGACAATATATCTCGCCCCTTAATATTCTAGATAGGGCTATAGCATATATTTATATAGATATAATTACCTAAAGAATCTAATATATTAACAAAATATATAATAATTCTTGTGGTTAGGACGTGGCTCGTAGAAATATATAAAATTTAATTTTTAAAATATTTAGTTTATGCTAAGCTCTTAGACGCTTCGTAGAAGATTTGCTGGTGACAGGGGTACGCGGGGGCTGAAACTAGTTTGCGGTTCTGATAAGTCTAGGAGTTCGCAGGAGTTAGCAGGACTTGGCAGGAGTTAGTATGCAGCCCGTGCGTTGCCCCGAGCCACCTAAATCTTCTGCCGGGCGTCGGATTTATGAGATAACCTCGGCCTCCAATATTCTGGGCACTTGGCTTGATATCTCATCTCAAGCCTCACACTATACTCACATAACAGGTACTGAATTTCATACATACAGGACCGATCTCGTGCTACAATTTCTACTAATTGAGCTCCAGCATCTCTAGGTTTGTGCCCGTGCTTCTGCTGTGGTAACAGTGATAGAGATAAAGACAGGTGTAGATTTCTTGTGTGCGTTGGTGGTTCTCATGGTCTGATTAAACGCCTCTGTCTCGCCTCATCGCCTAGGTCTGCCGTATGGTGGAGTCCAGAAGGTATCAACCTGATATATTGTACGGCGAGGCTTTAGTGGCTGCTTCCAGAGTATAAGACAAGGCTTGAACATGGCTTGTAGTGATCCAACCCGGCTGGAGATACAAAAGGACAATCTGCTCCTTAACTTTCCTTTCTGTGTCTTCAGCTTACTACTGTGGCACCCTCCTAACTAAGGGTTTTTTTATAGTTCTGTCATTCCTTCGGCATTTTCTCTAGTGCTCCATATCTTTGTCGTTGCTCAATTTGCTAATGGGGACTGACACGGGCGAGCCACGCTTCGTTGGAAGCAATTCCTCGCCTGGGACTTCTGAACAACCACCACCTTATCAACCACAGGATCCTGTAAGCAATAGCCACTCATTCAGCTTGAAGAACTTCAACTTGCAAAAATTCTGGTCCCATTTGCGATGGTCGCATCTGTGGTTCTTCGTATTTAGTATTAGTGAGGAACCTGAGGCCTCGTCCAATATGTACTGCGACAGGTTCTAACATGGTGCAACAGGCTCTATCGCCATTTCCATCGCCGTCGTATCCAGCTGCGGCGAGCCATCTCAAGCAGACAATCGATTAGTAGTTATCCCAACCCCTGCGTTCGTCGGTTCCGATAGCGTTAGCAACGGGTACGACCATGAATACTTTGGACTAGACTATTTACCAGATGCCTATTACATCGGACTTGCAGGTACTTGCTTTTACCCTCGCACCTCGCTCCCTGACTCAACTCCTAACACAACCCAGGCGTATGTCGCGACCGCGACCACCATGTTACCTGCGTCCGTCATTTCCCTTCCCGCTTCAACCTAACAAACTACATCACGGCAGATCTCGACAACAGCACCTTGATCGAGCGATGGGACGCTTTCTTCCACAAGCAGGCCTACCCGTACGAAAGTCTCGTCGCCAAGCTGAGCACCGCCGCTGGCGCACTCCTCGTCTGCTCAATCCTAGTCGGCACCATCTCAACCGTCGTGATAATGTGTTCCAAGTCCGGTTTCAGCAGTTCCGCAATCCTTCTGCTGATCCTTGATAGCGCCATGCTCCTCGCAGCGCTGTGTCTCTGGTCCTCGGTCTTCTTCATCGACTTCGCCATCAACGATGGGCTCGGTGACACGCGGCCCGGGGGCTACTTGCTTCAAGTCATCGGTCTTGGCTCGTGGTTAATGCTTGCTGCTTTTTTGTGTAGGCTCCTTAGTCAACCGGTCTTGCTTCTGGGCTTTATTGGACTGCTGGTATTTTTGGCGCTATTACCGCTATTGGTCCTGATTGGGTGTTGTGTAGCCTGTGCTGGTGATGATGGTAGCAGTAGTTCCTCTACTACTAGACGCTATGATAGTGATGAAGTGCCAACTCGTGGGGGCACGCTTTACACCAGCTTTACAAGGGTTGTAGTAGAGCGTTATGAGGTTTATTCAAAGACTTAAGGTTTCCAGATCTATTGTGTTGTAATATCGGTGGGATCCCTAATTCTTTGATATAGATTGTATAGTAGAACATAAATATGGGTTTAAAAAAGGGTTTCGGCAAAATTCCTAACACTACTAATTAATTTTGTCCAGCGCATGAATGGCAGTCATTTAGGCCTTGCTCAGCCGTAGCTTTAGCTGACTCACCACAGGCTCAGTATAAGGTGGTAGCTACTTATGCCTATGAACGGAAACGGAATTTGGAGGGCCACTTTTCGTGCACTCCAAACGAAGGCGTTTCGAAGAGTCTCCAAGACGTAATGGGCCTAACTGAATTAATAGGCTTAACTAGCTATGGGGATTAACATGTGTGAGATACGTTTAGAATAGGACCTGTGTGATAATATTAAGAAATGCTGTTTAATTATGATAATAAGACTAACCTAAAGCTTTATCATTTTAGGCAATTGACTAAATCTATCAGGCAAATATCGTAAAATGTATAACATATTTTATACATTGATTTCTTTCTTTTCTTTCTTTTCTTTCAATGTTTACAAAGCTTTATAGGCTTCAGACATATATTTAGCGCCCTTTCCGATCCCTTTATCCCTCACTTACTGTAAGTTTGTTCCTATAGTTGCTAAGGTAAGAGATAGCTCTCTTTTGTTCGTTTAAATTCCACGCGTACTCATAGGCTGCAATCTTATCAGCCTACTCTGTTAGTGAGTCTTTTTCTCTATCCTACCTTCCCTTTATTATGTATTATCGCTTCCGCCGGAGACCCTTACTACAGTATTTATCACCTTTAGATCTTCCTAGTCGCGGTGATGCAGACGGTCCTGCGCCATTGAGGATACTCAGCATTATGATTCTGGAAAATTCTCCGTTAATTAAAATTGTACGACCAATTGCTTATATTATACAAGTTTACAAGCATCCCATTACCAGGGCACTCTCTTCACCGGAGACGGCCTTAGAACACTATTACACTTCTTCGTCCCGTCGTTCATGCGATACCTTCCTGCGAGTTAGAGTATACGAGAAGGAACGTAGTTATACTATTCAAGTTTTTAACCACACTCAACCTTAGCCCAGTGGTCGCATGAATGAATATATTCAGAATATGACCCTTATATTCAATTCATATTCATAAGCGCACCCGAATATTCATTCATTCATAAGCTATGAATATATTCATAAGGTTGCTTACTAAGATTTATATACGTATATACAGGTATTCCGGCATATTTTCTAGCCCATACCCTCCAACTTTCCGCCCACACCTACTACGCTACCCTTCTTGGCATATTCAAAGCTTATGAATATATTCATTCATAAGGACTTTAAAATATTCAATTCATTTAATGGATGTATTCATGAATATATTCATAATTCCTTATGAATATATTCATTCATGCGACCACTGACCTTAGCCGTTCACATGATTCCCCCTTGATAGACTTACTGTTGACCTGAATCAGGTTATCTTACCCCGACTCAGCTACTTACTTATTGACTCGGTCACCGATTCGGTCATCGACTCGGTCGTCGACTCGGTCACCTACCCCGAGTTTCATTGACTCCCCTTACCCCCCTTGTCTTTCCTTTCCTATACCTTTCCTACATGTATATATAGAGGTCTTAGAACCACATTTCAATAGACAGAGTCCTCATTCAATTCCTATGATCGGTGCACGGACATCCGGTCGACACTTACTTCCGTCCTTTAAGGGCTTGCGCCAGCGGAGCGGTAGTGTGATCATGTACTTAGGATGTGTGGGTTTTGTGGGTTATGGTGCAGGAGGGTTGAGAGAAGGGTTGGTGATGTGAGACAGAGTTAGGGAGGGTGACATGTTAGTAAGTTTCTATAGTTGCGTAGGCGAGGCTTGAAGGCCATGGTATATTTCGAAGATGAAGTGGAAGTGAAGTCTTAGCGCTATTTAGAGTTTCCCATTCCCAATTACCCTAGCGCAGGCTAAGAACTACAGAACCAGAATCGATGAATTCATAGCTTAGGTATGCTTGAGCAATGAACTACATTAAACGCCGCCTCCGAAGCCATTTTACCTACCGTAAGCATCGTTCCTCCCTCTAAACAAAAATACGATATTTCCGCTCCTTACTGAAAGAAATCTGGATGGTATGAGAGCGATAGCCCCAATGAATTGTGGACGTAATATCATAGCGTTATCGTGGGCGGCTGACAGATGTTTATGAGGGTTATGGGCAGAGAGCACTGTATTAAGACGATTAGCAAGGTACTATCACATGTATGGCAGGAATCGGATGAAATACCGGGTGATGGTGTTGCAGTCAAGGACGACGCAGGTCCAAATACTAGTGATCAACGGTAGCGGGGGTTAGAGCAGGTTCATTAGAAGCGGCAGTGCTTGGCCGAATTTCGTCGAACGGGAGCTCATCTACACATATTTAGAAACATCCTGGCTAGTATTAATGAACATCGAGATACCATTAGACGGAGGGGCGGGTCTTTCTTGCTCCACAACGACCGTGGGATGTTCTCTAGAAGCACTTCTCTTGTATTGAAGATATGCAACTGCAAGCGTGGCTAGAGCAATGAAAATTGCTACAACCCCGAGTGTGGTGTTCTGTATTGAGGAGTCGAGACGGCTTATTGTGTAGGCTGGGCCGGCTTTAGTAATGCGATGAGCAACATGATTGGCCATTGACCCTGTTGCCCGGCAAGCGAGGCAAGGCGTTTTGACTGGTGGCATATTGAATCATTCAGCTTGCAGACGAAAAGGTAAAAGATGAATTTTTTAGGAAGATGTAGAATAGGTGCAACTCACCGGGCCTCGCAGGCTATTAATACTGTCAGCTTTGACGGTGGTGAACAGTTAGTGGCCATGCCTTATGCAGCAGGATTCGTGATTAGGACATTTTGGGGCGCGGACATTTCGCATCTCGCGCAGGGAACATTTCGTTGTCGACAGCCTGTTATCGATTAATGCAGGCAAGCCACCTGGGTGATAAATACAGTTTTTTTTGCCCTTACGTATCGGTCACACCTAGGCAAAACTCCTTTGTTAGCTTTGGCGCCTAATGTATCGTAATACCAATGGTATTGTAGGGGGAATAAGTAGAAATAAAAAAGTCGATCTTAAAGCCTAAAGAGTCCTTCCCTTCCGCGTCAAAATGCCAGGCCCGACCGTTCTCAGGCCCGTTCTAGCACCAAACGCGCGTGGCGCTCTGCAGGCCGCTCAACCGCCCTCGCATTGGTTTGATCAACTTATAGGAGCCTCAAATCAACCATTACACGACATTTAGATGCATATGCAACTGAAAATCTTGGGGGATCAACGTGCTGAAAATGGGATTTGCCCCGGATGTTTCACAACTCACCTGTCAATACGTCTATTGGAGTTACCAAGCCCATTGTAAACGTGATCCGCTGTGTTGGAAACGTATCAGGGTCCTGCTCGACTGCAAAGCTAAGCGGTTTGGCTACTCATGGGGTCCATGAGCTTGCTTATCAAGTAGTAGCATCGTAGTTCAGCTCCTCTTATTTTAGTGGGCCTCTTTGGAACCCTAGTCGACTGTTTTACAAGGGGGCAACCTGAGCGGGCCACCCGCCCTCCCTGCAAGTTTTGGTGGCAAAATAGCAATGTCCTACGAAAATAGTGTGGATACGACTAAAATGCCACCAAAACTTGCAGGGAGGGCGAGTGGCCCGCTCAGGTTGCCCCCTTGTAGTCTTGTTTGCTTAAACTTTAGTCCAGATTACGTGCGGTCCCTTCTGGCGGGTCCGTCTGGCAGGGCTTCGTTTCGAGAAGACCGATACTCATCATCCAATAGTTCGGAGCGCCCACACCAGCCATGCTGATGACGGCCGCCCGTGTCCACCGCCTCGGCCGCCCAGGCTCGGTCATATACAAGCTCCGAGCTCCCTGCCCCGAAGCCTACGGAGGCGGACCGTGCGCGAGCACCAGAATCAAAAGTACGCGTATGGAGCCTTGATCCTACCGATTCTATTGGCCAGCTCTTATCGATAACAGTAGGACGAAATATACCGGCGGAAGGGATAGATTTTCCTCCTTATGGGCCAGATATAACCCCTTCCCATGCAACTAGTTATACCGATACTGGTGGCAGGGCTTAACGATATCGTCGGAAGTCAGATAATCGTTAATTATACCAAAAAGTTGATCAGGGCATGTAGATACTAGCGTCTATATGTTGCTTGGCAGTGTCTACCTCAGCAACGCACAATGCTGAGACCTTCTGCAATATTCGCGAATATCAAACGCAGTTACTACGTGGCTATTTCACTTTTTAATATCATTAAAACTCATTAATATTCATCATTTATTCGTTCAAGAATTATTTTATAACGCTATTACCGCTTATAACTAACTGGGATATCCGTACGCGTGCATAATCCCAATGAATAAACCTATCCGGACAACCTACCTTAACTACACCATCGTCTATAACCGTTACACCCTCCTCTATTAGTCCTATAATGCCGTCCGAAGCTAATATACACGCCGCTGCCGCAGAAGAGTGTAAAATTGCTAGAGAGCAAAGGGAACAAGCTCAAGATAAAAAAGAGATTTAGAAGTATAAGAAAGAGCGCAAAGCCCACCTAGCAGAGGAGGCTTACTAATATAAATACCACCAGGCTTAAATGGCTTAATTACAGTTAGGCTTAGCCCTTTTAGCCTTATAAGCCACTGCAACAGCCGCTATAGCTAATAACCTTAGTAAGCCTCTTCCTTCTAGCATAAAGTTGCTTAAACTCCGCCTTCCTGGCGTTATAAAAAGGGATTACCTAGATATTTTTAAGGGCACCTTTAATCTAGTAAACCTTGCCCGCCTTTAAGTCTATACTGCTTGGACTAAGATTGCTAATAAGATATAGATTAAAAACGGTACTCTAGTTATAAGGAAAGTAAAGGTAGATAGAAAGCTATTTATAGATAAAGGCATCTAGTTTAAAGGCTTTACTAACTATATAGTTATTACTAGCACCCTCTATACATGCCTGCCGGACCTTGTTGCTAGTATACTCCTTTAGATAAACATAATTCGCACCTTATTAACCCAGTATATCTAGGTAGGTTACATACTTAATCTAGTACTTAACTATTATACCTTTGTAATAACCAATGGCCAACTAGAGCCTACTAACTGGTAAATACTAACTTAGTATATAGCGCCATACTTTATAATATCTAGTACCATCGGCTTCGCCCCCTTAAAGAGACCTAAGTTGGATACCTTCTATACCTCTAATACCTGCCGCAAGTTTAATAGCAGAGGCTGCGATAATATAGCTTGTAAATACCCGTACAAGTACTTAAAGTGTGGTAAAGATTATGCTGTATTATCTAAAGCTTGCGCCTAGGAATAGTAAGGCAAACCTTACAAAGTAGGGTCTAGCCTAACTATAATATTAACTTTAATTATACGCCTAGGACCTAGGCCTAATACGTTACCATTATTCCCTACCTTTATAGAGGTAGAGGCTCTCTACTACTCTCTATTACCCCTAAGGATCTTAGCGTGGCACTTCCTTCTATCTAACTACCTGGGCAATCTACTAGCTATCTTAGTAGGCATCCTAACCTATAGCTATAAGATAGGGGCCGAATTAGTCTCTACCCTAAAATCTTATAGGAACCATAACTCCTCTTAAGATAACGCCAACCTTATCTTTAAGAATATAATATCAGACCTCGCAAAAGGATATATTAGAATCGTAATAGGGCCTATTATAGTCTTACCCCTTAGCCTAGTGCCAAAATCGGATAGAGGATACCGCCGAATTTATAATCTCTCCTTCCCACTAGCATCTTTAGTTAATAACGCAATTCTAGAAGAATATGGAGCACTAGTATACACTATAGTTACCGCTATTTAGGCCTATGTTATTTCTGCAGGCTGTAGATATCTACTGCTTAAGAGAGATATTAAAGATGCGTTCCGTATAGTCCCCCTATCCTATAGGGCAAGAACATTAATGGGCTTCTCCTAAGAAGGTATTACCTACCAGGAATGCTGCCTATCCTTTAGTCTTTAAACTGCGCCACTTATATTTAACCTCTTTGCAGAAGGCCTGTACTAAATACTCTATTTATAACTACCTTATAAGGTAGAACACTACCTAGACAATTTTATCTTTATCCTTACTAACCTAAACAACTTAGCGGCTATTACCTAGACTTATATCTCTGTTACTAACTCCCTAGGTATCCCTTAAAATGGCTCTAAAGATATAGCAGGAACTGTTATTAAGGTCCTAGAATACACTATTAACACTATACAAATGCAAACTCAATTGTCACCATAGAAACAATTACGCGCTATTAAGAAGGTCACTACCACACTCTAATATAGCTTATTATTGTTCCTTTAAGCCTAGTAGCTTGCGGGATACCTTATATAGTGCGCCTATATAATTAAACTTAGTCGATCTTACTCTAGATCCCTTTAGATTTTTATTACTACTTAGCTTAAGACTTTAGCAAACAAGTATAAACCTAGGCAATTTAACACTAAGTTATAAAGTAACTTATATATCTAGCTCAACCTACTTACTATAAGTAATAGGATATTGTTCTTTAACAACATTAAGCGTGCTTGTATTTATCTCTTTACTAATACCTCTACCTAGTTTGGGTTTAGCGGCTTTTACTTCTTTAAAGAACTCAAACATAAGAATAACTAGTAGTGGTACACCGCCAACCTCCCTTAATCTTAGGCGTTTAGTATATTGCCTAAGCCCAGTTAATAAGTAGACTATATTAATCTAAAGAAGATGCATGCTATTGCTTACGCATTTAATATATAGTCTACTAACTGGTAGTATAGTGCGCTATCTATTCACACTAATAGTATGGTGGTTTACTAGGGTATTAAAAAGACTATTATCTATAGCGTAGCAAATAAATTGCTCCGCAAGATTATACTAGCTGCTATAGCTTATAATATTATAATATCCGTAAAGTAGATCCTAGGTAATTTAAATAGCTTAGCTAATATACTATTTTAATTCTAGGCCGCGACTATCCATTAATTCTGCCTATACTAGGCCCTTAATTTACTACTACTAAAGCTAATAAGTTTTTAACTAGGTACCGTAAACCTAATAGACTACTTATAACCACCTATAAATTTTAAGGATAATGTTAACGCGCTATCTAACCTCTACGCACTCCTTCTCTAGCATGGCCTTGCGCTAGCAACCCATAGGAACTATTCCTTAGCAGTTAATAGCTGGGAGTTATACTGTGCACTTAAAGGAGTCTCTCCCTACCTAGCTAAGCCGCGTAAACTAGGTAAATAGATTACCTACTACGCGTTTAGTACCTCCTAGCTATAAATAGGTAGGCTTAAGGCCAAAACCTTATAAGCCTATATCTCCGCAATTCGCTCGCGTTATATAGATTACAGCATCTTAATTACAGCATTTAAGGATCCTATAGTACACTAATTACTTGCTAGAGCAGCCACTATCTCTCCCTTAGTAAAAAAGGACAAGCAGCCTATTACTAGGGACATTTTAGCCCAGGTAGTAACATACGGCCTATTACTACTAGATGTTAATACTGATGCCATATTTACCCTCACATTTACTGGATTTCTATGGATAGGCAAGATTATATACACTATAGCGAAACTTAAGAACTAAATAACCTTCCTAATAAGAAAGGCTACCTAACGCGATATTACCTTTACGCCTAGTGGGATAACATTCCGCCTTAAATAGAGTAAAGCCAATAAGCAACACTAGGGCGTTAATATTACCATTACAGCAGTAGGCGGCCTATTATACCTAGTTACTGCTATAATAAAGCTGTTTAATAGGGACCCTTAACCTCTTAACTCCCCTTTATTTAGTCTAAATGGTAAACCCTTCGCCTCTCTAGGGGTTTATAAGATTCTTTCCTCCCATCTAGTAGCCGCCGGAATTAACCTAAGTAGCTACTTAAACCACTCCTTCCGCTAGGGCGCTGCCCAGTTCGCTAAAGATTTAGGGTATTTATATTAGCAAATTTAGCAACTAGGTTAGTGGTTATTAGAAGCCTTTTACCTATATATTAGGACTAAGACCACTAACCTTTATTACCTTAACTCTTACTTCTAGCGTGGTATACCGCTCTTAGCGTAAGGAACGCTAGGCAGTAGGTTAAGATATTAAGAGGGCCGCTAAGGCGCTAGTGGTAAGCGAGCTAATAGCGATTTTCTATACCGGGCATAGAAAATCCTAATTGGTTAACTTACAAGTTAGGATCTACAGAATATAGCAGAACGCAACAATGTGGCAGAATATAGCAGAATGCGGCAATGTAGCAGAATATAGCAGAATGCGGTAATGTGGCAGAATATAGCAGAATGCGGTAATATCTTTCTTCTTCTTTTTTTTTTTTTTGGTGTAAAAGCTTCGCTTAGGGACATCTGGTCACTTTAGGGCAAATCCTTAGCAGATTTAAGTGCTAGGTACTAGTAAAACTATTAAAAACTAGCCCTAAAGTGACCTTATAGCCCTACGCCTCCCAATTATACGGTTAAAATTAAAATATCCCCTCATATAACTGTAATAGATAGATACTAGCGTCTATATATTACTTAGTAGTGTCTACCTTAGTAACGCACAATGCTAAGACCTCCTATAATATTCGCGAATATCAAACGCAGTCACTACGTGGCTATTTCGCTTTTCCTACCTGCCATCTTTTGCACTTAGTATGCATCACAGGTAGTTAGCGCCTTTAGGTAATTCTTTAGCAGGTGCTAGAAACTAGCTAAACCGCTAAAAACCCGCTTCAGTGTAACTACCACAGTTAGATAGTTTTGCAGCCATAGGCTTGCGGTTGGGGATATCTAGTCGCTTTAGGGCAAATCCTTAGCAGATTTAAGTGCTAGGTACTAGCAAAACCGCTAAGAACTAGCCCTAAAGTGACCTTATAGCCCTGCGCCTCCCAATCATACGGTTAAAATTAAAATATCCCCTTACGTGACTGCGATAGATAGATTGTAATATAAAACATATCGTTATATAACCTGTTTCACCACCGAACCCGACGGCGCGAAAACCCTAAATTTTAATCTTATATAACTTAACAACCACTTTATAATATTTTTTAAAAATCTAAATATAAGCTTATATATACCTCTTTTAGCGTTTATTATAATATTAGAGCGCAGTTCAGGCAAACTTGCTGTGTATAGTAGTTTTATAATGCATATATATTCTGGTCTAGCATTTAGGCCACTGGAGAAACCGAGAAAGGCCCCCCTAAATCACTCCTTAAACCACTCCAAAAGGTCCAAACAGCCTGCCTTAGGAGTATAACAGGCGGGTATAAGCGAACGGCCACAGCACTGCTTAAAAAGGAAGCCAATATTCCCCCCCTATAACTATATATTAAAGCCAATGCAATGTAAAGGGTATAAAAGGAACGCAACTCTAACGTTACAAAGTATATCAAGACACGCCTAAACAAACTATAGAGGGACCCTAGGGTGCCCTATAGGAGAAGGAACCAACAACCCTAAAGTAGGGAAGATATATTAGGAAAACAGGTAGAGAAAGCAGAAGAAGAATAGTATAGCGCTAAAGCCCAGGCCTATATAAAGGAGGAAGGGAGACACGTAAAAGGCCAGTAAAGATAATAGCAAGGGAGAGAAAGGAGCTAAAGTAGAGTATAAAAGAGTACTAGAAAACCATCTACCGCAATATAATACTGGTTAGACCAACGCTGGAGAGATAAATAGGAGTTAAAGGTATAGAGGTAGACTTAGGCAAGGGGAACCTAAGCTATAGCATAGGTAATACTATAGGGGGTAAATACCTAAGGGCTCTAAGAGGGCCTAATAAAGGCAGAAAATACAATAGCAACACTCTTAAGGATAGGAATAATAGGACTAAAAGATTAGCTTTACTAGGTAGGTATCCTAGTAGATAGCCCAAGATGCGAATATAGCTAGCTAAGACAGACACTAAAACATATAATACTGTTATACCCCTTACGCACTAGCTAAGAAGTAATACTCTTAGCAGCTAGTATAGAAAACTATAATACACTACTCTTAATATAGAAAGGCCTTAAGGCGGCTACCCGGTGGCTTATTAGCTAAAATGTGCTAGACCAGTTCCAGGTTATAAAGGAAATAGTAATAGAAGGCAAAGGGGCAAGTAATAGGCGCCCCCTAATAACTCTACAGGAGTAGAGTACAGTGTGTGATACTAGCGCGTCCGTAGGTTTGTTACGGCAGCAGTGGTTCCCAAGGAGGTCAAAAAGTAAGGTAGTAGAGCACCACTGGTGACTCGCAGGCGACTCGCAAGCGAGCCCCAAAAGGCAGGGAGACGGATCATGGGGTTTTCTCAAATAGAGTTTTCTCCCCACATGTATATAAGGAGTAGTCCGCGTGGGCCCAACAGGGATCCGTATCGGACGTTAAGCAATGAATAATAATAATATTAGAGCGTATAATATAGTAGCTACTAATATATAAAGTTAAGGGGCTAAAAATAGAGACGTTTTTAAATATCTTAATAACTACTAGACTGCATACTCTAATATTATAAAAAGTACAAATATAGGCATATAAGAGCTTATATTTAAATTTTTAGAAAATATTATAAAGTTGTTGTTGAGTTATATAAGATTAAAATTTAGGGTTTTTGGTGGGTTTCGCGCTGTCAGTTCGGTAGTGTGTCAGGTTCGATGGTATGTCGGGTTCGGTGGTGAAATAGGTTACCCGTTATCGTAATAAAGAGTTTCGCCTGTAGTAGCGAGGGAGACAAATACATCTAGATACTTTAGAACATTTTCATATCATTACCTTTATTAGGATAATCTCATATATCCCCATATTACACTAATGGCTTCGTCTTCCTAAAAAAGCGTGTACTCGAGAGGATCCTGTGTAAGCTACTCTTAGAAACATTTCGGCACTACCTAAGCTTACGTTTTGGCTTTTTGCAGAGATGAAACACCTTCCCTACTATTACCTTCTTGCTGCCTACCGATCCGTGGCTGGATAAGTATAGTACCGAGAGTAAGGATGGAGATATCAACGCGGGGACAAAGGTTATGCTTTATGCTAGTGGGCATAGCCACAGCATTTGATTTGCGGTGAAGAATGGTAGAGCTCAGCTTGGTTCTGAAGACCATTACGAAGGCCGTCTAAACCTCGAGTTTCGATAGCTTTGGATCAGGTCTCGGAAGGACTGTTTACGTAGAATTGGCCCTAGGCCAGATCAACGCCATACCACTTGAACATGGAGGCTGATCCAAGGCAGGTAGAAAAGCCGAGGCCTGCCATTAGAGAGCGGGAGATAGAGAATAAACGTATGCCACCGCTATGCAGTAATCATCCACATTTTCAGATTTCTCCACAAGCTAGCCTTCCCATACTAGGAGAGACTCCCGGACTTCACAAGGTCATGCTAAGCTGATGATGCGCAGAGCAATCCAGAAAAGAAGTCCTCCAAACTCCTACAACACTCATCCCTACAACACAACATTAACAGCACCGCTGAACCACTAAACCACACACCCAACCCCAACCCCAAACTTTCTCCCTCTTTCTTCCCCTCACCTCCGCTCCCACTCCCGCTCCACCCCCATCTCCTGCGCCGTCCGATTATCCCCCCACATCTCCTGCGGCGGCGCCTGATAAGCATAACCCCCTGCATCGCCCTCCACCCTCCCCTTTTCCGTCCCCAACTCCACCGGTGGCCCCTCCACTCCCTGCCTTCTCCTCCTCCACCGCACCACCAACCCTACCAACCCCGCTATCGCCGCAATCCCCCCAATCCCCGCGCCTACACCGATCCCGGCTTTCGCGCCCGTGCTGAGCCCACCTGTTGCTGTAGAGGGATGAGAGGTGGATGAGGGGGAGGCGGGGGATGATGAGGAGGGCGCGGCGGTGCAGGCGGCGATGTTGTGAAGCGTTCAGGGAGACGAGGTAGCTCTGGGCGGGAGTCGGGAGCGCGGTGTACCATGCCGGTGTGGTGTACTGAGGCCCGAAGAGGGTGTTGCGCAGGAAGCACTGGGCGGCGGGGTCGGTGATAGCGGAAGAGGGGACGGCGGTCGAGATGATGGCGAGGATGGAGTTGGGGTCTGCGGGCTGGGTAGTTGTTGGGATGAGGATGCTTGGGTGGTGGAGGATTTGGCTGAGAATGAGGTGGGGGCGGTGGGAGAGGAGTGAGAGGAGGAGCTGAGGACTGGGACGGTGATGTTGACGTGGTGGCTCTGCCAGATGTTGTCTGTGTTGTCGTAGAGGTCAAGGTAGAAGGCGGGGGTGTCGACGAGGTTGAGGCTGCCGATTGAGACGGTCCAGTTGTAGGCTTGCACGTAAGGGTGTTAAATCTCCTATACGGGCGAGGGTGGTCAGTAAAATCAATCTCTCGTTTCGATATACGGAACCAGGTTGGGAATGGCGGGGTTTCATAGACGGGACAATCGAGATACTCACCGGGATCACAGCGTAAGTGTTACGGGCACCAGGCGCATCCTGCCATGCAATTAAAAATGGGTTCGCAATGCTTGCGGACCAGCGTAGCTCTTGCACCGAGCTTAGCTCCTAGACTTGGTTCAAGGAATAACGCTAGAAGTGTCCATGGGAGGCAGGCTAACCTATGGGTTTGTAGACATTTTGACAAGAGAGGAAACAGAAACACAACAGTGAAGAGAATCAAGTCTTCACGTCATGAAATGGCAGTTGACATTGCGATTGAAGACACGAGGCTGAAAGAAAAGAGACCAGGAATATTAAAAGATGTCTCCACGGATGGGGACAGTGCATTCCTCATTCCATTTAAGGCGGGCAGCTGCAAGAACTATGGTCCGCGCCTAGCTTCCTATCAATCACTTGTTAACAAGGCTGAGTTTAAATGGCAGACAACGGGTCGTTTGGGACGTTGTGCATGACTAGGATAAATGACGCTAATCATTCTTGCGGGGAGAGGCGAATAAAAACACGCACAAACACCCTAAATCCGTGAGCAAATACTTCCATATTCGGCCGCTTGACCCCCAAATACAGAAAAAACATGTCCATGCGCAGCGAGACACCAGAACTAGACAACATGCGGCCGATCTGCCTCGGGTTAAGTCAATGAACGAGTAAAAAGCAATTGTTGAACATTTCAGTCTTCTGTGTACGAGGTATTGTTCTAAATTCCATAGGCGCTAAATGAAAATGGTATGTTTATTTAGCATGATTAATGCCAGAGTAAATAGGAAAACTAGGCCTATGTCAAACCGTTAGGCTAGATGGTTGCCCATGAGTTTGGAAGGTTGACAGGAGTAATTCGCATGGCCAATAATGCTTTGATATATTTACTTACACTGGTATTTAGCACCCATTTCGGTTAGTCAACCTTGTCCCTCAGCCGGAGCTCCGGCTCAGCCTCCTGCTTCACAGCCACTACTTCGATCCATCCCCTCTGCCCATCCTTTGCCCAACCTCCACGCAAGTGCTGCTCTCATTGCTACATAGCCTAGCTAGTTGCTTATACGGCTTCCTTCAACAACCGGCATACCGGTTCAAAGCAGACGAGTTTTCGCTACCAGGTCAAGCAGTTTTATAACATTGTAGTGCCATGCTTTTGAATAGGAGATATATCCCCCCTCCGAAGAGCGATGCTGCTTGCCAGCTCTGCCAAGACCTCAGGATTCGACCCGTAGATGGGGTCAAGTACGGATCCTTGGGCATTCGACTCCAAGACCTACCCGAGGCTGCCAAAGCTGGCTGCTTCATTTGTGGCGTACTTTTCGAGTCGGTGACAGATCTTTTTGCACCTCTAAAAGGATTCGCACCCCTCCCCAATGAAGAGGTGTTCGGGATCACAATTAGCTCGGAGGCCAGGCCAGAACCCAATGGCCAAGGATGTTCACTGGCTCCTTTAACGATCGCTGTGCAAACTGAGCATGCCTACGTTGGTGAAATGGAGTTGTATACTCCAGTAGGTGAGCACTGCAGGTTTCCTTACCTAAAATACTTCGTAGGATTCATAACCCCACTGCGTGAGTATTTTTAACCAAAAAACGCAGAAACTGATGTATCCTTAGGCAAGCCATCTTGCTGGACCCTCGTCAGGCCCAGCCGCGACATAGCAACGGACGCCTCATCTACCTCCTGTATGTATCTCGCTTTAGAATGGATTAAGCAGTGCATAGAAGATCACCCTCACTGCAGTAGGGAGCCTCACCCACTGCTGCCGTACCGCGTCCTAAACGTTGCCGACGGTAGAGATCCGCAATTATGTGTTAATAGTTGGCAAGACCGAGGGAATTACGCAGCGCTAAGTCACTGTTGGGGTACTAAGGAGTCCCTGAAAACAGTTACGTCAACCCTAGACGAACACTTAAACGGTATTTCTTCTGCAAAATTCCCAAAGACTTTCCAAGACGCGATTGTGGTTTGTCGGCGACTTGGAATCCCGTACCTTTGGATTGATTCCCTTTGTACCATTCAAGACTCTAAAGATGACTGGGCCACCCAGTCAGCTCAAATGAGCGATATCTATTCCAATGCCATTGTCACAATTTCCACGGATGCAGCACCGGATAGTCATTGTGGTTTTCTCACGTGCGAACAGAGGATGACTCCGGTCAAGTGATTTGAAGTTCCTTGTTCAGGGTCGGAGAAGACTGAAATTTGTATCCGTAAGAAGGGGGCAGGAGATCGGGATTCATTCAATCACCATTTCTGGAGAGGTCCCGCGCGCAGTCCCTTGTCGAGACGTGGCTGGATACTTCAAGAGAGTATGCTGTCCCCGAGAATATTACACTTCACTGCAGAAGAGCTGACATGGGAATGTGCCACCCTTTCGCGATGCGAATGCCAATACGGACCGCATATTTTCCCCTCTTCCAAACCTCTCAAGCTGAGAATTGATGACCTGCCATTCCATAGAAGATGGGGGACTTTGGTGGACAACTTCACGGACCGCCGCCTCAGCTATACGTGTTCCCATTAATCTAGCCATTATTTTAACTTTAACAAGTATTTAAACCTCTTAATAGCTTCTATGTACTAGTATTATACCTTTTTCCTAATAAATAATAAGGTAGGTTTTATATTCTCCTTTAACTAAAATAGCTATTTCCTAACTATTAAGGAAGGGTTAAGTAGTAGCTTCTTCTAAATTAATACTATAGATATAATCTAGATGCGGATCTGTTAAAGATACTCTTCTTATTTTAGGAAATACTTTATATCCTAGTTATAGTATTATCTACTATTTTTATACGCTTTCTATTGGTTTATTAAGAGCTATATATATAAGGTATTTGTAACGGAACCTTGTAGCAGGAACTACGGTGGGTCCTATTATTGGGCTAGGTATATAAGTAAGAACAAATCAACAACGTAATAACAACTAGTGGAGTGGTTGCCTAACAGATTAACTCTAATTATATTCTAAGATTCACTACAAGGAGAGAACTATCTACGGTAGGGACTGAGGTCCTTTAAATACATAACCATACTCCTAAGAAATCCTCTCTTGTACGTAAGGTACGTGTTATACGTATTATACGCAGGCGTATACTGCGTACACTTTATATACTATGTATAACATTATATAACTCGCTTACTATTCCTTATTATATAGTTCCACCGGATCTATTCTAGACTATACCTGTATTAACCAACTAGCTTCCTACAACTCTTCCCTAAGTAGTTATAATATTATACTTAAAGCGTTTATAATACTATCTCCCTCCTCTTTATTTTTATCCTTAAAGATTCCTAACATCTTTAAGTTATTCACTAGAGGTATAATGTCCGTTTAATTAGTCTGGTTAATATCCTTGCTTATTATACCTAAAGCTTCTTCTTCTTTATAAGCGCAACGCTATGCTCGCACTATGGCTGCCATACTATTGCTTAGTGAGATAATGTCGTCTCCGTATTCTCGTTGTATGGAAGTAGGGTTAGTGTGTATTGTAATAGCGAGTCCCTCGTCTTAACAACCCTCGTCTTGCTCGGAGTGCACTAAAGTAAACATTTAATTGTCCTATAACGTTCGCTTTATTTCTAACGCTAAATATACGCGTCCTATAACTCTTAGTAGTCTTTAAGTTCCCTAAGTAACTTATTATAGGGTCTCGTGTTTAATCTACTACTATAAAACTTAAGTTTAAGTTAGCCGCCGCGCGCGCCAAACTCTACTGTTCTGCTAAAGAGACCGCTTGGGCCCTTAAGGCTTAACATCGCTCCTTTAAGTCTTAGTAGGTTGCGTTTGCTTAGTTAACCCGTCTTAAGAAGGTTTATAAGAAGGTTTGTTTTAAGAAGTAGAAACTGGTCTAATAGGGTCTTAACGAGTTAGGTAATAAAAGGACTAGCTCTCCTCCTGCGAGGGAAACAACTCTAAGTAGCTTAGTAATTGCTCCTCTTGGGTCCCCCTTAGGTAACTTGTTCTTTAGCGATCCTTTTTTAACGCTCCCTAACCTACTCTTTTTTAATACTCCTTTACCTTTCCTATAGCGTTCTTTAGGTTGCTTAGTGGCTCCTAGGTAGTCTCACTATAGCCTATCCACTTTACTTTATACTATATTTCGTTATCTATGTTCTTGTAACTGATAATCTTTAAAACTTACTATTTGTCTTCCTTTTATCCTCTATATATATCTGCCTTATAAACTGGTGGCTTAATATTCCTATATACTAGCTCTAATATTGCAATATATTATATAGGGTAGATCTTTATTTTGGCTAGTAGGTTTAACTTATACGTAACTAATAAAATCCTTTACTTGATTTTAAAAGGTCCTAGTCTAATATAGTCTAACTTCTTACTTAGTCGTTAACTCTTGAAATTTTTATATAGTAGCTATACTTTATCTCCCTCCTTAAGATCTGGTCCCTTAGATCTCTTAGCATTGTAGTACCTTTTTACTCATTTTTATACTAGTTTAGCTATTTCCGTAAAGTTTACATAAAGATTCATTAACATCTCTATTCTTTGTTTAGCTATGCTACTCGTCTTTTTTACTTAGTGTGGCGATAATGATGTTCTTAGTTTATACCCGTAATTCGCCTTAAATAGTAATATCCCTATTCCTTCTTGTGGTGTTGCGTTATATATAAACTGTATAACTGGTAATAACGATACCTAATTATTCTATGCGTAATTAATATAGTGCCTTAAATACTGTTCTAGTGTCTAATTTAGTCTTTCCGTTTATCTATCCGTCTGCGGATAATACGCTGTAGATATTACTACGCGAACCCCTTATTCTACCAGAAACACTTCCTAAAATGCTGCTATAAATCTTAGATCTTTATCCAATATAATCTTGTCTAGTGCTCCATATCTTACAAATACTTCTTTTATATAGATTCTAGCGACGTCTTCTACTGATATATTTTTAGTGTATGCTATAAAGTATCCCCACTTTATTAACTTATCTACTATTACTAAAATTACGTTATAATCTTATCCTATAATAGGATCTCTTAACTTTAGTAACTTAATAATAAAGTCCTATAATATAACTTCCCATAGTCTTCCTGGTATTTTAATAAGTTATAGCCCTTTATACGGCTTATGCCTTGTTGGTTTATTCCTTTGGCAATCTAGATATTCTCTTATAACTTATCTTGCTAGTCCCTAGATTCCTTAAACGATGTATTCCTTTTAAAGCCTTAACACTAGTCCTATAGACCCATTATATTCTTATATTATTCCCTTATAGAATTCCTTAATAAATTCTTCTGTAATAGACTTAGGCATATACGTTGCTTCTCTGTTTTTATATTGCTTTAAGTCTAAATTCTCTACCTATGCTTTTTAGATCTTCTGTGTCTAATTACTCTCTAGTAACTTATAGATCTAACTTTCCTTAGTTGCTGTAATCTTTGGATAATTATACCTAATTAATCCGTCTTAATCTTTTCACAATAAAGCTCCTAATAGCTTTTTATCACTTTATAGTTTAGCCTTTCTGCTTAGAGTGTCTGCTTGTGTATTATCTGTACCCTTAGTATACTAAATTTCAAAATGGTATTCTATAAGCATTTCCGCCTATCTAACCTGTCTTTGGTTGAGCTCCTTTATTATTAGGAATCCTATAAGGTTCTTATAGTCCGTCTTAACTATAAACAGTTTTTCTGTGCCTTATAAGAATGTTCTTTATTTCTTAAGTGCTGCAACTATACCTAACAACTCCATGTTATAGATATTATAGTTTAACTCTAGTAGTGTTATCTTCCAACTATAGTACGCTACTAGATGCCATGCGTCTTGGTGCTTCTATAGCAAATATACTCCTAGTGCGAAGTCTAATATATTTATCTCAACAACTGTTTCTAACTTTAGTTAATAGATCTTAAGGATTGGTTCTTAGGTAAATAACTCTTTAAGTTCCTAGAACAGCTCTCTCTATTTACTACCTTAAACCTATAGTTCCTTTTTCTTTATTAGTCTTATAAATGGCTTAATACTTTTTAACCACTATACTATAAACCTCCTATAGTAGTTATAAAACCCTAGAAACGACCTTAACTATATAACATTCTCTAGTTCTTACCAACTTACTATAGCTTTAACTTTCTTTAGGTCCATACTAATTTTTCCTAGTTTAATAATAAATCCTATAAAATTGGTTTTTCTTATAAAGAACTTGTATTTCTTAATTGCTACTAGTATCTATTCTTCCTATAGTCTCTTTAAGACCTACTTAACATGTTCTCTATGTTATTCCTTACTCTCTAAGTAGATAATAATATTATCTAGGTATACTATAATAAACTCATCTAAGTATTCTCCTAATACACTATTAATTCGCTTCTAGAACGTTGCTAGTGCGTTTATAAGCCCGAATTGCATAACTAATGGTTTATATAGTCCTTCCTTTAACCTAAAGGCTGCCTTTTATTTGTCGCCTTCCTTAATCCTAATCTAATAGTACGCCTATCTCAGATCTATCTTTATAAAGATCTTTGCGTTGCCTATTCTATCTTAGATTTCGCTAATTAAGGGTAAAGGATACCTATCCTTCCTAGTGATACTGTTTAACTGTCTATAGTCTATACATATCCTAAGTTTTCCGTTTTTCTTTAGGATAAACAGTACTGGATATCCTGCCAATAACTATAACAGTCTAATATATCCCTTGTGTAAGTTCTCCTAGATAAACTCTTTAAGCGCTACTAACTCCGTTTTAGTAAGCTTATAGATTAGAAAGAACTTTAGACTTATTCCTTCTTTTAACTCTATCTTATGGTTTTATACTGCATGCTCTAACAGCTTTTTACTTTCTGGTGACTATAACTTTTTTCTATACTTGTAGTATCTCTTTGGTATATAACTTAAGCCTTGCTTAATCTCTTTATATATTACTCTAACTTAGTACCATACTAACTTAGTTTACTGTCGCACTTTGCGCTATTAAATATTCTTAATATTGACCTAACCTATAACCTAATCGACCTTTAGATTGTATTTCTGTAACTAAGGCATTCCTAGTATTGCCTTGTCCTGTCCCAATGGTAGGATATTAAAAGACATTCTAACTGGTTTTCCTTTAATAGTTAACTAAATAGGTCCTATTTTAAGATTAATAATACCTCCTCTATAGGCTATCTAATCTCCTAAAATTGTTATAAGTAGATATAGGTGTTTCTTCTATCTATATAGTAACCCTATTCTTTCTACTGCCTTTAGTAATATGTAGTTCCTAGTTGCTCTACTATCTACCAACACTTTAAACTGCTGATCTTGCCACTTAGCTCTTAAATTTAGGTATTAACCTTAAATTTCTTTAAGGGTCTAAGGCTCTAATACTAGTTCCCTCTAGTCCCGTACACCTCCCCTTTTCCTAACTATTAGCTGCTAGATCCTACCTATACTTAATTTAACCTTAGCTAATACTTAGTTTATTTCTTTTCCTCTATGTGCTATAGATAAGTGTTTTCTAGGCACTTCCACCACTATTATCCATCTAGGTATTCTTCCGTAAGGAATCTTCTTAGTTAAAGTATTAAGTCCCCTTAACCTTATACTTCTACTAGGTGCCATCTATATATATACTTAGCATTCCTAAACCGCTTTTCCTCTAGTGCCTAATATATCCTTACTAGGTATTTCTAGTTCTTGTCTTTTAGTGCTCTATACATATTATATATATTATCCATACAAGCTATCCATAATAGTGTATAATACGCTATATGTTTTAGGTTAACTCTTAGTTTATCTTTATCCTTAAGTTTAAACCTATACCTAGTTAACCTAACCACTGGTATCTCTGCTGTAGGTACTAAGATTTATTACTTACTTCTCTAGTCCCTAGATCCTTCTTCTAGGTTCCTTAATATTATAATTAATACTCCTTTAATATAACTTATACGTTTTTCTGTAATAGGTTAGTCTTAGACAACTTTTTTATCCAGCCATATATAAAAATCTGCCCATTTATTATTGTGTCATTACCTATACCACTTTCCATACAACTGGTTTAGTGTGTATAGTCTATCTATTAGAAAGTACCTTGTTATTACTACATTATAACATCCTTTAGTATATCTTTCTTTAAACCTAGTTAGGATATCTAGATCCTCTTCTTATTCCAGTTTATCTAACCACTTTGCCCTAGGTGTCCCTGCACTTAGCCTATTAATAACTCTTTATATGGGTGCTCTGTCCCTTATATAACCTAGCATAGCTAACCTTTTGTCTAGCTTTTGCTCTTGCTATATAATAATTCTTATTCTAAACTTATCTATAGTTTTTTGTTTTCTGCATCTTATAGCTAGATTTTTATAGTCGTCTTGCTTTTTAATTCTAGTATTAACTATTCGATCTTTAGGCTAAACACTATATTTACTTAGGATTGCTAATATTCTTACTCATTCCCCAAACTTGTAGTTCTTAAACTTGCGTTCTATACTTATTCGTTTATTACTAAACTAAGTCGCTACCCTTTTCTATCGGTTTTCATCTATTATGGGTCCTTAGGTATGTCTTATCTTATCTTAAGAATCTTAAGCTTCTCTTATCTCCTCTTAAGAATCTTAAGCCTGTAGCCTTTTGCCTTTACTAAGTGATAAGCTAGCACTAGTAGTTATCTGCTTGCTTAGTTTCTTCTAAATATTGCTCCTATTATCTTATAAAGCGATGGAAATCGTATCTAACAGTATTATAATATCCGTTACTAAACCTTGTTCTGTAATGGTTTTAGTTTCTACTTATGACGGTGCTGGGGCAACGCCACCTGCCATACTTAGTGGACCCTGACTCCTGCCAACCAATTAAGATTTTCCATCCCCGGGATGGAAAATCGCCATTGGCTCGCTTACTACTAGCGCCTTAGCAACCCCTTTATATCTTGCCAGTCTCTAACAGACTTCTTCTTCTCCTTAGCTTAGTATTCTTGTATAGTAGCAATCTATAAGCTTTGGTTTAGAAGCATTTATATAAGCCTATTATATTATACTAAGCTCTCCCTATATTGCCTGGGAAGGCCTTAATAATATCCCACCCTAAAAAGACCTTCATCTGCAACGACGCGTCGACGCGTTATACTCAGACATTAAAAAACCCACACTACTACGCCTGAGAAGGCCCTAATAATATCCCACTTTATAGGCTAGACTGTACTTGACCTGCACCTATAAAAGAACCCCGGAATTAAAACCAAATCATACAATTCCGACGAACCTTAGGAAGCCAATAATAGCACCTAAAGCAAGCTTATCTAAAAGACCTACCTCTACCCAAGAGGAACACGAGGTCCAGTTAGGATCAGAAATTAAAGACAATGATAACGTTACAGGTATACATAAGCAGATTCATGCCCTTGCAGCCAATTAGAAGGTCGATTGTCTTTAAGCCTAAAGTATATAAGAGACTCTAAAGGAGATCCTGGAAAGCCTTACTGCCTTATAAAATAGCCCAGCCTCCCCTTTATAAAGCCTTAGTTAACCCATTTACTCTACCAAATACGATATACTAGAGAGTACGGATATAATAATAAAGTAATTAAAGTCCGTCAAGCTCCCTAACCCCCTATTATTGTCGGACGGCGTAGACCTAACCTTTAAGAACTGGAGAATCTAGGTACAAGGAAAGCTTTATATTAACCATAACTATTTCCCCTCTAAAGAAGCTAAAATGCTCTACCTCTTTGGTCGAACCATTAGGGACGCCTAGCGACACCTTTAGGCCAAGTTTGAGGACGAGTTACCTATTTGGTTTATATCTGTTAATAAGATAATACAGTACCTAGCTACTATCTATGTTAATCCGAATAAAGTACAGGATGCCTATTATAACTATAATTGCCTAATAATGAAATTAAACTAATCCTTTACTGAGTTCTAGACTCAATTCTTATACTTAGTAGGCAAAGGCTAGGTCCCCCCTAAAAACTATTGTTTAGACCTATACAACAAGCTAACGGTCCAACTATAAGAGAAGATTACAGTAGTCTTAGACAACCTACCAACCTACTAAAGACTTGCAGCCTAATGTTTGTTACTGGATTTAGAACTAAAACAAATTAATACTCGCTCTGATTGACTAAAGAGGTCCTATAGCGACCGCAACCTATTCGCTACACTAATAGGAGCTAGCGTTGGAAGACAAACCACAACCACCCTTATACTAAAAGCGGTTATAACTACCTACTAGCGAACCTCGCCTGACCTACTACGTACTATACCTTCAACTAATACTCGTCACAACACCCTAATTGACCCTGCCACGGTCACGTGCTTTAATTATGGAAAGGATAGTTACTTTACCACGTCCTGCCTAGAGCTAAAGGATACGGGTGATATTAAGGAGATAGAGGAAGAAGAAACGCCTAATAAGTTAGGAAAAGAAGAACCCTAGGGAAAGACTCCCCCCTAGGGTATCCTATTAATCTTAAAGAGATTAATCTAAGTTAGCTA
>Ga0307507_10003222_pt1 | contig 32182 bp, 22 predicted proteins | sample 7_EM_MG_FD_207223 | JGI IMG/M metagenome (GOLD analysis project Ga0307507, IMG submission 207223) | Populus trichocarpa ectomycorrhiza microbial communities from riparian zone in the Pacific Northwest, United States - 7_EM | ecosystem: Host-associated > Plants > Roots > Unclassified | place... | reverse complement strand
AAGGTGGTTCGCCAGGGCTTACTTTACCTTTTATTTATTAAAGGCCTGCTTGCTACATCCACCCCGGCCGGGAGTCGAACTCCCAACCTTCCCTGTAAGGGCTAGTAGTGACCGGTCTCTTTACCATTAAGCTATGAGAACCGGTCGATAGTGCACCTTTATTTGGAAATTTAACCTAAGGAGGGATTCACATTCTCCTTTCTATTTGTATTTTGGATTCGTCAACAAAGAATATGATTCAACACCTTCGTAATACGTACCATACAGGTAAAGATGGCCCTATTGAAGCTGCACTTGAACAAGGTCAACCCTTACTGGAAACGGCCTTCGGGAAAACTTGACCTCAAATCGTCTCCAATCATGATATCACCACACCTGTTTGTCGATAAAGTTTAAACAGGGCATAGTGACCCAGATCACGGTTCTTCCCTCTTCTATCTTTCCTTCTAAAGTGTATCACGATCACACTGTAGTTGTTTTCTTCGCTTCCTGATCTGAAGATGATTAGTGATTGTGGCGGACTACAGATTCTCTGCTTGAACGGTGGAGAAGAGTGGGGATCTGTCTGGGCCTGCAGGCATCTGTGGGGATCTGTTGGGACCTGCCAATATTTGTGGGCATCTGCAGGGATCTGCAGGGATCTGTCTGGCTTCACACTCTGAGACACTCTGCAATCTGGTTGTGGGGCCCAGTGTCTTCCCCTGTCCTACAGCCATTAACCCCGGGCAAAATTCTCTCCAGGACTGGACGGACTACGATTCATAGTCCGTCCTGGTCCTACCCTCAGGACGGACGGACTGCCCCGTTGCGAACACTGGTTTTGGTTTGCGGCAACTACCAGCGATGTAAGAGTAAACCCGTTTTACTATGTGAAGGCGCAAAGTCCCCTCACATCAGAGTGGTGAGCTCTGCGTTGGCTGTGCCGGTTTTATCGATACAAGCCTTACTGCACGCTACCAAACCGAACTGGATTCTATACTGCTTACACTGCACCACTAGCAACCTTGAATGGAAAAAGAGCCCACGCCCTCTTCCTTTTTTCAAGAAGATTACTATAGCTTCCGGCAAATTTATTATGGTAGAATGCTCGACATTTTTGCTATGCTATCTTTTTCTTCTCGTTTATTAGAGGTAAAACTTTAATGATAGGCGGTAGTGAGGGACCGGGAAGTTGAGTTCGGTCCCCCCCCTCCACCCCAAAGAACCCTATAATATAGTATACTCAACAGCGTTGTGCTGAACGCCCTGCTACCAATATTACGAACGAAGGAGCCCTCTCAAGATTAACTCCCTTCTCTTAGCCTCCTCCCAGGGTTTCCAACAGGCTAGGGGCCATAGTCCGTCATTTTTTTGAGTGAGCGGGCCATGGCATCCCGTGCGCGACAAACTCTGACAATTCTCCTCAGGCCATCAGGCCCCCCTGTCCTTTATGTTATGAAACAAAAATGTGCCCCTCGTGGTGGTACACTACTCTATTTACCCATCGCTCGTAAGCCCATTTAACCTGAGCACCCCATCTCAGTGGGCGTTTCACCATCCTATAGAGTTGGGAATATGGTTACTAGCCCAGCAATGCTCCCTTGGATTGCGGAATGCGCAGCAACTTGTCATTAATAGAGGGAGCGAGTGGAACTTGGGGATTCACTCCTGAGCAGAAAGCATATCCACAAATCAGTTTAGCCAGAGATCAGTAGAGCTGAAGTCATGAAAAATCACTCATCGAGCCCTCTCTGCTCCACCGTTCCCCGCTGTCCTACATCTCCCCCGGCGGTCGCCGGCATCGCCTGCAGTCCTACCCCTGCCCCTGAAACGCACTGTCTCACCCTATAGGGCTCGCGGTCCTAGCCAAAGACGGCCATCATATCGTAAGATTTCGCTGCCCTAGACGGACTCCTAGAGGCACTCCAGCCCCGTTCGGTGCATCCGGCAATCCCCGCAGGGCCCCCGTACCGTCGGGGACACTGCCTCTTCCGATAGAAAGAGATCCCGCGATACCAAATTCCCGACTAACTTTGAGGATTAAACTAAATAGAACAAATAGAATTTCCTGTTGTACCTTTCTTTTACTTGTCCCATCTAGGGACAAGAAGACAATCTCTTCGCTGTATTTTCTCCCCTGAATTCGAAGTGGAGGCTGAAGAAGTCCCCCGGGGCCTTCGGCTATTCCAGTCCCTACCGCATTCCGGCATGTATGTAGGTCTTGCTTAAGCCATCAACCGACATGTGGAAACAGAGCTGACCGGAAGCTTGGAAAATCGGATCAATTTTCCCCTCATAGTTGCCGTGGAAAACCTTAAAATCCTTGGGGCCCGTAGGCTAGATATCTACTGTAACATAGAGAGGAGTTCTACTGCTTTTTCTGGGTGGATCGGGAGGGTTTCGTGGCGGATTCATTCACTTGATGAAGGGGGTGTTTGGTGGAGTAATCCCATCGTGGTATGTCAGGTTAAGGTATAGTGATAGGATCCTGGCTTGTCTTGGTGCCCCGAGGGAGCTTGTTTCCAGTGATGTGTGATGTGTGCTGGCCAACATGAGTTGACCACCACAAGCCGTATTTATCCTAACCTAGATCTTTCTTTTCCTACCGGTAATAAACACACTCTTTTCCCGTAGAGCTTTTCCTCACAAGGTGATTCCTGCTTTCAGTTTATCGATTCACCATCAGCGTCTATTAAAGTAGGGGGCTACAGTCAGTCTAAGCTCTTGTAGTCTGTTATTAGAAAATAGATGAGGGGGGGAGGAGGGCAAATTCGTCCGATATCCCATGGCAGTGTATGAAGTTAGGCGTTCGAGTAGAGTAATGCAAATGTACGGCACCACGTGATATCCTTCCCCGGAGTTCGCTAGGATGCGAGCATTGCCCTGCGCTCGCTTGTTTAATGCCAACAAATTGGTCACCGGATCCTCTCCATGGCAGTTCCCCTGCATTGAGTTTTTTTTGTGGATTATCGATTGCGGGATAGAGCGGGACCTCTTTCTGAAGTGCTATCACCGGTACGACCACGAAATGCCCACAAGATAAACGCTTGTACCGTGAGTGCTTCCGGTGGTCCCGTCGCCCCATAGTTGCTTCAGGCGGGCCTAGGCGCATCCAGGATCGTAGTACGAGAGGCGAGTCCTTTGCGGAGGACTGCCCAGCCTGTCTGGACACTCTCCAACTGCAGTTGACGGACAGAAAAGTACTGTCTCATGACAATAGGAGTTAAGCCTATTGGGGTTACTATTACAGTTACCTGTAGAAACGATCATAGACAACAAAAATAGTAGGATTCCAGTTATATTTTCTCTTGCGTGTTTGAGAGCGACCACTTTCGTGCAGGCACTTTTCATGGTCTTTTTTTTCTTAAAGTTCCAGTTGCGCATTTGGCTACCTTTTCTATTAGTGTACCTGAACTTAAGAACCACGTAGAATCCTGGTGTTAAATGAGGTACATACTCTCCTGCACGGTATGGCTCATAATACTTGTACACCCTACCCACTTAAGACTAAGGGGGTGTTCTACACTCCGCGATTTGAGCTCTTCGCTACCCCAAACCATGATTTAGGCCCAAATTACCATTTGATATATTCATGGTGTTTGGCTGGGTAGCGTTTTCAAATCATGACTTGGGAAAATCTCGTGGTGTGAGTACAAGTATTTAGGGCTACGAAATTTTTGTTGAGTATTTTGCTAGTAAATACTAAGTTAGTGAGCCTTGGTTTCTTCTCATAGAGTTAGCCCGGAATTACGATTTGGAAAAAAGAAAATTGCAGTCATGTTTAGCAGGGGGTTGTTTGCAAATCATGATTTCAAATCATGATTTGGAAGTCATGATTTCAGATCACGGCTACCTCAAAACACGGGGTGCCAAACACCCCTAACTCTATTGGGTTTTGATATTATCTGGGAGGTCAATCGCTATCCCCTTAGCTCGGATAAGAGAAATTTGTCTTAGGGTGGCTAAGTTTCCTATTTTGACTTGGAGGGGAGAAAGTACCGGCAAAACGAAACAGCGCGCTACTTGGGGGGGAGGGGAATTTCGGCCTCCTAGAACAAATTTCTCTTATCCAAGTTAATACAATATAGTCAGTGATGCAACGGTGGGTGATCACGTCTGCTTCGTCCCTGGTCTGCCATACTGGTCTTTTTCCGTCCCAGACAGCGTGGTCCGACCCGGCTTCGCTGGACCGGGGCGCTGGGAGCACTAGGGGGAAGTCCTGTACCTCGTAATTTTGATATATTTACAATATCTCATTGCAGTTCTTGGAGGGTAAGTTGACTAGGTAGAGAAAAAGGTAGAGATGAAGGACGTAGGGAAATGATGGCCGATCAGAGCTCTACCTTTGAGGAAACTGTGGCTCTCGAGGATAATATGTTGCTTCGTGAGCACCCCCGGTGGGCCGTGTGTGTGCTAATTCTGCAGAGCTTATCTTCAGGGATAGTCGGTCATGATTTCGAACCCTGAGAGGAGAGTTTGGCATTGCAAAGAAGATTCTCCCTAGCGCCTTCCCTATCTAATGCTCCGTTCCTCCGGGGCATACTGTCCTTGTGCCTGGGAAGCCACAATCTAGGGAATTTTTCAGAAGTGTTGTAGTACGATTTCCGGATAGTATGTCTCTCAAATCCCATAATGACATAAGCGAAAGAAACAATACCGTACCTGTCTCCATGATCCTCTTCACTGAATTAACCTTTTTGGTAACATCAGACGCATAGATCAGATAATCAACACTCCTTCTAATAATCCGGGGACCCTGGTATTACCCCAAAGCCTTCCGTTCCTTAGTAGTTCCCAGGAAGACAAAGCTCCTCTCAATCTCCCTAGCGCCCGGCTGTCATAAATAGCTATTCCTAGCTCGAACACAGCTGTCAAAGTAAGCTCCCTAGCAACCTTTCGGAAGAGGCCACAATATATGTGAGCATGGAAATTTATCAATTCCATCCTAGCCTTCTAGACTTAAGCCCGGACTTAAGCCTACCCAACGTGGGGCTGGGGGTTCGAAGCGAGAAGCATGGTGAAACGTGATGAGGAAACTAAAATTTGGGAGGAGGAGGGGGTCGTTAGCCAGCGGTGGGATCGGGATAATTTAATCAGGCGCTTGAGATACCGGTATGGCAGCTGCTTAATTTTGTTACTATACTTACTGGTAGAGTGCTAAGTTAGTGCCACCGATGGATTACCGGTACCGTACTCGTTTTGCTAGCGCACACTATAATACGGTCTCGTAATGGGTTTCTGTATGACTAAGCCCGAAGAACGACACAATCCAAGCACAGCGCTGTATAGTTTCTCGTCGGGGTGGATGTCTCCATCCGGGGTTCTGCTTACCGGTTCATGGGCTGTCCGGAGGTGGGGGTGCCGGGCTCCTCGAATTTAGGCGTAAAACATTAGTTCTTGGCAGTTTTATGTCCGGATACTCTACCAATTGACGAGTAATCTCAGCTTCAAGACAAAGGCTCCCTATAAAGCCCAGTACTCGAGTACTGAACGAAGAGGGAATCGGAGGATTGTGTTAACTCCTCTTGGGCAGCCTCAGCTCTTGTTGGCCTACGATTAGCTGTGTGCCGGGGGAGATCAAACCTCGCCAAGGAGCTACCCACTCTGACGAGATAATAGGGCAGGTACTGGGCGGGAACTGTAGAGTATGTTACCCTCGTAAAGCCTATTGTCGTTCAGTGTGACCAGGGCATAAATAAGGGATGGTGGTACACTTTGCAGTTGAATTAAGGTGAACATAGTATTACTGTAAGGTGTGATTGGTTAGCAACAACTTTAGATTTACGCGATAGGATGGGAGCCTAGGAAAAAATGGCATGGGGGGTTGAACATCCAAGGAACTCGGAGAGATGCTGCCATGGGAATAAGTTCTCTTGGTATCTCCTTGCAGGGCCGGTACTTCATCATAGAGGGGCCTTACGGCCTCCCAACTACCGGTAAGGAGACCCAGAGATCATGATTTGCGAGAGCGCAAACCAATCACATGCCCAGGTTCATGAGTTCAGCATCGGTAGGCCAAGCTACCGGCAGAGTAAATCATAGGTCGGCCGCTCTATCTGTTACTCTCCAAATCTTCGGCATTGGAGTCTTTGAATAAAATGTTGTAATGTTGGCATTTGACATTTAGATTGGCCAGGCGAAGGTAAGATACCGATTATCATTCGGTACTCAAGTATTATTCTCCTACCGTGCTTGCGTCTAGCTTACCATACCGGTACCATATTGTTGAAATTCATTTGGGTTACACCAATGATATTAGGCAGGTGTTCGTTTTCGTAGCCACTCATAGGCTGGTTTTGGCACAGTTGCTTAGACGCCCGACAAATCAGAGCAGGCTTGGCCCACCAACTGTTAACAAAATTGAGTAAATCCTACTACGAAACACAAAAAGGGGCAAATCCCAGGGCCTCGTGTTTCAGGATGGGAAAAATAATAATTCTAACCACGAGCTCGCTCGGAGGGGGGGGGGGAAAGCGCTTTGCTCCTCTTCCTTGTGCATAGGGTGTCCTAGGTGGTATCGTCAGGAACAAATCGTCATTAGGCACTTATCTGGTGGCTTGGAATATCCCACCAATAGATTTAAGGGTATCCTTCACACCATCCCAATCGCTAGAATTTTTTTGACGCTTCTGATCATGCCGAGAGAGCGGGAGACTTTCAATCTTATTCACTATTGGGGTCAGACCCCCGATATGGCATATTTAGCCACCCGCCTAGGAAAATACCCTACCGCTCATTGAAGGGTATGAGAGGATGTTTGGGGAACCTACATAGCATCGTGGCAATAGTAGTCTGGCGTTCCTGCATCGTATGCTCCTCGTACATTTCTATGGGTCCTTGGCAGGTACTGTTGTGATACAGGGTGGAGCCATCAGAACATTTCAGCAGAGTTTGTTAAATACCCTTCCGGCGCCTTCCATTCCCATTTTTACCATCACCACACACAGGCTTGTGAATATTCCTTCCTTTCCTCCTTAGCCCTTCCTTCCTTCAGCCTTGACGGTTTTCGATATAAAGATTTACACTCCTTATAATACATCCTTTCCGGAGGTCTCTATATTTCACCAAAAACTCTATAATACACCAACCCAAAATGTATACATCTGCTATTCTTCTCGGCGTGCTCCCTATAGCATTCGCCCATATGTCGCTCCAAGACCCATCTGCTTTCGGCTTCAACGGTGATGGGTACACTCTCGCCGAGCCGTTGTCTGGAAAGCCTTTTGACCAGTGGTGGTTTCATGGTAACCCTCTACACTCCGAAGGTGGCGACTATCACTAACAGTCTTTGTAGGAAACTTGAACCAGAAGCCCCCTGGGCCACCAATGTCTCTCCCCGCTGGCGGAAAAGTCACTGTTGAGATTGCCTGTAACAAGGATTTCACATCTTACGGGAAAAAGGGTGATGGCAAAAATGCTTGTCCCACGGATAGTAAGTCCTCATAGCTCACCACTGGTTGTCGCCAACTAATGATAAGCTAGCTCCGTCATATCACGCCGGTGATCCAATTGACCCGAAGCAGCTCCTTGGGTGTGGCCTTGCCATCGCCTATAAGGATGACGCTACCAAGGTGCAGCCAGAGGACTTCACAATATTTTCGGTAAATGATCAATGTGTCAACGGACTCAAGCAGGACTTCTCCATCCCAGCCCAAATGCCAGCGTGTCCCAACGGAAAGTGTATCTGTGCCTGGTTCTGGCAAGGGCAAGACTCCGACAACGAAATGGTAATTCCCACATTTTTTCCCCACCTCTTCCTTCAATGACGCTAACAGAAGAACTTAGTACATGACCGGCTTCGAGTGCAAAGTTGACGGCGCAACCGGAACCACCTCTGTTGGAAAGCCCATTCCACCTAAGTACTGCCCTAATGGATCCGGCTGCGTGTCAGGGCCCAAGCAGCCGATGTACTGGGCCAACGACCGCTCAAACATCCAGTTCAGCGGAGAATACCTCCAGAAGCCATCCTACAATGCCAAGTGGGGATTCAAGAACGGTGCTCAGGACGATATCTTTGGTGGCACTAGCGGTTCCAACCCTGGTCCTGCTAATCCTGCCCCTCCTACTACATTTCTTACCGTCACTAGCAAACCGGCGGCTACTCCTACTCCCTCTCCCTCTCCCTCTCCCGGTCGCGGTCGCGGCGGTACTTGTGCTTGGCCTGGACATTGCGCTGGAGCTAATTGTGGAAGTGATGACGATTGCTCGGATGATCTTACTTGCCAAAGTGGGAAGTGCGCTTAGGCGTCAATTCCTCCTCGAACTCCTTCAAGGCCGAGATCTGTAAAGGGATATTCTGGGGGATTATTCATGTGGATGTGCTTTATGTTAAACTTATGTACTTGTATTTAGAGCAAAATGCCAACTTGGGTCTTAATACTCCGCTTTCTCCCTGTGTTTGGTGACAATCTAATTTCTTTCATACCAAGGGCTTTCATCACTAATCCTAAGACCATAATTCCTAGCCTCTCTTATCAACGGTGTGCCCAGATATCGAGAAAGGAAAAGCATATATGAAGATTTTAATAGAAAAACATTATAGGGGAAAGTGAAGAAAAAAAAACGTATGTACTGATAAGAAGCTAAAGGCAAACACTAGAGAGCTAGGAGACTAATAGGGATACTTACCAGAAGAGAAGAGACGACAACCCATCCCACCCCGGGGGGCCACCTCCCCAGAAATAAGGCGACACTTCAAGAGCACAAAGCGAAGAACTCGGGGATAAAAAGGCTACAAGAGCAAGAAACCGCTAATGGGGAAACACGAACTCTATTGACAGCCCACAATTCAGCTATTGTAATGTCCGGGACCAATATCATTTGCCGAAACAAATATGGCGTGTGGAAACCTAAATCCAGTACGGCACTCTCACGCTTAGCAGGACAGGGTTTTAAAAGAAACGAGGGTGCTGTAACCCCATACCCGTATGCAGCTCAATACCGGGAGCATCCGAAGCCCCAGACACCATAGATTGAGGAGCGCCAAGCTACTGCATTAACCCGTTCAATTGGACCTCACGCTAGGACGTTGGAGTTGCCTTTGCTGGTAAAGTCTGACTCTTTTTTTCTTTTTTTTTCAGATCAATTTTTGCTGTGCGCTCGCCCCCCCCCCCTCCCCTATTCAAAAGAGGGAATTTCGGACGACTAGCGCGAGGTCCAATTGAACGAGTTAATAATATTATGGTATGCCGTCGTTAAGGCACAAGAGAGCCCTCGAGTGATATTGTATGAACGCCCTAGGCAACACGAAAACCATTCTGGTGGATTAACCACCGGAGGACCCTAGATTCATTGGTTGATACAGTTATACTTCGGGTCACTTCAGCGAACACTAGAACTTTCTCGATACCAGGCACAGGCCATGTGAAGCTTGGTACATAAAATATCAATCTACTTGTGGCTTTCACTTTCGGCTTGCCTAGCTCCATCGATTGACACAACCTCGCTTCTTAGGCCTTTATCCCCTCACAACTCCCCTCTCTTTCACTTATTAAAGTCAATTTACAATACCGCATCACTAGATTATTTAATCCTTCTCCAAGGTTACTACTACAGAACCTATTCTCTTGCAGAGATAGACGAACTCTTCGTGATAGTCGCCGCAATCTCAGTGCCTCAGGGGAGGTAAAAATTCTCGCGTTCCAAACGAGATTGGCATTTCCTAGCGTATTTAACAAGCCTAAAGGAAAACAAAAACACGTCAAGATCGGCTAATATAGCTTTGATTTAGGCTTCCAAACCCGATACCAGTGCGCTGCAAGAACCTCTCATCTTATGCTCTCACTCAGGGCCATCCGATGGGTGGTGCCGCTCTACCCCAGATTCTGGCCTCTTAGGAGCACTGGATGTTTCTGGATCTGTGGTGCTCTGTCGAACGTCGTTCCCTAAACCGATCAAATGTTTAAAAGCTATGGGGCGACGGGGGGGGTAATGGGTATTCGCATTCCGAAACTTTCGGTCAGCCCCTAGGATTATCGAATGAGTCTTCATGATGCAAGTAGTACTAGATAAGTCTTACATAGTCGGTGCAAAGGTTTCTCAGATATGTAGATCTTTAAGCTCTAAAGTCTATTGGTATGCCCGCAAGTCCCTCAATCGCGAGTTCTCCGGCCTTCTCAAGAGAAGGAAGAGGGAAAAAGAAAAAAAACCCAACGCTACTTTAGGGTTCAGATTGGTCCCCTAGCTCAACAAAGCGAGCCGGTATCGGAAAGAAGGAAAGTAAGCTATGGGAAATTATTATACTTTGATAAAAGGGAAAACCCTTCGAAAAGTTCCAGCTAACCTTTTGATGTCGATAACACTGAAGGTGAGTCAGTTGGTCCACATGGCATATCCACTTTTTTTTTTTTATAGCCCAGTGCTCATTGTTGTGCTTCTAGTACGATGCAGGAAAACCTAAAAAGATCAGAATGCATCAATCCTCAAAGTGGGAGAGGATTGATAGCCAATGCTTAGCGGCGGGGGGAAACACTTTGTGTGGTGGGGGGAAGAGAGCCAATGCGTTCGGCAAGTTCCTTTATCGATATCGGTCGCTACCACTCGCCCACGCAACGGGTGCCCACGTTCGCGCAACAGGAAAAACACGCACGCCGACGGCTCCGCCGCTCTCGCTGAATCACACAGCGCCCACACTATTGGTTTCCCCGGGACCCCAGCGGTTGTGACCCTCCAGGATTCATAGGGGGGAAATGATATTTTAATTATGGCTTTAGCACTTCTATCATACAGTACATGGCATCCTACCAGAATAACTTTGGCTCTCTCCTATTAATAATAACTACTCGAGCAGAGCGCCAGGTGAGCCATTCGCACCCCCACAGGCGGCGGATACTTATCAACTATGCGTATTTGTTTATTTAGGCGAGTCCTGCTAGTGCAGGTCCCCGGCATGAAGAACCCGAATATTCGAGTCCGAATTTAGTATGGGTGCCCAGGTGTGCACAGACAATTTGCCATGCAAAAATTTTCCCCCCTGTGTTCGGGTTCTACAAGTACATGCCGGGGGGCCTGTCCCAGTAGCGGCACACGGCCAGTCACCCGGACACAGAGAATTCAAAGTCGGTGTTCTCAGGGAAGTGTTGGAACCCTCCGAGATCGTGATGACGGCTATGGAAACGAGAGGCTTGTACGGCAACAAGCTACTTCCCCCAGACATGGGAAGACGCCGCAATCCCCTAAACTAAACAATCGCTATCCCTCTGCCCAAATATACGTAATTTAGGGGTGTACCGTATAGTACCTATTTCATGGTATAATCTATCGGAGGGTACCAACTCTGGTCCTTCGCTCTCGTTGGATTTAAGCTTTTGTCTCGACTTGTGAGCATTCTGGTCTACCGGTAGTCCCAAACCCCCCTAACGTATTATAGAATCTATCCTAAAGCCCCGAAAACAGCCCGCTCGTCGATCTTATATTTTTTCTCAATTATAAAAGTGCATTAAGCCTAAAGCTCCAATCAGAACATTAACAAGCCAACCAACTACAAATCCATTCAAGCCCCCGATCATGACAGGACATGGACGCATCGATCTCGTTGGCGACGAGGTTCCCCCTCACACTACCGATATTGCGCTAAACTCGATCCACTAACAGGCGGAACCCGAAGCCATAGTAAACGTGTCATATTGCTCACGTCTCCAACCCAATTTGTCCTTTCTTTAGGTTTGCAGTAGCCATTCCAAAAATAGTACCAATTCTTAGAGTAGGAAAAACGAATATCTCGCGCTCAGTCGTAAACCAATTTTCTTCCAATCCCTCCACATAGTTAGTTGCACTTTATTCGACCCGTTGTTTCTCCACTGGTTTGTTGTTACTGCAGTGCCTGACGTTTGAAATCGACCCTTGATATGATACAGCCAAATTCAATATGCACGAACGAGTCACAACAGCAGCAAATTTTTTATAGAAAAACTCTTGATAGAACTATCATACTTAAGAAGAACCCCATCCCAATTCTATGGAGCTCCAGTTTTGATAGGGTGAGCATTGGTTGAAGCTAGTGAGAGGGGTATCTTGAAAAGAGTAAACACATATGAATTTATGCCAAGATGCTTACTTTTCTGTACTCGAGTACAAGCACTTGTACTGCTGAGGATGAAATTTTTATTTTTCCTAGGGTTAGTCTTTGACATCCAGCACTACAAGTATATAACTGTTTTTGTCACAAATAGTTTGGTGTAATAAGTGGCCGCCCCTTACAGGATATAGGAAGGATAAGGCTTGTGGCGGCGCTTGGGCAACGCTAAGTGGTTGAATTGGTTCTTTATTTGAATAATCGCAGGGTGAAGCACTGTTCTAAGAAGTGTTTGCGCTCGAGTACTGTATTATTGTTGCACCGCACAGTAACTTAACGGGCTCTTGCAATGGATCCACTACGGAAAACTCGTGCCCTACTCATAGTACCCAGACGCCGGTGCAAAGTTCAGGGGAAGTGCTCTTAGAAACGACTTAGAATATTCTTGGCAGGGGTGATGGTGAAGGGGGAGTGGTTATCGATTGAGGGCATCCGAGTATTGTTGCATCGGGCTGCTACCGCATGGTAGCGGGGGACGTTTCAGGCTCGGTGCCTACTATCATACAGGGTTAGGAACCTATCAACGGGAACAAACAGGGATATGTGATATCTGGATAGCCAACCTTGAATAACTCTTCCATAATTTCTCGTACTGCACTTGTATCATTGCTTGAAAACATCCGAGGGGCTGACCTACCGGTACTCGAGTAGAGCGCGTTGAACCATGATATTGCGCACCGGTGTGGGTACGAGAGGCTGTCACCCCTATTCACACCATGAGCAAACCCTCAGTTATTTATCACGGAAGCCACGGAATCAATACAGTAGAGATTGTAGATTTGAGTTGTGGCTTGCGTGTGGAAATGAACCCCTGAGCCCTATTGATGGTGCGAATAAGGCTGACGGAATCACCCTTCTCACCTACTCGCACCATACCGAAGGAACCAAGGCTACCAGCAAAGTCTAGACCCAGACCCCTCCGTCGACACATTATTTGCACACTTCGTATCATACTTTGCGAAATTTCCGCCTTCCGGGACAAACACTCTCCGACCACCCATTTTGAGTGCTTCTAGAGTCCCAATCCGGTAACTCATAGGAAATTTTTAAGTTGGCCAAGAGCTGAGCTGGTCGGATTTTCAATTTTTTCCTCCTTTAGGGCCACAATTTCTAAGATTCCTGAGAACACAGACGTATTTTTTCATGGAGATTCCTTGAATGGAGAAGCCTCTAGACCGTGCTGAACTTAAAAATTTCCCTTAAATAACCCAAGTGGGACCCCAGAAAAGCTCTATTGCTGGGAAGTGTGCTACTGGATTAGAGGTTTCTGCCGCACCGGTATTCTGTGGCCTACTCGTAATTGAACGATGTTTGTGAACACGTGCTATTGCGCGCCGCCAAAATTCAGCTTCCTCGCCTCAATCTTACCAGAATGCTCGTGTTCACAAACATTATTCAGTTACGAGTAAATGGTGTCGGGGCGGCTCCAAATTGGCCCGGGGGTGGCACAGATGCCCAGAAGCTGTCGGGATGGGAGCATGTATGCCCTGTTCCAGTTCTAATTGAGTCATGAAGTGGATGGGATGTCGTGCATCGCTGATCCGGCTCAATATCGCTGTGGCTGGAATCCAGAAGAATTGTAGCTTCGGTACCTATCCGAGCGAGACAGCCCTACAGTATTGCCCGGGATACTAGATTATGCGGTACCAGTATCAAAACAGTACTTTCTCCTGGGGCCGCTTGATGGCGCTTTGAGGGAAGCATGATCACTTGTGGACTAAAGAATTTTGCGCCTTTATAGCACAGTCCGGTATCGTACTCATTGCGTAGCGGGAAGGGGTTCACGAAGGTGTTCTAACCAGCAAAGAGAGCTGGGTGGCGCGGGAAGCAGCAGGAGCTTTCCAGGTTATCTGATAGCACGGAAGGAGTCTGTCCCCTCCACGGTCACTCACAATCGATCTTTCCCACCCATGCCCTCTGATTGATATGTGTCTGCTGGATGATAAGAATGATCATAGAAGAATGATCACAGTGCTGGTATGATTCCTCTCCCAAAGCCTGACACAAATGCGATGGGTGCTGGGAGGCGAGGCAGATTCGCTCTCTTCCTCTAGGGACTTGCCAAGAGCTGCCCAAGCCTCGAGTTCTTAGCATACCTGTGCTTGGCAAATCGAATGGAAATTCATGAGGTTCAACGGATCGCTGACGAAGTAAAAGTGACCGGGGGCTACCCTTTGTGGGTGGTACAAAAAAAATCCAATGGGGTACTATGCCCGTGGTGTAGAAGAGTAACAAAACGCCCGAATGGGTTGAAGGTATAATATAAATAGCGTGACTTTTGTAAAAACGCACTAAAATTCTGAGGCTCTGGCCAATTTTTGGCCATGTGGCAAATATACAAGTACCCCCCCCCTCTTCCCTGCACTTTTAGCCTGGGGCAAGCAGCTCTAAGGGAGAAGCCGTGATAAGAGGTTTCATATCATGTGTTTGTGGGATAAAGGGGATTGAGGGGCACTGTGATTGTGGGTGATGGTTTATTGAGGCGTTCGGTTTGGGATCCGAGGGGCAGGGAGGAAGTTGGGTTGGTTGGTTTCACCCCGGATGCATGCTCTAGCTCGAGATCCAGACCTTGGAGATAGGATGGGATATAAATATCCTAAGCCCCACCTCAAGTAAGGGAGTTCCACTAACTGGAAGTCTACAAAAGTGTGTTAGTGGGCTCCCTCTTTTTTATGGAGGTACGATACTCGATTAATATGTGCATTTCCCTTGGCCTCTTCGAGGCAGGCACTCCCCTATGATACAATCGTTAAGATTTCCTATTATTTGAGTTCCAATAATTGCCCGTACACTCTCATTTCCCTCGAAGGAATTCCTGGCTGGGTGTGATTGGTAACGTTATTATCGGGCGCTAAGAGTACACATAGTTCAAAGGCTTCTTTCACAAGAGTTCAGTTCTGAATGGCGGAAGATCTGGGACTGTGGGATGGTCGGTGTCCAGGGGTGAGTACCCATGCCTACAATTCCCACTCAGGCTTAGGCCACTTTCCGAGTGAAATTAAAAGCGAATTCAATGCTTATGTAAGGAAATCCACATCAGGGACCTCAGCATCCGGGCACAAGCACCCCTACTCGTTCGTTATCACGGTTAGTCCCTTCAGGAAAACCTCTCTTGGTCACCTTGTTCCTCCTCCTTCTAATTTTAACCCCGGTTCCTGTGACCGCGAAAACGAACTTTACACTGTGCGGTGAGCGCGTCAAAGGATTAGCGAAAAACAATTCCCTTCCACTTGAGGATATCTACACCGGTCATGTAAAAGGTGTCCTGGGTCCGGCACGAAACAGGACAGATCCAGTACTCCTGGTAACGTTTGCTGCCTGCGAGAAGTACTGCGGCGTAGAACCGGAATTCTACGGGTGGGGAAAAGCCTCGGACACAATCACGACATGGGTACTCCCTCTAGTGGGTCTGGTTTTGCAGGCCCCCTTCGAGAGCAACAACTTCCTACAAACCATGTATGTTGTATTCCGGTGGGTGGGCTCGCCCATCGTTTCCATGATGTGCATTTTCTGGAACATGAAGGTTACCAGGAAGTGTGCTATTATGGTTGAGATGAGCATCAAGAAAGACGAGTACCCTCCCGAGCCAGAGGGGAGTTTCGCAGAATTGAGGGACTCTTTTTACCTCCTTAGCGTGATTAATCAATACGAGCTCAACACAAAGTTGTGGGAGTTGCACATGGAGACTATCCTTCGAGTAGGCCTATTCGACAAGAACCCTGAAATCCAACAAATGAGGGCTAAAGTCGCTAAAAGCATCCGCCGGGAACGCCGCCGGGGAGCAGTCCAAGTTCTAGTATCGCTAGCCTGGTTTCTAGTGGCAATGGGCATCTCGATAAACAAAGCCTTTGGAGAACTCGGCGAGGGCGCAACCGCCCATAACCTCGCACTAGGCCTACTAATGTCCTGGTTACCGGTTCTCATGGCCGCGACAATCGTCGACAGAAACCCGATGGATGCGCACTACGTCCGCGCCAAGTTGAACAAGTACTTCCATGGAATTGGGGTCGTCGAGCGCCCTAACATATTCTCGGAAGCCCGCAAGCTAGATGTTCTCGGGGAGTTTGCGGGCCAAGGCCGCGTCCGTTGGCATTACGGGGTCGCTCATTCATTCCTCCGAACACTTGAGGCCATGCCTGGTATGGAACGTGGCTGGTCAGAAATGTACGAAAACACCGACCAACTATCCACCACAAGAACCTACTTCGACCTCCTGAGATTCGACCTCAGCGAAGTATGGCAGATGTCAGCTTCCTTTCTGATGGTCTGCTCCTGTAGCCTCGGCGCCTTCTTCCTCAGCTACTACACGCCTACCGTTGGCCTCGGCTGCCGCTCCGGCGGGTACATGATCTTCGGCCTGAACGCCACGGGCTGTCTTATTATGGAAATGGCTGCGTGGGTGTTCCTATACCCGGGCATCGGGCGGAGAAGAGCACAGTGGGTCCTGCGCATCTGCGAGTTCACAAACTTTTGCTGGCTCGTGTACATCATCTTCGCACAGACTTTCGGCATCTACAACAGCTGCCGTTGCAAATCGAGCATGTGGGGCGGCGCTGGTGGATACATGGACTTTGAGGGCGTGCAATACTACAAGTCCTACCACATTGAGCGCAGCTGGATGCTGGGCACACTCATCGCATGTGTGTTCTTGGGTATTGGGCTCATGTATGTTGTTGAGCAATGGTGCCGCCAGAGTTTCTTGTGGACGCAAGATTGGGACTCGGCTATGGGTGGGCTTTCGAAGGTGAGGAAATGGAAGTGGGCCACCACCACCCTGCCGAGGCAGGTAGGTGCTTGGGTGGCCGAGTATATGGTAAGGGCTGGGTGCTGGGTTTGTACGGTTTGTGGGAGGATGGTCGCTTGGGTGGTCGAGTGCATGGTAAAGGCTGAGCGTTGGGTTCGTACGATTCGTGGGAGTGAGAGGCCTGTGGAGGACCGTTTGCTTGGAGTTAGTGAGTTTGGGCTGTCGTATTAAACAAAAAAAAGGGGGGGAGGAGTTGGGATTCTGTATTTGTAACTTGTGGTTTTCGTGAGTTTAGCATCGGGCATTAGGATAGGAGCGTTTTAGCTGGGTTGATTGAATTGGAATAGATTTATATACATTTTCTTTTCCTTTTCCTTTTTCACTTGATTCAAGTTTTATCTATCATTGGCGTTCGTATTTATGAATGTGGATAGATCAGCGCACGGATTCAAGACAATAATATTATGCATTACTCTCCTCACATAATATCACTCGCTATAGAACCTCAATCGCAGTTTTCCCTCACCACTCCTTCCTTCCTTCCTAGTCTCTTTCTGTCCTAAAAAAAAAACTTTTATGATTAGAAATAGTTAAGAAAATTCGAGGTGAAGGGAAGGCTATTATTATAAATCTCTAGAGACAATATTCCCTTGGCGGTATGGCCTGGAAAGCTGAGCTGGTCGGATTTCAATTTTTTTTCCTCCTTTAAGGTCACAGTTTCTAAGATTCCTGAGAACACAGGCCTATTTTTTCAGAGTGGAGATTTCTTGAACGGAGAAGCCTTTGGACCGTGCTGAACTTAAAAACTTCCCTTAAATAACCCAAATGGGACTCTAGAAAAGCTCTATTGCTGGGGAAGTGTGCGACTGGAGTAGAGGTTTCTGCTGTACCGGTATTCTGTGGCCTACCGGTACTCGTAATTGAACGATGTTTGCGAACACGTGCTATTGCGCGCCGCCAAAATTCAGCTTCCCCGCCTCGACCTTGCCACAATGCAATGGTGGTCGTGTTCGCGAACATTATTCAGTTACGAGTAAATGGTGTCGGGACGGCTCCAAATTGGCCCGGGGGTGGCACAGGTGGCCAGAAGCTGTCGGGGTGGGGGCATGTTTGCCCCGCTCCAGTTTCAATTGAGTCATGAAGTGGACGGGAATCATGGGATGTCGTGCATCGTTGATCCTGTTCAATATCGCTGTGGCTGGATTCTAGAAGAATTTTAGCCTCGGTATTTACCCGTGCCAGACAGCCCTACAGTATAGTCCGGGATACTCGAGTACAGTATGTATGCGGTACCGGTATCAAACAGTACTTTCTAGGCTTGGGGCGCGCTTGGTGATACTTTGAGGGAAGTAGGATAACATGTGGTCTAAAGAATTTTGCGCCTCTATAGCACAGTCCGGTATCGTACTCATTGCGTAGCGAAAAAGGGTTCACGAAGGTGCTCTAACCAGCAAAGAGAGCTGGATGCCACAGGGAACAGTAGGAACTTTCCAAGTTACCTGATGGCACGGAAGGAGTCCGTCCCCTCCACGGTCACTCACAATCGATCTTTCCCACCCATGCCCTCTGATTGATATGTGTCTGTCAAATGATCACGGAAGAATAATCACAGTGCTGATATATAATAATTCCTCTCCCAAAGCCTGACACAAATGTTGTGGGTGGCGGCGGGAGGCAAGGCAGATTCGCTCTCTTTCCTCTAGGGACTTGCCAAGGGCCGCCCTAGCCTCGAGTTCTTATAGTATTATAGCATACCTGTGCTTGGCAAATCGGATGGAAATTCATGAGGCTCAACGGATCGCTGACGAAATACCGGTAAGAGTTCGGTAACCGGGGGCTGCGCTTTGTGGGTGGTGGTACAAAGAAATCCTAATGGGTACAAGTACTATGCGCGTAGTGCAGAAGAGTAACAAATCCCCCGAATGGTTGAAGGTAGCGTGACGTTTGTGAAAACGGACTGCTTACCACCAAAATTTTCGGGTTCTGGCCAATTCTTGGCTATGTGCGATAGCGGTCCGTTTTACGAACGTCATTACGAGTACAAGTAAGGCAATTCGTGTTTCCTTACCTTTCCCACGCCAAAAGTGCCCAAATATTAGTAAAGTCCAGTATGAAGTGCTAGCAATATACCCCCACCCCCCTTATTCCCTGGCACTTTTAACCTGGGGCAAGCAGCTCCAAGGGAGAAACCGTGATAAGAGGTTTCATTTCATGAGTTTTTGGGGTAAAGGGGATGGAGGGGCACTGTGATTGTGGGTGATGGTTTATTGAGGCGTTCGGCTTGGGATCTAGGGGGCAGGGAGGAAGTTGGGTCATTGGCTGGTTTCACCCCGGATGCATGCTGTGACTCGAGATCCGGAACTTTGGAAATAGGATGGTATAAATATCCTGGGCCCCACCTCAAGTAAAGGAGTCCCACTAACTGGAAGTCTACAAAAGTGTGCTGGTGGGCTCCCTATTTTTTATGGAAGCACTCGATTAATATGCGCATCTCCCTTACTCTCTTCAGAGCAAGCATTCCCCTATGGTGCCATCGTTGAAGATTCCCTATTATTTGAGTTCCAACAATTGCCGGTATAGTACACTCTCATTTCCCTCTTATCGAAGAAATTCCTGACTGGGTGTAATCAGTGGCGTTATTCTTATCGGGCGCTAGGAGTACAGTACACATACCGGTACACATAGTTCAAGGGCTTCTTTCGTAAGACTTTAGTTCTGAATGGTGGAAGATCTGGGACTGTGGGATGGTCGGTGTCCAGGGGTGAGTACCCATGCCTACAATTCCCATTCAGGCTTAGGCCACTTTCCTAGTGAATTCAAGAATTTAATGCTTATGTAATGAAATCCACATCAGGGACCTCAGCACCCGGGCACAAGCACCCCTCCTCGTTCGTTATCACGGCTAGTCCCTTCAGGAAAACCTCTCCTGGCCACCTTGTTCATCCTCCTTCTAATTTCAACCCCGGTTCCTGTGATTGCGAAAACGAACTTTACACAATGCGGTGAGCGCGTCAAAGGATTAGCGAAAAACAATTCCCTTCCACTTGAGGATATCTACACCGGTCATGTAAAAGGCGCCCTAGGTCGGGCACGAAACAGGACAGATCCGGTACTCCTGATAACGTTTGCCGCCTGCGAGAAGCACTGCGGCGCAGAACCGGAATATTACGGGTGGGAAAAAGCCTCAGATACAATCACGACATGGGTACTCCCTCTAGTGGGTCTGGTTTTGCAGGCCCCCTTCGAGAGCAACAACTTCCTACAAACCATGTTTGTTGTATTCCGGTGGGTGGGCTCGCCCATCGTTTCCATGATGTGCATTTTCTGGAACATGAAGGTTACCAGGAAGTGCGCTATTATGGTTGACATGAGCGTCGAGAAAGACCAGTACCCTCCCCCGCCAAGCGGTTTCGCAGAATTGAGGGACTCTTTTTACCTCCTCAGCGTGATTAATCAATACGAGCTCAACATCCACAAGCAGCTAAACGAGCGCGACATGGAAACTATCCTTCGAGTAGGCCTATTCGACAGGAACTCTAGGGTCCAACGAATGAGGGCTAAAGTCGCCACCAGCATCCGCCGGGAGCGTCGTCGGGGGACAGTCCAAGTTCTCGTATCGCTAGCCTGGTTTCTAGTGGCAATGGGCATCTCGATAAACAAAGCCTTTGGAGACCTCGGCGAGAACGCAACCGCCCATAACCTTGCATTAGGCCTACTAATGTCCTGGTTGCCAGTTCTCATGGCTGCGACAATTGTTGACAGGAACCCGATGGATGCGCACTATGTCCGCGCCAAGTTGAACAAGTACTTCCATGGCATTGGGGTCGTCGAGCGCCCTAACATATTCTTGGAAGACCACAAGCTAGAAGTTCTCGGGGAGTTTGCGGGCCAAGGCCGCGTCCGTTGGCATTACGGGGTCGCTCACTCATTCCTCCGAACACTGGAGGCTATGCACGGTATGGAACGCGGTTGGTTAAAAAAATGCTCAAACACCGACGAACTGTCCACCACAAGAACCTGCTCCGGCCTCCTGAGATTCGACTTCAGCGAGGTATGGCAGATGTCAGCTTCCTTTCTGATGGTCTGCTCCTGTAGCCTCGGCGCCTTCTTTGTCAGCTACTACACCCCTACCGTTGGCCTCGGCTGCCGCTCGGGCGGGTACATGATCTTCGGCCTGAACGCCATAGGTTGTCTTATCATGGAAATGGCTGCGTGGGCGTTCCTATACCCAGGCATCGGACGGAGAATAGCACAGTGGTTCCTACGCATCTGCGAGTTCACAAACTTCTGTTGGCTCGTGTACATCATCTCCGCACAGACTTTCGGCATCTACAATAGCTGCCGTTGCAAATCGAGCATGTGGGGCGGCGCTGGTGGGTACGTAGACTTTGAGGGCGTGCAATACTACAAGTCCTACCACATTGAGCGCAGCTGGATGCTGGGCACACTCATTACATGCGTGTGCTTGGGCATCGGGCTCGCGTATGTTGTCGAGCAATGGTGCGCTCAGAGTTTCTTGTGGACGCAAAATTGGGACTCGGCTATGAATGGGCTTTGGTGGGTGAGGAAATGGAAGTGGGCCACTACCGGGCCGAGGTTGGTGGCTGCTTGGGTTGCCGGGTACATGGCAAAGGCTAAGTATTGGGTTCGCACAGTTTGTGGGAGTGAGAGGCATGGGGAGGACCGTTTGCTTTGGAGTTAGTGAGTTTGGGCTATCATATTAAACAAAAAAAGGGGGGGGAGGAGTTGGGATTCTGTATTTGTAACTTGTTGTTTTGTGGGTTTGGCATCGGGCATTGGCATAGGGGCGTTTTAGCTGGGTTGATTGAATTGGAATAAATTTATACAGTATACATTTTCTTTTCCTTTTTCCTTTTTCACCTGATTCAAGTTTTGTCTGTCATTGGCTATATGAGCCCGTATTTATGAATGTGGATAGATTAGCGCACGGATTCAACACAATAATATTATTATTATGCATTAGTTGTCTCATCTAATATCACTCGCTACAGAACTTCAACCGCAGTTTTCCCTCACTCCTTCAAGCCAATTAGCCAGTGAAACCCGACCCAAAAATTGGACCCAATCCCCTCTGAACAAGTTCGTTATGCCCACGGACAAATACTACCCCCGTCACCCTTCCGATCACATTCCCCAGTGTATAAGCTTGCAACAGTCTCCGGCCTCCCTTCCTATGTAAGTTAGTAACTAATTTGTGGTGCCCTATCATAGAGATTTAGTCTTCCCTTCACTTTACGTCTTCCTAGCCATTTCCGATGGTGAAAGGTTCCCAGGGTAAAAAGAGACCAAGAAAAAAAAGAAGAAAAACCACCAATATACAGAGAGGAGCTGAAAAGAAGATTTGTTAGTGGTGTATCCTACCCGACCTATCCTGGGAGGAGTTTCTTTCTTTATGGGAAGTTGCGACAATCCCATCTCATCCTATCTCTACTAGTATAGGAATCCATCTCTAGGCTTTTCCGATAAGTTACACACTCCTAGATAATATTTACTTCTTTAATTTTTTTTTTTCATTTCAAGGAGGACTAATTAGTAAGTGATATATTGTTATCATCCGTTCATTGAGACTTACTTATTATAGGGCGTGCAGTGCATTGAAAATTTAATTACATGGTTTACCGCCTATGGCGGGATGTCGATACCCCGCGGCGGGGGGGGGGGGGACTGGCTATAAAATACGCAGCAGAAACAACGGTGCTGTTTGTAGCCTCAGCTAGCTCGAGTATGTTGAAAATCTCACGGGAATAGGATGGGTATTTTTGAAGTACTGGGGGTGGATGGCGGGACGTGCCCTGCAAACTGCCATGCTCGGCGACGCAATGCCTACAGGGCGATGCTAGTATCCATAGTGCGTTATTCATAGCTCAATTCTATGAGAATCCCACACCGGAAGGCGGATCTAAGATGAATACAGCAACAGGTCCCAGAAGCTAGTGTATAGTATACCAGTAACTTACACAAATTCAGGTTGTGGACGTTACCCGCTTATGCGCCCATTCCAACAGAGGGCGTTCACGGAACATCACTCGGGACTTTCTTCGCAAGCCGGGGGTGGGAAGTACTAGTACAACGAGCGCAGCAAGATGAGAACGATCGACAAAGAAATCTTATTTTCTCCTCCTCCCCGCCGAAGACCTAGTCCTCGTTTGTTTACTTTGGGGAAATTTTCCACTCTCATTCCCCGCTACTATTCTAATACCAGTTATAGGAATTATCTACCTACTAGTGACCTTAACTTAAGAGCCAACGGCCGCAGCAAGTGCTGCTATGAGTGTTACGGTACATATGTAAACCCACCACCGAGAGCGAAACCAGGGACTGAGGGATGTCTAACTTGAAAGTCGGACGTAACTTAATGCCTTGAACGCGGGTATCATAATAAGTAAGCCACTTTTGATATACTCTTTTTTTCTTTTCTTCTTTTCTTCCAAAGTCGTCTTTCTCCCTCATTCTCTGAGGGAGGGAGAATAGATCACGTAGAAGTTACCTAAACAAATAAAAATAAAAAACCAGGTTTTAGTAGAAGCATCAGATTGTAATCTACTAGGCAGTGATGGGATTCGTGCTCGCAGCTACCTTTATCGTGGGTGTACATCCAAGAGAGAGAGGGGAATGGGGGAAGCCGAGTTTGTACATATCTCTCCGGGAACTCTCAAACACCCTCTGAGGTAAGGAGAAACCCCTCGACTAACAGTCACCTTATTGAAAGCTACGTATGAACAGGGAGTGCAAACAGGGTTATCACACTAGTCTGACACATTTCTGTCCTCGCGATACTCAAGAGTAGCTTGGGCAATAGAAATGATACTATTATAGATTGTCATCCGACTGGCCGTCAAGTCATACCAGCTCACCCACTCCAATCGAAATACGAGGGCACAAAAAATCGTGGTCCATCCCAAACCCCAAATGAAATTCGCAAGTATAATACAATACAGAAAGGCAAACCCTATCTGAAACTATAATACAGCTGTAGCCCATAAACAAACAACGTAGAATACAAAAACCCCTATCATACAATACCCATCCACTCGCCCCCCCCGTAAAATAAAATCGAAATAATAGAATAAATAAATAAAGAAATCATAAGAAAAGCACGAATTATCTCAAACCGGCAGCTCCTTCCCGACCCTTCTCTCCTCCCTCCTGCGTCTCCTAACTGCAGCGAGGACTATTGCCCCAACCTTCCCTGCAACGGCCTTCTCCTCCCATCCCTCCGTTTTGACCTGTTTCTTCCTAAGAAACCGAGCCACAGCATAAGTCTCGCGTGTGCTAAGGCGTAACCACATCCCTTCACGGCTCTGTACGATTTCGACGTCATCATCTTCTAACAGGCCGTCTGCTGACAGTTTCAGCGGGTCGTCAATTGATACCAGCAATCTGCGTTTCCAGGATACAGGGGGGACGGTTTTACGAGAGTGGAGGATTGTCTCGAGGAGTTTCCAGTGGTTCTGTGTCCAGCCAGATGATTCTGAGTCTGGTGCTGGAGCTGAGAGTTGAATGAGGTCTGGAGGAAGCATGTTTGATGTGTTGGAGGCGTTTGAAGCGGCAGCAGCCGAACGAATTGTGGTGGTGTCGGCGGAAATTTGAGCTACGGCTTGTTCCCGTGTTGATGGTTGGTACATCGTTGTTGGAACGGTTGGCGGGGGTGAGCTACGGGAGCTGACGCTTTCGCCACGGATGCCGATGGTGCTGCTTCCGATCCCATACTTACGACCGGTACTTGAGCTTGAACCAGCGCTTGAACTCGGCCCGGCCCGTGACTTCTTCATTGCCGATGCAGGGAAGAGTTTCTCCGGAGCTGCCTCCTCGTCCATTCTGATACGGTTGTAAATGCTCTCCTCAAATGCCTTCGTATCTTGACCTGCTAGACTCGAGCCCGACTCGTCTACTCCAGCTTGTTCCCAAATCGTGGTATCGATAGTGATAGCACCAGCATCTTGGGCCTGCCGCTTAACTTCTTCCCGTTCCTCCTGCCACTTCTCCTCAAGTAACACAGTCCTGGAAGGAGATGCGTCGATCGTGATCGCCCCTACCTCTTCGGCCTGCTTGCGCACCTCTTCTCTATCCCGAGCCCAAATATCTTCCAAGATTCGTGTTCGCTCTCCAGGCTGAAATCGAACAGATTTCGAGGGCGATTTAGCAGGGGAGCGATTTAGGCGGATGATCTTAGCAGTCTTGGCTTGGTCCCATTCTACATCATCAGTGTCGGACCTCCGGCGTTTCTCGGTGGCCTTGGCCTTGCCCTTTCCTTTGCGATCGGTACGTTTCGTAGACTCCTCACTCGCACTAGGAGAAGTAATTCCAGTAGCGGTCTTAGAGGAAGCGGCTTCCTCGATACGGGGATATTTAATAGCCTCCCCACTGAAACTCTCTCCTTTTCCAACTCGAGCACTAGGACTACTCTCCTCCACTAACATGACCTGGTCGTCCTCGTCATCGTTATCCAAAGCCCCACCAAAGCGTTCACTTCGCATCTCCATTCCAGGCGAACTATCTGTGCCCATAGAGCTCCGGAGGTCTTCACCGGCTCGTAGGATACTGTCAAGTCCGGGGGTTTCCCTCGTCCGTTTCTTCCCGGAATCGCCGTCGGGTAACCGGGGGGGTAGCTGTGGTGTTTTCTCAGCTCCGGGGATGTGTGGAGTAATCATGTCCCGCCTGCTGATTTCTCGATTAAACTCTGGCGGTGGCGAACTACGAAAGAGTCCTGGCGGGATAGGTGCGCCGTAGAAGCTCTCAATACCAACCGCCTCGCCATCAAATAGCTCCCCTTCCGGGGGCTCGATGGGTAGGCCTTGTTTCTTGGCTACCCGAGGAGTGTAGGAAGCTCCGGTATCGATATAAGTAAAGTCCGGTAGCGCCATGTCCACGTCGGTATCGGCCCCGCTCTCCTCCTCCTCCTCTTCCTCGTCTTGTGTAGGTAAGGTTTGATGATGACGCGATGACGAGTCACGAAAGTCCGGAAGAAGGCTGTGTGCACTGATGAGTGAGAACCCTTCACTTTGTTCAATTGATGCCTCTTCGTCCTCAGTATCCAGCTCGACCGGGGGGGGAGAAGGGGAAGGAACAGACGAGATATTTCTCGTAGTCCTTCTTGTCGGGGGCTTTGAAGACTCTATAATAGGTGGTGTAGGGGAAAGTAGAGTGTTCGGGTCCACACGAGAGAGAGCACTACGGTTGCCTAAAACCGACTCCTCCTCCTCCGCTGCTGCCGCACGGGAGGGGCCAGCTATAGCGTTATTACGACTGGTGCGAGCTGAAGCTGCTCGAGACTTGGTGGGTGATCTTGATTTGCGGGGAGGTCTTTTCGATGTCTAAGGGTAGCTTTTTAGCACGGAGATAAACACCAGGGAAAGCTATTTGTGTATCTTCGGAAAAAAGGTGGTTTGTACGGGATTGAAGGAATTGATGTAAGGGGGTTAAGAAAAAGAGGGGCTTTGAAACATTCACGATGTTGCCTTTGTGTAGGCGTAGATAGACATGCGAAGAAACAATTGCTTCAGGATAACGAATGACTATAGGAAAAAGTATATTTCTCACCTCAGCTGGTTTTTCTACTTCCTCTTGAATTTGAGGTGTCGGAGTCTCCTCCTCTTCCTCCTCTTCCTCCTCTTCCTCCTCTTCCTCCTCCTCCTCATCCCTTCCATACTCCTCCCCCTCTGCCGGCATCACAGGAGTAGCCTTTCTTCTCGCCCTTGGGGTCTTTTTGGGTGCCGGCGTCTTCTTTGCAGTCGGAGATTTCCTCGCAGCAGTCTTACTAGGACTACGGCTCCCTGCTCTTGGTCTCGCCGGAGTGGTCTTCTTCTTTCCTCGCCCTGTCCGTACTGGCTCGGGACTCAATCCCCTGAGAGGTATCTTTGTAGTCGTGGTTCTCGTCTGTGTCTTCCTTCCCCGCGACAAAGTCACATCAACATCATCGTCCTCATCAACATCCCTCTCAGCCTCAACAACAACACGGAATCGCCACGGCGAGCTAGTAGTCGTGGTGGTAACCTTCGAGGGCGTCGATATAATAGTAGTCCTCCTCTTTTTAGGGCTGCGTTTTATTTGGGGAGTGGAGGAGATGGTTGGGCCAGTCGATTGCGAAAGTGGGTCCGGCGACGAGCAGTTGCTCGCCAATAATCGCAAAGGCATGATGCAATGCGAACTTCTTTATTGATTGTCTGTCTCCCTTTCTTCCCTCTTTCCACAGCAGAACAACAACCTTCAAGTCGAGGGGGGCGGGGTGTGAGGTAAGTAAAGAATAAATTATCCGAGGGATGGAGGGTTTAAAGTGTGATTGTTTGTTTAGTTAAGCTCCCTTTCTTTTTCATCTCTCTCTCCAGGTTGCCAGCTGCTTTCATGGTTCAGGGCTGGATGCAGGGGGGAGAGCTTATCGACCTGTTGCCACGACAACCATACACGTTTTATATGCAAGCTAATAATATGCCTTGAAAATTGGCCGTCGCCTCTTTTCCGAACACCGGAAGAATCTAACCGACATGAAAATCTTGCATTGCATAATTACTCGAGTACTTGAGTACTTTCTTGCACCTCTGCACTCCAGAATGTCTTGCTCTGCGCTGGACGGAGGTTCGTGCCCTTTGTGAAAGTGGGTGTTGTTGGTAGTCATAGTAACGTCCATGATAGAGAGTAAACAAACAACAGCCCCTCTATCGATGAGATGTCAACAAACAACAATCAGCAAGACCTTGCCATGGATTACTAGTACGTGTACTGTACTTTTATGACTTCATCAATCGAGTTTTAAAATAGTGAGTGGATACCAGTACGGTATCTACATCACCCCCCACGATTTCTATTACGATTCACTTTGCCGAGGATGCCGGGCTTTACTCTCCCGAAGAAAGAGCAAATCATCATACCTGTCATCATAATTGTGTTTTTGTGAAACATTTTGGAAATGAGGTCTTGGCAACAGTATGCGGCTAGGTTTCATTGAGTTAATGGGACTGCGAGTCAACTACTACTGGCACTCGAGTATATGTACTAGGGTGCTTGTATAAGTTTGGGTTGCTGGATACCAGTATCATAGCTATATTCACTAGGTTCGACATGCTGCAGTTCGGGGCTTCGCCAGGTGTTCTCGTTGCCCCTACTCGAGTAGATGCACATAAGCACTATTATCTATCGAATTGGGTCTATTGCAAGAGCACTGCTATCGGTACAAGTGCCAGGTGAGACGTTTTCACACAAGACAGGGGTTATTTTACCGGTTAACTGCCCTTGCCCAGTACGAAAACATCCCCTCGGGACTTGTGCTGAGTGCGTAGCTATTCCCAATTATCACAGAAGGTCATAAACATCCTGGAATAGTCAGGTTTATTACATCGCATTAGAGTAATGGGTATGCTAATAGTGCACAGGGTCGAGTTTCCTATCTAGTGAAACATTTTCCCGCGAACTCTATTTAGACCTCCGGGCAATGGCAGAGAAGGTTGGCCAACCTCCCCCCCCACGAGGACCGATTTCCCTGCGCCATAGCTCGAGAGATTCAGAAATTTACACCGGGAATTCAATGATATTATACCTGGCTTTGAGTACTCCGCGCCTGCTATGAGTATTTGTGGTTTTCAAAAGTATCTGGATGCCTCGGCGCCAAAAAGGCCCAAATTTACACCGAATTCTCCAGTCTTGGCACCAAGGGATCCGGACACTTCTGAAAACCGACCGCGAGTATGATATTGCTATTTATATGGCGCTGATGGTGGATAGGGCTTTTTATCATTACCGGGCGAGGAAATATTGGTCAGAAACTTTTGCTTGACCTCATCATTGCAACTAACAACTTCGTTTTGGCGTCAACCAAAAATGCCACTCCAAAGCAGAATAGGCTTTTGCCACAAACCTCTGCGATTAGGGACAAAACCAAGCTCTGCAGTGGCTGCTGGGCATGCCATAAGGTGACAAACACCAACCGGGGCCCCACGATGCTCAATGAATCTCTTTTTGGCGAAAAGCTCACTGCAATCAAGAACGCAATCTCTCCTATAATGTACAAACATGCTCACCTACGTGATTGATGCGGATGAATCTCTTTTTAGCAAAAAGCTTACTCTAATCGAGGACATAATCTCTCCTACAATGTACAAACCTGCCTACCTGCGTGATTGATGCGTATGTTATATAGAACCTTATAAGAGGAATCCGGCCCATATTTTCGCCTCCGGGGCCTTCTTTGAAGGCGTTTTTCTTTTTTTTACAATTTCCAAGTAACTAACCCCCTGGCACCAGCTGCGTTGCCAAAACTTCGGGAGCCAAATCCTTGATCTCGAACCTTTTCTTTGCTGCAATGCCGGGAGCGGCCTGTGTCAAGGCCTTCGCCGCCGTCCTGTCTCTCTCATTATATTCGTACACTGCCGTACACGCCCAAAACGACACACCGCTAGCGGAGCCCTCTACAACTCCCAGAACCCTACCGAACCTAATAGCGGAGAGCAGATCCAGGCCTACGAGATCCTCCTACCTGGTCTCAACAAGCACCTCCGTGCCTGAAATTAATGTCGTTACTGCAACTCCCACTTCCTCACGGCGCACCCTTCCTTCCCGCCTCTGCCTTCCAACTTCAATCGTCCCCTTAGATGATCCCGTATTTGCGATAATCAATCAGTCCCCAGCCCGTAAAACTCCTATCACCCCCGGCGAAGCCGTAACAATCTGTAAATCGCCTCCCTGGGAGCTCAAATTGTCGAACTGGATCTGGAGTAATGCTCAGGAATGGCTCGAGTTGTATACCCTCAAGTATAAAGACTCCTATGAAGTTCGTCGGCATGGGCTTGTCGGTAGCATTGGACATAGGTACCTTGGCGAGCCGAACTTTCGATGCGGCATCGGAATGACACAGACCTGTGTTGCCTGGTGCAAGGATGTAGTGATGGCAGTTGAAGACTTGCACGAAGCCAAGAATGTTTATTTCGTACTCTCTTCGATATCACATTTTACGGGTGTGGCTGATTTAGTGCATGTTTGTTCCCCTTTCCCCATTCAATCATTTGCAATACTAACGATACGTTACAGAGCGGCCTCGACTCAGCTCAAGGCAATGTTGGCCTCATGGCACCCCAAATGGCCCACACCTTCTTCTGGTGGAGGGAAACGCCGGACGACCAAAAGCGCGCCATGGTCCTGCATTTCACCCTCCTGAGCATACAAAACCTCTTCAAACTCCTGTCCCCCTACGTCCCCTGGCTGCAAGTCCTCGATAAGCTCGGCGAAAAGCTCGACGCCTACGAGGCCGACCTTAAACGTGCCAAGGAGGAAGAACACATTGCCTGGCTCTTCATGCGAACCGCACATCTCCTGAACGTAGAGTGGGGATGGACTATGCGGAACGGGAGGGGCATCCAGACCGTCAATCAGGAACGTGGTTTCTACATTCATGCTACTGGGTTCCGCGGTGATCGTACGGATAGGTATTGGCGGGATGACTATGGCAAGTCGCATAATCACTGGTGGAATTACCCAGGGCAGGAGTGGACTCCGAGTAAGAGGTCTTTCTTCAAGTGCAATAACCTGATTTGGAGAACCCCCCGTGGGGGTGATTGGAATGCTATGGATAAGTATACGCGTCAGGGATGGAAGCGTCGCGAGGATGAAAATCTCGAGCAGGGTGGGAACAAGATCCCCCCCTCCCATGGACAGTATACGAAGCTTGGGTACTGGCAGGAGAAGACGAAGGATTTCAACGACCTCGTCAAGTGGAAGGAAGAGAGAGACAAAGATCACTCACAGCTGATGGTTGATATGTATAAGATGGGATTCTCGGCCTTTACCGGTTGGATCCCCGAGGCGATTCTGGGGGCTAACTTGTGGACGGCACAGCCCGAGTCTCAAGATCGAGAGCCGGATCTCAACGGAGCTAACCTAGCCATGGTCATTGGGAAGATGGCTAGCGATTCTCGCCAGGGCCTTAAGGCCGGTGTTATTGAACTTATGAACCCGAAGAACATCTCTGAAACAGGCAGGTTCATCGAGTGACCCTTCATGATTCTATTTTACTAACTGACGTTGCCCTTAGGCGAAACCACACTCTCGGTTCTCCTCGCAAGAGGCCACTACCTCCCAGCAAACGACCACATCCTGAAAAGCTTTACGGAAGCCGATGTCGAAGAGTAAACAAACTCCAAACCCCCACCTCCCCCCCCACCTTCCCACCTCCCCAAACCACCAACTAACCTTCCAACAGACAAATAACCAAAAACGTCTTCTTCAAAACTCTGAACGCAGCGCTAAAGGCTCAACAAATCTACATAACCTGCACAGCCGACCTAAAAACGCGCAAAAGCCCTAGCAAGATGACGGGTGGTGCTTCCGCGCAGAGCTGCAAGCAGGATAACACGGGCCCACAGAACCTAAAAGCCTGTGTACCCTATACCTCTTCTGAAGCCTGGAAGCACGGGATCGGTAACGGCCGCAACGGTGGTGAACTCGCCTGCTATATGTACAAATGGGCCGCGCGGGGCCAGGTAAACAGACACCACAACGAAGCGCCCTTCGGCTCTGAAGAGTGGGAAGAATGGGGGGTGTCAAGCGCTGACATCATCACCTCTTCGGTCCGTTCTCATCTGTTGGGATTGGAATCCTACGAGATCGTGAACCCGCTGAGTGCGGGCACTCTGCAGACGGCGAAGAGTGTTGGCCGGCCAGATACTCCCGGCGTGTTCACGATACCGGTCTGCATCTCCAGACATAATCTGAATGCGCCGATTGAGAGCTTCACATTCCTGTCGGAGTTGAACCCGTTTTCGCCTTCCAAGCACCTTCCGTGCGATTGCGGGTATTGGGGAGAGGATACGGAGAAGGTGTGGAGGGAAGTGGGGCTTTGGAATGAGGAGCCCGAGCATTACCGCATGACCCTCTGCCCTAGACAAACGAGTTCGCACACCGATGACCGGCTACAGAAATGGGTCGCCGAGTGCCGTCTCGGGACTAAAAAGTCCGGAGGCAAGCGCCGCTTCGGAATCGATTCACGCTGCGGAGTCGTCACCTGGGTGCTATCCGAGCTCAAGAGGCGCGGGGTCCCAGCTGAGCTCCCCGAGTCGGTGAGGTTGGCTATCTGGTGTCGCATCAACAAAGGATGGTGGAGTCGTCTGACCGAATGTAAAGAGGTCACGGCGAATACCCCCTGGGGATCTATTCTCGATGAGCTGGATGGCGTGGTTCAAGAAGTTGGAGAGGGAACTCTGGGGAAGGCCATCACCGAGGAGGAGTTTTGGAGGCAGATTGAGGAGACGGAACCCGTTGAGGAGTTGCTGTTGAAGCCGTTTGGGATAGGGTCGGAATAAATAAATAGATAAATAACTTAGAAGAATTTGCGAGGAGGGAGGGAAGGGAGGGAGGGAGGGAAGTTTGATTGATTGTGCTTT
>Ga0307507_10003221_pt1 | contig 32200 bp, 9 predicted proteins | sample 7_EM_MG_FD_207223 | JGI IMG/M metagenome (GOLD analysis project Ga0307507, IMG submission 207223) | Populus trichocarpa ectomycorrhiza microbial communities from riparian zone in the Pacific Northwest, United States - 7_EM | ecosystem: Host-associated > Plants > Roots > Unclassified | place... | reverse complement strand
CTTTAGATTTTCGTTAATAGATAACTTTATTATATAGACTTACGCGTCCCTTTTACTATACTTATACTTTAATTAATTAAGTTATTAATATTATCTAAAGCTTATACTATCCTTTTTTCTTAAGAAGAAATTTAAATATATCTATGGACTAAATAGGATAGAATTAAACCTAAAGGATAGGATAGGACCTAAAGGATATATATGGCCTATAACTTCTAAAGAAAACCTACCGGAAATTACCTAACGCTACTTACTATACCTAGAAGTATAGTAATTAGTAAAGTAACTATAAGGCCCTTAAATGCCTCTAATAGTAAAATAGTAACTATTTAAAACTTTTAGAAAGAGTTTATAATAGTTAATACTAAAATTGAACGGCTTTAAGAGCTATCTAAAATTAGAGATACTTAAAGACTTACTACGGTTCTTAAGGCCTTAGCTTAATATACAGTAATAGTAATAGTAATATTATAGTCCACAAAAGCAACAAACCTCCTATTACTTATAGGTAAAACTAATCCTATATTTAATAACTAAAAGCTTTAATTATAGGATAAGCTTAAAGCTAGGACGGACTACTTTCTTACTACCTAAGTTAAAATAGCCTATATCTTCGGCTATACTAGTAGGGATGTATAGATATATCTATATCTAGGACTTAGTAGACCTCCTCCTCTCTAAAGAGGAAATAATTAACTATCTATCTTCTATTTATAAGGACTTCTTTAAGATATAAAACGTCTAATAATAAAAATAACGGAGACTATTTTAACCTTTTAGACCCGCTTTTTAGACCTAGCCGGCTAGGCCGAAATTCTCTAAGAAGACCTACTATTAGACCTTTTTAATAAACTTATTCTAGACCTCTAGCATGTTATGCTACTAGTTTTTACTATCTAGTTATTAATTAGGGCTTTTATTAAATTAAAGCGCGTACCAAGTAGTATTAAACTAGAAACTCTTTAAACCAGACTATAAGTACTATAAGAACGGTCCGTAGTGCCTTGGTATAATATAATCTTAAAAAGAAAATAGCTAATCTACTTAGGCTTATAGCTTAGCGCATAGAATAGAAGACTTATTTAACCTAAACCCCTACTTCTAATACCTTTCTTTATAAAAGAAATTAGTATTATAATAGAAAATCTTATACAATTGTAGATAAATACTACTTATTAAACTAATACTATATATAGAGGCTAAGCTTTTAAGGACGTATGGCTTAATTTATAACGGATCTGTATACTACGCTATCTTTAGACTACCTATACTAAGCTACTTAAATTAAAAATCTAAAAAGCTAATAGTAATCTAGCTAAGCTTCTTATAGAGAACCTAAGCACTATAAAGTTATAAAGATAGCAAGGAATGCTAGGCGCTATACTAAACTTATAAACCGGAAGACTAACTTATAGAAGATAGAACGTAAGTGAAGGAAGATTATAAACTCTATACTATAAAATACTACTTAATAAATAGCTAGAAAACCTTATAGGCCTCCTACTAGTTAATATCTACTATATTAGCGCTATAGAGTTCTTTTAGAATATAGTCTAGTTTAATACTACTATCTTTATCACTAGTTTATATAAAATTAATTAATTAATTAAAGATAAAAAGGCCTTAATTAGTAACTAGCTTAGCGGAGAGAAAAGTAAACTTATATATAAGGAATTAGTAAAATAAAAACAATTCTATTAATACTAAGAATTTAAAGATATATTCTCTAAGGTATTATTTAATATACTTCTACTTTACTAACTATAAGACTATAAGATTAAGATTCAACTAGATAAGGAAAATACCCTTAGCCATAGCCCCCTTTACTAGTAATCTACTGTCAAACTATAGGCTATAAAGTAATACCTTATTAATAACCTAGATAAAGGCTTTATCAAGCCTAGCTAAACTCTCTTTACTTTATTTATTTTTTTTATTAAAAAGTTAAATAAAAATATTTATTTCTATATTAACTACTATAAGTTAAATAATATAACTTATAAAGACTACTATCCACTATCTCTATTTAACAAAACTTTAGCCTAAATAAGTAGAGCCAAGGTTTTTATAAAACTTACCATCCTCTAGGCCTTCTATTAAATTAGAATATATCTTAGATCTAAGGATCTTACTATATTTTAGACCATTACGGATTATATAAATATAAAGTACTTCTTTTTAGTCTAATTAACGGACTAGCTATATATTAGCGATATATATATATTATTTAGCATTACTTAACGTCCAATTTAAATCCCTATTAGGCCTACGCGGACTACTCCTTATATATATGGGGAGAAAACTCTGTTTAAGAAAACCCCGTAATCTATATCCCCGCCTTTTAGGACTTGCCTACTTAGCGCCTATAAGTTACCTATAGTGCTCTACTACCTTTTAATCTTTTTAGGAACCACTACTGCCGTAATAAGTCTATAGACGCGCTAGTATTATAAACTTTGCTCTACAACTGTAAAGTTATTAGAGGGCGTCTATTGCTCGCCCCTTTACCTTTTACTACTATTTCCTTTGCAATCTAGAACTAGTTTAGTATATTTTAGCTAATAAGCCACTAGGTAGTCGCCTTAAGGCTTTTTATATTAAAAGTAGTATATTATAGTTCTCTATGCTAGCTGCTAAAAGTATTGCTTTTTAGCTGGTATATAAGGGGCATAATAGTATTACGTATTTTGGTGTCTATTTTAGCCAGCTATATTTATACCTTAAGCTGCCTACTAAAACACCTACCTAGTAACGCCAATCTTTTAGTCCTATTATTTCGATCCTTAAGAGTATTGTTATTATATTTTTTACCTTTATTAGGCCTTCTTAGAGCCTTTAGGTATTTACCCCCTATAGTATTAACTATGCTACAGCTTAGGTTCCTCTTGCCTAAGTTAGCCTCTATACCTTTAACTCCTATATATCTCTTTAGCGTTGGTCTAACTAGTATTATAATATAGTAGATAGTTTTTTAGTGTTTTTTTATGCTTTACTTTGGCTCCTTTTTCTTCCTTACTATTATTTTTACTAACCTCTTATACATCTCCCTTTCTCTTCTATATAGGCCTTAGCCCTAATACCACTCTATTTTTCTTCTACTTTCTCTATCTATTTTTCTAATATATCTTCCATATTTTAAGGTTATTGGTTTATTCTTCTATAGGGCACTCTAGGGTCCCTCTATAGTTTATTTAAACGTGTTTTAATATACTTTATAATATTTAAGTTACGTTCCTTTTGCGCCCTTTATATTATAATGGCTTTAATATATAGTTATAAAGAGGAAATACTAGCTTCCTTCTTAAGCAGTGCTATGGCCGTTCGCTTATACCCGCCTACTATACTCTAGAGGTAGGCTGTTTAGACCTTTTAGAGTTATTTAAGGAGTAATTTAGGGGGGTCTTTCTTGGTTTCTCTAATGGCCTAAATACTAGATCTATACGTTATGGTTAGCCGGACAACTACTATATATCCGGCCAACCATAACGTATAGATCTAGCGATATATATATAATATACTCTTTAAATACTTTTATACGGCCTACTAAAATAATATTATAATCTACTTTAAGAACGAGTTATATTAGTAATTTATTAGGGTACTAAGATTCTAAAGGTCTCCTAGTAGGATTTTAATATTTTTAATTGTCCTTATTATTCTAATAGGCTCCTAGTAGGGACCCTTCTATCCTAATACAATCTTAATAGGACTTTACTATTTTAATATAATCTTAATAGGAACCTACTATCCTAATAGGCTCTTAGCAGACTCCTAATAGGATTTTAATTTTCCTAATTGTTTTAATAGATTTTTAATATAACTGTCAGTATAAACTGGTATGGTCCCCAATCTTATAACAACGGGCAGACTAGTGAGATATCACGTAGTATGCTATTGTTGTTGTAAAGATTGGTTGTTGATTCTCTAATGCAGTATTAATAGTACATATACGCGTCTTGCGTAGATTATGTGCTCTATGCACGTAATATATAAAACAAATAGCTACTAACACTAGAGCAACTCTAAAAAGAAACCAAATTGTATTATTCCCGTTATTCTTTACCCTTAGCTCTCTTAACCCATCCCATTGCCTCTAATTATATATAATTTATATTAATAAGTTATGTGAGAGCATTGCAAGCCTTGCCTTTTGTTATTGCGTTAGCGGGGTTAGCATTGCTATTAATCCATTTAATCTCTGTGATTTCTCTTGTTTTATAGGCTTAACGTAGGCACATAATATTAAGTATTAGACGCTTCTCTTATGTGGTACTAAGTCTGACTAGATAATTAAAGAGTGATTTTGAATTGGTATAAAGGATTAATAGTGTTATGATAGACAGCATCTTGTTAATAGTTAACTTAATTGCTGCTGCAATGTTAAAACCATGGGCTATTCCGTATAGCTCCGCAGCTAAAACGCTTCTTATAACCCTCTTGCACTTAGTTAAAGACTAATAAATAACATTGGCCTTTCCTATAGCGTTTATAAGTACAATTACATAACCAATTTAAGATAATAGATCTATATTATTGGCGAATAAGGCGTCTATAAATGCGATTAATTTAAGGGTGTCCATATTGAGTTTTACGAACTTAAGGCCTCTTGTAGGGTTATTAATCTGCCATTTAAGACGTTAATTAAGAGCCTTTACATCAGTTTCCTTAGGGTTAATTACCTAGGCAGCAAACAATAGATTAAAGGCGGCTTCTGGTTAATAAACTGAGGCAACATAAGCTCCACGGGCTCTCTAAGCGACATATTAGTCTTTTAGTATAAGTACTAAGCGCATTAAGCCTCTTAAACTCGTTAATGTGGCAACTTTTATAATATTAATGGTGTTAAGGTTCTTGCACTATTGCTTTTAGGTAAGGGTAATACCGTCTGGCAATAATTAAATAATGCTACTATTAAACTTAAGTAGGTTCCCAAGTGTTAATTACTTACATTTTTTAGCTATAAACTTGGCTCTATGGAGTTTATCTTCTTCTAAGACAGCGAACTCATTATTAGCTAGAAGTAGGGTGTTGTTAGTCTGTAAGCCAATAATACTAAACTGGGTAGAGTTATTATAAAGCAAACACGGGTCGTATGAAGACTATTACATGCCCATTTAAGTGATATAGTGGGAGTAATAGGTCATAAACCAGTGGTTCCCAGTCTCCGGAACTCCATATAATGGTTTAACAACTTTAAGTATATAATCCTAGCTAATTCCAAGTTCAATTTAAAGCTCTTTTGGGGGTTATATATAAAAATCACGGTTTAGCTCTGTTGTGGATTGGACATAGGCCTAAGAAATATTGCGTAAATAAAGGTAAGTACCCTTGCCATTTATAATTGCTGCAACACATAGGATCAATTATTGACTAACTTGTTGGATAGTTGGCGACTGTGTTAAAACCACTTCCTTTCCGGTATCATTGTAGGCCTAGACAACTAGTCTTAACTTCTTAAATGCCTGCGCAGTTCCCTTATGCTTTACTTTATTAACAAATTAGGAATTAAATAGATGGGTTAATGGGGGAACGTTCTTAAGTTTGGTAATCTTAAACACTCCTTTCTTAAGTAGGCCGGTGATCTCTTTGCAATATAACGCGGCAAATTGTGGTTCTTATGGTATAATTATAGGGGTAGGGACATCGCTATCATCTTAAAGAAAGACTGAAATGTTAGCCATTACCATTAGAAGTGGATACTTGCGTGGGTGGCCACGGCCTTACTTCTATGGTGCCTAAATCTGGGGTTATTAGTTAACTTAAGGCTTATTAATTTAGGGTTATTGCTCTTCTTCTGGGGCAGTTTAGGGTTAAGCAGTTTCATTAATTTAAGGTTCTTCTTCCTTATAATATGGCTTTACTGTTGTTGATTAAAATAATATATATCTATATGGTAATTAAATAGTGTAGGTTTTGCCTTTAATTGTAAGGAGTGGGTATAGGCCTTCCTAGCTTCCACTCTGGCCAGTATTGCCCTCTCTCCAGACTAAAACGGGTAAGTTTGGTGGTAGGTCGTAAATAGCGGTTATCTAAGGTCCGTTGTGCATATTAAGTGCGTCTGCCACTTGTCGCTCTGCGCGTAGTCTCTAAATCTTACTTATTGCCTTCTTAATTGCGGTTATGCGCTAGGCAACTAAAGGTAAGGGCGCATCTGATTCTGCCATTCATAGATAGGCTCTAAAGACTAGTAGTATAGGCACTAGGCCGTTTGGGCCTGCGGAATTGTTAATTGCTTTAAAAGCCATCTGTAGAGCCATATTATTATTAAGATTAGGCAACTTAGTTATAATGATTTAATAGGCATGTCTAATTGGGCTGTAATATCTCTTAACCATACTAATTAAGTTATGGGCTTCCACTAGAACTCCTTTTGTATTAACTCCCATTATAATAGCATATTGCTTAAATTCCTTGCTTGTAAAGTTCTTCCTAGCGTTATGGATAATAAGGTCCGGTGGTCCTAAATATATATCAATCTAGCAAGTACGTAGTATATCCCATATATGTCTAGCACTAATATTTTATAGCCATCTACCTGCTTAAAATTGTATAGCCTCATCAATAACATGTAGGATTGGGTTGCCGCTAATATATATAAAATCAACAATAATAGTATAATTAAAGTTAACATTATCTTAGAGGGTGAATCTAAATCTTCCTAGGGATCTACCATATTTCTGGCAATAGTGGCAATACTTAATAAGATAGCTTAGGGTCTTCTTCTTAACGTCATAGCCAGATCGCTCCAGTACCTTTTATAATCTTTTAGTAGATGGGTGTCTAAATCACTAGTAAAGTCGCTGTAATTCTGTAGTTGTTAGGTAATATAGATTTTTGTTAAAGGATTTAGCAATAAAGGATTATAAAGATTTCTATAGGAGAAATGGGTGTCCAAAGCGTCTTGCGACTGGTACTAACACTTTACTATCTCCACTAACTAAGATGTTGTTAAGGTTATTAAAGTATACTTGTAATTAATCTATATCTATAAGGCAGAGCAAGAATGGAGTGTTAACTTCGATAATATAAAACTCAGTCTTGCTGATTGGCGTTGTTACCCACATAAATCCAATAGATAAGGTGAATCTAATTCCAAATTACACGTTGACCTTACCTTTAGTTAAGATATCTAGCTTTATAGACGCGTTAAGTTTCTAAAGTGCGCAGAATTAACTATATTCTGCTATTAATTAACTTAAGGCATTAGTATCAATTATAATACCTATAAACGTCGTTAATGTATATCGTGAAGTGCTTATATTATACGTAAATGGGTCTAAATTGTCTTTACTGCTAGGCACTTAATTTCCTTAAGCGGCTAGGTGAAATTAAACTAAGTAGATAAAGGCTTTATTTGCTAAAGTTAAAGCTATTAACTTTACTTCCTTAGGGCAGAGCTCACTAAATAAGGTATAGTAGATATGTGTAAAGTAAGTATCTATAGTAGTGGGTTCATTACTAGGGTTAATGTTGACGTTAAGGTCCTCTGCGCTAGCCTTACCATTATTATTCTTATTATCCTTATTGCCTTTATACTTAGCAAGGTATTGTTAAAAGGTCTTTTAGGATTGCTCTTACTCCTATCTAGCCTTTTCCTTCTCTTTCTCTTTTAGTGTGTGGTTATAAGAATGATATCCTTCCTTATAACAGATAAAGCACTTAAACTTTTGTCTGGGGTATGGATGTTAATTCTGGCCGTATGTAATTTCCTTATAACTATTACGGGTTGGATTATTGCAATTATTATTGCGGTAGTAGCGCCGATCTGTAAAGAAAGCATTAGTTATGGATTGCTCCTTCTTATACGCAATCAGTGTGTTTGACAGGCAATCAATCACAGGCAGGGACCCCTGGTTACGATTAATTGGCTAAAATCCTGGTTGCGATTAATTGACTAATAAGAATTAGCTGATTAATTGAAATGATTGTAATTAATTGCCAGGAATTACCCAATTGGGTAGTCCGTGATAGAGAATCTAAGTACTAGTCATTTTTTTGGCAGAGCTTCGCCCTATGTAGTAAATGTACACTCCAAAAATAAGTCCTCCCTATACTCCTTATTTATCTTCATCCTTTCCTATATGCCCTTTATTTAACTAGCTCTTCTAAAGCTCTAGCGCCTCAATTGTCTTATCAGCCAGGCGGTTCTAGTTGTTAGTAATTACGTTATTAGCAGAGCTAAACTTACGCTCGCACTTAGAGCTTATCGCCGGTATAGAAAAGAGGTCCATTGCCATACAATAAAGGATTGGATAGACGTGCTTAATACCTTACTAATAAGCCAGCGGGTTAACAATATATTATTCAGCTTTAGTAGGGGTATCTTTAGTAAAGCGCTCGAGTTCAGATTCAAGCCTTTGACGCTTACGAGCTCTATGTTCACTAGGAAGCATACCATAAAAGTTAAAGCCTTCTTCACCCGACGAAGACGAATCCAAATTATAACGCTTCTTGTGCATAAGCCGCTTAGGAGCAACCGGCTCATCATCCTCCTTATCCTCTAACTGCGCATACTTCTCCTTATACTGCTTGTACAACGCGGTGACGTCTTTCTTATATTATAATTGCTATATAGCCTTGCTGGCCCACTCCTATTTAAAGTAGTTAAACTTATAGGCTGGGTAGAGGACAATTGCTGCTTAGTAGATAGGTGTTTGGTTAGTAAGGCTGAAATATTTAATAAGCTTTATATATGCGCAATAAACTCCTACTTTATAGTACTCCGAGTACTCCGCCGGCAACGCCTTAATCTTATTATTAGCTCGTTGCAGGACCTTAAATATATAGTTTATACTTTAAAGAACCTCCCAAACTGCGCCATAAGAGCCCTTAAAGCCTCTGGCGTTCGCGTTGCCTTATAGTTTATTAGTGAGAGTCTTAAAAGGCTTAAGAAGCCGCTTAAACTTCTTTAGCGTCTTAAAGTCCTTATTTATAAGGAAGTCCTACAAGAGATTGTACGCATCTTTATCGGCAGGCTTAACCTAGTAGGTTTGGTAGAGTTTAATAGGGTTCCAAAGTTCAAGTACTATTGGACATAAGAAGTTAGCAAAAGTCTATTTTTAAGTAATTTAACGGCAAGAGGCAGAGTGTTATCACCATTAAATTCTATTAAATTCCATTAAATATACTGGCGGAGGGGTAAGCTATAGGCTGTATCTACGCGCGCTAAAGGTAGTTCGACGATATAATAAGGTGGTGGAGAATGGTAGAGGTTAAGCAGAATATTTAGTAATAACTAAACTCTATAGAACCCTACCTAAAAGGAAGCAATTGTATTAGAACGTACCTCTCTTAATTATTGTATATACAGCATTCCAGCGTACTCTACTATCTTTTAAAAGTTCCAGATAGAAGACTTCCTTATTACCTTTCTTATAGTCAGTCTGGCAGTTCTAAAAGGCCATTTACCGCTAATTAGTTTGTCTAATGTATACCGTAATTATCTTTACTCTACCAATTGGCCCTATCTTGCTCTAGATTTAGAAGATATTATTAGCACCTGTACTAGTAATTTGCTTTTAAAGCTTGCTTATACCTTTGCCAAAGAGCGCGGCCTTAATAATAAGGTTAATAATATGTCCAGCGCACTAAAGTCGAGCCCATTTCAGATCTATAGTTAGAAATATTATTACAATTATTTCCATAAGCTTGTTATTGTCTTTAGTGTTATCCATTATAAAGGCGCCAATATTTTCCTCTATATAATATTTTATAATTACGTCTACAATTAATCGCGCAACGTTAGAGCCGGTATGGGAGCTGATTAATCAAGGGAGGCCAATAAGGGTAGTAGAAAGGTTGCTTTCAGTAGCTAATTTAGGTAAGCAATAACTTATTAGTATAGAAGTTGAATTTACTAATCTAGTGAGCAACGACGCCAACGTAATTACGCTTATTTCCTCCCGTCTAAAGGTCGCTGCTAATATTAACCTTGCTAATACTCTCCCTTAGAAGGCCTTTAATTACAAGCCGTTGCTTAGGTAGAGCTTTAAGCACCTATTCACTAATAGTGCTAGCTAAGGTAGTAGCTAAATAAGGTATAGTAAGTAGCTTCCTAAGCCGTAAGCTATATGCCTGCTAAAAGGTTATATTGTTAGCAATAATCCAATCTATATAGTTCTGATTATATTTCTCGCTGTTAAATGGTATTTAAGAGTTCGCTGCTTCAGATTTAGTAGTAGGCTTTAGAGTTATAGTAATGGCAACTTTAAAAGGGCTGCCTGGTAGAGACGTTAATAATTTAACATTTTTCCTGTCTTGTGTAATGATGATATTATGCCATTTTCTTATATGTCTTGCTGCTCTAGTAGTACTTTCTAATGGATACACGCCCTCCTAGTATTATTTAGAGATATAGCAGAGCTTACAAACCTACCAGCGCCTGCCCTCTTTATCCTTAATATCTGCACCATGCCTGTAGATTAGTGAGGGTGTAAAACCAGTATTAATATGCCACTTGTGCCTGGCTTAATAGCGAGGTTCTTTTAATAGGTTTGAATTATAGCGAAGCTTATCCCACTTAATTATAAAGATATAAGAAGCTACAGCGTTGCCCAGTTGTGTATTTAATGGAGTTGGTTAAGGTAGAGTAGGTATTTTAGGCACCTTACTACCCTGTAATTTAGGCGCGTTATTAATTAGAATAGGGGAATTACGTGTTAATGGTGTTAAATTTGATAATGATAAAGACGGTAAGGGTAAGGGCAAGGTTCTAGGCCTTTGTTTGGCTCGTTGGAAGGGGTTAAGAGGCATAGTATTGGAGGTAGTTAAGGTAATAGAGGTTGGAAGACAATTAAAAAAACTCTATGGGGATAGGCGTAAGTAAATATAGCTAATAAAACGCGTTCTAGTGGCAGACTACGCTAAACCTGTTAATCTTGGCGTATTTAATTGCTACATTCCCAAGCGATCTAATTAGATTGATACTGCATACCTCATTAAAATCGTACACCTTAATACCAAAAGTCTATCATGAACTACCCCTCTATTAGTGGGATTTTATATCAATCAATCGCAGGCGCTTGATAAGAATTTCTGGTTGCAATTAATTACTTGATGACAATTCCTGGTTGCGATTGATTGATTAATAATCAATCAATCGCAGGCGCGCTCGTCAAGCGGCTTGCCTGTCGAACACACTGTACGCAATAATAGATAATCTTAACTTATTCATTAACTCACTAAAGTTGGCTAGTGGGCCTGAAACTGCATATTAGCATGCCGGCACTCCCTGGCAAGCCGTAACAACTTTGTTGTAAAGGAAATTAATATTCTATAGGCCGGGGCTCAATCCGTGCTTTAAACTATGAAGTTTACTAATAAGAAGCTGAAGGCATTCCTCCGTTAATTTCCCAGTGTTCTCCTAGATAATAGTAGGTAGTATAGTTGCATTCCATACATTAAGGTTCTTGTAATGGTAACTAGGCCCTTTAAAGAAGTCGCAGAAGTAAGTGCAGATGTTACTAAATGGTCTTCCACTAAGCTCATAATTGTAGTAGTTATCCTGCGTGAGGCCTTTCAACATAGTTAGGAATGCTTTGGCATACCCTACTGGCGGCAGTCCAGATCTCTTGCAGATGTCATAGAAGATTCTTAGCTTGTAGTTAAAGCTCTTATTAACACCACTGTATTTCTGGTCGTCCGTGTATATCTTAACTACCATTATAATCTCTTTAGCGTAGTTCTGGGTATCTAGGGTGCCATAGCGAGTTAGAGGGTTCTAAGGGTTCTTAACATAGTGCTGGTTACCCAGTAGTAGTGGTAGTGTAGGTAATTGCTTATACTAAGGCTTGGCTTTAACAGGTGTCTAGGCTCTGGTTTTAATAGGTATCTGGGCTTAATTATAGATAGTTGCAGGCTGCATATATCCGTAAGGTTGCTTGTATAGTTGATAATAGACTTACTCAGCGGGCTTAAGTCTAAACGTCTTATAGAGGTAGTTAGGTGATATCCAGTCTCTTAACTCCCTCGTTTTCATCAGTGCCACCTCTTTGCACGCTTGTGTTATCTCCTTATTAGTCTATTTGTGTCTCTCCTCTTCCATTAAAGTTATAATAAGGGTATTTACCAGTATAATATTCTTCCCATTTAGTTGGACAAAGACTTCCTTTATGCGTAGCTGTTTATAAAGGGCCATAAGTTATTTAGTTTTAAGGTTATTAAACGTGTCTCTTATCTAGCCTTTAAAATCCTCCCGGAAGAGCTCCCAGAGGTCAGCATTGGTTTTATTATCTACTTTATAGGTGTAGATTTTTGTAGTAGCGTATTCTTATATGTCCTCCTATGTGGTCTCCTTATCCTTAAGCTTAATCCCGTTATCCTATTGCTTTATTTTCTCCTTCCAGTCTACTGCTTCGTCTGCCATTGTGTTTGTGTATAGGTTCGGTTTATATAGAGGTTCGGTTTATATATAGGTTTGGTTTGTATAAGGGGTTTCAGTTTATGTATAGGTAGTCCTTTTAAAAGGCTATTCTCCTAATCTATACGTCTACTGATTAGTGTCGGTATAAACTGGTATGGTCCCTAATCTTATAACAACGGGCAGACTAGTGAGATATTACGTAGTATGCTATTGTTGTTGTAAAGATTGGTTGTTGATTCTCTAATATAGTATTAATAGTACATATATATGTCTCGCGTAGATTACGTGCTCTATGCACGTAATATATAAAACAAATAGCTACCAACAATAACCTTATTGTCCTAATACGATTTCAATAAGAATCCCCCCCTAAGTAATACCCTCTAAATAATACCCCTCCTTAAGCGACGCCCCCTAGATAATCTCCCCTAAGTAACTTACCCTCTTTCTCCCTTAATATATGCGTATATATAATGCTATTAGATCCCCACTATATCCTTAATAGCCTCTATACATACCTCTATAAAGTATATCCCCTAAGTAGCTACTTTATTTTTCACCCTTTTTTCTTTATATTCTCCCTACTTATCCCTTGCACCGTCAGTGTGTTCGAGGTAGTAGCCCGTGCAAACAACACCCAAAATCAATAGGTTTAGGTCGGGAGGTCCTAATTTCTTCCTCCCTTTGGTAATTTAAGATATTAAGTTAGTGGAACAAAGTCCTCATCGTTTAACGACCTGTTTTATACTATAAGTATTAGTATTTAAAGTATAAAGTTTCATCTATTTATAAAGGTCGCATGCTAATGAAATTGGTATTCCTGGTAGAATTTTAACCGTCCGCAAATCCAGCAATATAATTAGCTAAGCATGTGTCACTACCTTAAACACAGATTTGACGGTGCAAGGGATAAAGACATAACGACTATTACTAAAACTAGACGACTAGAACTAAATAACTATCGCTAGGATTAGACTGCTACTATTACTAAAACTAGACAACCGTTACTAAAACTAGACAACCGTTACTAAAACTAGACAACCGTTACTAAAACTAGACAACCGTTACTAAAATTAGACAACCGTTACTAAAACTAGACGACTACTATTGCCAGAACTAGACGACCGTCGCTAGAACTAGACAACTACCATTACTAGAATTAGACAGCCACTGTTGCTAAAACTAGACAAATATTACTAGAACTAAATAACTACTATTGCTAAAACTAGACGATTAGTATTGCTAAAACTAGACGACCGTTACTAGAACTAGATAACTACTGTTACTAAAACTTAACGACTATCGCTACTAGACGACCATTACTAAAACTAGATAACTACTATTGCTAGAACTAGACGACTACCGTTACTAGATCTAGACGGCCGTTATTAAAACTAGACAACTATTACTAGAACTAGATAACCATTCTTAAAAATAAATAACCGTCTTTAAAACTAGATGACGACTATTACTAGAACTAGATAACGACTATTTAAATACTTAGCTAGCGAATATAGCTAGCGAATGCCTATAGAGAATAATTTAAATTAATTAGAGCTTTAAATTAGGCCGACCTATTCTGTAAATTAAATTAGATACTAATATAGGTAGGCAGGTAGATGGGTAGGTAGGTAAGTACTAGGCCTAGTTAGGAAATTAGTATACGGCTAGCAGATTATTGGGAATACTACTAATTAACGATTTAATGCCTCTATAAAGGCTTCTCCCTCGTCTTCTTATCGATTGCTTAACGCCTAAGTAATTATCTCCTTAGAACGATATAGGGCTCTTATAATAGATATAGATATAAATAGATATAAGTAGTACGTAGGAAGGATTAATTTAAATTATTTAAATTATTTTATATATAAAATAAGACCTAGCTTATAATATAATTAAATTAAGTTTTTTTTTAAACTAGCTATAAATACTAAAGTATTAATATACCTCGTTTTTAAATATAAAAAATTATTATTATTGTCCTAATTGTCCTAACAGTACCAATTGTCCTAGTAGTTTTAATAATCTAGGTGGTCCAGGTAAGCTCCTAATGGGCCCTAATAGAATACCAAGTATAAGTATCTCCTAGAGATCCTAACAGCCCTAATAGAACCTATTAGAAGGTATAAATATTTTCCTAATATAGAATACGAGAAGTACGTCTATAAAGTCCTATAACGGCTTTATAAGACTAGTCTCTAGACTAATATTAAAAGGTTAAAGTTTGGTATTAAGCGTATAAAGTACTTAGGGTTTATTATTTGTATGGACAAAATTAAGGGTAACTTAGAGAAAATAGCTATAATTAACTAGTAGAAGTCTTTACAGACCGTAAAGGAAGTATTATTAATGCGCTAGGGCGCGTTACCTAGATAAGGAGTCCTAGTTAGGGGTTCGGCTAAGAGTTTAGTAAAGAATACGTATATAGTATATCTCTCCCTTCTATATATACCTTTTCTTCTTCTTTTTACCCTAATATCCTTATAATATAGTATTCGTTTACGCGTTATACTTATCTTCGTTTAAGCTTTAGTTTAGAGGCATTTATTTAAGCCGTTATAAGTATAGTTGTTTTTAGGTTTCTATTACTTCTATTAATATTTTATTAAAGACTACGGTAAGATTATTCAGCCTCTTAACTATCTTATCTAAAAGGACTAACTCTTTTACTTTAATGCCGTATATAGGTATGCTTTTAATTAGCTTAAGAAATAGCTAACTCCCACTCTTCTACTTGCCTACTTTTATTTAAAACGGCCTTTAGTAGTAGAAACTAATACCTTAGATAGCGTAATAGCGGGCGTTAATTTTTTTAATAGAGAATAGCGCTCTATTATATACTATTTAAAGACTATAATAAACGTTAAGCTAAACTACTATATTTATAATAAATTCTAACTATTATCTCTAACTTTTAGTATTAACACGTATAGCTAAAAGAGATCCCTAAGCCTATTTAGATAGTTTTAGATTATAAGGCCTTAGAATATTTTATAATAACTAAAGCCCTTACGGCCCAGTAGGGACATTAGGCGGACATTCTATCCTAGTTTAACTTTCTAGTTATATATAGACTAGGCGCTATTAACTATATAGATGTCTTTATAAGGCGTAAATAAGAATTGGATAATTGGATAACTGCAAAATTATGTTATAGACCTAGATACTACTATAACGAGAGTAATTTAACTTTTAAATATAGGCAGAACTAAGTATAGACTCTTTAGACGCTAAGATATAGCCTATTAACTCCTTCTTTATAGAAGTACCGTAAAAAGGTAAAGGACTTATTAGCTTATAGTCCTTTAAAAATAGATTATTTAAGTATTAAGAACGACTAGTAGTAGAAGAAAAATAGAACTTATAGACTTGGCTTATTACTAGAGTATATACCTCCGTCTTTATAGCCTACTCTATAAAATATAAGACTTATAAGATAATTAACGGCCGTTACTACTAGCTTGAAATAGTTAAAGATATTAACCGCTACCTAATAACTCTATAGTAGTAGAGCAAAGTATATGATACTAGCGCGTCCGTAGGCTTATTACGGCAGTAGTGGTTCCTAAAAAGGTTAAAAAGTAAGGTAGTAAAGCACTATAGGTAACTCGTAGACGACCTATAGGCGAGTCCTAAAAGGCGAGGAGATAGATTACGGGGTTTTCTTAAATAGAGTTTTCTCCCTATATATAAATAAGGAGTAGTCCGCGTAGGTCTAATAGGGACCTAAATTGGACGTTAAGCAATGAATAATAATAATAATAGCTATATATCTATATATCTATAAGATAAAGCCTTAAGATTATTAAAGCCACTTTTAATACTAGAGTACCCCTAATAGTATATCTCTATATACTATAATATATATAATACAATTATAATAATACCTATTTTTAATTCTCTATTATAAAAATATTGAGATTAAAGAGGTAGTCTAGCTATATATCTACTACGTCTACTAAATTTACGGTTTACTAGATACTATTATATCTAATTACAAGTCGTAGTTTATATTAGCTTTCTAAAATAAATCTCCTTAGATCTTAAGTATTAGATTAAAGCTTTTTATAGCGTACTATCTTTAAATAAATGACTAGATAGAGATTATAAATTAATACTTAGATTAAAGACTCCGACCCTTTATTAACTACTTTTAAAATAACTAGGCTAAGCTACTACTTCTAATAAACTACGTCTATACGACCCTACCTTACGACTTTATAGAATTTATATCTATTTAGTTAGAAATATAGTATTTGCTTTATATAAGCTTCGACTAAAAAGAATTAAAGGGGCTATAGACTATATACGAAAACTATCTTATAATAAAGCCTAAAAAGTAGTCTATATAAACTTAAAAGGATTTAGAAATTAATAAAATAGTAGGAAAATAAGTATAGATATAAGCTTAATTTTACTATAAGCGATATAGTCTAGGTTATAATAAAGAACTAAAAGATAGAATAGTCTAGCTATAAGCTAAACTACCAAATAGTAGGATTATATAAGATCTTTAATAAAGTAACTTTTATAAGGTTAAACTCCTAGATTTAATTAAAGTCTATTTTGTTCTTGTAGCTAGAATATATTGCATTGCAATAGGAGGCAAATTGCCGCCACGTGTAGCAAGTTGTCGTTACGTAAGGCAAGTTGCCGTCACGTGTCACCGCGGCACTAGCGTGGTAAGGAACCTTAAGTTCCTCACCCTTCTTCGTATTGGAAGACAACATCCATTTACAACAACGCATAGTACATATCATTGTGATATATGTATTCTGCACGTTGTTAAAGCATACCAACAGTTCTTTTACCTAATAAGCTATAAAAGGCCGCCGTGGACCTTTACTAAGATAATTAACTCGTTTCTACTACCGATTTAAGTTAATAATAAATATAAGTAGGAAGTTAAAAAAGTACTAGCCTATAAACTTATAAGGGGAATACTAAAGTATTATATTAGCTAGAAAGAATATAAGCTAAACCCTACTTAATACTCTATATAAAACTTTATAAGTAGCCTCTAGAAGCTATAAGAGTTTTATAGCCATTACCCTAACAAACCTAGACTATTAAAGTACTTAGATAAGTAGATAAAATATTAGTATAGTAAGGATAATATATTACCTATAGAGTATAAAGATAAGAATACCTATAGGCATAATATAGATATATAAAGCTAAAGGAAGGGGGTTAATATTACCGTACGAGTAAAAAACGGTAGATTGCAGCAGTAAATAGTAGGTAGCTATAGTTACGAATAAATAAGATAGTTCCCACTAGGCGTAATACTTATTTAAGCTAGCTCTAGAAGCTCTCTATATACATTAAGTAGGTATAGGTAATAGGAATAGGTAGTAAGGCATACGGGGGTAAGCAGTAGGTTGGTGAGTCATAAGTAGGGTAGTAAGGCATAGGGTGGTAGGCATTAAAGACGGTAGTAAGACTGTAGTAAGCAAGTCCGATTCAGGTCGACAGATTGTATGGGCGGCTATACGGCCGATTGTAGAACCTTCCTGGTATAATATAGGGTTTCGAGCAGAGCTTCGAGCCGAGCTTCGAGCAGAGCTTCGAGCATAGCTTCGAGCAAAGCTTCGAGCAGAGCTTCGAGCAAAGCTTCGACCAGAGCTTCGACCAGAGCTTCGACCAGAGCTTCAAACGGAGCCTCGAACAGAGCTTTAAGCAGAGCCTCGTGCAGAGCTTTATATAGAGTTTGTATTCGTGCAGGCGTCGTGCAGGCGTCGTGCAGGCTTCGTACAGGCTTTCGTGCAGGCGTTTGTGCAGGCAGCGGAGGAGCAATAAAGTAGGTAATAAGGCATAGAACTAATCTAGATACAATATATTAGCTATTTATATGTTTATCTACTATAAATATTAATATAGGAGGTCAAATGTTAAGGATTAGTGGCTTTAGCTGAATGTTTACTGTTTTGGTGGTAATATTTAAGGCAAAACGTAGCGGTAACCACCGGGCCGTTCGCAATAATTTTGGCAGCGTTGGAATCGCCTTATAAAGTTCTAGAACATAACGTTGACCGATTGTTTATAAAGGCTTTGGTTTATTGTTGATTAATGGCTGAAAAATTAGTATGGCGCGCGAGTTTGTATGAGGATCACATACAAATTAGCGCGCGGGACTAACAAATTTCCGAACCGTGTATCAGACGATCATCATTATAAGCTGATTAATCTTTATGTAAGCAGCTTGTGATTGGATGATCGTCTGGGACCGAGATAAGGTCTATACTAATTTTTCCTAGCTTAATAATGAATCTAATAAAATTGGTCTTCCTAGTAAAGAACTTGCATTTCTTAATTGCTACTAGCATCTTTTCTTCTTATAGTCTCTTTAAGACCCACTTAATATATTCTCTGTGCTCCTCTTTGTTTATAGAGTAGATAATATTATTATTAAGATATACTATAACAAACTTATCTAGGTGTTCTCCTAATACACTATTAATTCGTTTCTAAAACGTTGCTAGTATATTTATAAGCCAAAACTACATTACTAACGGCTTATACAGTCCTTCCTTTAACTTAAAGGCTGCCTTCTACTTATCTCCTTCCTTAATCCTAATTTAATAGTACGCCTATCTTAGATCTATCTTTGTAAAGATCTTTACATTGCCTATCCTATCTTAGATTTTGCTAATTAAGGGTAAAGGATACTTATCCTTTTTGGTAATACTATTTAACTATTAGTAGTTAATGCACATTCTAAGTTTTCTATTTTTCTTTAGGATAAATAATACTGGATATCCCGCTGATAACTATAATGGTCTTATATATCCCTTCCATAAGTTCTCCTAGATAAACTCCTTAAGCGCTACTAACTTGGTTTTAGTAAGCTTATAGATTAGAAAGAACTTTAGACTAGTTCCTGGTTCTAATTCTATCTTATAGTCCTATGCTGCATATTCTAACAGCTTTTCGCTTTCTAATAACTATAACTTTTTGCTATACTTGTGGTATCTTTTTAGTACATAACTTAAGCTTCGCTTAGTCTCTTTATATATTACTCCAACTTAGTACTATACTAACTTGGTTTACTATTACACTTTACGTTATTAAGTATTCTTAATATTAACCTAACCTATAACCTAATTAATCTTTAGATTATATTCCTATAACTAAGGTATTCCTAGTATTACCTTATCCTTTCCTAACAGTAGGATATTAAAAGACATCTTAACCTGTCTTCCTTTAATAGTTAATTAGATAGGTCCGTTTTAAGATTAATAATGCCTCCTCTATAAGCTATCTAATCTCCTAAAATTATTGTAAGTGGATATAGGTGCTCCTTTTGTCTGTATAGTAACCCTATCCTTTTTACTACTGCTAGTAATATATAGTTTCGCGTTACTCCACTATCTACTAATGCTTTAAACTGCTAATCTTGCCACTTAACTCTTAAATTTAGGTGTTGAACTTAAATTCCCTTAAGGGTCTAAGGCTCTACTATTAGCTCCCTCTAGTCCTATGGGCCTCCCCTTTTCCTAACTATTAGCCACTAGATCCTACTTATACTTAGTCCTCTCTTAGCTAATACTTAGTTCTCTTTTTTCCCTCTATATGCTATAGACAAGTATTCTTTAAACAATTCCACTACTATTATCCCTCTAGACATTCTTCTATAAGGAATCTTCCTAATTAAAGCGTTAGGTCCCCTTAACTCTATACTTCCACTAGGTGCCATCTATGCATATACTTAGCATTTTTATATTTTCTTTTATCCGGTGCCTAGTGCATTCTTATTAGGTACTTACAGTTTTTATCTTTTAGTGCCCTATATATATTGCACGTGTTATCTATACAAGCTATCCACAATAGTGTATAATGCGCTAAGTAACTTAGGTTAACTCTTGGCTTATCTTTATCCTTAAGTTTAAACCTCTATTTAGCCAACTTGACTATTAACCTTTTATTTACAGGTACTAGGATTTATTATTCGCTTCTCTAGTCCCTAGATCCCTCTTCTAGGTTCCTTAACATTATAATTAACGCTCCTTTAATGTAATTTATGCGTTTTTCTGTAATGGGTTAGTCTTAGACAACTTTTTTTATCCAGCTATATATAAAAGTCTTCCCATTTATTGTTGTGTTGTTGCCTATACTACTTTCTATACAATTAGTTTAGTATATATAGTCTATCTGTTAGAAAGTACCTTGTTATAGCTGTATTATAATAACCTTTGGTATATCTTTCTTTAAATCTGGTTAGAATCCCTAAATCCTCTTCTTATTCTAGTTTATCTAACTACTTTACTTTAGGCGTCCCTACCTTAGGCCTATTAGTAACTCTCTATATAGGTACTCTGTCCCTTATATATCCTAGCATAGCTAACCTCTTATCTAGCTTCTGTTCTTACTATGCGATAATTCTTTGCCTAAACTTATCTATAGTTTCTTACTTTCTGTGTCTTATAGCTAGATCCTTAAAGTTATCTTACTTCTTAATCTTAGTATTAACTTTTTAATCTTTAGACTAAATACTACGTTTACCTAGGACTAATATTCTTACTTATTCCCTAAACTTATAGTTCTTAAACTTACGTCCTATACTTATTTATTTGTCTATAAACTAAGCTACTACTCTTTCCTATTAGTTTTTATCCATTATAGGTTTTTAGGTGTATCTTATCTTATTTTAAGAATCTTAACTATCTTTTATCTTGTCTTAAGAATCTTAAGCCTTTAGCCTTTTGCCTTTATTAAATAGTAAGCTAGCACTAGCAGTTATCTACTTGCTTAATTGTCTTTAGATATTACTCCTTCTGTCTTATAAAGTAATAGATGCCGTATCTAATAGTATTATAATACCCGTTACTAAACCGCGTTCTATAGTGGTCTTAGTCTCTGCTTCTGTTGCCTTATTAAGGTTTAATCACCCCTAGTTAGCTTCTTATATCTCCTTATTGCTATTAATTAATAAGTACTCCAACTCCATTATTATTATTACTAATCTTTATCCGTATATTACTACAACATCTTAATCCAGCTTATAGAGTTAATCTTATTCTTTATCTAACTCTCTAGTCCCTTTAAGTCCTCTTAACTTTAACTCTTGTAGCCAATAGCTTGCGCCGTACTTAGCGTCTTTATAAATTTAGTATGCGTTATTATAATAAAACGCAAAGTGTCTAACCGTATACTCCTATATTCCATAAAACCTTCTTATTACTAGACTAGGTTCTCCTTACTCAGTTTTCCTTACTATATGGTTACTCTAACCACCTCTACAGTCCCTAGCATAGTGACTTTTTCTTCCGCAATTTATACAAGCTCCCTCTTTAAACCATTCTTCTTATTATAGAGTCCGCCTAAACATCTTCTACTACTAAAATCCCTGGTTTAGCCTCTACTCCTTAGTCCTATAATCGCTTAATCCTTAACCTCTAGGTTTCCATAGTTTCTTACTCTATTATCTAGATTCTTTAGTGCCGCTTAAGTCCATTAGCTCTAGCCCACCGTTCTATAGTTTTTAACTTTAACTTTATTAATATAACGGGACTAGCCCAGTTACAGTAGGAATATCTCAGTGAAATACTTAACAGGTGACTGTCTGAGACTGTCTGCGACTGTCTATAACTGTCTGCAACTGTCTGCAACTGTCTACAACTGTCTGCAACTGTCTGCAACTGTCTACACCTATCTGCGATTATCTGCTACAATCCACCATTTTCCATCTGCGCTGTAACACCGAAGTCTGTCAAAGACCGCGTGCGTATATACATACGCACCAACCACCAAGACCCCTAACTGTTTAATTATATAATTCTCTTATTGTCCCTTTCTCTTCTTTATATAATGTCTTATACTCTACAAGAGCTATATATCTATAGATTTAGATAGAATTTATATTATTCCTTTAAATCTTCCCTAAAGCCTCTTCGCGCCCTTATATTACGTTATGTTAAAATAACCACTATTAAAATGGCAAACGAACCCAAATCCCTTTTAATAACCACGAGTATTATAACCCTAGTCAGGGAACGGTTAACTATAATGCAACGGTCCTTTATAGAAGCCTTAGCTTAGCAGCGGGCTATACTAGAAGCCCAATACCAGCAATTAATGGAAGCACTCCGCGAAGAACTCCGTAATATTAAGGCACCTATATTACAGACCCAAATACCTATTATAAAATCTAAAAAGCTCCCTAATCCTCTAATATTTAATAGAAACTAAAATAACCTATATCCCTTTATAACCAAGCTCCGTCTTAAACTCTTAATAAACTACAATTAATACCCCACTAAAGCTAGTAAGGTTAGCTATAAAATGTCCCAATTAAGTAAAGACATTACATAAACCATAGATCCATTCTTCTGTAATAGCACTTTTATTAATTTTAAAACCTTTGTCTCTCTACTAGAACGAATATATAATAACGCCAGCCGCAAACACACAGCTATTACCAAACTTAAAAACCTATAATAACGGAACCGAGATTTTACCAGCTTCTTTTTGGAATTTTTAGGCCTTATTAGAGAGCTAGATTAGAATAAAGCTACTAGAGTCGCTGCTCTTTAACAAGCTATTTTAGATAAGATTAGAGCCCAGTTAGTAGGCAGAGAACTACCAAAAAACCTATCCAAATTTGCTATAATATATTAATAAATTAACAAGGACTTTCAATATAACAAACAAACTCATTCCCTAAAGTCAACTATACCTTATGTTTAAAACTCTATAAAACCAGTATATGCTCCAAAGCGCAATCCTTCTCTAAGACCTAAAAGCCCTATATATAACCCTATGGACCTCAACGCCACCCAATCCTATATACCCCTAGGAACCAACAAATAAAGAACTTGAGCCATAAATGGAGAATACTTTAGATGTAGTAAAAAAGGACATATTTAAAACCATTACTAAACTTACCCTTTTAAAAAGGTCCGCCGAAGTTCCTCCTAATCCTTAAATTGTAACTATTTCTTAAGTCGTACCCGTTCTATAAATTATACTTAAACGCTATAAAGCATCTTGCTGTTAGTTAACTTAGAAAACGAATTATCCTAGGGCCAAGTCGCGCCTTAAAATAAAAAGTGGAAGTGTTGGGAATTAGGCAAGCGGCCGTCACGTAACGCCACGGCACTAGTGTGGCGAGGAGTCTTAAGCTCCTCGCCCTTCCTCATTCTAATAGAAGAAGCTATTAACCAACATCACTGTAACCTACTCGAGTAGTCGTTATTGGTAAGTCACCCTATGTGACCAACACTGATCAGTAGTTAAACACACAGTCAACCACAGAGCAGCTAGGTTATCAACAGAAGAGACAGTCTCGTGCAGGGGTTCCTAGCAATACTATACTACCTTAGGCTTACGGAAAACCAGTAATAGAAGTGTTACTGAGTACTAGGAGATACCAAGTTGCGTCTATTACGCAGAATAATCACGTTTACGAAGATTTGGTCAAGTACTTTAGGTCAGAAGTGTTACTAAACCTAGGGTCCCAAGTCAACGTCCGAAACGCGTCGACTACGCCTCAAATTGCCTACCTTTTAATAGTAAACCTACGAGATCCTACAAAGCCGAAAATCCTACCTACCTTTGACATACAACACCCCGTCAACTCTACTCCTATTATGGCGTTAACCTACCCAAAGAAGTACGAGAATGACATTAACCTAGAGATATAGGACAAAGACATCGACCCTATAAACGCCGAGCAACAGGACCTAAACGGATTCTTACTATACTGTATAGCATAATATACAGACAGCGAATACAACAATACTGTGCTATAGTATTGCATAAAGGAGGACTTTGTTAGATGGATAAAGGAAACATAGGCCCTTACGAAGAAGAATATTATATAAAACTTCCGTAACTTCCTTTGGGAGAACGGAGTATTTATCCCTATAGATGGAGACACTATTAGAGACAATATTCAGGAGTAAGTTATTAACATAAAAGAAGAGCATAAATAGACTCCACAAGAGATTGAGCACTAACTACGTAATATAAAGAAGCTTAACTTATAATGGAATCCAAATGATATACCAATAGAGACACGTTCTAATTCCATTGCTCTAGGCACGAGTTCTTACGTGCTATACCTATCGCTCCCACTAATTTAACCCGTAACTTTAACTACTAACCCCCAAGAGCAAGCGTAAGACCCCCTTGCTTTACGATTTAATAACCTTCAAACTCTGCTATAGGAAGATTAGGTACCACGCCGTGTTCCATTAAGCTTTGCATCTCCACTATAGCCTATAAAGCAATCCCCATTTTAATCTCTAATGCAATTTTAATATAGCCTAACACCGCTTGGAGGCACCTTAAAAATACTTACAGAGCTTACAAAACTCTATTCAGACTAGGAGAAGAGGTTTGGCGGGGAACTATATAATATCCTTAATTCAAAGCTGCGCATCTTCTATAACTGTTGCTAGAAGGTTGAACTAGAACCTAACCAATATTATAACGCTTATTCCGTTATACTTAAGGGCCGCGCCAGTACCTTCTATTATAATTATTTAGTAGGAAAAGGATATAATTTTAACCAAATAATATATAAGACAAGATGCCACTTCGAAACAGAAGAGAATAAGCAGCAGTATATATTAGAGTAGAGAGAGACTACCTTCCTAAGAATTATTGCTATAAACCCAGATGCCTCTCAACTCGACTATCTTTAAAAGCTCTTTAATCAACTTTAGATAATTTAGCATAGTTTATCTAAATTATATCAAGAGGACTTCAGCCTACACAATTAAGTTATTAGCGCATGCTAAGGTATTAAAGAATGCAACCTTACCCTCTTTAATCCTACAAATACTTATAAAGGAGTGTGTGCTTAATTAAGATCTTCTATTGGCACCGCTCTGCGCTCTTAAGAAGTATAGTAATTTAACGCCTAACCCTAACCTACTTTAATTGACCTAACTAACCAATATAATCATAACTGGACTAATTAAACATATGGTGGCCAGGGTAGGGGATATAGCAGAGGGTATAATTAACGTTAACTATAAAGTAATTATAGAGGTCCTTATGGAGGTTTATCTTAAAACAATTAATAGAAGAAATGCTATATTTATAAGAAGCCAAATTGCTAGTTAACTAGGCACCCTCTTAACAGATAAAAGGAGGTATACAATAAGTTTCGCCAGAGCGCACAAAACGTTAGAAATTATAAGGTTACTATAGCCTACTTCCAAAGCTTCCTGGTTTAATATAAAGGCGAAGAAGATCTTAAGGGTAAGGTTAACAAGGCCAAACAGCTCCTTATGGATATAGAAATTAAGGACTACTCTCCCAACTAATACTTTACCAAGTATAGTAAGGTAAATAGCACACAAACTGTTGCTGTCCTTAACAACCAATCTACGCTCTATTTTATTACAAAGTTAGATATCTTTAACAAGCTAAAAGAAAGTTCCGTGTTCTCCTTTAACAACAGATACTCGGCAAACGTCTTCTATAGTATTATGCCAGATACTGGAGCCGCAGGAGTATCTATAGCAGGAGAACCTCAAGTTCAAGCTCTTCAGCAGCTTAATAGCTCTGTTCAGATCAACTAATTAACAGCAGGCCAATATACAATTCGTTTTGGCAAGGGTACTGCAATCTCTCTTAGCACAATTAAGGTTAAAACCCCCTTAGGGTATATCACTTTCCACATTGTTCCCGCGAACACCCTGTTTCTATTTTACATTAGAGATATGGATAAATTAGGCGTCAAACTTAATAACCTTAAGAATATACTTATTTAGGGAGATAATCGGGTGCCTATTATGCGCAAATAGGGTCACCCCTAGTTGCTCCTTTATTAACTAGAAAAGAGCGTTGCTTAAAGCCACTTAACCGAGTTAGAGCTACGTTAACTACACTATCGTTTTAGCCACCTATCCGTTTACCAATTGCTTAGGGTTCTTCAGCAAGCAGGCCATAAAGTTAAGGTTAAGGCAATTAAGCATCTTATAAAGTACTGCTATCACTGCCAAATAAACCAGAAGTCCCCTAGCCGATTTAAGTTCACCCTTAAAGATAACTACGACTTCAACTTCTATATTATTGTTGACGTTATGTATTTTAGCGGCAAGCTAGTACTCCAAGTTGTTAACCTCTTAACCTTCTTCCAAGCCGCATGTTTCCTAAAGGATATATTAGCTAGGAACGCATAGGATACTCTTTAATTATACTAGATTAATGTCTACCTAGGACCCCCTAATTAAGTTATTTATAATATAAGAAGGAACTTCTTATCTGCAGAGTTTTGGTAATAGGCAAAGGCAATGGAAACTAAGGTTAAGGAAGTCCCTATTAAGGCACATAATAGTGTTAGAAAAGTAGAACGATATTACACACCATTATAATAAGCATATAAGATTATTTCTTTGGAACTAGAGGGCGCTAGTAAAGAGCTTATCTTATAAATGGCTGTTAAGGCTGTTAATAATTCCGCTAGCCCAGATAGGCTTATACCTACATTACTAGTTTTTAGCGCCTACCCTTAAATAACTAACAATTCTCTACTATCCCTATCCGTTACGCAACGAGTGGAGGCTATTCGCAAAGCAATGAAAGAGGTGCAACGTCTCTACGCCACGCGCTAGGTTAATAACGCACTAGAAATAAGAAATAGCCTAAATACCTTAACTACGCTTAATCTGCCACTCCAATCTAAGGTACGCGTATGGCGTAAAAAGGGAGGATAGTTAGGCCTACATAAACTTATTGCAATTAATGGTTAGACTTGCACTCTTTAGATACCCTATAGACCTACTTAATTCTGCTTAACTGTTATTAAGCCCTACTATAAAAATAACAGTTCTAAGCCTTTGCAGGATGCCCTAGAGGATACCTTAGAGGAGAACTATAATTAACGTACTTTAGAAGGCAACTACAATCCTAATACAATTGTAGCAGATATGCCGTAACTATAACGCGGTAGAGGTCGCCCAAAGGGATTACAAAATCACCAACACCTTGTTAATTTCGAAGAGCAATTTATTACCGCTATTAAGAGTAGAGACAAGTTATTGATGGCCTTTATAACAGCTAAAGAGAAGGCTGACTTTAAGCTCGCAAAACAGCTCTAAAAGGAAGGCTATATTATAACTCTAAGAGCTCCTTTCTAAGCATCTAATAAGCAGGAGATTAACGGTCTTATTATAAGAGGAGTTTTTAAATTTAAGAAGTATAACCCTACTAAGTTTAATAGAGTTCGCATCTTTAAGTTAAGAATAGTTAATAAGATTAAGGGTAAAGCTACTAACACCCCATTTAAGAAGTCAAGACTAGTCATTTAAGGTTATAACAACAACGGTAAGGAAGTAATTCTTATGTAATCCCCTATAATTTAACAAGCTAGTTAGCAAGTTATTGTTATACTAGCTCCCTCCTTAATAAAGAATAGAATAGTGGTTTATTTAAGAGATATTACTCAGGCCTATACCCAATTAGAGATGCGCCTTTAGCGCTTAATACTAGCATACCTTCTAGAGTAAATTCGCTACTAATATCCCAAAGATATAATTATGGTTGTACTTAAGCCATTATATAGAATTGCAGAGGCAGGAACTTATTAGTAGGCTACTTATAGCAAGCACTATAAAGAGAAGCTCTTAATAACTACTTCTATATTTAATCCCTGCTTCCTTATCACAACTATAGGAACTCCATTTAGAATCATTAGTATGCAAACCAATAATATAATTATCTTAGGAGATAACCAATTCTTAGCTCTTAAAGAAGATAAGCTAGTAAAGGCAAATCTTATAGCAAAGCTAAAGGAAAAGCTTAATTTAACAATACCATTACTTTTTAATAGATGCATCCTCTCCCTAAACAAGGATTCTATTGCTTTACGCCAAAAAGATTAAGGTAAGAAGATCAACGTTATTGACATTAATTCTCTAAAGCAAGGATACGTAGAGTAACGCGCTTATAGAGCTTATATTACTTCTATCTATCAACCTAAGGCTTTATTTAATCTCTCTATTGCCGCTTAACACCAGGAACTAACTAAGGATAACGTCCTTGCCCTAAATAAGTGTCTTTCCTGGCAAATAAACCATCTTAATTAGGGACTACTCTACGTGCCTATTAATCTTCCTACCGCTAAGCTCTTTATATTTGTCAATGAATTATTCGTAAATAATAAAGATTTTAGCTCCCAGCTAGGATATAAGATTATTATCGCAAATAAATCTACTAGAGAGAATAACTTTATAATCTACAGTAATCTTATCTATTAGAGCTTAACTAAGAGCAAGCGCATTACCCAAAGCGTTCTAGCATCAGAGATATATAGAATGGTTAGTGGAGTTAATATGGCAATTGCAATTGGAACTACCCTAAAGATAATTATAGATTAACTTAAACTCCCTATTATCCCTATAATTGTATGCACCGACTCATATTCCCTCTATAAGTATTTAGTTAAGCTTAGTACTATAAAGGAGAAGCGTCTTATAATTAATATTATGGCACTTTAGCAATCCTATAAGCATTAAGAACTCTTTAAGATCTAGTGGATTAATAGCCAAGACAACCCGGCAGATGTAATAATAAAGGCAAACCCAAACAAGGCACTAGAGACGTTCGTTAACACAAATACTCTACGTGTATAAGTTAAAGGTTGGGTTAAAAGGGAGTAGGAGATATAGTAATTTAAGAGCAGCCAATTAGGATTTTCCATGCCCAGCATAGAAAATCACTATTGGCTTGCTTACAATTAGCGCCTTGGCGGCCCTAACACAATATCCACCCGCGACTCTAAGTAAGAAAGCACCACGTGCTAAGAGGCAAATTTTAGAACAGCAAGACTTATATTACAGTAGCAATAGTAAGTGAGGAGGATTGATATTTATTACACTAGTTAAGCAGTATTTGTATATAGATGGCAACCACAAAAGAAGAGTTGCCAGTGTCGGGAATTAGGCAAGCGGCCGTCACGTGACGCCGCGGCACTAGCGTGGCGAGGAGTCTTAAGCTCCTCGCCCTTCCTTATTCTAATAGAAGAAGCTATTAACCAACATTACTGTAACCTACTCGAGTAGTTGTTATTGGTAAGTCACCCTGTGTGACTAATAGGAAGAGTATAAGTATCTAGGCTCTTCCAGCGCTAATATACAGCACGACTCCCTTAATATACTTAGCAAAATTTAAATACTTAGAAAATGGAAGGAAGTATAAATCCTAATAGACAGTAGAGCTACTAGTATGGGCTTTATTAATATAAACTATATAAAAACTTAACGCCTAAATTTAAAGAAACTTAATAAGCCCTAAGGCCTATAAGGCTTTAATAGCAAACCCTTAATATATAGTAAAATAACGCACTACGCCCTAGTAAAAATGCGGATAGGTAAATACCTTAAATATATCTCCCTATTTATTACACCCTTAAAGTAATACAAAGTTATACTTAGATATAGATGGCTAAAGCAATATAACCCCTTAATTAGTTAGATTAAAGAAATACTAAAGTTATTGCTTAAAACACCATGTGCCCTATAAATATATATATAACTATTCAAATTTAATATAATATAAATTACCCTTACTATAAACCTTAAAATAAGACGACAAAGCTATAACTACCAATTATAGTAAAGAATGTAAAGATATTTCGTTAAAACCCCTTAAATTTTGTATAATACAAGCCGCACCCTTTATTTTATTAGTAAAAAGACAAGATTATAAAATCTTTGCTATAACTATAGAAGATATTAAAAAAGCACTAGAACCAAAATAGTATATTAATCCTTAACCTCTTATACCTAAAGAGTACTACAATCTAATTAACGAGTTTAAAAAATGATTTATAAACCAACTAGCCCTATACTAAGATAAGCATAATTTTAAGATAGAACTTAAGCCTAGTATAACACTAAAGTTCAGTCTACTATACAGTATGTTATAAGAAGAACTGCTTATAATATAATAATACCTTAATAAGCATCTAGAAAAAGAATTCATTCGCCCTAGTTAATCTCCATTCGCCTTACCTGTACTATTTACTAAAAAGCCAGAAGGAGGCTTAAGATTCTATATTAATTACTAAGCTTTAAACGCAATTACAATTTAAAACTAATATCCAATTCCCCTAATTTAAGAGACGCTTAATTATTTAGCAAAGGCATAGTACTTTATAAAGCTTAATATAGTTACTACCTTTAATAAAATCCATATATGTAAAGGAGATAAGAAGTATATAGCTTTTTGTACCTAATAGGGACTCTTTAAATACCTAGTAATGCTATTTAGCATAAAAAACGGTCCTAGTGCATTTTAGCAATATATTAACAATACGCTTTGTAAATTCCTTAATATATTTATTACCGCGTATATTAATAATATCTTAATCTACTTGTCCTTGCTTTCTAAACATTAGAAATATATTAGAATAGTACTTAAACGCCTATAAGATGCGGGCCTATAATGCGATATTAAGAAATGTAAGTTCCACGCGTCTAAGGTTATATACTTAGGCTTAATAATATCCCGTAATGGAATTAAAATGGACCCTAAGAAAGTCGCCGCAATTATAAACTAGGAAAGCCCTAGTAATGTATAAGACAATTAAGGATTTCTAAGATTTATAAATTTCTACTATTAATTTATTAACTACTTCTTAGAAACTGCTTAGCCATTAATAAACCTAATAAGAAAGAATATAAAATTTAAATAGACTACTAAATGTGAATAGGCTTTTAACAACCTAAAACATTATTTTATAACTACTCTAATTCTTACCTACTTTGACCCTAACCTTAAATATATTATTAAAATAGACTTATCCAATTATGCGCTAAGGGGAGTATTGTTATAATATAATAAGGACGGTAAGCTATATCTAGTAGCCTTTCTCTCCCGGAAACTCGCCCCTACTAAATTAAACTATAAAATATACAATAAGGAACTACTTGCAATCATTAAATATTTTAAATAATGGCGTCCCAAGCTAGAAGGATTATTGTTTCTAATATATATATTAACGGACCACAAGAACCTATAGTACTTTATAACTATAAAGCAATTAACGTAGCGCTAAATTCGTTGGGCTGAATACCTCTTATAATTTAACTTTAAGATTATATACTAACCGGGCAAACTTAATTAGAAGCCCAATATATTAATATAATAATTATAGGACCTACCTATAAACGCTATAGATAAACGGATTATAAATTAATCACGGATCTTATTACCTCCTAAATATTTTAAAAAACTACGTCCTATGTTCCTAAACACAGAACTTAACAGAAATAAATCAGAAGTTAATAAATAGGAAATGGAAATTAATAAGCTAATAGAATATAAATATAAGAATAATATATAGATAATAGATATAATAAAAGCAATTTAAATAGAAAAACGACAGTATAAAGATATTACACTTGTTAAATATAAGATTTAAAACAACCGATTGTACTATTAATAAAAGGTAATAATTCCAAATTCCAAACCTTTACAATTTAAGATACTCAAATTTATATACAACTCCCCTATAATAGGGCATCCTGGCTATATAAAGACTTATAAAATTGTTTAATAAGCATACTACTAGCCTATAATACACGACTATATACAAAAATACGTTTAAGCATATAGGATATGCGTATATGGAAAGACCTCTTATATAAAGAAGTAAGGAGTATTTTAACCGCTACTAATTCTAATATAAAGATAGCGCGACATCTTAATTAACTTTATAGTTAACTTGCCTAACAGTAATAGGTTTATAAATATTATTGTCTGTACGAGTAGAGGTTACGTGGTCATGTCTCTGATTAGTCATCCTTACGGTGACTCATCAGCCCCCTATTTAGGCACCGCGATCCTTACGATCCTCTGCGAAAGACACGAATGAATCAAAGA
>Ga0307507_10003220_pt1 | contig 32225 bp, 17 predicted proteins | sample 7_EM_MG_FD_207223 | JGI IMG/M metagenome (GOLD analysis project Ga0307507, IMG submission 207223) | Populus trichocarpa ectomycorrhiza microbial communities from riparian zone in the Pacific Northwest, United States - 7_EM | ecosystem: Host-associated > Plants > Roots > Unclassified | place... | reverse complement strand
GCCCTCCAATGATAGGATACCTAGTTAGACGTCGGTCGTTTTCCCACACCCCGCTATGGATGGACGGAATATGTAATTAATCAACAATCCTAGGTGCTTTATGTACGAGTACAAGCAGTCAGTTCCCCTAGACAGCTGTCAACATAGATCTGCAGCCGTTGAAATGTTAAACGAATGCGATGGATGGTGTTACACAGAAAATGGCCCGTGCCACAAGAACGGAGACCGAGAAGGATATATTAATTTGTACGATAGTTTCCCATTACATGTTTTGAGGGGTTTCTGGGGGGTTTAGTTCAGTCTGCTTCTCCTCCTCCCTCGCTTCCCCCTGTCGAGCTTGCCTTCCTCTCGTTTTCCTGGAGAGATAGTGAGGCTTGTTTTTAGAGGAGGGTTTTTTTTTATCCTTTTTGCTCTTGTTCGCTGCTATTCCCCTTGCTTCCCATTCGTAATTATTGCACCTACAGATAGTTATTCCCCAGATTCACCGGTACTGTATAGGTGGAGCAAATATGCAAGCATGCAAGCTAGTCCAGCACCCACGCCACATGGGAACTACCGTACCGCATTAATTAGTGACACTTGAAATGGGGGCTAGATCAATCGAACGAAACGTGGCCCCGGTACGCGAGTGAAATTAAATTTTTTACCGGTCAGCCCTTTCTCTCGATGACCTTGATATTGATGCAACGCCGCGTGGCAAATTATCGTAAAAACCTAACTGTATGATAGGGAATAACTTTCTTGCAAATCTAGTTCGTCTATCCGGCTACATCCTCGAGCTCCATTTCCAGTGTCTCTGGGCAACACGGCAGCGGGCGAATGCGCCCTTGCAAGGAGCAGGGTTTACTATACTTTTCCAGCATATAGTTCACACTAGTATATATCTGACAGTGTTCAGGGTTAGGTGTTTGGAACTGTTAGATGAGATTGCCCAACCCCTTGTCCAAGTATTGAACAATACATCCAATGTAGCCTAGCCACTATTGCACCGCTCCACTACTCGTAGAGAGAGAGAGACCATGGTAATGATACCATACCGTGGTTTATTTTTTTTCTCTCCCTCCTCACTTCTACCCCTTTTCCTCATCTTCCCCAGTCTAGGTCCGACCTATCATTGGGTATCGTAACTGTTGAGCCTATCGTCTCACCGTTTTGTCCGTGTACCCGTGTACCTGTTTGTCCGGGGTTGTATTATTACGGCTTTAGAGTGGGTCCCCGATTCGCCATGCGCACGGCACACTTAGAATATGTTCTAGAAGAAGTATTCTCCGCCGGAAATTTTCCCATGCCGAGTCCGTGCTGAATGTGTTACAAAGGGGTATAATATGTATTACTATACTTGCACAGTACCAGCACGGTAATGTCCAAGCACCCGCGATAAAGTTAGCAAACAGCTAATTGAAGTTGGCCCGCAAAATAATGCCCGTCTTGTACGAAAACACCTCCCCTGACACTTGAGCTGTATGTATCATAGATGTGAACATCACAGCTCATACATGCTCTAGCCAACCGAACGGGCATTATCATCATTAGGAAAAGTTCTGTGAGTTGAGTTCAACTCAAAGCAGGTTCAGAGAGCGCGTGGGGGTTAGTTTCAAGCCACCTGCTGAACCAGGAAGAGCGCATTTTATGTCATTGGGGCTCTCAAAAGCAAACAAAATGACGGTTGTGGAGCCCGGAGATTTCTGGAAATTCCTCTCCTGGACTTGTTGGTGGCTTTTTGGAGGCTTGAGTCTGGACCGCTGCTCTCTGCCAGCCTGAGTTGAACTCAACAAATAGGACTTTTTGTAATGATAATACTTTGCGTCTATGGCGGAAGTAGGAGGTTGCGCTGTGGTGAGTTAGGGTTTTGTTGGGTACGGTACAAGCGCTGTATGATACCATAAGTTTTGTGTAGACCCGAAGTATTCGGATGAATTGGTGCCAAAATTTCAGTGCTTAGGTGCAAGTTGGAACGTCTTGGCGCCAATTTGTCCGAATAATTTGTGAATCGCTAAGCGGACTTCTTAAGGTATCATACTCACCACCTCTCTCGAAGCCCCCTGGAAAATGGGCTTTTCTGGGGATGGTAGCTACTGGGTAGATGATAGTGACGGATCGAATTTACCCAATTTACGATATTGCTCGTGTTCCACTTTTCAATGTATTCCACCAGAGTCTAGAACTATGATAATATGAGGTTCCCCTATTTCCATCCATCCCTACGCACAAAGTTTCATCCCAACCTATTTCCATCCATTTCATCTGAACAACCCGTGCCTCCTGGCGTTACAGAACCGGAGTCTAACCAGGCACGGTAAATACAATCTCACGCCAAACTACGCACCTCTACCTCACCAGTGTTCATTCCCTGTTCGTCCGAACTTTTTTTCGACCCCAAAGTTCTAAAACAGTGCTAATCCCAATCCTGTATAGCGCTTCCGCAAATCGACCAATACGACAGGACAAGTGCGCCACGTAAAGGGGGAGAAAAAAAGAAAATACAAAAAGGGCTCGGGCAATTAACGTTTGTGGCTGATCCTTTTTCGTTCCTGGTTGCGACAGTCAGCAGGTCGGTGAGATCATCCAGGGTCTCGGATAGGTCCCGCCGAGAGATATTCGCGTGGTGGCCGGGATCGCGCTAGGTTGTCGATAAACTTTTTTTCTTTCTTCCTTCTCCATTTGTGGATAGCGGATGGCGAAAAATTGAGTGATGTGATGTGACGGCTTTCTCCATCGGCGTTCGCGTTTGGTGTTGCCTTAAGGGGCAAGTGTTTTCCCACAACAACACGATGAGGCCTTGCTAGATAGATTTAGTTTCCGTTACCCGCTAAACCCGACTCGGCTCAACCGAACTTCGGCTTCCGACCGGCATCCCTCACACTCTCTCTGCCCCGCACCAATCGGTCAAGAACTGGGCAAGGCTACGGTTACAACAGGGAACTTTTCTTTTTAAATTGCCATAAGCTACTTGCCATCCTATCAGCTCTCTCGAACACTCTGGTTCACAGCGTAGAAATCTTGTTTTTTTATCTTATAACATTAGACTTGACTCACCATGCTGCGATATCCACAGGTCTCCTCCGCACACGCCATCGATCTGGACCGCGTGGTCAAGGTGCCCCGCCCATAAAAGAAGTAAATATGAGATCTAATTTCGGCTCATTCCTGTTTGTTTCGCTTCGCGAATTCTTTTTTAATTTTTGCGGTGCGCTACCACGGTAGACGAGAGGAGAGGAAACGACTTTGTTTGGAAAGTGCATGCCGATGGCCTAATTTATCTCTACCGTACCATATTTACCTGGCTGTTGCTCCCTCCTACCACGGTAGATCTTTTGGATGTGTGTGTGTTTCTCGGCGTCCGTGCGATTGCCCCTCTTGTTGGTTTTGTATCATATGAGTAGAGAGAGAGTTTTGATGGCCAAGCATGAGAGAAATGCTCCTATCCCTGTGCCTGTCCGTTGTTGCATGTGCGTGCGAAGAGAGAAGCTGGGAATTCGCATGTCGCCTTGGTCGAAGGGGTTCGCTTGTACCATCCACTGCAGTATGAACTGTAATTTCACGTTTGTAGCGACTCCTCAATGTGTGAATGGTCGCTGGGATGCGGACGGGTACCTGAACTCTCACCGGGATTTCGGCGGTGAAGCATGTATCGTCATGGCGGACGTCCTATTGGGCCATTGGCTTTATTTGCTAATTACCACCTAGATAGATGTGTGCGAGGGCGCTGAAAAATGGGTTGCGTTCAGCGCCGAAGACTCGACTGGCGGGCGAAGGGTCAGCATTTGGTTTGAGGAAGAAGAAAAAATAGAAATGGCAATTATTTTGTCGTGGAGTATGTTGTATTTGCCTGGTGACTTCTTACGCCGCCAGTAGCCGTGGATGGAGGAGGAGTATTGGGGGTTGTGGAAATGGTCGCACAGGTGGGGCTCGTTTGGACAATCCACAAGCGGGCATCTAGCATGGGCTGATCATGGCGATTACGGTACTGCCAAAATGTGAGCTGGGTCGCTGGTCATTCAACTCGGTTGGTTAGTCAGCCAAATAGCACGATATCGGTCTGCCCGCCGGTCATTCATGAGGCATATTCCAGTCCCTATCAGCCTGCCCAGTAACGAGCACTAACTTACAGTGCAGTTAAAAACAGCCAAGTACCATATCTCCCTCGTTTCGCACGGCTCTGCGTGGGAACTGGTATGAATAATGACCCTAAAATATCTTCGATATATACTTAGCTGTGGCTGAATCGAAGGCTCAATGCTAAACGGTTGTTGGGCGTGTGTGCGAATAACGGGGCCGGGCAATGTATCATACCGTGCGGCGTAGGGACAAATCATCCACAAATACATTTGTTTTATGGTGCGGTAGTTGCTGGCTCTCTGAAATTCAATCATATCCGGCCGGCACTTTTAATTAACAATACGGGGACCAGAGATTTTCTGCTATTTTTCGTATTATTTTGCTCACTACGGTACTTTACGAATTGCTGTACTGTACTAGAGATGGTGCTGCACCTATCATACCGGTATTGTAAAGTGCTGAATGGGCTCCTCTTGCCCGCCTGGCCAATGAGTGGACTAAGTTAACTCAAACTATGGGTCACACCCGTAGTTACCCCCCGTAGTTCCCGATACTGTGTGATACTGATCATGGTTTGCGGGGAAGATTCACCCCGCCTCATCAATGATGGAAATACAATCCCCCCGACACAGCCCCCCACCCGCTGATCGCCCTCCGCTCCCCTCTCCGTACTGCACAGCACATACGCCCTGTACCGGGCTGCTTCAGCCCCATTCGTAGAACATGCGCATGTATGATACCCTCCCTACCCTACGGTAATAGTAGCATCTAGATTTTATTTTATTTGCCTGTTACGGCGTATAGTATATGGCACAATAGAGTAGTATGAACATAAAACCGTAACTTTACCCCTTGCTTCTGGTCATCCATTGGCTATGCAAAAATACAAGAATAATATCGAGGTTAATCACTGACACACGTTCTCGAATGGAACGGATACTTAAGCTGAACAATCATTTTGAGGATTTCACGAGCGGAGTATCGATGATGTTGGAAGTTGGACAGTCCAAATATCCATCACTAAGGCAACAATCGGACTAAACTTGCTTTCAAGCAACTTAAGAGCGCATGGAAAGAGAGCACCCGTTGCAGGATAAGCGACAGAACCTCTCCGTGCAGTGGTTAAGCCGCTGTTCGAGCATTCTCATTTTCCGGAACAGGGGAAAGGTTTTGGAATTTTGGGCTTGGGTTATTTGCCTAGAACGAGCACCGGTTATTTATAACCAGTAATGATTTTCCTGTCTGAACGTTTCACCTAAGAAAACACACTGGTGCTTAACCTCGATAATGCCGGCGGCAATAGAGCCCCCCCTCGCGTCACACATGTGATGGATCACGAGCTGTCACTCTGAATAATCAAAAAGGGGAAAAAGGAGAATCTGTGGGTGGATGGGATGCAACGGGTTCTGGTGGGATTGTCGTGCGCTGGGGTTGAATTTTGGGGGGGTTTTTTGCATCATTTGATAGTGTTTATGATGGGATTTGAGTTATGTTAGTTGGGGTATGGTATCATGATGTATTTCTTCACCCTGCGTTTGTTCGTTTTATCGTGGGTTAGTACGTGATGTAGGTTTCTAGTGCTGGCTGACTTAAATACTGGCAGGTTATGATTACCGCTTTCTTTCTTCCGCTTCTCCTTTTCTTCCTTCCTGGATTGGAGTGGTAGTTGAAAGAGAGACGGAGGGGTGCTTTGGACAAGTGGAATGAGTGTATATCGGAGTCTAGTGCTCGTAACGGCCAGTCTGCCGGTACATGGACAACCTGTACGCAGATTTGAAAAACTTGAAACCGGTACCGTAAAAAGTCAAGGCGGAATCCCCGGTGGGGATGCGGGGATAACCAACCATATCAAGTTATTTTCACCTTTGCAGCCCAGGTGTGCTGTATCGAGCCCAGAGTTTCCAGGGTGCAGGCCAGATAGATGAACCCTCAGTTATCGTACCAGGAGCCCCGATACGGCTACATGCATATTGAGCATCTGTAAAATAAATCACCTTATCACACTCCCGCTACTAGGTTGGCATGTTAATTACTCTGCCAGGGAAGTGTAATAGCCTCGCTATCAGAAGTGCAAGGGTCGGAAGCCATTAAGCGGAGCGAACAGGGATATATTTAGCTGGTTGGCCTCAAATAACTGTTCCGCAACTTCTTGCCGGATCCCGGACATATGCCATTGAAATCACCTTCATCATCGTCACTAATCCCATGCTATAGTGTCTACCCTATTTACGATCGTCAGGCATCAAACCTATCGCCCGAAACTACCGTCGAGCCTTCACCGCGGCCAATCCCGGAAACCCCACCACCACCACCACCTACCTTACGTACACTATGCCTCGCTCGGCGTGTTACTCATCCGACGGAATTATCTAGCCGTTTAGCGGAAGAACGGTGGATTCCGGCCATCGAGGATAGAGGGGGCGCGGGTATCGCGTCATGGAGTATCACTCGATTGGTGGTTATCTGGCCCCAGAGAGAGTCTGACGACCACGAGCGGTCTGGAGAGGTGATTGGGAGGTTTTGATTTATTAAGTCCTGTCCCCGAGCTTATTTTGTTTTGTGGTGCTACGGGGGCTGGGGTAATGTATGTTAGCTGGGGGGTTAGATTAGTAAGTACCGTCTGGTAGAGCTAACTGGAGTGACTGCACATATCGCGATATTATAGAGTGAGCAAGAACAAATGTACGAGGTGCGGGGTTGTGCAGTGCTGTACCAATCAGAGTTGTACAGATTATGTTACCGAGGCTGTGATATGCTGCATCTAGGGGGCTCTTAATGTCTAGGAGGAAGAAACTCTGTTTCTAGCGAAGAGAACTACTGTATTCTATGCCCTAGGAAACTAGCCGGTTAACTAACCAACTTAACTGGATACCGTACCTATGGCAGGACTCTGTCCTAGTAATGTGTGCTGTGGTAGCCTAGGATGCTGGCTAAAGTTAATTTAATTTCCCAATTGTGAAGCACGATAAAACCCCAAACGCAAGAAACTAAAGAAGCAAAGCGTTCCCTAGATGTATTTTAAGCCCGGCCATCTTCCGAAAATTAGGTCTCGTAGTTCTTGACTATTTCCTGCCATAAACTAACTGTTAATTTATTAAGGTTGCCAGAATTCATGCACTTCTCTATTGTCACTGTTAGAATGGGGGTGGGTTTGCTGGGATATGAACGGGGGTGTTATGCGTTATCCTTGTACAGAGGGCATTCTGCTCGTACTAACTTAGATATGGGGTGTCCTAGCATCTATTAGAAATAGAGGCGTTAAGTTGGCTTGTTAATTAGTCGGTTGGTCTGGCTAGCAAGGACACTATTTTGTAGAGATGGAGGATTTTCGCTACCCTTTAAGCTTGCGCTTTTTTTTTCTTCCTATTAATTCAAATGGTTGTTTGGAGTCTTGTTTCCTGTCCTCAATGCCTTGTCCGCTGCTATGCTGCTATGCTGCCGTTCTCCGGATCGCATTATTGTTCCTAAGGGCCATTGTATGAGCAATTTGTGAGTTCGGCTGGTTTGTGGGCAACCGGGAAACCAGCGCATTGTTCCATTCCCTTCCTTTGTCATCGGGTTAGATTACGTGCTGGCTCGATGAAACTTTTTTTGGTTAATCGTTACTTGTTCACCTATTGTTGGCCTTGCTCAATATAGAGTTACTCCGCGCTGCGCCGTACCACTGCAAATTCTGGATGGCCGATTGGTGAATGGATTATATACTATGTGTGCTGAGAGTAGTAGGTAGGTAGGTAGAGTTTTTAGTTTTACACGTCCTCAGCCTCAACTTATTTATTCGCTTTTATCCACCGCTATATCAGCCGGCATATATACACAATCCTACCTGCCGAACATTGAACTATCGAGCAACTAGTCGACCAATCAATTCCCAGTACCATCCCCCCTTACTTTACCTCACCGGTGCTATGTTCCATGATCATTGTCCATAATTTTTACACGAGAGCACCCCCAAAGGCCTTTCCCGCACACTTCTAGTGCCTCCGGAATACCGTGTTCCATCGACGGGCTTCTGTATCGATATTTCCCACATTATAAATCCGGCGGAAAATTTGGCCCCACCACTTGCGCGTTTGCCCTCGATCTTACTAAATTAATCCTCCCGATCCATCCATCCCAAATTTCGCGTAAAGCCATGACCACCTTCCCCTCGCGGGCTAGCCTTACCCTTTAGCGGACGGCTAGATAGAAAAGCTCGTGCCAACAACTGTATGTTCGCTGGCCGCCTCTCGGCTTCGTGGGGTCTGTGTACCTAGGTACCCGATTTTATTGATTACGATCATTTGGGTTGTCAGTCTGGATGGCGAAATGATCGTCATGTGAAGGGATGAAAAGAAAAGGGTCCGATAACAGTTGTGGGCGCTTCGCAGGTACTGTACTATACTTCCGGGAGTGAAGTAGATAACCGTAGGAGATGCAAACAGCGGGTATCGGATCATCCAGGAGATAACCTTTTCCTGAGCACTTCCACAAGTGTATATGTGTCTTGATGATGAATGATGAGTGATGAACTAATGAAAATATCTAAAGGATGAGTTACTATATCGAGATACAAACTTTCTCCTAGAATGCCATTGCGCTCTTCTTCCTAGCCCCCGCCGCCCCCCTGGTCTCCCTTTCTAATCTTTTTATTTCCCTTTTTTTTCTTTCCAATCTTTTCTCAGGAAACTGGAAATATTCCGTCCGTGGGATCCTATACTGTAACTGTAGTCTATTCTGGAAGGAACTATCTTGCTTTACTTTTTGCCTTATATGCGTCTTTCGGGGGATACAGGAGAAACAAACCGGAGATGGGGTGGTGGTACAATAGGGGGGGAAATAAAGCTGCTGGAGAAGCGGGATGTCCGATGCCGGAGGATGCATTATCTGTTGTGAAATCTGTCATTTAAATTGTTACTGGCTGGTTGGGTTGAGAATCAAGGTTTTTTTTAGGCTTCCTCGAGGATAGTTTTTTTGCTCCGTTTCATGCTGGATTGATCGAATGATGAGGGGGGAATGGAGTGCTTGGACATTGGGGTGGTGTAGTACATATGCCTTGAGTGAAATTCCAAGTAGATCATCTGTGTAGGTAAGGGTTTGCTAATTCTTGATAAGTATATGATTGGAGCAATCAATATAAGATTCTGATGAATAAAGACGGACCCTCCTGCACTTTACTCCTACGAGCAGGGTAGACGAAGTGCCCAAGTGAATTTTGGTCAAACCTTGACGGGTTATGATCGGAGATACTGGTGTAACGCGGACGAGAAGGAACGTTGGAGCCTCGTCCGGTGAGCTACTCACTGACCAGCCACGATAACTACCTTAAAGCTCACACAGCCCACCTGAGCTGCAGCAAGATGCTCAGGTCGGTCCACTCAGTCGGCCAGTTCGCTAGATCTGTGGGGAAAACGGCAACCACTGCCACCCTAGCAATGAACCCGTCCACTTCCAGCCTAAGGCAAATAAATAAACTAGGAGGGAAAATGAGAAGAAATACACTGAAGCCTAGAATTCCATGCTAACCAAGTTACACCATCAAAGAGTACTTCCAGAGCTGAAACCGGAAATAAATAGTAAGCTTATGGTCCCTCTTGCACGAATAAGTCTGTCAACGTCCCAAAGCGTCACCCTGTGCTACGGCACCTTTTTGGATTTTTTAAGACCTTGTCCCAATTTGTCTGCATACATGCAGCCATCCCCCTAGCATCGTGCGCTCCTTTCTAATATGGGGCTTTAGCGATTGCTGTTTTACCCTTTCACGGCCCCCCTATTGTATAGGCCAATTTTACCTTTGGTTGGGTGGTCTGATGGAATGTGGTAGCCTAGGGTACGGCAGGTTGGTGTAATGGATAGTAGGTATGGCAGGGAGGATGAATACCAAATGATTGAAAAGGTTTCATTACCGCAATCTCATAATGGGGGAATCTTGTGTCGCTATTGGTTTATTTGTCCTTTTCCCATCCCCCTCTTCTCAGCCACTGGTGGACTTCGTTGACACAGCCGTTGGGAACGCTAGCAGATGCTTTAGGTATCCTCTTTCTTAAGCTGTGAGGAATGAGACAGAGCCAAACGAATTAGAGGAGCTTGGGTAATTAAGGGAGCAGTGTTAGGATACTGGTAGTATTACACAGTACCGTAGATGATCATTATCACACGATTTGCCACTCCTCAACACCAAATCTGCAAGCATCACGAAACCAATCTAGGGTCTTCCCCGTTCCATCTCCTCCCTACGCCAGATACAACCGCACCTGTTTTCTTACCCCAGGCTTTATTTTCTGATTCACCTACTGTATGCGATTGTCCGGGGGGCGAACCGGGCTATTTCATCCCCGACCGCCAGTTGAGCTTTTTGAAAGATTAGATTCTGACGACCCATTGACATAAACTTAATCTGACTTAACCTTACATAACCACGCAAATCTGCATGGCTTCTGGCCTGAAAGAGGAAAACATTCAAATAAGAGGTGAATCATAGGGCTGGGTGACCACTTCGGCGAGGTCTCCGTGGAGAATGTTTAGTCAATGGGTAACAGACATGCCTGATGAGAGTGGGGATTTATGCTTTGAAGAGTGATGGTGGTAGGTAACTTATGGTGGTGCGCTGTGCATGGGGATGATGAAGAGGTTAGGCTTCGCTTGTAGATAGCAGATTCGTTGGGATTTGAATAGGGTTTGGATTATTGGCGGTGGAGTAATCTATTTGAAGGGGCGGAGAATTCAAATCTCTAGATGAACGTATCATATTCCCCATAATAGTCCTATCGTGGGTTGGTTTACTTGTGTTGAACACCAGCCACAATCATTACCACTCTCACCGTAACATAATCCGTAAAAACTTGAGCCATATTATTCTCGATATGCCTATCTATTCATCCATTCGTCCCTCTATCCTCCTTTGGGGAATGCCAGTCCTGCTCCTATTGGGAAAGGAAAAAAGAAAAGAAAAAACCTAACTTAGACGAACAACAGAATCCTACTTCGCCGCAGCCGCAGCCATGCATACCTTGCCTCAAGGGAAAAAAAACTGGTCCGGTCCGTTCACTCCCGGTCACACCACACGCATAAACGCCTATCACGCTTCTCCTTGAAACGGTCGACCGGGGCTTAAGGCTGTGACCAGGAGGGACACAGCGTATCATATTGGATCATATATTATCTTGAACGATCTGGATATCGTGCGGTGTATTTGGTTGAATTTGTATAATGACTGTTCGGTTTCGGAAATGTTGTTCGTTGCAGTTCCCAGTACTTCCGCAGGATCCCGTGGTATACATTTGGGCTGGGGGCTTAGGAATGTTATTTACCTAGTGGGAATTCGGTTCTAACCTTTGCTTTTTTTCTTTTCCGTGGCATATTAGATTTCTGAGTTCTTCAGCGGTAGGTAGGGTTCTGTGCCGGGGTGTTTCATCTCTGGAGCAGAAGTAGAAAGCGGGAGATGCTGTGTGTGCGTTATTGGAAGGGAATAGAGCCTCTGGGTTACATCGCTTGCTAGTCATAACTTAATGCAATAGTGGAGAGGTGATCCGGAGAACTGGACGAGGTTTCGATGCATCAGTCCCCGAGTATTCCCCGATCGGTTTCATTGAAAGGAAGTGTGGGGTGATATTTGCAGGTTTTGGGATTGTTGGTCCGTATTGGGGGAAGGTAGTCATATGGAATCACTCGGTCATGAGATATCACGACTGTTGTAAATAGAGCCAAGTAGGGGACATAAGTGTACGGGGACCTGTGGTAGAAGTGACTTGCTTGGCTTCTTGGATGGGATGAACAGGTCCCTTAAGTACATAAAAGCCCCTTCACAGATGTCATAATACGGCATAGACATTCCTTTAACACAGCTTGTAGTGAGCTACATAGCTATAGCTAACAACCGCATATATGAAAGGCTTCTGTTAGGCTTGTCACACTAGTTTCACTGGATCTTGCTGAATCGGGAGAATTAGTAGTTTACAGGCCTAGAGAAGAGCCAACCCAGGCCGCAGGGCCGCAGGGACAAGATAACTTCATCAATCTACATTTGGTGCCCAATGTCAGATCCTCCAAGAGGATAGGCACCGAGGGTGAGGGTGGCTTCCCTAAACCAAATTATTTGTGGTCATTTGGACGAAACTTCTATCATCAGGGGGATTGATGTGGAGAAAGAGAGAAAGAGGAATAATTTGAATGTTTTTCAAGATGGGACATCTGGACATGTGTTTATCAGAGCGGCCCCGCCAGGACTTCCCTGGAAACAATAAACTATCCGGCCAACTGCTTAGGTAGAGGTTTAAGGGGAACTATATCAAGACTGAAGATCTTGAATAAGGATAGGACTATAAATAAAGGGATAAGCGAACTTGGTGAGGCTCTAGCACCCTCTCTAAAGCTCATAGTGCTAGGCAGAGGTCTGTGCATCTATTGCCCAAAAGTTCAGTCTAACTCAAAGAGCGGCTGACCACAAGGGAGGACCGAGGATACACCACGCTGAGAAATTTGGGGAAATGATACGTCCAGCTGATTCCGATGACTTTAGAAAAACGCAAACACTTCTTCCACTATGACTTTTTCTGCACTGATTGTCGGAGGATAATTAATAAATGGCGTAGCGATCGAAAGCTCGGACAGAATAGAGCTGGACTGCAGGAAAGGTATAATCAGAAACTTCGTTCACTAGTCACTCTCCAAACCAACTAGTCAAAACATGAGTATATATGAGATATAAGGAAATCAGATTGATCGTTCAATTGCTTCCCGCATCTGCCGATTTCTCTCAATGTATGCCCCCATTTGCCCGCTTACTCTCGTAATAACAAAGGAAAGACATGACCATAAAATAACCTCCGTGAGTTATTCTAGCTCTAGAAAAGATGCAATCGCTAAAGACGTTCTGTAAACTTCCATGGCCAACCATGATACACTCTCCACTTCTGTCAACTCTCGCATATGTCCTGATCAATCAGCCTCCGTTAGCTCTAACACTGATTAATTTCGCCTTTGGTCTTCTAAAAACATGAATAAGATTACGGGAAGTCTAAAAGACTACTAGAGCCAGTGGCTTGACTCTACATCATTATACTGCCGTTTGTATTCGGAATTTCGGAGTAACAAATGGCCCAGCGGTAGGATGAGCAGAATTCTTGGGAGCTTGAACTTTGGGTAAGGAGGTTAGATAAGGCGTAGTCATCGACTTAGTTCTCTTACTCTCTAACTCAACTCGTAGTGAAGACAGTAGTATATAACACATGGTAGAATCATAATACTTTTATGGATCTCCACGCATGCCCCCATTCCTCCTTGCCCTCCCGTGATAAAAGGGAAAACGTGTCTAGAGAGCCTTCTCCGTCAACCGCGGTGACTCCAGAACAATCTAATACACTCCCACTATTTCCACGATCAGCTACAACACACTAGCTTCCTTCCTCACCCCTAAAAAAAACTAGGCCGCTCAAGTTCGTTTTATTTTCTGTCTTGCTAGGGGGTTTAAGCCCCGCCGGCAGACCAACTTGGGTAGCTCCCGGCTTGTAGACTAAGTGATTTACGGCGGTGGTAGTAGACACAACTCTTCCGGTTGTTACTATAGGCTCGATTCTATTTTTCCCAGGTCTTTATCCTCTACAAACTCGGTCTCAATATGTTCGTAAAGGTTTAGTCCCTCGGCATCTGGGCGAGATATCACGTATTCTTGCTAGGAGTTTCTGTGCAAAAGCGTAATAGCCCATAGCCGAAGAATAGTAACAAAACTCGATGATGGCTGCTAGATCGCCAGGATACCGAGCCACAGGGAGGAAAAATAGACCAGCTATTTATGAACACATTCACGAGCTTGTCCGGGATCGCCATCCAGACCACATCCCCCTAACGCCACCATTAACGAAGCAGTTGAGAGTGCCAATTTCTGCACTCTCCAGAGTCTCTCGTTGCTACAAGAGGTTCCTCAGATATTTCCTAGCCTATCTTGCTGTGCAATTTCTACCCTGGCTGCTCTGAGTCGCCATCACGATATATCATACTACTTTCTTTATCACGAGTAAGCTACCTCCTGAATCCCGTTTCATAATATAACACTTCGTTCAGCCAGACAATCTTAATCTCCTGAAACTACTCTCCGATCCTCTTGTAACAATGTAATGGAAGATATCCGGGTCAATAGTTGTAAATCTGTTTTGAAATCGACTGGGCTGAGTTCCCAGACAGCCGAGTGAGGATTGGTGAGTGCTCTGATTCTAGATTCTTCTAGCTACTCAAGTGTGTTCATTGTTAGAGTTGACGGACAAAAATGTGAGAGTGGATGCAAGCGGAAAAGTACGATGAAAGATTACAGAATATCTTTAGTGATTTCATTTGTTCTGAAGCTGAAAGGAGATGAAAGGATCGACAGAGATGGTTTATGGTTATGTTTTTCCTTTATCACCGTTATGGAAGTATGCAGGCAAATGGGGTCATACATGGAGAGAAATGGATGAGTGTGGGGAACGATGGAATGAGCAAGATGATTTCCTTATACTCTATAATATTATATTCTCATGTTTTATTTAGTTAGTTTAGATGAGGACGAGCGAACGAAGTTTCTGATTATGCCTGCCCTTTAGTTTAGCCATTGTCTAGTTTGTGTCTTTGACAGTTGCACCATTTATCAGCCACTTCATCATAGGTTCTCTCTGACATTCGTAAAAATCTGAAAACATAACCCTTATCTCCGTAGGGATTTGTATGGGATCAATAGAAATAGTTTTCTGATTCTTATTGACATATTTGAGTATCAGTTGTCGGATATATTATAAAAGCTTGATTTTACGCCGCATTAAAGTGCTTTCTTCTGTTTGGGGCGCTGGCCGGTTCGATTGCCTGGTCGCTCCGTTGTCCTGCGGGCTGCCTCCCGGGCATCCCCCCACCCAGAGAGATGCTAATTGGTGGGTTCGTATGGGGAAACGAGTAGTGGTCAGCACAGTAGCCACAGTTCATCCAAATAAAGCGCTTGAAAGCTTCCCATCTATTTAGCTGTCCTGGTGAGGGGGGTGTTCGAGCGGTTTCGGAAGCCCTCTATTTGTTTGCTTGAGGGTAGGCAAATAGGAGATTTTTTTTTGCCTTCTGTTTCTAGGGCATAAGCAAGTATCTTAGCTAATTAGAATTCTTGTAGTTTAACCAGTGTTTCTCCGCTTCCCCCAGAAAGTCTCCATCCCTCGGCAGGGCCCCCCACGAGCCTCTATCTAACCTTTTGAGACGTTACGCTGGGGGGGTATACATTCTCTTCCTCTCTTCCTAGCCGGCCTCCCTGCGGATTTCCCAGGTTTTTGCTTGCAGCCCTAATTCCCATGCGGTTTCCGGGTTTTCTTCCCCATTCCGGAATACATACCTTAATCGATAGCCAGGACTATATCTAGGGGTTTTCAATACCACCAGCGACTTATCACCAGACTTAATCCAAGTAATTTAGTAAAACTCGAAGAACACGAATCGACCTTCCACTTATATCTTCCTAGATAGAAGAGCCGGGGAGTAACAAGAGTTAGAATCCTCTCTAAATGTATGTTTAGTATAGCGGGGGTATCAGCCCAACACTAGACACAACTGCTTGAATATGCTACCCTTGAGGGATATGGTGTGACTGGTAAGGATCGATTGATCTTATTGTGTCGGAAGGGCCCGAGTTTAACCAGGTCTCTTTCTTTCAACACAAAGTTAGCCCATACATGAGAGATGTTTTACATTTTTGACTGCATACTTGCGGAATACAGAATAGGTTTGGCTTTGTCAGCTGAGGTGTGTGCATAAGTAAGACTCTCCAGGTTCTCAGGTAGGCGCATAAGAGTTGGTATTAAAGGGTATGAGAGACACTAACCCACAGTGCAGCGGGGAAAAGTCGACTAAGTTCAGGAATTAGGATTTTGTTATGACTGTATTAACGGCATTGAAACTGAACCACGGTAGTGGTCCCTGAAAACATTGCTCTGGAGCAGCGGTGCTCAAGTGCCAACTAAAACAATCTATGCTTATGGCTTACATCCTGCTTGCTACAATTAGACCACAGATCTGAGAGATGAAATTAATCGTGATGCTTTTAGGAAATCTTCCTTTAATATCCACGGATGGATGATCGAGGAGTGACTAAACTCCAGGTGTTCAACGCTGCCATCATGTTTGGAGCATCGCAGTCAGGTGTCTACCTATTCCTATTGTAGCCAACAGAATTTTAGTACAAGTTGGTCACCCCATGCTGAAGATATTCCCCGAAACTCTAACCCTCGACAACTCCTCGATTGTGGCCATCGTGGTATGGGAAGCTTGACCACAAATTCTCACTCGGTCTGGCCCCCAATCTCTTGGTATTGGAAATAGCAGTTCAATGGCCGCGCTTGGAGTGGGAGATGCTCGCACTCTAAGGCCGCAGCGGTACGCGTATGCATCGGTGAAGTGACGCGCAAGTTATGAAAAGTTTCCACACCCCTGCCTTTCTTGTCTTTCTATCTTTTCTCTCTTCACTCCTTTCTTTCTGTCCACAACTTTCCTCAAACCTTTCTTTTCGATCAACTTATCACAATCAATCATGATCTTCATCTCCGCTTAACACAAACTTTGTGTCTCCACTTAAGCCGTTCCACTCCGCTCCGTAAAACCCTCGCCGTCGATCATTACCTCCGCATCGATTATTTTCAACACTTGGGAAAGCAAACCCGATGTTTCACATCTCATGCGTGTTTCGGGAATGCATCCATCCTAAACCTGGCGGTCACGCTTAGAGTGATGCACTAATCAGAAGTAGAAAAGCGTTTAGTTATCCGGGCCCTCTAACTGTGAGTGTGATAGATTGCATTACCATTTCAACACTTACTGGGTAGTGGTAGGTATGTTGGCTAGGTCGATTATTTGACAGTTTTTTCCACTTCCTATCTTAGATGATAAGCTCTGGAAGTGACAGGTGTCGGCCATTTACGGAACGCTAGGAATCAGTAATATCCAAGACCTGATCTTCTCCTGTCTCACTCTATAGTTAAGCGCCCGAGGTTCGAAGACATCTATTGAACCACAATTGCTATTTTTCCGGCAACCTTTTGTTTTGAGACTTCTAAATATGCGTCTTCCACTTGACTCTCGTGAAAACTTCTCCTGATATGCGGGTGGATGTCATGAGTCTTCTATAATTTGTCGAAGGTTCTCAAGCATTCGCTTGCTGGCTTTCAAGACTCCTAGCACTATCAAACGGATCTAGTAAGGGGTGCTGGTTATCCTTAGGTTAGGTTTCTTGACTTATTCTGGCTCGGAATGATATGTCGCTGACAAGATCAGGCCTCGACACCCTTGAATCCATCTGCTACCCTATTACAGATACAAGACCCCCTTGGCTGGCTTCCCGTGTGCTCTGAGGAATAGTTAGAGGTCCCCACAAGTCAATCACATAGTCGGCACCGATACCCCAGTCAGATGTAGAGCTGTCTTGGCTCATTTAGGTGTGGTTTTATAGTAATTGTGTGCTTTCCGCCAAAGGTTTTCACAATCTGAAGCTTATCGTCACAGTGGCACCAACAAGCTTGGTCAACTGATCTCGACCCTCGAATTAGGGTAGGAGATACCGTATTTCTAACATTCCTCTAAATTTTCCAAGCATACCTGAAGTACCATAGTGTCGACCCCTCCAGCCCCTTACGTCAGTACGACATCCCCTGCTTGAACAGCTCGCGTCCCGTAGGATAGTGGGGTTGATTGCTATTCCAGCCGCAGTTACCAGAGCTGCAGCTTCCCCCAATCCTAAGTTGGCAAGTGCACGAAAGGTGTAGCCTTCTTTGATAACCGCATATTGGATCAATCCCCCACCCGCGGTTTCCAATTTCAAGGGACCCGCTCATGCGCACGCCTTGCCGGCCGAAGTCCTGCTACCAGAATATTATATTTGGGAGTAGACTCACCCGATCACGCGGCTTCCTCTTGCTGGATATCGAGGCGGTGACGTGACCAGCTGCATCACTGAGCAGCAGCACGAAGCAAGGCCTTTCCTCTATCGTATAGGAAGGATCGCAGGAGGCTATAGAGTAAAGTAAATATCGGTAGTTCAGTGGTGCAGCGAACTACGATCTACCACATATCCCGGCTCTTCCGGTAGTCTCTGCTTCACGGCTGTTTTAAATACCAGGTCTGCCAGCGATACTCGAGAGTCTGGGGCTGTGCCTAGGACTTTATTGGTGCACCTGAAAGGTTTCGTATGCTGCCGAAATGCTTTGATATGAGAGGATAGCCGGCTCCCCGGATTTACAAACCTAGCGTATCTCCAAAGAGGAGATTCACGATCTACAGAGCTCCGGAACTCACCGAACTGCGTCAAGACACTATTCTAGGGTGAAGCGTCTTGATTTCTGACAATTGGGTGGACCCGCAATCCGATATATCATAACACTAATCCGAACCCCCTCCAGGGGCTTAAAATAGAGTAGGGTATCTCCTACCCGTAATCCATACGTTCCCATTGTATGCCCTTAAGGTTGAGCACTTTGGAGCCTTAATTCGCAATTCGGGGTGTCAAATGCTCCTGCAGAATGTTGAACTCGTTACTTGATAGGGCTTGGCGAGACGTCGATCGTGATGTAACCTGGCGGCGGGACCCAGGGATCCCGAAACTGGGAGGTGCAGCGCCCGTGCTTTAGTAAAGTGAACTACGGGGCTGTATTATACGTATCGTGAGTGTCCGCAATACGCTGCACAGGATAGGTCATGGACCCCGTGGTAACTAGCGAGTTTGCCTAAAAGGCTGTGATTGGTAAAGATATCCTTTCTTGATTCATTCAACCCACTAGGCAGCAGAAGAGCCATTCGTGGAAGGTCGAGGTGCGGTGATAGATACCTATTCGAGCCTTGACAACACAATCCTTCATGCATTTGCGGCTAGCTGGCAATTGGGTCCACACGACCACACCTGTACCCCTCTGGTACCGGACATCAATATACCGGATAAACACACTACGACTTAGTGCTCCGTCAACTCTTAGAGATCTAAGCCTCTATATCACCGCACATACCGCATTCGACGTGTTAGATATTCCCAATTCGCAGCACTGCACGATAGTGTTCAAGCACAAACCTTGGGATCCAGTTTTTAAACAGTCGAATGAATACGAAAAAAAGGCCTATGCATACCGCGGTATGTTTCAGCGTACACAACGGATTTACGATGTGGGGGGGAGTTTGCTAAAAAATTTCAGAAAATCAATAATTCTTTAACCAACAGGTTACCCGATCCCAGTCTGATAACGAAGGGACAAGAAAGAAGGATGAATCCTCCGATACAGACGATATAGCCAATTGCGAGTCGAATAGCTCCCAGGAGGTGCGTTGCCGGTATGCTTGCTTGATGCCCACTAAGGGAGCGTGCATACATACAGTGCTCGTGCATAGAGCACTAAAGAGGAGTTGACGTTGATTCCTGTCTGACTGCTACCCACAGATACAATTGCCGGGCCGATGTCGGGAGGGCCTGGTCAGTTGGAAGATTCCGACCAACGGTTCGAAAAGAAGTCAGTTACTATTAATGTGAAGTGTCAACTATTTTATTAGGGCCGCGGCACCCCCGCCGTGTGATAAGGGCGGCAACTGAGACTACCGTAGGAGAGCTCCACTTTGAACCTTCTGGATCTACAATACACGGAACAATACCGTACGCCAATGGTATCGTCTCCTCAGTCAAGAGAGCGGGGTCTGCCCTGCCAGTTGCAGTAATCCGATGTCCCTGAGTTGAAAAAATACGCCCCATCATGAATCCAATCTTTGGGTATGATGGCGCTGATCTCCAGTACTTAACACCCCCCTCATAAAGTGCAAGAATTAAAAGAGATCAGTGATACCGGTACATAATAGGGCAAATCTGACTCGTCACTTTTTCAGCGGAAGCAAAATAAAATATCACCGCCGACGAGCTTTCTTTTCCCGTGGTTCTGGGCAGAATTCTTCTGCGGTGGTATCATAACAACGAATGAAAACGAAAGTGGGAGAAAAAAACAGAAAAGAAAAAGAAAAAACCAAAAACGCCTCATAATCGAGCCTAAATTTTCTAGATCTGGTTGCCCCCAAACCCCCCCCACGAAACAGCTCTTTCTTTCTTTTCGGGCTCCCTACCGAATAATAATTCGCTACCGACGTAATGGATTCAATCGATAGTTATTTGTCCGGTAAATGTGTAAAGAAAGGCTGGATGGACGGTGAAATAGGAATACCGGTATGCGCGATGCATGAAATAAACCTAATACCTGCATGTGATCAGATGGTCTTCTATCATATGCAAAAAGAGAAAGCAAAAAAAAAAAGAAAAAACACTCCGAGTGAGTGCTGATGAATGTTTTCCTTTCTTTCTTCCAATCGCGGTCCAAAGTCAAATGTAAGGAGGAGAGATCTACTGGCTGGTAACCGACCGGCCAAAGAAATACGGGACATTTATCATAGCTCCAAATTGGACATATGCCCCTATATTATAATATCTCCCCTGCATAGATCCAGAGAATCGGAGTACCGGTACCCCCTTGTTTGATGAGTGATTGAGGAAGAGAAGAGAGATGGGGGGATAACATCTACTAGTATCATAGTTCGAACAGCATAAGATACATGAGATAAGACAGAGACTTGTGAGAGATGCTCAATAATCACGAGCAGTGTACGCTATCCTGTTCACTGTCATTCTCTCTCTCTACAGGAAACCCCACTGCGTTAGGGGAGGGGGGGATAACAAACTTACTTCCGACGTTCAGTTTATCTATTCGGGTCAGTCGTCGTCAAGTAGAACGACAGACATCCTGCAATAGGGGCCCGATCTGATCTGACTGCCTGCCCTATATATATATTGACTCATTACCGTCATCTCATTTGGGGAATGGTTGCTGGCCAGTTGGCTGGCTGGGCTCGGGGCACGCACCGGATTCACAACTCGACTGATCTACCACACCCGGAGAGAGGGGCCCAAGTTATTTCTATACTGTAAAAAGTACCTACATACAGGTAATATATAATAGATAGATATAGATGCGGGAGGCGTATTTTCCCTACTGTACGGTACTTGTACAGTAGAGTGTGTAATCTTGTGCCTGCCTGCTTGCCTGCCCGCCTGCATCTACTACTGTACTATGATACTAGCTACTTTAAACAGTTCAAATTGCCCTTTTACGCAAGAAAAAAGATATAGGGTAGCCTATCGTATGCTATATGCCATACATACCTTACGTACTCAGCCCCCTCTCTTTACTTTACTTCCTCCCTTCCCAACCAGCAAACCCGCCAGCACATTGTACTTATCGCACCAAGCACCTACCCGTTACCGTACCGTATAGTTATTTCACACTAAAAGTTAACTTACTGCCTAGCAAAAAAAAAAAAAAAGCGAGAACGGGAAAAACGGGGGAGACCTCCATCCACAAGTTCCCGCAATTCGGCTACTTATAATAATAGTACTGTTTCGTACTCAGCGATCACTCACTCACACTCACTCACCACACCCCTCCTCACGCACCGCGACGGGGTCTACTGTAACCCTTTTACAAGTACAGTATGATACCAGGCTAATGGTTTAGTGAAACGTTAACTTACCCCCTTCCCCTCCCTTCCCTTCCCTTCCATTGTTGCATTCGGCGTAAACTAAAGTGCCACACAGCATTTACTGTACATTATCATACGTCCCCGCTCACGGGAAGTCTAACTTCTCATGCTATTATATGATGGAACTCTCCGAGAAAACGAGAAGAATCAGTAGGGTTGTGTATATACATTATAATATTATCACCAATGAAGTGAAAATTTATGTATTCTTATAATATCATAGAAAATAATGGTGCTTTAAGGGGAGGGATGGTTGAAGTAAGGGGATTCCGTCCTCTCCTCTTCTCGGGAAAAAGAGGAATCTCAAGGTATGATATAATATACCGGGGATAATGCTAGTGCCGTGTTTAAGACGTCGGGAGCGGCGGGAGCTAGCCTAGAGGCTTCGTGCTTTTTGGGGTATGGATCAATGCTTTGCACGATAGTCTATCAGCTGTGGGGGGTTATGGGATTACTTTTCGAGTGATTTTCGGTGATTATTCCCGTCGTTTGCACTGTTTTGGCTTGAAAGGTAAGGTATACGGATATGGTGAAGCAGTTGTGAGAGAGGTAATTGGCCATTTTCATTTCCATTCGTGTGGTAATATTTGACCACTACAGTACGGTACTCCGTAACAGTTCCCCAAATCCCCTTTATTACGATTCCCGTTCCATCTCACCCCCCCACCCCCGACCACTCAGTCCTCCCTCCATGCCGCCAGTCAGTACATTCTAAACCCGCCTCGAAAAAAGTATATACCATAAAATCCCAAAGAAGCCTCAACGCCACCAACTCCCTGCCCACTTCCATCACTTTTCCCCTGTCTTTGTTTACCTCCCCCCTTCGCGCCATTGATTATTGGGCAAGCTACGTAATGTGGACAACCTGCAGCCCGCTTTCTAGGACCTCCGAGTCAAACTTGATCCATTGTTCCTTCTCGATCCGCTTCCGCCACTTTTCACCCTCGCCGCGGGCCGTAATAACTACGAACCTACCCACTGGCTCGCCGTCCCATTCCTGTCCATCGCCGTTCTGGTCCCGTGACTCGACAGTGGTATTTATACTCGTTTGGACGATCACTTCAATTCGTTGGTATTCTTCCGAAGGACTTGGCGGCGCAGTGGAATTCGCGGATGAGGAAGTGGTAGGGCGTAGGGCTGGTGCTTCGATTGTTGTAGACACACTAGACCTTGTGAGGGCCGTAAAGGTCCATCGACCGAATGCCCAGTTTAGGATGAAGCGGTGCGCGTCTTTAGTAAGTGGTGGGTCAGATTTCGGTTTTTTCTGTGACAAGACGGATCCCTTTATCCTGTAGATTTCATCCTTTGGGGCAGACGTTAGGAACCGATCGAGTGCTTCCAGATCAATCCATCTCCCACCCTCCTCGGCTCGGTATGGTAGCGTTATGGATATAACATCTACTTCTTGAGTATGCTCCTCTCCACTCTCCTCGTGGTGCTCGTGGTGCTGTGCTATCGTTGCTGCAGACAATTCCCTCGCTAAACCGCTGTCAACGCCAAATATTACGTCCTTGGATACCCATCCTTTATCGCTCTTCACAACCGGTGTGTCCTCGTTCACATCTCTGATTCTGTCAAGTACCTCGTCTTCCCGTCGTTCCGTCACATTCTCCCACTTGTTCAGAATTATCAGGTCTGTATACCGGGCTTGTAGCTTAGCGGTGTACGAGGTGTCGGCGTAACCGGCCCAGTTCTCCACGTCGATTACCAGGATTACGCCGTCTAGGACGAAGGAGTTGGGGTTTTCGGAGATGACACGGTTTACTTCCTTCTCGCCGTTAGCACAATCAGTAAATTAAATAGATGATGGCAGCAGGAACAAACCATAGCAAGTGTAGCGGGAAAAGCACTCCCAGAAGTCTCGATGACAATCCTATTTGGTTTGTAATCTGCTTTCAATGTAACAAGTGCAGTCTCCAATTGCCCGACGAGATTACAACAGATGCTACAACTCCACCACAAGTCAATTAGCTACCCCGCGGCAGTGTCCCGTTTGAGAGATAACAGAGACATGAATAACAAACCATCCATTAAGCAGCTCCGTCACTCCAGAGATAGCCCCCTGAGAAGCTAACCGACTGTCGACGGCCAAATCGCCAAACTCATTCTTCAACAATGCGAGCCCGTAATTCGCCGGTAGCTGTGGTAAGAGCTTGAGCAACAATGTTGTTTTCCCGGACCCAAGGAATCCCGTGAGGATCGTGATGGGCGTTGGCACGGATGACGGCATTTGGTGGTAGCTTCTTTGTGCTGCTTGCTGCTGATGAAGGTGCGGAGAGAGGTGAAATGCTTGAGTTGGGAAGTGTGCTAAAATTGTCGGAAGGGCAAGTAGATGGGAGGGGATAAGAGAGGGTAGAAGAAGGGAAAAGATGGGAGCTCGGCTGTTTTTTTTCTTTTATTTTTCTTCTTCTTCATCGGGCTAGGTCAAGGGTGTCAGGCAAAGCCTAACTTAAACCCAGCAGGGGGGTTCGCCTTTCTTTTCTTTTTCGCTGGTTGAGGGGAGTGATGCCGGTAGGGTTGAAGTATTCGAACCATTGGTTGCTGGGTCTGGTTGGGGAACCGACTGAGGATTGATGAATGATAGTGCGGCTGGCATTCATCCGTTCCTCAGAATACTGCGAGAAGAGTCTTTTCGCGGCTGACACTATTTCACCTTCTTGCCTTGTCTACCATACCGTAAAAGTGTCAAGGCGTGATGTTTGTGAACAGTTAATATAGGTTAACTGGAAGAATAATCCCTGCCCTGCACGAAAACATCTCCCCTGGCACTTGGTTTGTCTTTGTCTTATCTGCTATCATAGACAGCCAGAAGCAGAAGGACAGCAGACGGACGGGCGGACGGCTGCTGCCCGCTGGCTGGAAAGAAACTTGCAGAGCAAAAAAGATCCACAGGCAGGGAACCCGCAGCATAGACAGATGGGCGGACACAGGCACCGCCCCAGGCAAGAAGAAGTACGAGCTTAGAAATAATAGCAGCAGACCCCCACCGAGCTTACCATATAAATGCCTATTCTGAAAGGGTGCCCAAGAAATTTTAGCGATTCTTCAGACAACACGATTCAACATAAATATTCACCTAATTAAAGGCCAGGTTACAGAGACCATGCTAGAATGATAAAGTTCTAGAGAAGACTAAAAATACTGCCAAGACATGCAATTTGTATGGGATTTCTTGGTGACCACCACTCATGGGAGCGGTTCCTGTTGGCTTCAGACACCTACTCCCAGTGCTCAGTAGAAAAAGAAAAAGAAAAAGAATAATAATCAGGAATTCCGTAGACTATTTCAATATGTTAAATACTCAGCAATTCTCTTTCATCGGATAACGGATAACTCTGCTACCGTACTATAGTAGTACTACGATAGTACTCGAAGGACAGAATTTATTGTGCTCCTTTGTGGTTGTTTGTCTCAACTTGTTGCATTTTGCAAGAAAAAACCAAGGTGGGGGTCAGTGCCTTTTGTTACCAATGCGACATCGAAAAAAAACAAGAGGTCAGGGAAAGTGAGCCAAGACCGGGAAACGGGCCACTGCAACAAACATGACCACATACGCTCGAAATTCGGAACAGAGATCCAACAAGGCAGTGCAGCAGAAAGAAAAAAAAGACGTGGGGGATATCGGTGATGAAAGCCGTATCTTCCTTGTCCTAAGTGAAATGGGGTGAAGGAAGGAAAAGAGAGAAGAAAAAAAAGAGCGCAGCAGGGGCTACTATGATACCGTACTTGGTAGTTAAACTGGAAAAGGAAACTGAAAAAAGTCTGAAGAAAAGTAATCTTAATAATTAAGGAAGGGGAACCCCCACAAAGATCAACGCAAGTTTATAGAATATATCTCATCCTCCTTCATAGGCTGTGAGTGATTTGCTGAAGAGGCTCGGGACACTACTCGAGTAGAGTAGCTCCCGAGAATGCTCTTTGATGTAGGATGTTGGACTGGTTTGGAGAATTAGGTAAGCAAATAATCCAAGTAAGTTTCTACAGCATCCCTTTCCCAACAAGTCTTTTTAAGCTTTTAAGGAAAAAATAGGAAACAAGAACCGCCTTAACTACCTGTACTAATATGTTAATAGTCTAACATGGCCGTTGCTAGAGAAAGCAATCCAACGAACATTTTCCTCCAGTATCCAGGTCATTATAAAACCCCCGAGATTAATCTGTAAGAGCCAATTGGTATCAGATACCAGTACTGGGAGGACGGCAATTTACTTCGTAATTCTAAGGTGGCTATTAGGAATAGCACTGCCGGCATTGCCAACCTATCAAAACCAATTAACAATCCAAAATCTGCCGTATAGTAGAAATAAGGGTCAAGTGAATGAGTTGTAACTTAAGTCTCTTCCGCAGAGTCCCTTTTCTCTCCCTTCTGCTTTGATTGGACCCCGGGTGACATTGACTCTTTTTTTCTTCTCCATCCCTCAATCGTGTTAGGTCCCGATTCATCAGGACAGCCAATTCGTTCGGCGTTGCCTTTTTTATTTCATCATTAACTTGGCTTCGTATATTACTTTTGCCCCTGTCATAACTCCCTCCTGACGTTGCCAACTATAATATATGCATAGTACTTTCAATTCTAACTTGTACTCGAGTATGATACAAGTACTACCTAATTTCAAAAGTATTCGGACACCTTGGCGCCAAGACCCATACAAATCCGCGCCAAGCCGTCCGAATACCTTTGAAATCGGTTAGTATTGTTGTCGTGTTCGGCACTGCACTTCTCCGTGTCTCGTGTGCTATGTGCGATGTGCGAGCTAATAAAACCTTACTCTATACCGTGCCAGCCCGCCCTTCATCCCTTGCAATGGGTGGACGGGAAGCCCCCAGCCGCAACATTCTCTCTGAGGTTGGCATGATACATGCTGAGCCTATCACATGAAATATCGACAATGCGCCGGGAGCCACTCCCAGCACTATTATAAACTTCCCAAATGAATCTCCCATCTCCGATTAATTTTCCTATTTCCTCACGACTCCCCACTCCCCACTTTAGAAACCCCCCCCCCCACTTCCATGTCCACCCGCTTCGATCCACTTACTCCTCCTCGGAATCGCCGCCGGTCGTGAAAAAGTCTTCCCTCTTAATCTTACTCCTGTCACACATACCCCGGAAGATGCCTCCGTTATCGAAAAGCGCTAGAGGTGTGTCCATTTCCGCAATCTTCCCGGCATCCATCACACATACCCGGTCGTATTTGATGATGGTTCTGTGCTCAAGTATGCCCGTTAGTTGTCCGTGCGTGGATGGAAGAAGGAAAAGGAATATATCGTCAAAATAGTGTTATAAATACCTCAATCTATGAGCAATACACAACAATGTTCTCCCCTTGAACCCCTTTGCTATTGCTCCTTGAATCTTCCTGTCTGTTTCAATGTCTACACTGCTAGTTGCCTCGTCACAGACAATGATCCGGTTCCCCCGTACAAGCGCTCTCGCTAGAGCCATGAGCTGACGTTGCCCTAGAGAGAAGTTCATTCCCTCTTCCTCCACCACCCCATCAAGGGTGATTCTCCCGCTCGCTACCGCGCCATCCGCCGGCGCATCTTCGATGAGATTAGCCTGACGGAGCGCCCCCCATAACTCCTCGTCAGTATGCTTTCCAAAGGGATCTAAGTTAGACCGGACCGTTCCGCGAAAGAGCGTCGGGTCCTGCGGTATAATGGCTAATTTACTCCTAAGGTCGTGGAGTCCAATCTTGGAGATGTCAACCCCGTCAATCTCGATACTACCAGCACTCAGCTCCACGAGTCGGAAGAGCCCACTCATGATAGAACTCTTTCCTGCGCCTGTGCGACCGACAATCCCGATACGTTCGCCGCCGTTCACGTGCATACTGAGCCTCTTAAGAACAAGTGGTAGACCGTCCCGGTATCGCATCTCTACATTGCGCATCGTGATTTCACCGTGCTCTGGCCAAGAGGGTCGGATAGCTCCCTTATGCAGTTCGGCTTCGGAAGGTAGTGAATTTCCATAAAAGTAGATTCTTTCCGTTGCATTCATTGCGTTTTCGACTTCGGCTAACTGACGAATCATCCACTGCAGCATCATTACAATCTGAAGGATGTATGACAGCACGACTCCAGCAATACTCGGATTGACGCTAAATCGGGACGTAACCACCAGAATCGCTGTCGTAAAGACCACTGGAAGAAAGTAACAAGTGTCAACATGAGATTATCAATCATCGTTGGGGGTGGAGAGACTTACACAAGTTGCCGATGACGTCCAGTCTCAAACTCAACCACCTCTGATTCGCAAATGTGATAAAATATGCAGAGTCCATTCCATCGATCGCTTTTTGAACCTCGGCGATGAACCTGTCCTGCAGGCCATATGCTCTGATACAGGCAGTCCCCGTGAGTGCCTCTCCAAACTTTGCGAACACCACAGACCTTAGAACCGACTCATGTCGTTTGACCTCACGTGCGGAAGCCCGGTAGTAAGATGCCGCAAAAACAAATACAATCGCCAATGGCACTAGCGCGATGGCAAAATAGTGGAAATAAACAATGATGAGTATGAAAACGGACGATATAATTGCCAGAGTAAAGAAATACATTCTCATGGCGTCCGTAAGATTATTGTCCATAACATCGACATCCTTAGAAAAACGGTTGACAATCCTACCAATGGGAGTGGTGTCGAAGAATGACATCGGAGCTCTCAAAGTTGAACGCATGGCTTCGTGCATGAGTACTTTACTGCTCCTCGTGCCGGCAATAGTAAGTGCAAAGGAGAAGGCGAACATCAATGTGCTCTGTGCGACACCAAGCGCAGCGAATATCCCTATATATGTGCCTCGAGAAAGCCCGAACCTATCACTTATCCACCAACTGAGCCAAAGTGTCGTGATGATATTGCAGGACTGGGCGATGACCAGGAGAAACACAACCCCTGGGGCGACTAGGTAACTTCCAGAGGCCTTGATATACGCTTTGTATACGTTCCAAGAGACACTCTTAACAGCCCTCTCCTCAGCCTGCATAAGTGCCTTTGCCTGCAGTCCGTTACCTTTCTCACCAAAATTGCTGTCCTTGGGTTTTTCCGCTGCCGCCTCCTCGATCTCGTCGTCCGCAAGAGGCTTCTTCTCTGCCTCTTTTGACTCCGTTGCGATCTCGCCCATCATTCTGGCAAATTCTGCATTGGTCTCCATCAGCTCATTGAATGTGCCGACAGCTTCTATCCGCCCGGCCTCCATCCATACAACTCGGTCCACCTTGTTGATGACATGCAGTTGATGGGTTGCAAGGATCCGGCATTTATTTCTGAGGAGTCCGCATATAGCCTTGTCGAATAGATGCCTGCCAACATGAGCATCGACGGCAGACAGAGGATCGTCCATTAATACGATGTCGGCATCAAAGTAAATTGCTCTAGCAATATTAAGTCTCTGCTTTTGCCCACCGGAAATTGTGATTCCGCGTTCGCCTATCTCTGTTTGGTCACCATGGGGTAGCATATCCAAATCTTGCTGCAGCGCGCAAGCGTCGACTACATCTGCGTACCAGTCCTCTTCAAACTCACGCCCAAAGATGATATTCTCTCTAACAGGGGCATTTTGTATCCAGGCATACTGTGGGCAATAGGCAACGCGGGGCCCTCGTTTGATGTTCCCGGAGGTCTTTCTCATATCGCCGGCCAGCGCAGCCAACAGTGAACTCTTGCCACTGCCAACAGAACCCACAATGGCAATTAGTTCCTGATGGCCGATATGGAGGTTGATGTCCTTGAGGGAGAAGGGCTTCTCCGCGGTTGTCGTGGTGGAAGTGCCTCCGGCCCCCGTTTCGCCATCTCGTTCTCTTGCGGCTTCGTCTCTTTTGTCCTGTTTTCGCTGACGTTTCTCCTCCTTTAGTTCGCCTTTGGTCTTATCCAAATCGTGTTTCTCCTCAGCCTGCACCCTCTCCCAGGTGAAGTCCGCATTGGAAACCTCAATGGCATAATCCGGGTTATCTTCGATTACGATTTCGTCTTTTATCTCTTCCGCGAGTAGATATTCCTGCATCCGCTGGATAGACACCCAGGCGTCAATTGTCTGGGCAATGACCACGGGAAGAAGGTTGAGAGGCATACGAAGGGCGTTGAACAGGGCGAGTGATGAGAATATAGATGCGGGGTCAAGACGATTGTCGGTGAGGGAATATGTGATGAACGCTAGCATTGAAGCAAAAACCGGAAGACTCATCCCAACAGCATTTATTCCGGCTCTCACCCCTAGTAGGAATTGAATGGCACCAATTTCCTTATTCCGGAGCGATTCAAGTCTCTGAAGGAAACTCTTTTCCCATCCAAAAAACTTGACGAATCTCACGCCCAGAAAGATCTCCTGGGTCAAGCTTACTCGCTTGTCGGTAACTTGATTCATAGCTCTTCGGCGAGCTGCTAAAATCTTGACAACCCATGACAGCACTGGTACCCCCAAGATTAGGAGTGCAAATCCGGCAAGAGCGGAGTATGAAAGATTGATGAGCAGTAATATCAATGTTAATATTATCTGAAACGCCGAAGTCCATAATATATGAAACCAGGAAGCCGCCTGATCAACCCTATATGAATCTGTACCCATTAAATTGACAACCCTGCCATTAGACCAACCCGCTCCTTCTCCATTCTTATCCTTCTTACCCTTCTTATCCTTCTTATCCTTCTTATCCTTCTTATCCTTCTTATCCTTCTTATCCTTCTTATCCTTCTTATCCTTCTTATCCTTCTTATCCTTCTTATCCTTCTTATCCTTCTTATCCTTTTTCTTTTGTTCCGTAGTGGCTTCTGCATCGCTTGTGTTATTCCGGCTTGATGTGCCACCGGCCCGCGCTCTCCCGGAGATCCTTAACGACTTGGAGAATATCAATCCGATGAGCCCGGCCCGTGCTTGGCCGCCAACCATCATACCGCGGTACATGAACTGATTGCTGAATAGGGATCCAAAAATTTGCATGAAAGCTAGGCCAAACGCAAGAGCAATACCTCGACCAACAGGGGGCCCAGGAGTTCCCCGTTTGGAAGCGGTATACGCTTCAACTGAAAATCGAATGAGATATCTGAGACACTTGGGTTAGTAGGCCTATGGATACGGGGACCAATGAATCGCTGGTCTGGAGTGATGAGTTACACACTTGAGCACAAACGGCGCCATAATTAGCAGACAATCGGCGAGAATCCTGCAAAGCCCACCCAGCCAGAATTCCCGAAAGAAGACCTCATTCAGAGACCATAGCAATGGATACTGATCGCCCCGGCTCCTCCTTCGGTCGAATGAAGCCTGAAGTTTGTCCGTTATGACCACCGAACTCCGATTGGGTGCCACCAATGGTATATCGGCTGACTCAAGTGGCCTCGAGTACCCTACTCTCATCAACGGCCCCACCCACGCGAATGTAAGCCTACTCAAAAACCCTGCATCCGCTTCCTTGCTAACGGACATCTGTGTTGGGACCGGAGGCACAGGTCCCCATCTCAAGGGATTGAACTGGCGTTTCTTCCGCCACCAACTCTGCTTCGGGTTCACTCCCTCGCCACCTGCGGTTTCCTTCTGAAAGCTTCCATCCGTTACAACCTCGTCATCCGAAGAGGAAGAGATGGACCGTGAAGAAAGTCCACCGAGTTCCTTAGATAATGCTATCGGTTCATCTTGCAGCACGGGGACGCTTGCAGGTACAAGGATATCATGCGGAGGAGGAGCTTTCGCTTCCCCTCTTGGGGTTGGGGCCGCCACCGTAGTTGTTCTTGAAGAGCCTAAGCTCTACAAAAAAGTAATAGGACTGGAGTCGGGGATAGGAGGATATGTTGCTGCCTAGGAGAGTGCTGGCAATGGCGAAAGGTATGATGGGTCTTGCCTGGCGACTTGCGTAGGACTGGGAAGTGAAGGAAAAGCACGATTGATGACTAGTTTTTGCTTAGGTTGGAGATATCTGGCCCAATGGGGGATCCGGATTGCTTAAGAGTTCGGGGTTGGCTACCAATTGCCCCCGCCCTCAGATGCTTTCCGGGAGGCTAGAAAAACTAGTGCTCGAGAAATGATGCAGGCCTAAGGGTTACAGTAGCAACTGACAGCGGGATTCTCGGTTAAAGACCTGAGCTGGTAATCGATCTGTGTCGGTTAATTTAGATCCTGAGGCTCGATCGAAGATACTTACTTTTCCAATGCTGCGAAGACGCTGGAAACCCACTATCAGATGATCAGCAATCAACCCGTCAGCCCACGATAGGTTCGGTTTGACAGGTTAACGGAATTGCGGGAGCCGGTTTCAGCTAACGAGATCTAGTTGCTCATCTTATACAATGCTGGGAAAGGCCAATGCTTCTGAGGGGCATTTGCTCATGAGTCCGGAGATTACAGGGTTGGCGGAGTTAGTAGATTTTGAGAGCCTTTGCTGCATATGGCGGAGGCCCAATGGCACGAAGAGGGAATGCCGGCAGAGAAAACGGGGGAAAGGCATCGCAACAGTGGGGGCCTGGGCTGCTTAGAAATTGAAGGATGCGGGGAGTGGTGTCGGCCGACAGAGGGGAATGGAGTTAGTAGTTTGTTGAGCCTTTTTGGATTCGCAGAAAAAAGCACAAGCATGGGAACGTCCTTTCGAGCAGGTCAGAGGAACTGGGAGGATGCGGGGGGGGGGGGGGGGGGGGGGGAACAGCCAAA
>Ga0307507_10003219_pt1 | contig 32228 bp, 29 predicted proteins | sample 7_EM_MG_FD_207223 | JGI IMG/M metagenome (GOLD analysis project Ga0307507, IMG submission 207223) | Populus trichocarpa ectomycorrhiza microbial communities from riparian zone in the Pacific Northwest, United States - 7_EM | ecosystem: Host-associated > Plants > Roots > Unclassified | place... | reverse complement strand
GGGACGTCCGTTCAGACCCATCTCAGCAACTACTCCGGTGACAACAAAGCATGGCCCTTCGATATTACGCTCGGAAATCTTCCGTCAGGCCGGCGCAACAGCCCTGGATCAAAGCCTGCTCTGCTTCTCGCACTATTGCCTGTCCCCCCCAACCTCTCAAAGTCCACCAAAGCAGATCTATACCAGACACAGGTGAACACCGGCACACTGCAAGACATATTCGAATTCATTTTTGCGCCCCTGAAGCCCGCGGCGCTTGATGGGGTCCCAATTGATTGTGGTCAGGGGAAGGTTTAGACATGCTTCCCAAATTTTTCGGCATGTGTTGCGGACCATATGGAAAACGTGACACTGCATGGGTTATAAGCCAACGCCTGTCCTACATGTGAGGTACCTGCCGGCGAATTAGGAACCAACATCAAGAAATATTGAGCTAGAGATTACGCAAGATACGAACGATATGGATATGAAAACCAGTGTCCCAAGCTCGAAGTGAGACGGCACCCACGTCAAGTTTCGCGGCCTTGGTATCAATTTGGGCCAAAACATTTTTCATGGACTTAACCGGGTCTCGGCGCATCACTTGCACACCCCGGAAATACTCCATACCGTTTATTTCGGATTATTGAAGCACATGATTGACTGGATCAAAGCCTTTATCAAGAAACACGGGCGACTGGAACCTTTTGACAACGTTTGGAAGGCATTACCACCGTACCCTGGGTTTTTGGTACCCAAAAAAGCCTACCGCCAGGTTGCGCAGTGGCAAGAGAAAGAGATGGGGAATCTGAGGCGCTATATTTTGGGAGTTCTCGCGGTGGCACTGCGTCAGCCACAGAGTTCACCAGTGATAGCTTTCAAACATGCTCTCGGATGCGGCAGAGAGCTCGTTGACTTCAGTATGATGGCACACTACCGAAGCCACACCTCTGACACCATAGCTTATATGGAACATCATCTGGACCAATTTCAGAGGATCAAAGGTATCTTCTTGGAGTTTCGAGTAACTAAGCGTACACTGGCCAAGGTTGACGAGGGAGGAGGAAGATACGACATCAGAGAACGCAGATAAGCCAGCCCGTGGCTCCCTCTAAATGGCGCCGGATCCATGAGGACAATCGCGAAGAAGAGCACAAGCGACATATGGAGTTGATCCATCGCGAATTGCATTTCAACTTTAGCAAGATACATCTACTAAGTCATTTTAGTGATCATATACGCCAGTTTGGCAATATACCGATGTATTCCAAGGAGTTTGGAGGGCTCGCGCACACGGAAGAAATCAAGGCCGAATAGCGACGATCGAATAACAATAATGCCGCGCGCCAAATCGTCCACAGCTACAGTCGTCAGCACGCAATCCGAATGAGGTTATTGAACCTCGAATCTGTTTGACGCCAAGGCGCCTATCTCTCTGGGGATGTCCTGCAACATTGAGAGAGTACAACGAGTGCCGTACCCGTGCCGGTCGGGAGTAGGAGGATCCTGGAATGGCGTCGGGACGACGTGTCCAACGTCTTGGATTTTAGTAAGGTATTGGGGTTCTTCCTCGAGAGTATATGTCACGAAATTGATCCGATATATGCGGCATAACCTGCCTCCAGAGCGCCCGCTTCTTGAAGATTATTGCGATACTTCAATCACTCCCGGTTGAACTACTAACGCAACTCGAAATACTGTTGTGGCCTTCCAAGAAAGTGACGTTGACGACATCCACTGTGCGCGATGCACGGGCGCCATACACTTCGGGAACCAGGGTAGTGGCACTGATTGGGTTTGGGTCCAGGCTGGTTCTGAAGAGATGTATGGGGCGCTGAGGGGCCGTCTGCCGGCAAAGCTGGTGGTGCTCTTCAAAATCAGGGACTACACCTGTGAGAATGCTGTGCGTCAGGTGGCAGCTGTTCGGATGTTGAGTGCAGTCAACTTAGCATTCCTCTCGGACATACATGGCCTTGTTACCGTGCAGATGAGGGAGGATGCCCGAGAGATTACGATAGTTGACGTAGGGATAATTCACGGCCTGGTGCACCTCATCCCCGAGGGGGAACGGCGCTGGCTGGTTAATAGCAGGATTGATTTAAGAACGTTCAACGAAGTATACTCAGGAATCGGAATACCGGAGGGAGAGGAGTCTGGCTGTGCGTGCGTATCCTACTACTCGCGTGGCTTTGGTGTCACAAAAAACACCGTTGGGCGAATTGTGGTAAGGGTTTTCTAACTTCCTCGCCCCAATTCACCAGACGGCGTTTTGCACCTCATCAAGTTGTATGTGTCTGATATATAGAAGCAAATGCCTAGAAAATAAGGAGTACTAGCTAGTTTACCCTATACACCTAAGATTCGGAACGGGGGCGCAGGCCGACGTTAGAGAGAGCAGGAGAAATACGTCAGGGCGGGCGGAAGAGGCAATGTGAACCTGGCGCCATCATGAGAAGGAAGTGAAGAGAACAGGAGCTAAGGTGTAGACAGGGCGTCAGTACGACGCAACGTCGGGTCAGGAGATAGAGGGTGTTGCCAGGCAACACAGGAACCCCAGGGTGCTTGCGTGCGTTGCAACAAAATTAAGGGCGCACAGGGCGTAGATCACGCAGAAGCGACGTCGCTTGCGTCAGGGCGCAACGCCGACGGATCTGACTCAAGGTATGTTTTTCCTGATGGCAATGATGATGAGATCCATACGTCATGAGACGATTCGGTACATACTTGGCGCTACAGGCGAAGGAGGCCGACTCTTTTGAGAAGATCCCAACACCCCCCTCGCGTGGATCAATTATGTCTTTATCGATAACGATTAAGCGAGAACGGTCTGGCTGCTGTCGAATTCAAATCTTCAAGACCCACTTGATCTCTTAATCTATTGTCACCGTCCAAATAACTTAAGTAGGAAATGCATACCCGCGTTCTGAGGGCACAACTATCTTGTACCAGGCGGTATGACCAATTGAGCGAATGAAGCGATAGGACAGGACCAATTGCTTGGAGGTTCATTTGATCTGGAGGCCAGAAGAGCTGAGCCTAGAGCTAATCCCGGGCCGGCTAATGAAACAAGTGAACCGCAAGAGGCAGATGACTCAGACACTTTACTTGTAGTATTATTCGGCCCGTCATTAGATGTGTCCGGCGCCGGGGATGGACGTGAGAGCTGCGTTGGGATCTTGTCATCCGCAGGTAGAGAGAGAAGGGAATTCCCCCAAAACGTATACCACTCGCCCTCAAATCGTCGAGCCTGTTGCATATACAACACACGGCAGAAGTGGGACGGCATCCTGCTCATGACGACATGACACAGGAGTGCAGAGGTCTGCTCGACGACAACCATTCAGATCAGCCTGAGTTTAAGAGATTTCCTTTTGCTTCCGGGGGTAGCGCATTTTTGGAAAGCGAGGAGGTAAGGAAGCGTTGTGCTTTCTTCAATGACGAGAATGGTCACGAGCGTAAGCCCAAGAGATCCCGTTCGAGCCTGTGAGTGTTTGATTTGATGCCGCGCCTATCTTTCCCTGAGTATACCAAGATGTATAGTGTATTACTTATATTGTTTAGCATTAGAGTTCTTAGAGGTTTCGAATATATTTCTTATAGCCTGCCTGCATGAAGATCTGCATCTGATCAGTTCACGTTTGTAAGGCTTCCCTCATTTGTGGTCTTGCGCTGGATGAATGAAAAATTCCAGTGATGTCTCTGGTGCCTTGGCATGTCTATCCTTGTGAGGCTTAAAACCTTATTTAATCACTCGCCGTGGAAATCTCTGGGACTCAGAAGTGTTCACAATCATTGGATTGTTGATGTCTTCTATCTTTATCCATCACAATTCGTAAATCAGCTATATGGCTAGTTCATCTGGCCCACGATACTGGTATCCACTTCGGTGTGCGACGTAGTTGTACTAGCACACCCTACTTCGCGTTCTATGGTCGTACCGTACACCCCCCCTAGGGCTAACCATCAGGAAATGAACATCCGGCATCAACACGGTGTATATAAGGACCCCGCATACCCCTTCTTCCACTTTGGGGTTCCCACTCTCGATAAGTTCCTCTGAGCTCTTCTCCCCACGGCTGGCCATCAGCAAAAAAAGTAGCTTGCGTCAGATCCGTAAGCGTTGAGCCCTGCTGCAAGCAATGTTACTTCTGGGTTCTCTACACCCTGTGCGCCCTAAATTTCGTTTCAACCCAGGCCAGCACCCAGTGTTTCCTGTGTTGCCTGGCAACGCTGTCTATCTCCAGACGCGACGTCGCGTCATACTGACGCCCTGTCTACACTTTAGCCCCCGTTCTCTTCACTTCATTTTCATGATGGCGCCAGCTTCACATTGCCCCTTCCGCACGCCCTGACGTATTTCTCCTGCTATCTCTAACGTCGGCCTGCGCCCCCCTTCTGAATCTTATATGTATAGGGTAAAATAGCTAGTACTCCTTATTTTCAGGAAATTGCTTCTATATATCATACACTACAACTTGATAATGTAGAAAACGCCGTCTGGCGAATTGTGGGGTGGAAGTTAGAAAAAGGTCACCACAATGCGGCAGACGGCGTCTTTTGTTACGGCAAAGCCGTGCGAGTACTAGGATACACACGCAGAGCCAGGCTCCCCTCACCCCGCATATTCCGATTCCTTAATATACTTCGTTGAACCTTCCCAAATCAATCCGGCTATTAACCCGCAAGGGCTGCGCCCCCTCGGGGATCAGGTGCGCCACGCCGTGAATTGTCCCTACGTCAACTATCGTAAACTCTTGAGCATCCTCTCTTATCCCTACTGTGACAACGCCATGTATGTGCGAGGGGAATTCTGAGTTGACTACACTCAATATCCGAACAGCCGCGACCCGACGCACAGCATTTTCACTAGTGTAGTCCCTGAGTTTGAAGAGCGAGACGAGCTTTGCCGGTAGATGGCCCCTCAGCGCACCCTACATCTCTTCACAACTAGCCTGGACCCAAACCCAATCATTTCGATTTCGCTAGGTCCTCGAGTGTAGGGCGCCCGTGCATCGTGCACCGTGGATGTCGTAAACCTCGCTTTCTTGGAACAGGACAACCGGTATTTCGAGTTGCGTTAGGAGGTGAACCGGGATGGATTGAAGTATCGCATTATCTTCAGGAAGGTGGCACTCTGTAGGCAGGTTATGCCGGCTATATCAGATCAATTCGCGACACATACTCTCGAGGGAGACCCCCGACATGTTCCTAGAATCCAAGACATTGGACTCGTTGTCCCGACGCCATTTCATCATCCTCCTACGGACGACCGGCGCAGTTACGGCACGCGATGTACTCTCCTATGTTGCAGGACCTCCCCACAGACATCGGCGCCAATGTGTCGAAGACGTTCCAGATTCACTAACCTCATTCGGATGGCGTGCTGACCACTGTAGCTCTGCAGGTTTTGGCGCGTGGCATCATTTTCATTCGATCGTCGCCATCTGTCCTTGATTTGTACCTTGTAGGTCAGCTCTCCAAACGCCGTGGAATACATCGGTATATTGTCAAACTGGCGTATATGATTACCAAAATGACTTAGTTGATATATCTTGATAAAGTTGAAATGCGATTTGCTATGGATCGAGTCCATACGTTGCTTATGATCTTCTTGGTTATCGTCGTCACGGATCCTGCTCCGTTTAGAGGGAGCCACAGGCTGGCTCATCTGCGTTCTCTGATGTCATATCTCCCTCCGTTGCTTGTCAACCTTGGCCAGTGTATGCTTAGTTACTCTAAACTCAAAGAAGATACATTTCATCCTGTCAAATTGGTTCAGATAATGTTCCCTATAAGCTATGGTGTTAGACGTCTGGCTTCGATATTGTACCATTATACACAAGTCGACGAGTGCTCTCACGCATCTGAGACCATGTTTGAAATGTATCACTTGTGAACTCTGTGGCTGACACAGTCCCACAGCAAGAACTTCCAAAATACAGGGCCCCAGATTCCGCATCGCTTTCCCTTACCAGTGCGCAACCAGGCGGTAGGCTTTTTTGCGTACAGAAAACTCCGGGTACACCCGTAATGCCTTCCAAACGTTGTGAAAAGCTTGCAGTTGGCAGAGTTTCTTGAAAAAGGCTTGGATCCACTCCATCACGTGCTTAAATAATCCGAGATAAACCGTATGGAGCATGTCCGGGATGTTCAAGCCAGGCGCCGAGACCCTGTCAAGTCCATGAAAAACGTTTTGGCCCACAATGATACTAAGGCCGCAGAGCTTGATATGAGTGCTGTCTGACTGTGAGCCTGGGAACCGGTTTTCATATCCATAATGTTCGTATCTTGCGTAATCCCTAGCTCGATAGTTCTTGATGTTGGTTCCTAATTCCCCGGCAGGGACCTCACATGTAGGACATGTGTTGGATTTTCACCAGTGCAGTGTCACGTTTTCCATATGGTCAGCAATCCATGCAGACAAGATTGGGAAGCCCCTCTGAACCTTCCTGTCAGCACAATCAATTAGGAGGCCATCAAGCGCCGCGTGCTGTGGGGGCCCAAAAATGAATTTTAATACGTCTTGCAGGGTGTGGGCGTTCACTTGTCTTTGGTCTTGATCTACTTTGGTGGACTTTAAGAGTTTGGGGGGGACAGGCAATAGTGCAAGAAGCAGAACAGCCATTGATCCAGGGCTGTTTATCAGCAAAAACTTAGCTTGCATCAGGCATATCTCTGTTATGTCAGGATACCAGGTACAGTAACTTGGCGCCCTTAACATTAGGTGTACCCAGAGCTGGGTTGCCGCCTTAGCTTGCGCCAGGTGAGTCAGGAGGTACACTAGCCATACAGCCTTACCCTGGACACTACTGGTTAAACAACCTTACACCCCATCCTTCCTGACGCAGCTCACAACACCATCGCATCTCCAGATGCACCACTCATTCACTCCACATTCAGGGTACCTCTTGAATATGACCCCTATCTCCTTCCAGCCATCCCTTCTACCTGGAAAAGGGGTACCCTTGGCAAAAATGATTGGGTCATTATGGGCGCCAAGTGAGAAAGCCACCGTACTCTTAATCTTAATATGGCGCTAATCACACCGGCCTGCCAGTGAGCGACAAAGAGTTCTATTTTCCGAACTTGATATTTCAGAGAGCGAAAATGCCAGCTTACTCCAGTCTGAAAGGGAGTGATACTTTTGACAGTCTCTACTACTAGTAGTAGGAGTTGTTGTGGTTTCTTCACACTTAGCCTTTGACGTGACGCGACTGCTCTCTTTCCCCTTACTACTCAACATTATCACCCCCACAGCTACCCTGAAAACTCTACCACAACCATGCTACCGATCCTGATTCTGACACCTGCATCATTCTGGGCTCGTCGCCAGCTACACACTGGTATAGGGTTCATCCCAACCTGACAGTTATGGATGAGATTATAAGGCTGGCGATTTCAAAATTCGATGGCTGATTCCTCTACAACCGCTACACAGATTCCAGTTCTGTTTCTCAAGCTTGTTGGGCTCTGCATCAGCTACACAATGGTATAAGGCTCATCCCTACGCGGGCAATACCCATGGAGTTGCTGACCCTTCTTTGGACTCTGGCGGAACGTTGCTCGATGACTGATTACGCCACAACCGCTTCCCGGATTCCGGTTCTCTTTCACGGGGGGTATCGTGCTCAACGCCCGCTACACGGCGGTATAAAATATGTCCCTGTTGTATCAAAACTCAGGATTTCGCTGTCTTCTGTGGAGGGGGTCTTATAGAGCATGCTTGCGGAATTTTACTAGATGGCTGATTGCTCCACGACCACATTACGGATTTCAATTCTGTTTGCGGGATGTTATTGGGCTGGACGCCAGCTACGTACCGGTATAAGATACGTCCCTGTGGCATCCAAACCTGGGATTTTGCCGACTTCTCTGAGAGGTGTCTCTATCGTAACCCTGGCGGAACTTTGCTGGATGGCAGATTACTCCACCACCGCTGGATGGATTCCAACTCTGTTTGCGGGAGGTTGTTAGGCTTGACGCTAGCTACACAACGGTATTAGGGACGTCCCTATGGCAGCACAACCCAGGATTTCGCTGACTTCTGTGGAGGGGGTCTTAAGTAGCATTTTGGCGGCACTTTACTCGATGGCTGATTACTCCACAACCGCCTGACAGATTCCAATCCTGTTTGCGGGAGGTTATTGGGCTTGACGCCAGCTACGCAATGGTATAACGGACGTCCCTGTCGTATCAGGTTTAAGGATTTCACTGACTTCTCTGAAGGGAGTCTCTATAGTAACCCTGGCGGAATTTTCCTCGATTGCCGATTACTCCACAACCGCTGCAGGGATTCTAATTCTCTTTGCAGGAGGAGGTCGGGCTTGACGCCAGCTACGCAACAGGATAACAGACATCCATGTGGTATCAAAACCCAGGATTTCGCTCTCTTCTTTTGAGGGCCTTTTAGATAGCATGATGGCAGAATTTTCCTCGATGACTGATTACACCACAACCGCTTAACGGATTCCAACCCTGTTTGCGGGGGGTCGTTGGGCGCGATGCCAGCTACGCAACGGTATGAAGTACGTCCCTGTCCCAAGGAAACCCATGAAGTCACTGTCTTTGGTAGGGATACTGAGCTGGAAGAACATTACATGATTCCAGATTATTCCACATCCACGTGACGGGTTCCGGATTCGTTTGCAAAAGGTTGTTGGGCTCGACGCCAGCTACCCAACAGGATAAACTACGTACCTGTGACATCAACACCCAGGATTTGGCTGTCTTCGGGGGAGGGGGTCTTAGGTACTATCCAGGCAGGAATTTTACTCGATTGCAGATTCCTCCACAACGGCTGTATGAATGTCGGCTCTGTTTGCGGGAGGTTGTTAGGTTCAACACCAGCTACGCAACGGTATAGAGTACGTCCCTGTCCCATGAACATCCAAGAAGTCACTGTCTTGGGTGGAGATACCAAGCTGGCGGAATTTTACTCGATTGCGGATTACTCCACAGCCGCTGAACAGATTTCCATTCTGGTGGCGGGAGGTTGTTGGGCATGGCGCCAGCTACACGCCGGTATAAGGGCCATTCCTAGGCGGTCAATAACCATGAAGTTAACATTCTGACTGGGAGTGATACCCGGAGGAATACCTGGAGGGATACCTAGAGGACTCGGCGCCGTAGTGAAGCGATGATTGAGGTGCTGCCTGTATTTAGCAGAATTAGAAATTCAATAGAAGACTATCTAAATGGATTATATGAGGGTAAAATATATTGTGACCCAGGTCGGAAAGCAAAGGCGGGGACTCTTGATTTTTTTTGTAATTTTTATTTCCAGAGGGAATCCGGAAGATTAGATTGTGTATCAGGCTGTGCCCGGCAAAAGGGATATTGTCCCGGTGATGCCCCGAATATATGGTTGTGTACCAGGTGACGCCCGGAGGATATGGTGTTGCGCCAGGTGACCCCCTGAAGATATGGTGTTGCGCAAGTCGAGTCCAGTGATAGTTAGTTCCAGTGGTTACGTCCTAATTCACGGTTGACATTATGGGCGCTAGGTGCGCCAGACGCAGTGGGCGCACCAGGTACCAAGGATTATTTTTGCTGATGTTGTGCCGGGCTGACAGAAGATTTCCAAGGGTAATATAGACAGGCCACGCTTGGTTGTCACCGGAGAAGTTGCTGAGACGGGTCTGATCGGACGTCCCAATAAGGGAACTACAGTTGCACCAGGTGGAAATGTCTCCTATAAGTAGTCAGCTAACATTACCGTAAAGGAGGTTAGGGCTCTGTACTTGAACATGCCACTACCAGTCCACGGTGTGCATTTCCGCATAGATCCTTTCACCAGTAGGTTTGAATTCAAGCCGCCGCGTGTAGACCAAGTCATCCTGGTATGCGATCTGGCGAAGGAGATATCTGACACAATCCAGGACGTTACGATAAAAGACTAATAGACTTCTCTTGCTATCCTCAACTTGTCCTTCGAACGCTTGCAGATAGGAGCTGTGCGGGTCCAACAACCGGAGGTGATTCTCAAGCGTATGCATGGAGCTATAGCCGACTAACGCAGAACTACCAAGGCGACTCGAGAAGTATTCATTGATTCGTGATTTAGGTACTTTACTCTGAATGAACCAAGACCCCAGTTTGAAACCCTGCCCACAACTGAACTGTGCCCACAGATCATTGCAGAGATTGCTGTTTTCTTGCTCAACTCGGTTGATGTCTCCAATTGCTTCTCCAGAGTGTGGATACTCGTCCTGTCTGGGGGTTAACGAAGAGGTAGAGTCGTCCGGTATCTCAGTATCAGAATGGTGAGCAGTAAATGTGTGGAGCTCGTATCCGGTTGGATCCGGATCGGATATATAGTCGGAATGCTCGAGCTCCCTCGCCTCTGGGTGGTGAAATATGCTTGTTTCCATGTCGTTGATAATATATCTAGATAATGGATATCCTACGGTCGAAGCGAGAACAATGTCTAGATTTGTGGGCGCTGTTCGCAGGTGTTTCTGATATGCCCCAGGCCGGATGTATTTTCGTCGGCAGAATGGATTTTTGCTAGGCATAGTGGGAGTCAGCTCAGTCTATATCATGAGATATGTGTAGATTAGGGGGTACTTGTACCTCTATATTTAATCTTGAGCCCAACGCGTGTGGTTCGCACGCAGGGTCAAGGAACCTAGACGCTCCGAAGACGAACTAGTCGTCCATGTGGTTTAGCGCAGACGTCACATGGCATCAGCTATAGTTTCTCTCAAGAGCACAGCCGTTCTTGAGCCAAAGGGCATATCATCCGTTATTCAAGTTGAATCGGATAATGCCTGAGTCCTGTCTTTGAGCGTGAGGTTTTACCTATTTTTAGCCACTCTTCAAAACACAGCCAGATTCTTTCACACTCCCTCGAACTCTGGGAGTTTAATATATAAAGTGGGTAGAGTGCCATAGAAGGGAGTTCATACCAAAAACCATCTCACATTTAGAACGTCCAGAACTGCCACCATATTCAGCCCTCTAGTCCCAATACTCTCATCTAGATACACCAAGAATCACCCAATATGGCCCATAATATCTCCACGTATGACATGTCTACATGAATAATACAGGAGAATAGCAGGCTGCCGCGGGGCAGTAGTACCAACTTCTGCCTTATTCTCTCCCAGGGGTGATCAGCGCAACACGGCCTAATCCTGGGATTCAGTCAATGACTGACTAAAATGTAGCCATGTGATTCCCACCTAATGAGGCAGGCGCGGTGGTGTAAAAAGAATGGCGGGGACTTGTGCAAGATCAGCTGGTAGCAACCAACTTTACGTCACTAGGTAATTTTGCTATCGGAGAATTCCAGCAAATCGTCGCCGGAATGAGGAGATTGCGCCCTGCGTCCGATCAGCTCGACACGTAATCAGTTGCGAATAAGGTGGCTTCTATGCGGGAGGCCGATCAGCCAATCGTTCAACTTGTTAAGGACTGTATGAGTAAGTTGACAACCACCCGGAAGATGTAGCTTCAGGTTATAACTAAGGGCCAGCCTGCACCTGCACTGGGCCAGCCAGGAGTCCACACTGCGCCACAAATTGTTCCCCCACTACTACTACCTTTGGGCGCCCCAATTCAATCGGGTCATGCTACTGCTGATCCGAACCCAGCTCCCATTCCCCACAACGTTCTCCTGGCGATCAACAACCACAAGCGCAAGGGGAAGTCATTCCATTTGCTGTTCCGCCGGAAGCACAAGTCATTCCTGGCGTTGTTCCGGGTAAACCTCAACCACAAGAGCAATGACGAGTCTTTCCTCTCGTTCCGGCGCTAGAACAAGTCGGTCTTGGTATCATTCGGGGTCAACCTCAACCGCGAGGGCAAGAGCAAGGCTTTCCTATCGTTCTGGCCCCAGCACCAGTCGCTCTAGGTGGTGTTCCGGGTCAACCTCAACAGCAAGCGCAAGGACAAGTCGTTCCTGTCGTTCCAGCGCAAGGACAAGTCGCTCCAGCAGTTGCAGTGGTTCCACCTGAACCACCGAGTAACCAAAACCGCAAGCGCAAAGACAAGTGCCTCAAGCTGCTCACCCGATGCAAGGCCAAGGAATACCTGCTCCACAAACACCCCCCCCAGTGGCTGGGTCGCTGCAAGCACCAACACTACTCAATACCCCACTCAGCAGCGCAAGCAGCAGCTCCGACAGTAGTCAAGCAAACAGTCCTGCAAACAGTCCAGCAAACTGCCCAGCAACCTGCCCAGCAAACAACCCAGCAAACAGCCCAGCAAACAGCCCAGCAAACAGCCCAGCAACCAGCCCAGCAACCAGCCCAGCAAACAGCCCAGCAAACAGCCCAGCAAACAGCCCACCTGCCAGCCCTGCACCGGTACCAATCATACCTCATCTCGCTATAAATCGCCGAGGGCCAACAGGTGTGTCCTTTTCAAAATAATCCGCATGTTTGGGTTTTTCACTTACTGACCAATGAGTTGTGGATTGGAGTGCTCTATTTGGGCGTCCAGGCCCACTGCGTATTGTTTGGATCCGCCACGCGGCTGATAGCCCCGTAGACTACCCTAATTATCGCCTGCTCAATTCGTGCACCGTCAACAGGCTACTGTTGGCTGGGTTGGATTCCTATCACATGAGTGGACTGTCAGTGATGATTACGAGATCCATACGACATGAGGGGATTCGGTACATACTTCGCGCTACTGGCGAAGGAGGCCGACTCCTACGAGACTATCCCGGGAGCCGCTCTCGTGGATCAATTATGTCTTCATCGATGACGATGAAGCCGTAAGTGCCTAGCCCCTCTTGAATCCAGTACTTGAAGACCTGCTTGATATCTTGATCTATTATTTTCATCCAAATAACGTAAGTAGGGAACCCAGACCCAGGTTGAGGAGGTACAACCATCTTGTTCCCGGGGCGTTGACTAATTGGCCAAAGGTAGCGATAGCACATGACCAATTGCGTGGAGGTTTATTTGCTCATGAGCCCCGACGAAGGGAGCCTAGTGCTAATCCCAGGCCGGCTAATGAAGCAAGTGAACCGCAAGAGGCAGATCACTCTGACGCTTTACTTGTATCATTATCCCGTGCGCCATGGGATGCCTCCGGCGCCGGGCATAGAGGCAAGGGCAGCGTTGGGATGTCGTCATCCGCCGGTGGAGAGAGAAGGCAATCCCCCGCGAAACGTATACCACTTGTCCTCAAATTGTCGAGCCGGTTGAATATACAACACTTGGCGGAACTGGGACGGCATCCTGCTCAAGGCGACATGACCTGGAAGCGCAGGGGTCTGTTTGACGACTAAAATTGTGATGGGCGTAAGTCCAACAGATTTCATTTGGCTTCCATGACTAGGGAATTTTTGGAAAGCGAGGAGCTAGTTCCGCGCAGTGCTTCATTCAATGATGAGGATAGTCATAAGCATAAGCCCAAGATATACCTCTCGAGGTTCTAGGAGTTTGATTTGACGCCGGGTCTATCGTTCACTGAGTCTACCTAGACGTATAGTGTATTAGTGATATTGTTTCGCATTAGAGTTATTAGTGGTTTTGAATATATTTCTTATAGCCTGCCTGCCTGCCTGGCTGCCTGACGATCTTCATCTGATCAGTTCATGTTCGTCTGTCTTCGCTCATATGTGGTCTTGGGCCTGATGGATGAAAAATTCAAGTCATGTTGATGGTGCCTGGGGAGACGCCAAGAGACGTCGCGTCCCTTACGTCTCTTGGCATCTCGATCATTGTGACACTTGAAATCTTATTTGATCACAGGTGGTGGAAATCTCTGAGACTCCCAAGGGTTCACGATGATTCGATTTTTTATGTTCTATTTCTTTCTCCATCACAATTCGTCGGTCCGCTATGTGGCTAGTGCATCTGGCCCAGGATACCGGAATCAACTTCGGTCGGCGACGTGGTTGTACCAGCACACTCTACTTGGCATTCTTTGCTCTTACGGTACACCCGCCCAGGGGTAACCCTCAGGAAACGTACCCCCGCCATCGACGAGGTGTATGTGAGGACCTCTCCTACCCCTCCATCCACTTTGGCGTTCCCATTCTCAATACGTTTGTCTTCGCTCTTCTCCCCACGTCTGGCGCCACATTCCGACCTACCTACGTCAACCTCCCTTCAAGATACTCGTCTCTTAGTTGACCTATCAATAATCTTTCGCATCTTTTTCATTGAGTTCTATTCAATCTATTCATCGCACGGGTTCCCATACCACCTCCGAGCTCACGGAAACCGCAGTTAGAGAAGGCAAAGTACGTAAACTACATATATATATTCGTGAGCAATTTTAATGTTTCCATTCGCCTTATACGCCCGGCTGCGCCGCCCCAGAGCATTGACGCGGAGCGTGCAAAAGGAAGAAAGACTCTGCCGCCTATAGTCGCCCATCGCCCCGCTGAGGACAGAGCGTAAGTAATCACGGAAAGCACCTTATTGGCATTGCAGGATATACTGCTTACAATGAAATTTCTTTTCAACAGACACCTGGCAGAGGGCGCAGAGTTCAAGGCAGCCGTCTAAGGCTCGGGCACTGGGGAGGTCAAAGAAAATCCCCACCCGGATATCAGATTCTGTTACTCTAACAATTGAGCACAAAGTAGGACGGCGGATGGCGACATTGCTTACGCTAAATCTTGGTGCAGGTTCTTCGATCCCGGCGTGACATCTGATGCCTACTTCAATTAGCATGAGCAGCTTAAGGCTAATATGACAGCCCGCACCCTTGACCCATGTCACTTGACAGACGCCCAAGTGGAAGCAATCACTGGCTTCGCTCGCGCCCTGCTGCCCGTGATAGATCGCGTCACCCACATTAACAAAAACTACCACCCAGATGAGGTTGTGGAACTCACCCGTCACCTGAGGATGCTAGTTAAAGATTCGGCTAGGCAACGCCAGCCCTCTGACTGGCGTCGAATCGCGGAGCGCGTCTGTGGTCGAGAAGTTGCCCAATCTCCGTGGAAGTGATTATTTCCATCTATCTCCCGTCAGCCTCGCACTAAGTTATTGTGACAGAGATTCAATCGTCAACTGATTGCCCACGGGCAGTAAGAATGTTTATCGTTCGCCGAACGGAAGCCCCAAAAGTCGGACATCCGCTTCTTGACCATCCCGGGTGTCTTAGCGACTCCCAGCGGGGAATCGTATAGGCTGTGTTGACAACAGCGAGCATAAAAAATCTGGTTGAGGTGGTTGGAGGGCAGCGTGAGGAGGCGAAATCAGATGATGACGATATCTGATAAGGGCGACTGGTCAGGGTACTGTCAGCCTCGGTCAATAGCCCGAAAACCTCTCCTTCTGCGACGGCTCATCTTTCTCCATAGCAATAATGACATTCCACCATGGCTCATTGCAAACCTAGGTCAAGATCCCCTCGATCTCTTGGTCGTCGAGTCACATGGCAAGAATAGAGAGCATAGAGCCCTGAGGCCCGAGCCTGCTAAAGGAAGATACCTGGTTCTCAATCGCAACGTTTGGGATGATGCCGTGGGGATCATGCAAGCAGATCAGGCTGAGGATGAGGTTTAGGATGAGGTTGAGGATGAGGATGAGGATGAGGAGGTGGAGGACTGGCTGGAGGCCCCGAGCAAGGAGGAACCGGAGACGCCTCATGACGGGGGGGCGATTGTTTTGAATAACGTAAGTATCGACACCTAATGTTAACATGTAGATCAAAACTCAATGGGTAATTGATGACGTAGGACGAGGAATTGGGAGCCCCTGGCCCCTCGACACGACGGAGGGCGACCCGACGAGAAATAGTCGACGCCCCGAGCGATAATCCGTTCGCTCCTCTCATGGGGGAGTCGGCCTGCAGGCCTTAGGCGCCATCTACGCAAATGAAACCCCAGGATGTCCGGCAGGTTCTACGGGAGGTGGCCTGGATGGTTGACTACATTACAGATACTGGGCTGGCAGCTGTGCTGCTTTCCAGACTCGATGGAGCCCTGGAGACCTCTCCTTCTAGCTTACCCGGATTCTGTGAGGAACGTCTAGTCTCCCCCCCAGTTGCTCCGATTGATGCGGAGGTTCACACAACTCCGGTGAGACCGACCGAACATTTCAGCTCCTACAATTGAACCCGGATCCACGCTGCGTTCAGAACATGATAGTGCCCAGGACAGCCCTCCTGCCAGCTTGACCGTAACCCGCCACGAAACATTGAGCCTTGGCTGCCGTAGCTCAGATTGATGCGCAGGTTAACACAACTTCAGTGAGACCGACAAAACAAGCAGCTCGCACAACCGAACAGCCGCCCACCACGCTCTCAGACCCAACAGAACCAGATGCCCAGCCCCCGCGACACCCCCCGCACCCTGGGCATCTTCAAAGTCCAGTTTGAGTAGTACCCCAAACAAGAGCAAATGGCCATCACCCCAACCGGGCCTTTCAAAAAGACACGAGGCTGGATGAAAATAATTTGGGATTTCCTAGTTTCTCAGGTATTTTCTTTTCTTTTTCATTTTTTCCCTAGATTTTATTTAGCTTTAGTCAGAATTCTCAGTTTGTGGTTCGTTAGCTGGTATGTGATAGTAAACATATCATTGGGCGCCCTTGGTTCAGCTCTGCGTATCCTGTATTTCTAGTCCTTATCCCTGCTTGCATTAATAGACTAAATTCGTTTTCGTGGATCAAGCACGCTGTTCATTCCGTCCATAACTGGGCTGGTGTCGCTGGACAAAATTAGTCCAACACATGAGCTCATGGCGTGAATATAGACAAGTAGACGTTAAGTGGTGTTGATTGTACGTTAGAAGATGAGATTCGATAATCCTAATGTGCTTTAGGCCTGGCGAGTGTCTTGCTAGAATTAATGTCGCTAACAGATACTCGTTGTGGCTAGATTTTCCTTAGCCTCCAACATTAGCAGTGCCCATTTCATCAAACCTTTTCAACTAGAGTCGGGACGACCATGATACCTGAGGACGTCGCCAGCATGGCGTGAATACAGAATTCCAGACGTTCACTGGTGTTGATTTGATGTTAAGAGATGAGATTTGATAATCCTACTATGCTTTAGGCGTGGCGAGTGTCTTGCTACATTTAGTGTCGCTCACCGATACGCGATGTGGGTAGATTTTGCTTATCCACCTAGATTAGCGCCTCTCCTGTTGCCAAACCTCTTCAACTAGAGTCGGGACACCCATGATACCTGAGGACATCAGGATCATGATCAAAATGTTGACCACGCAGAAAACCCCTTTTTATAGGCGAATATTTTCTTTCAATACTAAGTGAGAGTGTGTGATTCTCCCAACCCACTCGCTAAGTCGTAGTGTATAAGCCCTGACACATTCTTTCAACATAACCACAGATTCCTCATCCTCGCGACACGAAAGATATATTCCATTGTTCTCTGTCCTAATTCCTATTTTGCCTAATGTTTATCAGCAGTTCAGCATTCCACCATGTCTAGACAACTGCATGGCAATTCACGCAGCCAGACAACCTACCCAGTAGGAAATCTGCAGTGACGTAGACGCCAAGTTGTCCCCGATGGCATACAATCACCCAGATCGCAGTTGGGAAGGCAAAAAAACCAATCTGGCAGCCGTTGTGTACACTGCCGAACGAGCAGCCACCGCATGTGCGCCATACACCACCAAACGTAACCGGAGCACTCGAAAGACCACGGAGGCGCCCCCGCAGAAGGACGATACAGCGCACAATGTATCCCGATATTGAGACCGAACCTGACGCCCAAGTACCACTGGAAAGAGTTCGTCTAAACGCTGATGGCAGTGATGAGTACGAATACTCTCGCGGAGCTGATCCTACTTAATCGTACACTGGGCCAGATGGCGCACACGATGATCTTCCTGATGGTACTGGAGCAGGGCTGTATCACCGGTCACGAACAGCGGACAAACAAACAAACAATCGGCTATTGACTGTGCGAGTTGCGACCACCTCCGGATCATAGGTGGCAGCACTCGTCAGGGGGACGCCAGTACCTCGAGGACATATAACGCCCGGTGGAGCGTATACTCCGCCTGTGCTCCCGTCATCCAGTGTTGCCCGATATTGATCCCCACTGGCCACTCACGGTGCCACTGCCTCAGGAGTTAGAAGTTCAAGTCCAGCCGGCTAATCAAGTACGCCACACTCTGATGACATCTGGCCGGGTACCCAGTCACAGCCAAATACCGCGAGAGGAGTAGAGGCGGCTCTAGTAACGCGGGCCTTGCCTCTCATTCTCTGGTACAGGCTGTTTGATGACCCACTCCCAGGCCCAATTACTTTGACGTCTGAGGTACACGGTAATTGGCCAAAGGCGGTTGATTATATAGATGATGCAGGAAATATGGAACCGTCGGAGGAAAACATAAAGATATTAACTGGACACAGATACAGACGGATGATGCCCTTCAGAACCTGGGTATAGTACTAATTCGGAAAGATACGCAATAGACAATCAGGGGTAAAATTCCAGTTTATTTCCCACCTTGAAGATAAGATCGGAAAGTGTTACGATCTCCCGGAAGATCCTACGGCGATTGTGCACAGCGTTGACAACCTGCTGGAAAAGGATAGATTTATGTGCTCCACAAACGGATATGAGGTTGGTGCGCCTTAGTTGGACAACGTTCTTCTAATAACTCATAGGTAATACACGCGGCTTAGGAATTCAGATTTCGATTTGGGCGCCCAAGATTCCCGAGGCCATATGGCATAAGTACTTCACATGCAGGAAAACGCCTGGGATTGTCCAATTTGATTTTGTTGAGTGTATTAATGGTAATATGATTTGCTTAACATGTGCCATCCTCTGTCATACCCTACGAGCATGGCAAACAGGAGTATATAAGGAATCAGGCGAGTTCAAGCCCGACGGGGTAGGAGGTCAGCCAGAACCCGAACCCATCTCTTATTCTCCAGGACACCAAGATGATCTGAACCACTAAAGACCTGTTTGCCTGGCAAACTCAGACGTGGGCCAATTGCCCAGACTGGGTACAGGCGATAATTGTGAACAAGATTCGCGGGACCATCCAGACAAAGATGGAGAAGGAGGACAGCCTGTGACAAGGCCGGCGTGAATGGTATACCAAGGATTGGGTAGTCGTAGCTGCAGAGCTGCAGAGTGAGGCATCCAGCCAGACTACACGATGGCCGGACCGCCAAAGCCAAACTCCCGCCGCTTGGGTGGTGGTAGCTGCCGACCTGCAGGGTTAACTATCGAGTCAGGCTACCCAACAGCCAGCCCACCGAATTCAAACTTCAAGCAGCCGGCGTATTGGGACCCCAGTGGGGCAGCAGGATAGTCAAAACTGGTCCTAGGAGATTGATTTGTCTTATGATTTGCTCCAGACGTGAGCTGCGCGGGTTGTTGGATTTCTCGAATCTTCTCCGCCGAGCGCAGATTGTTCACGGGAGGTGACCAGAGAATCATCATCGGACAAGACTGTAAGTCCACCTCCATCGCAACGCCTCTCGCTGAGCCTTGACTGAATAGAGCCAGCATAACAGGGGACACGTGATAGTGAGCGGCGGGATGTGGAACAGCGGCGCAATGGGAGCGTTGGTGAAGGTAATTAAGAAATGATGTGTCGAATATGTCGCGTATGTGTCGAGTAGCTTAATTAATTAATACTATTTGTTTGACGGCGATGTGTAGATATGAGAACGTAACGGGTAATCTGGGCGTTCGGAGTACGAGTAGTAGAATCAATGAAAGGGACACGCCACGGGGGCGTCTGGGCGATCTTATAGTAAACGTCACAGGGTGATGTCGGAACGAAGAAGATAAAGCGTGCGCAAGATCGGGATTGTGTCAGGCAGAGTTGAGATATTTCCCCACGGGTCTGGGAGGCATCATGAGGGCATCTAGGTATTACGTAGGAGCGTACAGATATAATCGAAAAAGTCAAGCTACACTCAGGATACACAGCACGTAGAGAGGGTACAATCAGGATAATAGTCCGCCAGCAGATAGTGTGTGGAGGTGGAAGCCAAAGGAGGGAGATACGAGGACTAGAGAGCTCAGGATCATGGGATCCTCAAATGAGGCGTCGGACCGAGCGAAGCTGAGGCGCCGAAGATAAAGATGGGACGTCAGGACAGAAGACGCCAGGAGGCGTGGTGATCAGGATAGAGCCGCGGATGATCCGGCGTCGCCCTGGTGCACCAACCGAGAATCAGAGGTGTTCAGGACCCAAGGGCAGACCACCAGGGGCAGTCTGGGCGCAGAGAAGGTAGGGTCCGTGGCAGGATAGCGTCAGGGCGCGGCACGTCACCTGAGACAAAATCAGGATGTAATGTCAGATTGATGTTGTCTCCTGATTTGTGACTGATGTTATGTGCCCTATATCCGCCAGACGCATGGGGCGCCCCTGGCACAGACTATTATTTTTGCTAATGGCACCAGATTCCGACCTACCTACGTCAACCTCCCTTCAAGATCCTCGTCTCTTAGTTGACGTATCAATAATTTTTCTGATCTTTTTCATTGAGTTCTATTCATTTTAAACATCGGACACGTCCTCATGGCACCTCCGAACCCACAGAAACAGCAGTTAGAGAAGGGAAAGGTAAGTAACCTACGTCTATATATTGGTGAGCAATTTTAATGTCTCCATTCCTTTTAGACGCCCTGCTGCGCAGCCCCAGTAGATTCATGCTGAGAGCCAACAACGAAAAAAGACACTGCCCCGTATAGTGGCCCGTTGCCCAGCTGAGGAGAGAGCGTGAGTCATCACGGAAAGCACCAGATTTACATTGCAGTATACACTGCTCACAACAAACTTCCTTGTGAACAGACACCTGGCGGAGCGCGCGCACTTAGACCCAGCCGTCGAAGACTCGGCCACTGGGTAGGTCAAAGAAAACCCCCACCCAGTTATCAGAATTTGTCACGCTACCAATGTTACACAAATTAGGTAGGCGTATGGCGACATTGTGTACGCTAAATCGTGGTGCGGCTTCTTTGATCCCAGCTTCATATCAGATGCCTACTTCGATTGGCGTGAGCAGCTCAAGGCCTATATGACAGCCTGCACCCTTGACCCCGGCCAGTTGACAGCCACCCAAGTGAAGCAATCACTGTCTTCGCTGGCGCCCTTCCGCCCGTGAGAGATCGCGTTACCCACATTAAAAAAGAACCACCACCCTGATAGTCTTGTGGAACTCACCCGTCACCTCAGGATGCTAGTTAAAGATTCGGCTAGGAAACTCCACCCCTCTAACATGGGTCAAATTGTGGACCGCGCGGGTGGTAGAGATGTCGCGGAATCTCGGAGTAAGTGATTATTCTCATCAATCTCCGGTCAACCTCCCACTAACCTATTTTGACAGAGTCTCAATCGTCAACTTATTGCCCATGGGCAGTATGAATCCGTATCGTTCGCCGAACAGGAGCCCAAGAAGCGGCATATCCGTTCCTCGACCATCCCTGCTGTGCTACCGTCTCGTACCGGGGAATGGCATTGGGTGTGTTGACAACACTGAGCATGAAAAATATGGTCGAGGTGGTTAGAGCGCAGCGTGTGGAGGAGGAAATGGGATGCCCACGATATCTGATCTGGGCGACTGGTAAGGATGCCGTCAGACTATCTCAAGAGCCCGCAAAACCTCTCCCCTTCCAACAGCTCATCTTTCGCTATAGCAAAAATGACATTCTAGTGTGGCTCCTTGCAAACCATGGCCAAGATCCCCTCAATCCCTTAGTCGTCGAGTCACGTTCCAAGAATATAGAAGATGGAGCCCAGCTGCCGGGGCCTGGCAAAGGGAGATACCGGTTTGTCAATTGCAACGTTTGTGAAGATGCCGTGGTGATCATGCAACCGGATGAGGATGAGGATGAGGATCAAGATCAGAATGAGGATGAGGATAAGGAGGAGGAGGAATGGCTAGAGGCCGAGAGCGAAGGGGAAACGCAGGCGCCTCGTTACGGGGGGCGATTGTTTTGGACGACTCTAGTATCAACATCTAACTTTGACCTGAAGATCAAAACACAATGGCTGATTAACAACATAGAACGAGGGATTGGGGGCTCTGGGCCCCTCAACAGCATTGAGGGCTACCCCATGAGAGATAGAGGACAGCCCGAACGATGATCTGTTAGCTCTGTTCTGGTGGGCGTTGGCCTCTAGGCCTTTTGCGCCATCTGGGCAAAGGAAACTCCAAGAGGTCCGGAAGGGTTTACTGGAGATGCCCAGGATGGCAGACTACACTTCAGATACCGGGCTGGCAGCTGTGCTGTGTTCGGGACTCAATGGTGCGCAGGACACCCCTCCTTCTAGCCTACGTGGATCCCGCGACGAACGACCCGCCCCCCTCACCATTGCTCCGCTCGATGCGGAGGTTCACACAAGTGTAGTAAGACGACCGAACAAGCAGCTCCACAATTGAACCGGCAGTCGCGCTGCGTTCTGCACATGATGGTGCCCAGGACAGCCCTCCTAATAGCCTGCCTGTAATCTGCAACGAACGTCCAGCCTTCCCCGCCATTCCTTCTATTGATGCCCCGGTTCACACAACTTCAGTGAGAGCGACCGGACAAGCAACCTCCACAACTGAACAGCCGCCAACCACACTCTCAGCTCAGCCAGAACCAGCAGCCCCCGTGAGACCCCTGGCGCCCAGTGCTTCTTCAACATCCAGTTTGGGTAGTACCCCAAACAACACCAAATCGCCATCACCCCAACCGCGCCGTTCCAAAAGACGCGAGGCCGGACGAAAATAATTTGGGATTTCCTAGATTCTCACCTATATTTTTTTTGTTTTTCTTTGTTCCCTAGATCTTAATTCGCTTTAGTCAGAATTCTCAGTTCCTGGTTAGTTAGCTGGTATGTGATAGTAAACAGATTATCGGGCGCCATTGTTTCAGCTCCTCGTATCCTATATTGCTAGTCCTTACGCCGCCTGGCCTTAAGAGCTGAACTTTTTTAATCCTGGATGAAGCACGCCGTGCATTCTGTCCATAACTGGCCTGTCGTCGGCGGACAAAATTAGTCAAACATATGAGCGCATGGCATGAATACAGAATTCTAGACGTTTCGTGGTGTTGATTCGACTAGGGAGATGAGGTTCAATAATACCAATCGGCTTAAGGCATGGCTGGTGGCTTGCTAGAATTAGTGTCGCTAACTGATACTCCTTGTGGCCAGATAGGGCTTAGCTTCGTAGATTAGCGATCCTCATTTCGTCGAACCTTTTCAACCAGAGTCTGGACAACCATGATACCTGAGGACGTCGCGACCATGGCTTGAATACAGAATTCGAGAGGTTCAGTGGTATTGATTCGACGTTAGGACATCAGGTTCGATAATGGTAGTCTGCTTTAGGCGTGGTGAGTGTCTTGCTACAATTAGTGTCGCTAACCGATACTCGGTGTGGCTAGATATGACTTAGCTGCCTACATTAGCAACCTCCATTTCGTCGAACTTTTTCAACCAGAGTCGGGACGACCATGATACCTGAGGACGTCGAGAGCATGGCGGGCATACCGAATTCGAGACATTCACTAGTGTTGATTCAACCTTACGAGATGAGGTTCGATAATCGTAATCTGCTTTAGGCGTTTCGAGTCTCCTGGTAGAATTAGTGTCACTAACCAATACTCTTTCTGGCTAGATTTTTCTTAGTTTGCTACATTAGCGATACCCATCTCGCCGAACCCTTTCAACTAGAGTCAGGACGACCATGATACCTGATGAGATAGAGATCAACATCATAATGTTGAACAGGTAGAAAACCCCTTATTAGTAGGGAATATTTCTTTTTTAATACCAAGTGATAGTGTGTGATTCTCCCAACCCCCCACCTAAGTTCAAGTGTATAATACCTGACCCGTCCATTGAACATAACCACTCTAACGTTGATCAACCGTTCAGCATTCCACCTAGTTTAGCCAACCGCAAGCCAATTGACGCGGCCAGCCAACCCCCTTGAGTACGAATGGTGAATGGAGGTAGAAGCCAAGTCGTACCAGATGGCATACGATCTGGGAGATCGAGGTCGGGGACGCGAGAATAGCGATCCTGCAGCTCGCCGAGCGTAGTGCCGAACGAGCAGCCATCGCATGTGCGCCCTACACCACCAAAGTCAACCAGAAAACTTGAAAGTCCACCAAACCGCCCCCGGAGAAGAACGATACAGAGCACAACGTATACCGATATTGAGCCCGGAACTTGATTCATAAGTACCAACAGAAACCGTTCGTTTAACCGATTATACCAGTAATGGGTGCGGAGACTCTCGCGGATCGGATCAAACTGAATCGGACACCAAGCCAGACGTGGAAGACTATATTATTCCTGCTGCTACTGGAGCAAGACTGCATCACCGTTCACCAACAGCGGACAAACAAAGAAACAATGAGGTATCGACTGTGCGAGATGCGACCACCTCGGGATCACAGGGGGCAGCACTCGTTAGGCGGAAACCAGTAGCCCGAGGACATTTAACCCCTGTAGAGCATATACTCCGCCAGTGTTCCCGTCAACCACTGTAGCCTGAGATTCATCCCCACTGGCGACTCAGAGTGCCACTATGTCGGGAGTTAGAAGTTCAGGTCCAGGCAGCGAATTGAGTATGCCAGACCCTGAGCAGATCTGATCAGGAATACAGTCAGGGCGAACTTGAGCGAGAGGAGTAGAGGTGGCTGTAGTAACGCGGGCTAAAGCTCTCATCCTCTGGTACCCCCGGTTTGTTTACCCACTCAGAGGCCCAATTACTTTGACATCTGAGGTACACAGTGCTTGGCTTAAGGCGCTCGATTATATAGCTGATGCCGCAATATGGAAGAATTGGAGGAAAACATAAAGATAGTAAGTGGACACTGAGACACATGGGATGACACCCCCCTGAAGCCGGGTATAGTACTAATTATGAAAGATACGCAAGGGACACTCTGGGGTAACATCGAGGTTTGTTTCCCACTTTAAAGATGAGATCGGCAAATTATACGATCTCCCGGAAGATCCCATGGTGATTGCGCGCAGGGTGGACTACCTGCTGGCAAAGGATAGATTTATGTGCTCGTCAAAAGGATATGAGGTTGGTGCGCCCTAGTTGGACAACTTTCTTCGAATAACTCACTGGTATTACACTCCGCTTAGACATGAACATTGCGATTCGCTGCGCCCCAGATTGCCAAGGGCATATAGGGGAAGTACTTTAGAAGCAGGAAAATGCGTGGGATTGTCGAACCCAATTTTCTTGGGCGTATCAATGGCACAATGCTTTGCTTAACGTGTGCAATCCTCTGGCATACTCTACGAGCATGGCGAACAGGAGTATATAAGGAATGAGGCAAGTTCAAGCCTGACGGGGTAGGAGGTCAGCCCGAACCCGAACCCAGCTCGTATTGTCAAGGACGCTAACATGATCCGAACCACTAAAAACCTTTTTCCCTGGCAAACTCAGATTTGAGCCGATTGTCCAGACTGGGTACAGGCGATCATTCTGGACAAGATTTGCGGGACCCTCCGGGCAAAGATGGTGAAGAAGCACCAGGTTTGACAAGACTGCCGTGAAGGGTATAACGATGATTGGGCTGCCGTAGCCGCTGAGCTGCAGAGCAAGGCATCCGTCCAGACTACCCGACGGCCAGCCCCTCAAAGCTAAACTCCTGGCGATTGGGTTGTAGTAGCCGCCGAGCTGTCGAGTTAACCATCCAGCCAGGCTAGGCAACTGCCAGCCCACCAAATTCACACTCCAAGCAGCCGGCGCATTGGGACCCCAGTGGGGCAGCAGGATAGTCAAAACCATTCGCAGCACACTGATTTGTCTTTTGATTTCCGGCATACGTCAGCTGCCAGGGTTCTCGGATTTCTTGGTTCTTCTCCGCCAAGCGCAGATGGTTCACAGGAGGTGACCAGGGAACTATCGTTGGACAGGACTGTGATTCCTACTCCATCACAACACCTCTCGCTAAGCCTTGACGGAATAGAGCCAGCACAACAGGAGACAAGTGATAGTGAGCGGGGGGATGTGGAACAGGGGCCCAATCGGAGCGTTGGTGAGGGTAATTAAGAAATGATGTGGCGAATATGTCGCGTATGTGTCTAGTCGATTAATTAATTAATAATATTTGTTTGATGGCCATATGTGGATATCAGAAGGTAAAGGAAAATCTGGGCGTTCGGAGTACGAGTAGTGAAATGAATGAAGGAGACACGCCACGCCGGCGTTTGGGCGATCTTTTAATAAACATCATTGGATGATATTGTAAAGTGGGGGATAGAGCGTGTGCAAGATCGGGATTGTGTCAGGCCGAGTTGAGATAATTCCCCACTCATCTGGGAGGCATCATGAGGGCCACCAGATATCACGTAGCAGTGTACAGATACAATAGAAAAAGTCAAGCTACTATCAGGACACATAGCACGTAGAGAGGGTGAAATCAGGATAATGATGATGCGCCGGCAGAGTGTGTCTGGAGGTAGAAGTCAAAGGTGGGAGATACCAGGACGAGAGAGCTCAGGATCATGGGGTGCTGATGTAAGGCGTCGGAACGTGTGAAGCCCAGGCATGGAAGATAAAGATGGGACGTCAGGAGGGACGACACCAGGATCAGTGGTGATCAGGATGGAGCAGGAGATCATCAGGCATCGCCTTGGTGGAGCAACCGAGAATCCGAGTTGTTCAGGACGTAAGAGCCGAGGACCAGCCGGAGTCAGGACGCTGAGAAGGTAGAGTCCCTGTCAGGATAGCGTCAGGGTGCGGCAGATCAGGTGACGGAAAATCAGGACCCAAAGTTAGATTTACGTTGCGTCCTGATTGGTGATTGACGTTATGTGCGCTAGGTGCGCCAGACCCATGGGGCACCACTGCCACAGAGTATTATTTTTGCTGACGTAATGGTGACTGGGAGAGTTGTTGGAGAGGATGCCCAAGGGAAGAGGAAGGAGACGATTCACCGGAGTTGAATAGTCCCGAAGATAAGCTGGATAGTTAATATACTAGTATCATTAGTGGAACCAATTGAAAAACCAAAATGTATTTTTAAATTTTACATGTCTTATATTTCATAATTTACATTGATGTGAGCATCCTAGCCTCTTGGCATGACCCACCTCAACATGACCTCAAAGCACATTTCTCTTCCATTTGAGTTGTTACAGTACTCCGCCTGCGTTTGCTGGTAGTCGTAGTATCAGCCATTCGTTTTTTTATACTCTGGTACTCCTCCTCCCGTGATGGTAGCTAAGAATGGAGTGAAAGCAAATGCTTGCCAAAGGTGGTCAGGCTCGTATAGTTTGGTGGATATGGACCCTACTTATATTTACAATTGCCACTGTAAACCATGTGCTTCTCATCCTTATCGCTAGTACTAAGAATCTGTTCTCTTATGATTGATAGTTTTGTCTAGAGATATCAAGTAAATGGAAAATCGGACTGGCCACTGAGGGTAGCTTTATCGTATAAAATACTTAACTTCTCATACTTATTACTGTTTATCCCCATGGAATTGACTTGGACCGCGGCAATCTGGAATGTGCCCCTTACACCATTGTCCGCTGAAGTGCTCACGAAAGTCAGGGGTAGCCCCCTGACTCACACTCGCCGCACTTGTACTTACTGACCCACACGCAACAGAGGTCAATGTGCTATACGCTGAAGACAAACTGCACTCGCATGCCCAAAGGTTAAAGATAACAGAATGGAGATAGATCGTTCCACAACTTGGTTTGCTGTTGGGGTAGTGGTTGGGCGTTAGGCAACCGTGTTAGGCCACCGTAGAACAAAGGGCGGTGGAGAGTTAGTTTGACACCAGTGGTCAATCTTGTCGTAGGATTCCGGGGGGTGGGGGTAGAAGGCTCGGTGATGTAGTAGTAGGAGGCATGGAGTTGGTGAGGTATGATGTGACGAGTGATTGATGGATAAGCGGCAGCAGTGCCAAAAGGGTCTAGTCGGGTCTAGAACCCCCGTTTGATGCGGCTCGAGCCGCACAGAGACTCGAGTCGGCTTGTGGACCCCTGTGCAAGTCGGCTCGAGCCCCCCCACCGGCCCGAAGGGCTCCGCTCCCGGCTTAGATCAGGTCAGGTTGGGCCACGGTGGGTATTAAGGGGTTTGGCCCAGGTCGGGGTGCCCAAGTGACAAGCACAGGTAGCCCAAGAAAGCCCAAAATAAAGCCCCAAGAATTGTTACTTTTTTTTATCAAATCACAAGATATCACTCACATCTTTCAAAAGTACTGTGAACCCTAGAACTTGCCTCATCCCCAAGCTTGAAGTTTGTTGAGAAGTCTTTTGCCTTACATCTGCAGTTAGCTCTTTCTATTCCCATTGCGTTGCTGAACTTTGATTCTTCACAAGTTATCTCAATTGAAGAACCTCTTTCTTTGCGGTTTTTGAATATCACAAGCATTGATACAATACCATCATTATGGGTATGGGGAAAACCACAGGAGCCTCTTGGGCTATTGGTAGAAATCAAACATATTAAGTATGAAGAGAACAACTGATTTATCGTTAATAAAAGATCAGGAATGCTGATATTTTAACATGCTGGCAATGCTGGCTGTATACTCAATATTACGTGTATGCTCATAGTACAAGAAATCTCAGTCAATATTTAATCTCTATTCATGAAATTCAGAAAAACACAACCTTACACAATAAGCATCTCAAACAATCTCAGCAAGCGATCTATTATATGAATACATTAGCCTCACAGATTGCCAATCAGTAGAGTATCCAATAGGAAGAGCCTGCGCTAGAGCACCATGCCCAAGATGATAGTGAATTTCTTCTACTAACCTCTGTATGAATGGATGATTTAAGAGTAGGGTTGCTTTTCTACGGTTGCGTGTCTACGCTAATTTACCCTTTACTTTTGCAACTATATAAGAGGTTTATGATCTATTTTATGTCATCTGTCATGAGATAGTACAGCTCTTCCCTTCCTTCCCGAATACTATCAAGTCCTGCATATTTCATTGTTACAGGTGCCAAAAGTCAATATTAAAACATCTTCTCCACAAATCATTATCCCAGATTTACTTCACACTTGATCTCTGAAGTTGGTGCAATCATCTTGCATTCTCAAGTGCCATTGCCCATTTTACAAATCCATCTGGTAATCTTACTCAAGCCTTACTTGCATTGCAAGAAATGGAAGCTACACATACTGGAGAAAATATTTGCTATACCTTTATTAGCATAAACGATGATTATTATATGTGTAACTGGATTGGGTATTTCATAATAGATAATACTACTAATCAGAATACCTTTATTGACTACCTAGCTGAGAAACAGGTAGATTCAGGGTCCCTGCTTGATGCGCAGAAGGATGGACAAAGGTCAGAGAATGTTTCCTTTGGTATAAAATCGCATTTATATTTTATGAATTATTATAACTAAAGCGGTAATAGGCATATGATTATTACAATCGTCGCTTCTCCGGGTGATACTTGCAGCAGGTAACCGATAGTTTCCTAACGATCACTTCTTCTTAGCCTGATAGTTATTGCGATAGCTAAGTCTGTTGACTCCTATCTAGCAACGTCGATCGCTAGGCTCATATAAGACAGTCGTGTCTTGATTCCCGAAAGTGTAATAGATAACAATCTTTGTATTGAAAGGATCGTCTATGGAAGAACTTAGATGGTTGCGTGAAGAACCCAAATCTCAGGCCTTTTTTCTTTTTTCTTTTTTCTTTTTGTCTTTTTTTTTTCCTCTTAGATTTGTTTTCGTCGTCTAGGTACAAAAAGTGGGTGCAGCGCTAGCTATGGCATGAAAAAACCTCCTATAACTGACCAACCGGCGCCAGGGAAAAAACCTTCAACCCACGTTCCTCTGGTCTGGAACCAACTGCTCACCTGCCACGCAAAATAGGAAATCAAACTCCGACTAAAGGAGCGGAATAAGAAAATCAAATAAATACATGGGGAGGAATCAACAGGAAAGCCCTTGCCGTAGACACCAACAAAAAAAAGTAATTGTTATAACCACTCCTGATACCTAAAGTAAACAACAATGAAGGAAGAATAATAGGGGGTGCGGGGGGCCACTAGAATAAAGCAATGGGCCACAAAAGCAGCCCGACCGTGCGACCCTTCCTCAAAACCCAACGCGTTGACATCCGCCAAGGAGGCAGGGCAATACGATGACTGAGCCTAACTGAGGGGTGCGACCGTTGAGAAATCGCGAGGGTGACGTAAGGTCAAAGAGCAGTAGGGTGCCAGCCAAAGGAATCGATTGTAGCTGTAACCGAGCAATGGGACGAAACCTGAAGGGGGAGAGGAGGGGTAGACCCAATGACTGTAGCAACGATCGGTAACATTTTCCGTGTCTGACTAGGCAGCCACTAGCGTGAGTGAAGAGAACGGAGAAATCGACCGTGGCATGTTGAAATGTTTTCTCCTACTGCGAACGGTAGTCCCAGCCGGCTGTAACATGGGCGAAAGGGTGTTGCTGACCGCGCGAACGCTAAGCCAGACAGCAAAGTGCAAGCGAAAAGAGGGGGTAATTGAACCAAACGACCCCTAGAAACAAGGACGCCAGGGCCCTAGAACATGATGAGGGAACTAAGGCGGGAGGGGGAGGGTGCAGCTCACGGTGAGTGTGGGTGCAGCTCACTGAGCGTGCGGTGGTGGTGGATGTTGACGATGAAGTCTCATGGTTTGAGATTTCAATCGCCGGGTGTGTAAAGGAGATGGTTCGTGACCCAAATCTCATGCCTTTTTTTTCAATTTTTTCTTTTTTTCATGTGCTTTGTTTTATTCATCATCTAGGTACAAAGACTACGTGCAGCGCTAGCGATGGTAAAGAAAAACCTCCGTGAACCCACCGGCGCCAGGATAAGAGCCATCAACCCAAGTCTCTCTGGTACGAGACCAACCACACACCAGCCACGCAAAATAAGAAATCGAACTCCGACTGAGGGGGCGGAATAAGAAGCATCAAATAAGTACATGGTGAGGAATCAACAGGAAAACCATCGCTGTAGACACCAACAAAGTAAATAATTGAAAGACCACTTAATCGAAAGCCTAAATACCAACAATGAAAGAAGAACAAAGGGGGTGCGGAAGTCACTATAAACTGTGTGACGTTGCAAAACACCATCACTGTGGACCGTGAGGCGTTGTAAACATTACTCGGGAACCCAAGGCGTTGACATCCTCCATCGCGGCAGTGCAATACGATGACTAAGCGTAACCAAGGGCGCGACCGTAGTAATCGCTAGGACGGCGAAGGCAGTAGGGTGCGAGCCGAGAGAATAGACTGTAGCTGTAACCGAGCAACGGGACGAAACCTGAAGGGGGAGAGGAGGGGTAGACCCAATAACCGTGGAAACTATCGGTAACCGTGTGTGTGTCTGACTAGGGAGTCTCTAATAGAAGTGAAGAGAACGGAGAAATCGACCGTGGCCTGTGCAATGGTTTTCTCCTACTGCGAACTGTAGTCCCAGCCGTCTGTAACATGGGCGAATGGGTGTTGCCGACCGTGTGAACGCTAAGCGAGCCAGCGAAGCGCACGCGAAAAGAGGGGGTGATTGAGCCAAAAGACCCCTAGAAACAAGGACGCCAGGGCCCAAGAACATGATAAGGGAAGTGAGCCAGGAGGGGGAGGGTGCAGCTCACGGAGAGTGCGGGTGCAGCTCACTGAAAGTGCGGTGGTGGTGGATGTTGACGATCAATTCTCATGGTGTTGAGATTTCAATCGCCGGGTGGGTAGAGGAGATGGTTCGTGACCCAAATCTCATGCCTTTTTTTTCTTTTTTTTCTTTTTTCTTTTTTTTTTTTCTTTTTTTTTTATCATGTGCTTTGTATTATTCAACTACTGGGAACAAAGACTACGTGCAGCGCTAGCTATGGTAAAGAAAGAACCCCATCCCCAATTTTTCTCAAACCCGGCACCAGGGAAACAGCCATCAACCCAAGTCTCCCTGGTACGAGACCAACCGCACACCAGCCAGGCAAAATAAGAAATCAAACTCCGACTAAAGGGGCGGAATAAGAAACATCAAATGAATACATGGGGAGGAATCAACAGGAAAACCCTTGCCGTAGACACCTGACTCAATGAAATAATTGATAAACCACTTGCGAAACCCTAAATAACCGACAATGAAAGAAGAACAAAGGGGGTGCGGGGGCCACTAAAACTGATGTGGCGTTGCAAGCATTACTCGAGAACCCAAGGCGTGGACATCCGCCACCGAGGCAGTGCAATACGACGACTGAGCGTAACCGAGGGGCGCGACTGTGGCGATCGCTGGGGCGGCGAAGGCAGTAGGGTGCCAGCCGAGTGAGTGGACTGTAGCTGTAACCGAGCAACGGGACGAGACCTGAAGGGGGAGAGGAGGGGTAGACCCAATAACCGTGGAAACTATCGGTAACCGTGT
>Ga0307507_10003218_pt1 | contig 32231 bp, 17 predicted proteins | sample 7_EM_MG_FD_207223 | JGI IMG/M metagenome (GOLD analysis project Ga0307507, IMG submission 207223) | Populus trichocarpa ectomycorrhiza microbial communities from riparian zone in the Pacific Northwest, United States - 7_EM | ecosystem: Host-associated > Plants > Roots > Unclassified | place... | reverse complement strand
CAAGATTCTCTGGTTATTCCCTTCTCTTCTTTACGCAACGTCTTGTTCTCTTGAAAAGCTATATACCCTTAGATTTAGATAGAATTTATATTATTCCTTCGAATCTTCCCTAAAGCCTCTTCGCGCCTTTATAGAAGGTTAGATAGACTAGCCATAGCTTTCTAGTCTACTCCTTTATAAGTAGAGGGGATACGCTCCTCTAGGGAGACTCTATTAGCCTCTTATAGTAAGGGCGTTGTTTTAGGGGGTAAGAAGGTATAGCCTATTATTATTAATTAATAGCCGTACGTTCCTTCCGTAAAGGATTGTAAGTAATTAGAATTATAAGAAGCTAGCTTAACTAGAACGTATAATTATCTAATCGGCAGTATTACAGGTAAGTAGAAGGTAAGTTAAAGGTAGAATAAGTTGTATATATTAAAGGATAAATACTTCTAACCACTTCCATTCTAAGACTAATTATTAGTTCTTCTCTAGAGGAGAACTAGCTTCCTATATAAACCTTCTAAGACACTAGTAAAACCTTTCGCCCCTATCTATCTAACTATATCTCCTCTAGGACATACATGGGACGTAGATAGGATATTAATGAAACCTCCTACTATCTTATCTAATATGTACCTCCTGGAGGGTTCCGTTACAATAACTCTATATAGTGTTTACAATAGAATAAAAGATAGGCTTTTTTATTTTATACGGGCTTATTACTGCCTAGTAGATAGGTATACTCCTATATTAAAAGGGCTAAGCGACCTTTAATTTAGAGATATTAACAGAGTTAGGAGTTTCTAATTCCACTTCTAAAGCTATATTTTATATGATAATAAAGAAGAAGAAGGCGACTGAAATTTTATTTAGGGTATGCCAAGACTTATCGCGATAAGATTTATCCAAAACCACCCTGATCCCGTTGCACCTATGCTTTTGCACGTAATGGTGCCATCCCTGGTTCTCGACTTTGGAGAAAAGTGGACAAGCGCTTCGATATCCCGCTGTGGGGCCTAGTGCTTTTGTCAGATAATCTATATTCTCTGAAGGCGTGGGTCACGTGCACGAGTCACGTGCACGAAGACACGTCACTAAAGACACGTCAGATCAAGGTCAAAAAGACACGATACAAGATCATCAATCCATCAACCTATTTTATTAATAAACTCATCTATTTTAACTTCGTGACAGTTATGAGCCCGGTCCGCCGACTTAAGAAGCTAGTCAGCTATTACTCAATCATTTAAAGAAATTCTACCTTATCGTCAGACTCTGACACCTTATCGTTAAAAACGCAGACTCTAACAAAAATCCTACCTTAAGTATCACAGGACAATTCTAACACGAACCTTCTACGAGATTCCATAAGATTCTATAAGATTCTATATTAATCGTCACAGGATAATCCTAATAACAAGGACAATCCTAATAATAAAATACCATCACAATTCCTCCTTTGCCTATTAGTTAAAATAACTCCACTAATGTCAAGTTCGTTAACTATAATTATTCTTAATAAACCGGAAGACTAGGAGTAATAGATCTGGCAACTATAAGCCCTTATAGATAAACAAATTTAGGCCTACGTTAACCCAAATAATACAGCACCTTAATAAGCTCTACTACAAGAACCAGCCTATCTAGAAGTTATTAATTTTAATAAGAATGTAACCTTATATACATAGCTCTTAACGAATTAATAGAAAGCGTACAAGAACAGTAGATGATACTATAACTAGGATATAAAGTACTTTCTAAAACAGGAAGAGCATCTATAATAGATACGCACCTAGATTACATCCACAGTATCAATTTAGAAGAAGCTACTGCTTAACCCTTCCCTTATAATTAAGGAATAGCTAATTTGGTTAAAAGAAGACACTAAGCCTTTAAAGAACTTTATAATAAGGAAGGTACAACTGTAGTATACAGAGTTACTTAAAGGGCTTAAGCAGATAAAGGTTACCCAGTAGCTTAACTAATAGGAGCATGTAATAAAGATAGTAGAGAAGCATAATCTTCTATAGATAACTAATAGGATCTGGCTAATAGACCTTGCAAATATAATATGACCTATAAGCGAAACCTATTTTGTTCTATACATAAAGCAGGCAAATAATACTAAAAAGGCTCTCTTATTAGAATACCATAAAGTAGTAATAGAGCTATAAGAAGCATTCCAAACCCTTTCTAAAGCCATACCTACAACGGCAAGAGGGAGTGCATTTAATGTAGACTTTATAGGAGAGCCTAAAGAGGGTATCTCTATTACTGCTAAAGTCTAAAAAGGAAAAGGGAACAGCTTATCTCGCAGCCAAAAAAGGGCAGGTATAAATTTAACTAAAGAGATGTCTTCTAAAAGGTCAAAGAACCTTAAATGCCTGGCATATAATATAAGGGGACATACCCTTCCTAACTATTAGTATCTATTTAAGAGTAAAAGGCCTAAGGGATTTAAAGCCATAGGTATATATATAAAAAGGGTACTTATAAAGGTAGAGTAAGACAAGGATCTAGCTGCCTAAATAGAATAACTTAAGCTTAAGGAATTAAAGGTTAATAAAGCTTAATAATAATAGAAGACAGTTAAGATTAAAGAAGAAGCCAATGCAATATTCCTAGAATTATATCACACCGGTTAACTCTATCCATTAAAGCTATTAACTATTCTTAACTTAGGAACCACTTTCTATATCTTTAATAACCTCTCTTGTTTTTACAATTTTAGGAAAGCTTTAAGACACAAATATATCATCGCCGGCAGCTTAGAAGTGCCTATACTAGGTTACGGCGATATTACTATCTAGGTCACAAAACCAGACAAGAGCAAGGGAATCCTACGTCTTAAGGACATTGCCTTTTATATAGACTTTAATACGAATCTAGTATCGTTCTATCTACTTTAAAAACGAGGGTTCTACTAGGACAATAAAGGAGACAATAATCTGCTAGTTTAGAAGGATGACACAATCCTATATTAAATAGAAGAATGTTATGGATAACAGACTATTAAATATGTTTAACTAGGAAGTCTATTAGCGTTTAATACAAGCCAACTACTACGCCGCTAATAGAAGCGCAGAGTATTGTTAAGAGACACTTATCTAGATTTAAAAGGTAATGCGTATCTATAGCATCTACGTCTAGGTTATTTAGGACCTATAAGCCTTTACTATCTAGGTCTTAACGCCTTAGGAGTTAAGCTTTAAGGCCTAAAGACAACAAAATATTAATATTGCAGTCTTGCTAAAATTAAGCGTTAGGTCTTAAGAAGGTTCTTAAAACGGAATATTAATAAACCTTATCTTAACCTCCATATTAACTAGACTAACCTTAAGGAAGCGCATACTGGATTTATACAAGTTATATTCATCTACAACACCTTCTTAGGAAGAACTTTCCCGTATTTTATAATAACACATAGCAAGGAGAAGGAGATACTATAAGTGCTTAAAAATTTCATCTAATAGATTCGTCTAAGGTATAACCTTAAAGTTAACACTATTAGATTAGACAACGAGCTAGGGAGAAAGAGAACTCTTAAATAGCTATAGACTTAAGGGATTATATTTAAGCCTTTAGCGCTATATACCTAAGCTTAGAATAGTACCGCCAAATGCTTAGGGGGTGTAATTATTAAGAGAACACAAGTAATAAGAATTACTGCTAAGCTACCACATAATCTATAGAATGAGATCGTTAACTGTGTAGTCTACCTTTAAGATCGAACGCCATAAGAAAGTAATAGATGGAAATTACTATATAAGAGGTTCTATACCTACCTAGTAAATAGGAGATTAAGAAAACCACAATTAGCGCACCTAAAAGCCTACAGCTATAGGGTATACATAATAACGTTAAATACCTAGCTAAAAAAGAAAAGGCTAAATAAGCTAAATCCGCGAGCCCATATCAGCTACCTTATTAGCTATAACTCTACCAATATCTACAGAATCTGGATTCTATATAAAGGTATTATTATCTCTACTAGGGACGTCATCTTTAATAAAAAGATGTTCTTTAATAGTAAGCGAACGGATATCTTAAAGGACCTACACACTAAATTAGACACGCTAATTAAGAAGATTTAACTCCCTAACACCCTAACTAAGAATAAGGTCCTTCTGGAAGACAATAAAGAAATATTTAAACTATTAATTTAAGAGGAAGATAATAACGACGTTAATAAGCCAGTTTAAACCTTTAATAAGTTAGCAGATTTTAAGCTTATAAGAGCTCTTGAAGATATGTACTATACATCACCTCCAATAGAAGAAGACGAAGAATCTCTATATGCCTTTTATGTTAAGTATCCTATAAAATTAGATATACAAGGTACTAATCAAGACGTTACTTATTAAGTAGGAGATGCGTTTAACACTTAAGGGGTGTCCAATAACTTAGTTAAAGACTTATTCAAGGAAGCCAGTAATAATAGGTTTAAAGACTTTGTTACTAAAAGAATTATATTAGCCTATTACAGCGCCTTCTTAGCAGGAAAGAAGTTTAACCTTAATAGTTAACTTAACAACAGCAGGCTAGAATTAGGCAGAATATATAATATCAGATTATATAGGAAGAACCTACCTCCGCCACCTTAGTTAATCTAGGACCTTAATATGTATCCTCTTTAAGATTAGTTCTAAGAGGCTTAACAAGCCCATCTCTAATCTTATTATTAAATAAGGTTATTTTAAGAAACAGAAAAAAGGTATATAAAGAGACAGCAGATCCTTAGCTTAATATAGGTGTTTGTCTACAAGACGGATAAGTATAGATTTCTCCAGAAATATAAGGCACGCTTAGTAGTATACGGAAATTAATAGGCCCCAGGAGACCTACCTATAAGAGCTACTATATTAGCTAGTATAACCTTCCAAACCCTTATAGCGATTACCGCAAAATTCAACCTAGAGACGATATAGATAGATACAGTTAATACGTTTGTCTATTATAATCTTAACAAGGTCGTCTATATAAAGCTACCGCCAGGGTTTAATAAAGGAAAGACAGACAAAGTACTACGCTTAAGAAAAGCCTTATACGGACTATAATAATTACTACTATTATAGCAGAAGAATCTCACGAGCTCGTTAAACAAATTGGGCTTTAAAGAGGTACCTTAGGAGCCGTGTATTATGCTAAAAGGTAGAATAGTTGTCTTCTTCTATATTAATGATATTGTCTTCTGCTACTAAAAGACAGATAAGAAGAAAGCTTAAGAAGTAATTAAGGAGCTATATAAGGAATACCAGATAAGTATCCTTAGCGAGCTAAAATAGTTCCTAGGAATCTACATACTATATAATTATAGCTAGAGGCTCCTATAGCTATCCTAGAAAGCCTATATTAAGAAAATAGCTAACTAGTATAAAATAGATCTTAGAGGGTGTTTTCTAAATACTCCTATAGTAGAATCGGAACTCCTCCCTACTAATTACTAATTAATCCGTCTAACACTTCCGTCCCCTAATATAGACCTACTAGTCCATCCTATATCCCTACTAAGAGAAGCAGCTTCTACGATGCTATATCAGAGAAAAATAGGTTTAATACTTTATACAGCCACTATAACGCGTCCGGATATTGCTTTTGCAGTATTATAGCTAGCAAGGTTTAATTAGAACCCAAGCTAAAAGCACTATTAAGCGGTAGACAGAGTAATCTAGTACCTATATAGCACGAGAAGTAGAGCAATCTACTATAGAGGAGACAAGGAAGGAATAAACGGTAAAGAGAGAGACAAAGAAATACGCAACAAAGGATAAGACAATAGAAGAGACAGTAGAGGTAAAGCGCAATTATTTATCTATGCTAGCAATATATCGTTCGCGGATAACTCCGTCGATAGAAAGAGCTTATAAGGATATATTATAAAGCTATTTAGGGGGCCAATCACCTAGAGAGCAAACAAGCAGGGTACGGTAATAACGTCAAGTATAGAAGCTAAGTTGTTAGCCCTATTATAAATAGTAAAGGAAGCTATCTTTATCAGCAGGCTGTTTAAAGTAATAACATTACGCCTAAACAAGCCCTTAATTATTAAATGTAATAACACGCAGACGCTCTAACTAATTACGGAAGATATAATAAAGCTAATTACAAAGCTCTAACACGTTAATATCTATTAATACTGGCTATATTAGGAATACATAATAAGACAAGTACAATTTTAATAAACAGTGACAAAGAAGATAATTACTAATAGACTTACAAAGGCCCTGCCCAAGCAGAGGTTTTAAAGCTTCATTAATATAATCGGGATAGTAGATATTAAGGAGCAGCTAGATAAAGAGAAGCAACTAAAGGACCTAAGGGACAGTATTAAAGCAAGATGGAAGGATTTAGATAAGATTACAGTTCAATTAACTCATTAACAGACACAAGAAGGTGGCTAGCTTTAACCTCAAAGAGCTCAAAGCTAAGGGGGTGTGTCAGATAATCTATATTCTCTAAAGGCGTGGGTCACGTGCACGAGTCACGTGCACGAAGACACGTCACTGAAGACACGTCAGATCAAGGTCAAAAAGACACAATACAAGATCATCAATCCATCAACCCATTTTATCAATGAACTCATCTATTTCAACTTCGTGACAGCTTTCGACCCTTGTCGACTGTTTGCTCGGACTCATTTACTTTAGCTCGTCAGCTGCTTTCAATAACTTCACAGGCGTCACGACAATCTACCTCTCAACATCCTACGGCCTTCCAATTCTCGTCTCGGTCTTGCGTAGGCGCAAGATAGTAAGAAATCTTCATTTTCGCTGGGCAAATTTAGCTTCGCCATCAATATCCTTACAATCTGTTGGATTTGTTTGGCAGTAGCGCTGTTTTGCATGCTCCTCCATTATCTTGACATCAACCTCGAAGGCTCCATCACAGACGAGTGCGTGGAGCCGCAGAATCATCTCACTGACGGCTGTGGATTCAAGAGTCCGTGTTCTACCGGAAAGGCGTAGGAGCTTCAGTTCGCGATTCTGTATGTTGAGATCACGCCTGATAATTCTTGTCAACAACTTCTGAGACCTATTTACTTGTATTTCTTTTTTCTTCAACTCAGACATATTAATCTGCTCGTTTCTGCTCCAACTACCTTATTTACTGCGCTAGCCAACCACCTTTTAATTTGGCGGATGCCGTCCTCTAAGCGCTGCGAACCATATCTCTCTTTTGGGTCGCGATGTTAGGGTGGTATGCTAACTGTTCCCTTAGCCTGGTTTACAGAGGTATAAGGCGCATACCCGCACACTGTGTCCCTTGCTTGCCGTGCTAGAAGCTTGTATGTATGCCCGCTTCGTCCTGTAACTCATTACCCCGTACGTAGTTGGCGTCCTGGAAGACAGTATAGCTATTCGCCTTCCACCCCCTCTATTGCGATTTCCGCAATATATAGGGACCATAGAGCTTACAGTATGGAAAGATACCTGCATGGTAGGCCTGTATTCGAGCACGTTCTGGTTCCTTTGATTGCACGCAAGCATGCCTTGGCTCGATGTCAACGGTGAGAGAAAGAAAGTTGCATGGTAAGTCTGACCTAGTCTTTGCAATCTTCTTCTTCTTCTTCTCCTTCTTCTACCTACTTTTGCCCAACCTTCCCTATCCTACTGAGATTGTCCCTCGACTGACATCGGTTACCTCAAAAGTGGTCCATGCATTCGTGGTCACCTATCTTCGAAATGCGATCACAAGGATCGCGTTTTGCTAGAGGTTCGCAAGCCTGGTCGCCCGTTGAGTAGCTGTCCTCACCCGGTAGGATCATGCAGCTGCGAGCGCCTGGTAATCAATTACATAATCCCCAAGAGTATGAACTCCTTCAATTTTTCGAATCAATATCCTAATTGCGATACTTTCAGCATCTGAAAGTGCTTGTCCTTCGGAAAACGCTCCTGGTTAGTTTACCTGTTCAGGCGCAAACAACGAACTACGCTAGCGTTGTTTTTGCCGGGTTTGCTACTATTAGTATCATTTGGTGCTTCATTCGTGGGAGAAAGGAATTCAATGGCCCACCGGTGCTGCAGGACGTTGAACCTAGAGAGGAAGTCGCGATGCCTAGTATGTCAGTTGTTGAGTCAAATCATGCCAGAAATGGCGATGTCGAGAACGAGACTCTGAAGCATGTCTTAAATGGCCATACCAAGTAAAGCTAGATAATGAGTACCACTGTGCATTATGTGTAATATATTGATAACCAAAGGTCTTTTCCAAGGCATGGAGAAGTAACCACATCTAGATTCTTTGATAGGCTGCCCTTATGCAGCCACTTGTGAATATTGATATCCAATTCAACTACGTGGAAGTCAAACCAGGTACTCTCAGCTCAGTGATGTTAGTGAAGCAAATAACTCCGTGTTTGCGCGATCCTTCACCTGACGGGTCGGGACGCAGGGCAGGAGGCACGCTAAAATTTAAAGTTGCTGGGACTCTCCCGCGCCCAAGCAGATCCCAACTCCACGAAAGTCGCTATCACGAACTATTGTTTGACCGTTTAACGCGCCACAGGAAGGACTACAAACGCATGGACGCGTTTCGGAATACTAGAGCCATATGGCGGACAGGTGTGTTCTTTTGCTTCTTCCACACTCTTTCTTACCCATTTCTGAGTGTAATTCCTCAAACTCCACGCGTCAGTCTTCGTAGCTTTTCTTTAAGGAAGCTCCCGCAAAGGCGTTTGTTTGCTACATTCTTGCTAACTACTGAATAGTAGATCTTCTTCAGATGTTATAGATCTGACTGGGAGTAATGATGACTCCGACGAGAGTCTGCCGTCCGCCGATATCTTTTTTAGCCCTCGTCCGCGAAATACGCCTGTGCCGTTGCCGAATAACGTCAGGGACCTCGTAGGCAAGACTCCACCTACCCAAAAGTCAGCTCCGTCAAAGCATGATCGCTCAAACCATCGTAAATCACCAGCGGTGAACAGCGACTCAGAGGATAAAATATGGAAACGCAACTCCGTGGTTCTAGAGAGGTTAGCTCGGCAAGGGACACAGGCAGAAAAGCGAAGGAAACTTCATTCTGTGATGAGGAACTCGGAAGGTCGTCCAAACTTTGGTCGTAATATTAGCGAAGAACTGGGGAAGGAAGAGGGCAACGAGGCGTACAGCAGTTTTTCGGAAAGTGATGCTGCGAACGAAAGGACCAAAAGATTTTCGATTAGGAATGGTACACGGGGCAGTCCTCTTACTGTTCGTCAGACTACCAAGAGTAACAAAAATGTCACTGAAGGCGCATCTGGAGGTGATCAAGATTGGACAAGTTTAGATTTGGCTGATCTTGAGGAGAGCACTTCGGGGCTTCAAGAAATCAAGAGCACAATCAGAACCTCTAATAAGGGCCTCGAATATTTCCCACCTGGGTCGGAGATTCCCGATGAGACTGAAAGAGCTAGCTTGCTTGAAGCATTCAAACCAAGAGCGGAGCCATTACAAAAACCACCAAAATTGTCTGCTTTAAATAAAACCGGTGAAATTGGTGCTGCTTCGTCATCCCTGATGTCAATGGGTGGGCACAAAACATTAAAAAGGAAAGCAGATGGCATATTGAAGGAGAACGAGATATCCATAGCTCGTTCTAAGGAATACGACGATCTCACTCCTAATAGGACGTCCAGCCCTGATACTGCTGGTCTTACAGTTCCAGCCATATCTGCTCGGTTGACCCGAAGATCCTCCAGAAACAAATCCACAGGGTCAACTCAAACTCCACCTGAACTGCTTGCAGAGAACAGAAACGATAGAACGAACTCTAAAGTCGCTAAATATTCGCTACCATGCGAACCCACGGCGCCTTTTAGTTCACTCGATCAATCTGGTGGTAATCCTAGAGGGAAAAAGTTCTCCAAAGAGGAGGATGATCGGATAATCTATATGAAAGAAGTTCTCGGATGGACATGGTCGGAAATTGGGAAACACGTCCCTGGCAGGAATGCTTATACTGTGCAAAGCCGATATTCAAGAGCGCTGTGCAATAATAGTGCGGGTGTATCAGATGTTCCTCTCGATTTAGTTCACCTAACCTCTCCATCTGAGAACGATTCTGATGACCCTAATACTATGCCCAATGACACTTCTGGAATTTCTACAGCTCGACCAAGCTCTGAAGACTCAATTATGTCTGGCATTTCTCAGCCGACATACCCCGATGATTCGGTAGTACCTAGTGCCACCCCAGCAACAGAGAACCTTCAACCCAAACACCTGACGTTACGACGTGGTCGACCACCACCCGCGCTCGAAGCATTAAGGGAAAGCAATAAGTCTCAGCCGCAATTACGAAACAGGTCAGTCAGAGTACGATCGACTGAGGAACCACAGGGGACAGAATTGAAGCTTTCGATTGATTCAAGCTTTCCTGATACGAAGAGAATCTTTCCTATGGACAGCCAGCGAGAGATTGCCTCGATCGCTATTTCAACGTCGGATCCATATTTCTACCCCGACTCTGAGACCAAAGTGCCTTATTTAAGGGTTGAAGAACGGCAGTCATTGCATCATGGCCTTGCAAATGGAGAGTGGAGCCCGCATGCCGTTTTGAAGTGGCAAGGTACTATTGTTCACGTTGATTTTCAGGAAGAAGAGATGGAGATATTGGAAAGCAGCATCATCAGAATCCTTTCACCATCCAAGTTACCAACATCTCGATGTCTTCGCAAACGGATACAACGGATGTTGAAGAATGTCCCAGAAAACAGAATCTACCAGATTGCGTGGTATGCAAGAAAGGGCCGACGCTTGGGGACCCGTGACCGTGAAAGCGTTGAAGCATTTCTTAAGGACGCCGCTGCTGGCTTGCTTAATAGCCATTCGCATATTGAGAGGATTGGACCCGTCAAACCGGATCGGAGACCCGAGCAAAATGCCAAGATGTCGACTTCTACAATACTGAGGCAGCGTGAACTGGGGATACAAGCAAGAAGAGGCTGGGCGACGGCGTCAAACCCTCTTTCTACTCGGATTAAAAATCACATGGCAGATACGATAGGCCCTGCATATTCTTTCACTGGAACTTCAAGTGATGTGAACACCGTGGCCTGGTCACCGAATGGTCGGGTGTTTGCTGCAGGCTCTGCTTGTTTGGTGGACGACGACAGCATGCAGTATAATCGGCCGAACAATCTTCTCTTGGGAGATATAGAGAACAAGACCTTGTTGGAGCTACCAGATCACCATATCATGCGAAAAAAGGCCCCAGCTGGCGTCAACTCCAGTCATTCCATGCACGTGTCCCAAGATCCACGCCTATTTACGACAATATCGATGGTTGACTTCTCGCCGGATGGTGGGCGGATGTTCTCAGCCGGATATGACAAAATTGTGCGAGTATGGGACACCACAAGCGAAGAAACGTTCTGCTGTGGCTCTCTTGAGCACAAAGCACCCGTCGACTTGATATCCGTAAGCCCCAAAGGACTTCTAGCCACGGGTTGTAGGCGCTCCTCAAAAAATGCTATTAAAGTGTTGGATTTTGATTATATCCTTAACACTGAAGAAGAGCGGTCAGGGATAGCGTCCTACACGTCCCAAAAAGCAGTTGAAAGGTCTGATATGAAGATTCTGCCGACTTGCCTCCGATTTGAGCCAATTTATGGCAGGCTGCTCCTAGCAGGCTTCGGCGCCAACTCCAAGGAAGATTGGCGCGATACTAATGGAGAGATTTGTTTATGGGATGTCCAAACACAGCAGCAGCTCACGGTCCACGGCAATACTCGTAACGTTTTTGATTGCGCTTTTGATCCTCACCAGGTCGAAGCGCCATTGTTTGCAGTTGGATGCGTCGCTGGGGCTAATGTGAATAGAGGGTGCCGTTCAATTGTCCGCTTCTATGACTGGCGGGCAGAATCAAAGTACGGTATGATATTCGAGCTAGAATGTCCTGCACTGGACATGAACGATGTGGTATACTGGTTAGTACTGCTTCCAACGCCCTGTTACTGCTAGCTCTTAACAAACTACAGTCCTCACAATGATGTGTACTTTGCAGTTGGTTGCACCGATGGTAAAACTTACATCTGGGACATCCGCCGGCCGAATGACTTGCTCTATACACTATCTCACGGTGAACCGCTGCAGCCACTTGATGAACATGAACATCGTGAAATGCTTGATACAGGTATGCGATTTTGCTCTTGGGGCAACAACGCCACGCGCCTCTACACCGGCTCTTCCGATGGCGTGGTTAAAGTCTGGGATATCACACGTTCCCCTGAAGATGTCTTTATCAAGGACCTCGTCACGCTTGACTCTGGCGTTATGTCTGGCGCTTTCAGCCACGATAAAACCAGCTTACTTGTTGGCGAGGTTAACGGCTCGATTAATGTCCTCCAGGTCGGCCGAGAGGATTGCACTGTCAAGGAAATGGAACCTCTCCGTCTCATTTCGGCCTCTACTTACTCTCCAGAGTCTCCTACCCGTTCTAATTCACCGGCTTCCTCATCTACCTTAGACTTACTGGTTGACCCGGACTCAGGTGTTGCTATTGCAACTGAGCTTGTTCGCTCAGACCAAATAGAAATCGTACCTTTCGGCGGTCTTCCAATCCGCCAAGCCGTACAGGGTATCAATTACTCAGGGCCATACGACTCGGCCGAGGATGCGTGGTTGCTCCGCGAGAAAGCACTTGATTCACAGCGCAACTTGGTCGATAGCCCAGGAGAGCAATGTAATTTATTGGCCTGCAAAGACAGTATACTGAAGCTTACATGCGAAGAAGCCGGGGATTCAGGACGTAGCACTGACCGGATACCCGATGAGTTAAGAAAAGCATGGAAGAAAGTGGGCTCGGATATCACTGTCGTGGCGGGAAAGACGAAATGTACAACTTGTGGGCGGCCTGCTCGGCCGAGTGTCGGCGGCGGACCGCAAACCATAACCGATCGCGAAGCGCTGTGTGAGCGATGCGGGTTCGAGTGCTTCCGGTGTGGGAACCGCGCCGTTGTGAGCTCCGAGACAGATGTGCTGTGGTGTTTGTCTTGTGATCGCGAGTGGGAGGTTGGAGCGTTGGGGTACGAGGCCCTTGAGCGCCGGAGAGGGTCCAGGAATGGAAGAGCGGCGAAGAGAGCGGAATGGAGGAGAGGCAGCGAAGAGTCCATTGAAGATGCAACTTTGGGAGATGAGATGAACGATTTGGCGGATTATTACCATTCGCTCTGGATAGATCGACCGCCGTCCCCGCTCTAACTTGAAAAGATAGTATATTGCTATTTTACACGGCTTGGAAGGGACGGGGCAAGCATGGCATGTTGACACGGCAAGTATTCGAGGTGCCTGGAAGAGCTCTTCACACACTGAAGACCTGAGTTTTGGTGCGGGTCTAATAGTTATGAAATCATCACTATCATCATTCGCATAACGATACCCATCCCTGTACTTAAAAAGAAAGGCCAAAATTGTCTTGTTACTGCATGCAGCACGTATCTTTCACGTCATCCACAGTACCCTTGCAGCTAATCCTTATTTCGTCCGCAGTTTTGCTTCGTCTCCCTTCCTCATCCCACTTTCTCGCTGCTCTGCGTACCACGACACTAACACCGAGAACCAGAATCCATACGGCCATACCGGCTGATGAGACAGCACCAATGCACTTCATCACCGCGTGCACATCTTCCTCACGGCTGAATCCGGTCTTACAAGCTATTCGCTCCATTGACTTAAATTAGATGTCCAACCGCGACTCGAAACTGATCTCGTCAACCTCTTCCTGGCGCGTCAGTCGTAAATGGCGCAGCAGAGAGCTTGCGCAGCGCCGCTTACGATGTGTTGTCGGTTTAAGAGCGATAGGTGATGGTCCTAGCCCTACTAAGAGTGCGATGGAGATGAGATGTTACGCGTCCCTCTTAGAGCGAAGTTTCATTATGCCACACTAAATGCTAGGTTTCTTGGGCGTCGGTTTCTTCATGCAGAGCGCTTTCTCCTCGCCTTTAGGGATGCTAGTGACGCTCTGCCGGATTCACAGGTAGACTCTGTTTATAACTCTGCTTAGTTATCTACATAATGTGGAAACTGTGGTGCGCTATAACCTATGCTATGCCCTAATAATACAACACCCAAACGCCCGCCTTATTAAGGACCTCAATTACATTATTACACGATAGCTCTTGGCCTCATTCAACGCGGCGCTCTATTGTGAGCCGCCCAAGTGGTGCCGTCGGTTAAACTCTGGTTAGCGTCCGGGTTCGCTATAAGCGCTATGGTAAATGCCTAAAAGGCAGCGGCTATATCTGCTAGGATATTATCTAATCCTTTTGCTATCTAGGCTGCGCTAGTATTAAGGATAGATATACAGTAAGGATATTAACGCGATGTTGGAGACAATTGATTTGGGCCTGGTGGTTAACTAATTGGAGCATCTAATTCTGCATCCTCTTTATTACCTTCTTTATTTCGTCTACATGCCCCAGAAGGTCCTGGCCTGCTTTATTCCTATAGGTAAACTCCTTTCCGGCCTCTCTAAGTGTCGCGCTTTATATAGCTTTTCCTAGTCTTTTCTGGGCAATAGCGTCGATGTAATTGTCTGCTTATATCTTAACGTGTTCGTATATGATAATGTTAATATTATAGGGCTATAAATAAGTTAACAAAGACGCCAAGTGGAAAAGATAGTTTCTTACTTCTGGGGGGTGTGGGGGGTTTCTGCAGGGTGCTAGGGATTGGTGTTTACGGCTCGCCCGCTGAGTCGCTGAGCCGCACGTGACACTAGTAAAATGTCCATAACGTTCCCCTAAATAAGACCGCGAAAATAGCTCCCTCCAAACTCCTCGGCCAAGATCTGGGCAGTAACACTTGGCAGTAACTTTACTGCCCAAATCTCTTGCCAGGTTTCGTTCTGCCGGTGTAAAATCAGTGGCTTAGAGCTTGTTTTTAGAGTTGTAGATCTAGATTTTAGAGCCGTAGATTAATTGATTGGCGTAGAGCCGTTGTATTGTAGTGAAGCTATATCTAAGTAATCTACATCGTGATCCTTGGCATGGTGTTGCACGTGGAAATATTTAATCGTGATATTTAGGAAGGGGTTTATATTTTAATTAAATTTATAAGATTAATAGTAAGTTCTATAATTGCTTTAAATTGGAGCTAGCTTAATAAGATTTGGGGTTGCTCGGTTACTGCAGGAAAGTCGCGATGCTTGGCGTGGTGTTGAATTTAGGGTACCTCCGCCACCGCAGTGATAGAGACACCACAAATTTCTGACGATTAAGATTTTGGATTGCAACAGATTAACTGCTGTTATATTACACGCGCCTATCTGTTTTCACCGTCTTGACTTCCACTATAGTCCACCTGCCCCGCTGGCAGAATATGGCAGAACCGCAAACGGTTAAATGGTTACGTCTCCGGTTAACTCCGAGCTAGTATACGGTTTCCAGACTAGGCTTAGCCTGCCGTGCACTTAATTGCTTGGTCGCATAGGTAGAATAACTGTAGCTTGTGTCTCGAACTGTGACGACCTAAAGTCCTGAGTATTTAGCTGCGTAAGGGAGTCGTTGGAGTTGTCGGAATCTTCAGAGTCCTAGCCAGAGGATACTAGTGTAGGAGACGGTGAGCCAAATGGACGGATGAATATATTTGACATTATCGACGGTTGCTCTTAAGAGGATTCGCATGAGGTTAACGACAGAGGCAAATTGACGTGTTAAAGTAATTTGTTCGGGAGTTGCAAAGGTAAGTTAAACAAGGACTTGCGAGGTAGGGTTACCTAGGGAAAAGAGCAAGTTAGTATTGAGTTAGTGGCGGGTGCTTTGATACCGAAGTACTCCAAGATATACCACCGCACGGTTAAATTATCGTGTTTGGTGGGTCCTACCATACTAATTTGTAACTTAGATGTACCGGAAAATGCCATATTGTCCGTGCCGCTGGGATAGGGGCCGAAGGAGGCAATTTGGCGGAGGTCGTTCATCCAATGGGCCCGAATTTACTGCGGCTTCCGACTTAAGCAAGTGTTTGGGAGGGATTGATTGAATAGCTGCCTGCATTACCGCAATCGCATTCTTATTTCTTAGCTTCTCATGAGCCTTCCATTTAACTGAGTGAGTTGCCTAAGGCGTGGCGGCAGGAGTAACTGCGTGGCGGCAGGAGTAACTGAGGTAGGAGCGTCCATTTTGGATGAGAACCTTGGTGTAGAGCGTAGGGAGTCATTGCCACATATTTATATAGAGCTTGGGTGGCGATTGAGCAGTGTTGATTGACGTGGTGCACCTCCGTTTAACCGTGCGGCAGCCTACGGGGCATGCCCGGGAGAGGGGGTATTTGGTGAACATTGCATTTGTACTAGTAAATAGGTGCCCGAGTAGTGCCTTGGCTACCCTGACCGCCTGCTAAGCCGCCGCTGATCAAAAGATTTGGGCAGTAAAGTTACTGCCAAGTGTTACTGCCCGGATCTTGGCCGGTCTTTTTCTCATTAGTCGTTATGTCGATGTCAGCTTTATATTCCATAAGCTGCTTCACAACTGCCTCATTTCCTTTATATGCTGCTAAGTGCAGCGCCGTCCATCCCTTCTCATCCTGCATACGTCGGCCTAGTGTTCTGGCAGCAGCTTCACGATTGCCTCATTTCCTTTATCTGCTGCTAAATGCAGTGCCGTCCGTCTATCATTATCCTACCTATTTATGTCCGCCTGGTGTTCTAGCAGCAGTTTTACGATTACCTTATTTCCTTCATCTGCTGCTAAGTGCAGCGCCGTCTGTCCATCCTTATCCTGCCTATTTATGTCGGCCTGGCTTTCTAGCAGCAGCCTCACGACCTCCACATATCCTTGTCGAGCTGCTCTGTGCAGAGCGGTTTATCTAAGCATACCTCGTTAACATCAGCTTGTTATCCTAGAAAGGAGCCGAAGAGCCTAATAAGTCTAATAAGGCACGTGTCACGGGACACCTCCGTGACACCTTACACACGTCCACCTGTTTCCACCAACTCAGCAAGAAGATACCGACCACGAGACGGCAATTTAACGGCAATCTACGGCAATCTAAGGGCGTTCTGCCATATTCTGCCAAAGTCCACCAAATTCTGCCAAGTTCCACTAGGACCATAACTTAAAGCCTATTCTATCCCATGCACATATTGACCAAGCAACCAAGCTAACGATATATACCCTTTTCCCCATTTTCCTACCTTCTCTCCTCACATAACGTCTTAACCTTATCACGCAGTTCATATATATAGCTTAATAATATCTACTTTGCTATATATTACCACCGCTTATACTCGCTCCATAATACTATATTACATTAACCTTACATACTACCCTCTAAAATGCAGAACGACCCTAAAGCCCCTATAACAGCTGCCGGCATTATATCCGCACTCTAAGAACAATTAGTAGAGATATAAAAGTCCTTTATAGACGCCCTTATACAGAACTAAGCCACTTTAACTTAATAATAAGCCGAATAAGAAGCACAGTACCTATAAATAATTAAGGACCTCTAAGAAGAAGTCCGCACCCTTAAGATGCCTATAAGAGGGCCCTAAGACTAAACGCCTTCTCTAGAGACAAATATATAGGACAAGAGTCCCAAACCTATAGTAACTATTCACCCCAATTTAACTACCATACTATAACAATCCGAACAACTACTAGACCCCCTAATATTTACTAGTAAACAATAAGAACTTTAATTATTCCTAAGCTAGCTTAAAAATAAGCTAACTAGTAATACTAACCGCTACCTAACTAAAGCTAATTAACTCTACTACGCCCTAAGTTAACTAGGAGGAGATGTAGCTAACTTTATTAAACCCCTTTAACCAAACTTAGTATAAAGTCTAGTTATACTTCTTAAAGCTATATATAGTAACCTAAACTACTAAGCTACCGCTTAGAGAAAGATAAACCACATAACTTAAGGAATAAAAAGCTTCCTAGTATAATTATAACGGAACCTTGTAGCAATAACTACAGTGGGTCCTATTATTAGGCTAGGTATATAGATATAAACAGGTCAACAACATAATAACAACTAGTAGAGTGGTTGCCTAACAGATTAACTCTAATTGTATTCTAAGATTCACTATAAAAAGAGAACTATTTGGGTAGGGACTGTAGTCCTTTAAATACACAACCATACTCCTAAGAAATCCCTTCGCTCTGTGAGGTATGTATGCTCTATCTGCTCCGTTACGGATTATATAGATTATATAGATTATATAGATTACATTACGTAACCTTAGCTACTATTCCTTATTACATAGTTCCACCGGATCTATTCTAGACTATGCCTATATTAACCAACTAGCTTCTGCCAACTCTTCTTCAAGTAGTTATAATATTATACTTAAGCTGTTTATAACACCATCTCCCTTCTCTTTATCTTCGTCCTTAAAGATTCCTAATATCTCTAAGTTGTCCACTAGAGGTATAATATCCGTTTAATTAATCTGGTTAATATCCTTGCTTATTATACCTAAAGCATCTTCTTTTTCTTCTATAGCTCATTAGTCTCGTACCGTTGCTGCAATACTATCTCTTAGTAAGATAATACTATCTCCATATTCTTAGTGTATAAAAGAGGGGTTAGTTTATATTACGCTAGTAAGTCCTTTATCTTAACAACCATCCTCTTATTTAAAGTGCACTAAAGCAAACATTTAATTGTCCTATAACGTTCGCTTAGTCTCTAACGCTAAATATGCGCGTCCTATAACTCTTAACAGTCTTTAAGTTCCCTAAGTAACTTATTATAGGGTCTTGTGTTTAATCTGCCGCTAAGAAGCTTAACAGTAAGCTAGCCTCTGCGCTACTTGCGGTTCAACATACCTTAGAAGAGTCCGCACGTGTCCTTGAAGCTTAGCATCTAGCTTATACTTGTCTTTAACGCCTTAAATATGTTCGCAAGAAGGTTCGTTCTAAGAAGTGAAAACTAGTTTAACAGGGTTTATCTAAGCTTAGTAATAAACAAGTGGAACTTCCAGAGAAGGAAACAACTCTAAGTAATGTAGTAGTTGCTCCTCCTAAGTTCCCCTTAGGTAACTTGTCCTTTGGCGATCCTTTTTCTATACTCCCTAACCTGCTTTTTTCCAATACTCCTATACCTTTCCCATAGCGTTCTCTAGGTTACTTAGTGGTTTCTAGGTAGTCTTACTATAGCCTATCCACTTTACTTTATACCATATTTCGTTATCTACGTCCTCATAACTAATAATTTTTAAAACTTGCTATTTATTCTCTTCTTATCCTCTATACGTGTCTACCTTATAGATTAATAGCTTAATATTCCTATATACTGGCTCTAGCATTGCAATATACTATATAGGGTAAATTTTTATTTTGGCTAATAGGTTTAGTTTATATATAACTAATAAAATTCTTTATATAATTTTAAAAGGTCCTAGTCTAATATAGTCCAACTTCTTACTTAATTGTTAACTTTTAAAATTTTTGTGTAGTAGCCACACTTTATCTCTCTCCTTAAGATCTGGTCCCTTAGATCTCTTAGCGTTATAGTACCTTTTTATTTGCTTTTATACTAGTTTAGCTATTTCCTTAAAGTCTATATAAAGATTTATTAAAGTCTCTATTCTTTACTTAGCTATATTACTTATTTTCTTTACTTAATATAGCAATAACAATAATCTTAGCTTCTACCTATAATTTACCTTAAATAGTAACGTTCCCATTCCTTCTTATGGTATTATATTATATATAAACTATATAACTAGTAGTAATAATACCTAATTGTTTTATGTATAATTAATATAGTGCCTTAGATACTGTTCTAGTGTCTAGTTTAACCTTTCTATCTATCTGTCCATCTATAGATAATACGCTGTTAAGGTTACTATACGAACTCCTTATTCCACTAAGAATACCTCCTAAAATACTACTATAAATCTTAGATTTCTATCTAATATAATCTTGCTTAGTGCTCCGTGTTTTATAAACACTTCCTTAATATAGATTCTAGTAATATCCTCTCCTAATATCTCTTTTATACACGCTATAAAGTATCCCTACTTTATAAACTTATTTACTATTACTAAAATTATATTATAATCTTGTCCTGTAATAGGATCTTTTAACTTTAGTAACTTAATAATAAAGTCCTATAATATAACCTCCTATAGTCTCTCTGGTATTTTAATAGGTTATAGCCCTCTATATAGCTTATACCTTATTAGTTTATTTCTTTAGCAATTTAGATATTCTCTTATAACTTATCTCACTAGTCCCCAGATTTCTTAAATAATATACTCCTTTTAAAGTCTTAACACTAAGCATATAGCTCCATTATATCCTTAAGTTAGTCCCTTATAGAATAACTTAATAAACTCTTTTACAATAGACCTTAGAATATAAGTTGCTTCTCTGTTTTTATACTATTCCGTGTCCAAATCCTCTATCTATACCTCTTAGATCTTCTATATCTAATTACTCTTAGGTAATTTATAGATCTAACCTTCTCTAGTCGCTATAACTTTTAGGTAATTATACCTAATCAATCTATCTTAATCTTTTTATAGTAAAGCCCCTAACGGCTTTTCGTTACTTTATAGTTTAGCTTTTCTGCTTAAAGTATCTACTTATATATTGTCTATACCCTTAGTATACTAAATCTCAAAATAGTATTCCATAAGTATCTCCGCCTATCTAACCTGTCTTTAGTTAAGTTCCTTTATTATTAGGAATCCTATAAGGTTCTTATAGTCCGTCTTAACTATAAATGGTTTCTCTATACCTTATAAGAATGCTCTCTATTCCCTTAACGCTGTAACTATACCTAACAACTCCTTATTATAGATGTCATAGTTTAGTTCTAGTAGTGTTATCTTTCTACTGTAATACGCCACTAGATACCATATATCTGTATGTTTCTGTAGCAAATATACTCCTAGTGCGAAATCTAATATATCTATCTTAACAACCGTTTCTAGCTTTAGTTAGTAGATCTTAAGGATTGGCTCCTAGGTAAACAACTCCTTAAGTTCTCTAAATAACTTCTTTTGCTCTATTCTCTATACCTACAGTTCCTCTTTCTTTATTAGCCTTATAAATAGCTTAATACTTTTTAACCACTGTGCTATAAACCTCCTATAGTAGTTGCAAAACCCTAGGAATAATCTTAACTGTGTAACGTTTTCTAGTTCTTACCAACTTACTATAGCTTTAACTTTCTTTAGGTCTATGCTGATTCTTTCTAGTTTAATAATAAATTCTATAAAATTAGTTTTTCTTATAAAGAACTCGCATTTCTTAATTACTACTAGCATCTATTCTTCTTATAGTCTCTTTAAAACCTATTTAACATGTTTCTTATATTCTTTCTTACTCTTTAAGTAGATAATAATATCGTTAAAGTATACTATAATAAACTTATTAAGGTGTTCTCCTAACACACTATTAATTTGTTTCTAGAACGTTACTAGTGCGTTTATAAGCATAAACTATATAACTAATAGCTTATATAGTCCTTTCTTTAACCTAAAGGCTGCCTTCTATTTGTTGCCTTCCTTAATCCTAATCTAATGGTACGCCTATCTTAGATCTATCTTTATAAAGATCTTTATATTACCTATTCTATCTTAGATTTTACTAATTAAGGGTAAAGGATATCTATCCTTTCTAGTAATGCTGTTTAACTGTCTATAGTTAATACACATCCTAAGTTTTCTATTTTTCTTTAGGATAAATAGTACTAGATATCCTGCTGATAACTATAATAGTCTAATATATCCCTTTTATAAGTTCTCCTGGATAAACTCCTTAAGCGCTATTAACTCTATTTTAGTAAGCTTATAAACTAGAAAGAACCTTAGACTTATTCCTTCTTTTAATTCTATCTTATAGTCCTATACTATATACTCTAACAGCTTTTCACTTTCTAGTAACCATAGCTTTTTACCATACTTATGGTATCTCTTTAGTACATAACTTAAGCCTTGCTTAGTCTCTTTATATATTGCTCCAACTTAGTACTATACTAACTTGGTTTACTATCGCATTTTGCGTTATTAAGTATCTCTAATATTAACCTAACCTGTAACCTAATTAATCTTTAGATTATATTTCTATAACTAAGGCATTCCTAGTATCGCCTTATCTTTTCCCAATAGTAAGATATTAAAAGACATTCTAACTAGTCTCCCTTTAATAGTTAACTAAATAGGTCCTATTTTAAGATTAATAATGCCTTCTCTATAGGCTATCTAATCTCCTAAAATTGTTATAAGTAGATATAGGTGTTCCTTTTGTCTATGTGGTAACCCTATCCTTTTCACTACTACTAGTAATACATAGTTTCTTATTACTCCACTATCTATTAGTGCTTTAAACTGTTAATCTTACTATTTAACTTATAAGTTTAGGTGTTATTCTGGAATTCCTTTAAGGGTTTAAGGCTCTACTACTAGTTCCCTCTAGTCCTATAGGCCCCCCCTTTTCCTAACTATTAGCTGCTAGATTCTACTTATACTTAGTCCACTTTTAGCCAATACTTAGTTTATTTCTTTTCCTCTATATACTATAGATAAGTGTTCTCTAGGTAGTCCCACTACTATTATCTATTTAGGCATTCTTCTATAAGGAATCTTCTAGGTTAAAGTATTAGGTTTCCTTAACTCTATACTTCTACTAGGTTCCATCTATATATATACTTAGCGTCTCTAAACCATTTTTCCTCTAATGCCCAATATATCCTTACTAGGTATTTCCGGTTTTTGTCTTTTAGTGCCCTATATATATATTGCATATATTATCTATATAAGCTATCTACAATAGTATATAATATGCTAGGTAACTTAGGTTAACTCTTAGCTCGTCTTTATCCTTAAGTTTAAACCAATACCTAGTTAACTTAACCACTAGTATTCCTGCTGTAGGTACTAAAATTTATTATTCTCCTTTTTAGTTCCTAGATCCTTCTTCTAGGTTCCTTAACGTTATAATTAATACTCCTTTAATATAACTTATGCGTTTTTCCGTAATAGGTTGGTCTTAGACAACTTTTTTATCTAGCTATATATAAAAGTCTTTCTATTTATTATTATATCGTTGCCTATACCACTTTCTATACAACTAGTTTAGTATATATGGTCTATCTATAAAAAAGTACCTTATTATCGCTACGTTATAATATTCTTTAGTATACCTTTCTTTAAACCTAACTAGAATATCTAGATCTTCTTCTTGTTCCAGTTTATCCAACTACTTTACTCTAGGCGTCCCTACACTAGGCCTATTAGTAACTCTTTATACGGGTGCTCTATCCCTTATACAACTTAGCATAGCTAACCTTTTATCTAGCTTTTGCTCTTGCTATATAATGATTCTTTATCTAAACTTATCTATAGTTTCCTATTTTCTACATCTTGCAGCTAGATCCTTGAAGTCGTCTTGCTTCTTAATCTTAGTATTAACTTTTTAATCTTTAGGCTAAATACTATGTTTACCTAAAATTGCTATAGTCTTTATTCGTTTCTTAAAATCTTAGCTTTCTACTAACATTCTTACTTATTCCCTAAACTTGTAGTTCTTAAACTTACGTCCTATACTTATTCGTTTATTACTAAATTGAGTTGCTACTCTTTCCTATTAGTTTTTATTCATTATAGGTTCTTAAGCTATCCTTATTGCGTTCTATAAGTCTAGAGCTTTCCTTATTTCTTTATAAGAATCTTAAACCTGTAGCCTTTTACCTTTTATAAGTAGTAAGCTAGCACTAGTAGTTATCTGCTTACTTAATTATCTCTAAATATTACTCCTTCCGTCTTATAAAGCAATAGATGCTGTATCTAATAATATTATAATACCCATTACTAATCCGCGTTCTATAGTAGTTTCAGTCTCTACTTCTATTACGTTACTAAAGTATAAGTACTCCTAGTTAGCCTCTTTTTCTTTTTTATTGCTATTAATTAATAAGTACTCTAACTCCATTATTATTATTACTAATCTTTATCTATATATTACTTTAACATCTTAATCTAGCTTATAGAGTTAATCCTATTCTTTATCTAACTCTCTAGTTTCTTTAAGTCCTCTTAACTCTAGCTCTTACAGCTAATAGCTTACGCTATACTTAGCTTCTTTATAAATTTAGCATGCGTTATTATAATAAAATATAAAGTGTTTAATTAAACACTTCTTAGTCCCGCGCAATATCCCTATATCTACATTATTATACTCTAATAACCTAGTGCCCTTTACTACGTAGTTACTCTAACCACCTCTATAGTCTCTAGCAAAATAACCTTGTTTTCTACAATTTATACAAGCTCTATCTTTAAACCATTTTTCTTATTATAGAGTCCGCCTAAACATCTTCTGCTATTAAGATTTCTAATTTAGCCTCTACTTTTTAGTCCTATAATCACTTAATCCTTAACCCCTAAGTTTCCATAGTTTCTTTATCCTTCTCTTAGATTCTTTAGTACTGCTTAGGTCTATTAGCTCTACGCCATTCTATAGTTTTTAGCTCTATATTTGCTAATACATACTCTATACCTTATATAACTATAGAACTCTATCTTACCCTTTTTTAGCTTATTCCCTTTAATAGATCCTATTATTAATCTTTACTAACTAATCTATTAAGTCTTATAGACTTTCCGCATCTTCTATTAGGATAATTGCGTCCTGGACTTTAGCCTTAAGTCCCTATTTATACTATACTATAAGCGCCTTATCGTTCTACTTAACCTACATTATAAGTATCTAAAACTATGTCATATACTTAATTGCTAAAGAACATTATACTAAGTTTTAAAGCTTCCGTTCCGCTATAGTTGATACTTTTAGATCTCTAAATATTTATATTAATCTTTCTATAAACCCGTTCTAACTAGTAAACATAAATTATACATCTTAGTTAGTAGTTGTTATACCGCTAACTTATATTTCTATAAGGTAAGGTTTAAACCATTCTAGTGCTCTTCCTATTAAGAACAATCCTGTGTACACCACTTAATCTATAGGTGTTGCCAACTTTACTCCTTCCTATATAACCTTAAAGTGCATTTATGTAAGGAATCCTTTAAGTTTTAACCTTTCTCCTAAGAATCGTTTAATTAACAGTAACTTAACTTTTACTACGCCAATTCCATTAATACGTTCCTTAAGTATCCTATTGTTGTCTAATAAGTGATTAACTATTTCCTATAACTAACCTCTTGTGACTACTTATAAGTCCGTATCTGCCATATTGGTGTCTCCTAATCCTAAGGTAGTTGTTACCATTAATGGCATTGCGACTAGTGCTTTGGGTGGCATATTATTTGACTTTATTTAACACTATAACCTTAGTAGTGAATGTGTAACAGAACCTTATAGTAGTAACTACGGTGGGTCCTATTATTAGGCTAGGTATATAGATATAAATAGGTCAACAACGTAATAATAACTAGTGGAGTGGTTGCCTAATAGATTAACTCCAATTATATTCTAAGATTTACTATAAAGAGAGAACTATCTAGGTAGGGACTGTGGTCCTTTAAATATATAACCATACTCCTAAGAAATCCCTTCGCTCTATAAGGTATATCTACTCTATCTACTCCGTTATAGATCATATCACGTGACCTTAGCTACCATTCCTTATTACATAGTTCCACCGGATCTATCCTGGACTGTGCCTATATCAACCAACTAGCTTCCGCTAACTCTTCTCCAAGTAATCATAACATTGTACTTAAGCTGTCCGTAACAATACTTCTCTAAATTTAATTATTACGTAAAGGAAATAGGCTGGAATAACTCCGCACTGGTTAATAGCCTTATTAAGTCCTTAAGCCCTAAACTAAAAACCTCCCTAATAGGTATAGACCTACCAGAAGCCCTTAACGCCTGCGTAAATATTATTAATAAACGGTATAATAATATACTACGCCTAATACTAAAACCCACTCCTTAATACAATACAATAGCTCTATAAATGTCTATTAAGTTATTATCTCAGCTTAAGCATCTTAATGCCATAGATATTAACATAGGGACCCTAGGATACGCCCTACTAGAATCCCCTAAATAAGAACAACGTATTAAGCTAGGCCTTTACTTTAAATACGGAAGTAAGGATTATATCTTAAGATACTACTCTATCCCTATACCCCAACACAACTTATAAACAGCCAACACTAATAACTATTTACTGCCCTAATCCTCTAGCTATTACCCCCAATTATTATTTAGTTCTAACTTATTATCTAGTAAGCACTACTTATAAGGACGAAGCTATAACTAATATACTATAAGAACCCCGCCCTAATTGCCTCTAAAAGGAAGGTCTTAGAGCTAAGTCACTCTCTAGGACAGCACTGCCTCAGAATCTTATTAAATGCATTAAATATTACAAACTCTAACTCTTAGGATTATAGCATAACCATTAACTACTATCTTTAGCAGAATAATTAATAGGCTAATGCTTAGGTCCTAATTAACACAGAAGCTAGTAGTATAAGATTTATTAACAAGATCTTTATATAAAATAATAGTTTTACTCTAACCTCCCTTAACTAGCATATTAACGTATTTAGATTTAATGGCAAACACACTATCTTAGGCCGTATTACCTATATAGTATTCCTAAGACTTCAATACCTAAACCATTGTAAGGGCGCGAAGAGGATTTGGGGAAGATTTGAAGGAACAATATAAATTCTATCTAAATCTATGGGTATATAGCTCTTGCAGAGTATAAGACGTTGCGTAAAAAAGAGAAGGGAATATAGGAAACTTATAACTAAATATTCAAGGTCTTGGCAGCAGACGCATGGGCATAAGCCCACGCAGATTTTAATAGGTTTTAACCAAATTCCATTATATTAGTAGAACTTAGTAGAATTTAATTAAGTCAGCAGAATTTGGCAGAATTTAATTAACTTGGCAGAACTTAGCAGAATTTAATTAAAGCGTTAGAATTTACCTGTCGAGTGTTTTATTAAGACATTCCTACTATAACTAGGCTAGTCCCATTACAGTACCCCCCCCTTTAGCTAAAGGTCTAAAACAATTCATAACTTATCGCCTTATAAGCGTTATAATATAGTTTAAGTTCTTTTTAATTTTAAGTTTCTTGCTATTGTATTTCGTGTCTTCATATTAGGTGGCAGTTGTTTACCTTTATATTATATCCATTTAGCTAGAGTAGGCCGCAAAGGATAGTCCTTATAGAATTCTTTTACCAAGGAAGGCGCGTTAGCCTTAACCTAATCATAGGTTTCCCAGGTTTATGTTTTATATCCTTCCCACTTAATAAGAAGTTTAAATTATTTAGATTATATTTTCTATCGCATATTATTAATTAAGTTAATAAAGTAAGAACTGTTACTATTATTAACAATTATAGGAGGTAGCAGCGGCACTTTATAAGTCATAGGATTATCTTTTAAAGGTTGTAACAAGCTTATATAAAACATTAGGTGTATTTTTATCTTAGTTAGCAGTTTAAGCTTATAGGCGTATAGGCTCAGTTTCTTCTTAATTTAGTATAGGCCCGCGAACTTCTAATTAAGTTTCTTTAAGGGCTGTTAAGTCTTTAGGTTTTATATATTTAGGTAGGCTATATTACCTTCCTTAAAGTCCTATATAGAAGCTCGTTCTTTATTCGCATGCCATTCCTATAACATTTAAGCATATATTAATTCACTTTATAATAGTTCCGTTAACTGCTTTATTTAATTAGCAAAGTTATACACGTTAATTAACTAAATCCGTTTAATTATAGGTCCTATTATATTAATTTTGGGTTATAGTTTAAATCTAATTTAAGGGTCTTATCCGTAAGTCGCGTAGAATAGCATTACGCCTATTAATACATTTATTATATTATTTACAGTAAACTTAGCTAAAGGTAGCTATTTTTCCCAATTGTCTTATAGGTAGGAGTAGTATATTTATAGGTATTATTCCATAATCGTGTTTATAATTTCAGTTTAACTATCTATCTCTAGATAAAATGCAGTTAAGAGTTATATTTAAATACTTAATTATTTATATAGAGCTTGCCAGAAGTCTAAAACAAACTGGCTTCTATAGTTAGATATTATTAAGTTAGGATATCCGTATAGCTTAAAGACGTGCTTAATAAAACATTCGGCTACTAATATCAGATTAATTAAGTCTATAGGAATCATATATTGCATTTTTATAAGGCGGTTAATAACTACCATAACATTTATAAACCTATTACTGTTAGGTAAGTTAACTATAAAGTTAATTAAGATATCGCGCCATCTTTATATTAGAATTAGTAGCAGTTAAAGTACTCCTTACTTCTTTATATAGAAGGTCTTTCCATATACGCATATCCTGCATACTTAAACATATTTTCATACATAGTCGTGCATTATAGGCTAGTAGTATGCTCATTAAACAATCTTATAAGTCTTTACACGGCCAGGATATCCTACTATAGGGGAGTTGTATACAAATTTAAGTATCTTAAATTATAAAGGTTTGGAATTTAGAACTACCATCTTCTATTAATAGTATAATTAATAGTTTTAAATTTCGCATTTAGTAAGTATAATATCCTTATACTATCGTTTTCCTATTTAAATTACTTTTATTATATTAATTATCCATACGTCGTTCTTATATTTATATTCCATTAGCTTATTAATTTCTATTTCCTATTTATTAACTTCTAATTCATTTCTATTAAGTTCCATATCTAGAAATATAGGATATAGTTTTTTAAAACGTTTAGGGGGCAATAAGATTTATAAATGATTTATAATTTATTTGTCTAAAGCGTTTATAGGTAGGTCCTATAATTGTTATATTAATGCGTTAGGCTTTTAATTAAGTTTACCCAGTTAGTACATAATCTTAAAATTAAATTATAAGAGGTATTTAGCCTAATAAATTTAGCGCTATATTAACTGTTTTATAGTTATAAAGTACTACAGGTTCTTATAGTCTGTTAATATATATATTAGGAACAACGATCCTTTAAGCTTAGGACGCTATTATTTAAAGCATCTAACAATTGCAAGCAGTTCCTTATTATATATCTTATAGTTTAATTTAGTAGGGGCAAGTTTTTAAGAGAGAAAGGCTACTAGATATAGCTCGCTATTCTTATTATATTATAACAACACTCCTCCTAGCGCATAATTAGACGAGTCTGTTTTAATAATACATTTAAGGTTAGGGTTAAAGTGGGTAAGAATCAGAGTAGTTATAAAGCAATATTTTAAGTCATTAAAGGCTTGTTCGCATTTAGCGGTCCATTTAAATTTTATGTTCTTTCTTATTAGGTCTACTAAATAGCTAAGCAGTTTCCAAGAAGTAGTTAATAAATTATTAATAGAAATTTACAAATCCTAGAAATCCTTAAATATCTTATATGTTGCTAGGGCTTTTCTAGTTTACAATTGCAGCAACTTTCTTAGGGTCCATTTTAATTCCGTTACAGGATATAATTAAATCTAAATATATAACTTTAGATGCGTAGAACTTGCATTTCTTAATATCGCATTATAAACCTATATCTTATAAACATTTAGGGACCATTTTAATGTATTTCTAATGTTTAGAAAGGTAGGATAAGTAGATTAAGATATTGTTAATATACATAGTAATAAATATATTAAGGAATTTATAAAGCATATTATTAATATATTGCTAAAACATACCGGGACCATTCTTTACGCTAAATAGCATTACTAGGTATTTAAAGAGTCCCTATTATATATAAAAAGCTATATACTTCTCATCTCCTTCTTATATACGGATTTTATTAAAGGCAGTAACTATATTAAGCTTTATAAAGTACCGTGCCTTTACTAAACAGTTAAGCATCTCTTAAATTAGGGGAATTAGATATTGGTTTTAAATTATAATTACGTTTAGAGCTTAATAGTTAATATAGAATCTTAAGCCTCCTCCTGGCTTTTTAATAAATAGTATGGGTAAGGTAAATAAAGATTAACTAGGGCAAATAAATCCTTTTTCTAGATGCTTATTAAGGTATTATTGTATTATAAGTAGTTCTTCTTATAACATACCATATAGCGGACCAAACTTTAGTGTTATGCTAGGCTTAAGTTCTATTTTAAAATCATGCTTATTTTAGTACGGGGCTAGTTAGTCTATAAATTATTTTTCAAACTTATTAATTAAATTGTGGTACTCTTTAGGTATAAGAGGTTAAGAATTAATATACTGTTTCAGTTCTAGTGCCTTTTTAATATCTTCTATAGTTATAGCAAAGATTTTATAATCTCGTCTTTTTACTAACAAGATAAAGGGCGCGGCCTATATTATGCAAATTTTAAGAGGTTTTAACGTAAGATCTTTATAGTCTTTACTATAATCAGCAGTTATAGCTTCATTATTTTAGTTTAAGGCTCATAGCAAGGGCAATTTATATTATATTAAATTTAAATAGTTATGTGCATGTTTATAGGGTAAATGGTTTTTTAAGTAATAACTACAGCAGTAGGTTGTATGGAACTTTAGTATTTCTTTAACCCAGCTAATTAAAGGGTTATGTTATTTTAGCCATCCATATCTAAGTATAACTTTATATTGTTTCAATAGTATAACAAATAGGGGAATATATTTAAGGTGTTCGCCTATTTACATTTTTACTAAAGCATAGTGCGTTATTTCGCTATATATTAAGGGTTTGCCGTTAAAGCCTTATAAGCCTTAAGGCTTATTAAGTTTCTTTAAATTCAAGTATTAAGTTTTTGCATAGTTTATATTAATAAAGCCTATACTAGTGGCTCCGCTATCTATTAGGATTTATATCTTTTTCTATTTTCTAAGTATTTAAATTTCGCCAAGTATATTAAGGGAGTTATGCTATATATCAGCACTGGAAGAGCCTAGACACTTATACTCTTCCACTTTTTATCCTAAGACGCGACTTAGCCTTAGGATAATTTGTTTTCTAAGTTAACCAAGGGCAAGGTGCTTTATAGCGTCCAAGTATAATTTATAGAGTAGGTATAATTTAAGAAATAAATACAACTTAAGGAACGGGAGGAACTACGGCAGACCTTTTTAAAGGGATAAGTTCAACAATACTTTTAAATATATCCTTTTTTACCACATCTAAAGCATTTTCTATTTATGGCTTGAGTTCTTTGTTTATTAGTTCCCAAGGGTGTATAGGATTAAGCAGCATTAAGGTTTATAGGGTTATACATAGGGCTTTTAGGTCTTGGAGAAGGATTGCGCCTTAGAGCATATACCAGTTTCGTAGAGTTTTAAACGTAAGGTATAGTTAACTTTAGGGAATAAGTCTGTTTATTATATCAAAGGTCCTTGTTAACTCGTTAACATATTATAGTAAATTTAGATAGGGTTTTCGGCAGTTCCCTACCTACTAACTAGGCTCTAATTTTCTCTAAGATAGCTTATTAAAGAGCAGCAACTCTAGCAGCTTTATTCTAATCTAGCTCTCTAATAAGGCCTAAAAATTCCAAAAAGAAGCTGGTAAATCTCAGTTCCATTATTATAGGGTTTTAAGTTTAGTAACAGCTATATGTTCGCGGCTGGCGTTATTATACATTTGTTCTAGTAAAGAGATAAAGGGTTTAAAATTAACAAAAGTGCCATTATAGAAGAATGGATCCATAGTTTATGCAGCATCTTTACTTAATTAGGACATTCCATAGCTAACCTTACTAGCTTTAGTGGGGTATCAATTATAGTTTATTAAGACTTTAAGATAGAGCTTGGTTATAAAGGGATATAGGTTATTTTAGTTTCTATTAAACATTGGAGGATTAGGGAGCTTTTCAGATTTTATAATAGGTATTTAGTTCGTTACATATATAGGTTAAGCTACTATTACCGGTTCTATTTTCTCATTTAATAGGCTAGGTTCAGATACTATTATATCAATCTCGTTTATAGGTGTTATTATTAAGGTCTATAATATAGGTGTCTTAACATTACAAAGTTCTTCGCGGAGTGCTTCTATTAATTACTGGTATTAGGCTTCTAGTACAGCCCGCTGCTAAGCTAAGGCTTCCATAAAAAACTGTTGCATTATAGTTAACTATTCCCTAATTAGGGTTATAATACTTATAGTTATCAAAAGGGATTTAGGTTCATTTACCATTTTAATAGTAGTTGTTTTAACGCAACGTAATATAAGGGCATAAAGAGGCTTTAGGAAAGATTTAAAGGAATAATATAAATTCTATCTAAATCTATGGGTATATAGCTGTCACGGAGTAGGCACGAGCCGGGATACAATGCACTAAACGAGGTAGTAATTGAGAAGGCTACGTACACGTAACTATGCGTGGTTGATACAAAGACATTGGATGAAGAAGAAGAGTCTTCGTGT